>Ga0070741_10009674_pt1 | contig 18582 bp, 16 predicted proteins | sample Coa_R1_4_FD_66440 | JGI IMG/M metagenome (GOLD analysis project Ga0070741, IMG submission 66440) | Surface soil microbial communities from Centralia Pennsylvania, which are recovering from an underground coalmine fire - Coalmine... | ecosystem: Environmental > Terrestrial > Soil > Unclassified ...
AAAAGGAATAGCTCTTATGCCCCGCGAAATCGTGACCATCGAGTGCACTGAAGCCAGAAAAGAAGGTAAATCGCCTTCGCGCTACACCACCACGCGCAACAAAAAGCTTAAAACGGAAAAACTCGAACTCAAGAAGTATAACCCCGCGTTGCGGCGCCATACGCTGCATCGCGAAATTAAGTAATCACCGCCTATGCCTCGCAAAACACGTCCGGAGAAGCCCGATAAGCGCGGCGGCCGTGGCCGCAGCTCTTTTTCCGAAGTCCGCACCCCGCGACCCAAGCCGAAAATCGATTTTACGGTCGACGCGCTGGATTTCAAAAACACGAACCTGCTCAAGCAGTTCGTGACCGATCAGGGCCGCATCCTCCCGCGCAAATACACCGGACTGCCGGCGCACTACCAGCGCCGGCTCAACCAGGCGATCAAGCGCGCGCGCCAAATGCTACTGATGAAGTAACCTGACCGGCTGGGGCGGGTTGGTTTTCAAACGAAAAAGCCGCGTCACTGACGCGGCTTTTTCATTGCTATATTGTTGTAGGATTCAATCGTTCTAAGTCGCCTGGCCAACCATCCACTCACCCAAATGCAGGTAGCTTTTGATCTTCCGGCGTTCGTAACGGTGCTTCAGTGGCTTTTTGGGCTGATTATCCACTTTTCGGAAGGGGTGCTTAGGATCACGAATAGTTTCACTGATGACTTCTAACGATTTGGTCATAGTTTGGTATCCTTTGTTCGCGTTGCGAGGCCAGGGGAGAAGAGTGCCACTGGCCTTTCCTTGCTCAGGCCTGCCATGCTTGATAAATGGCATCGGCTGCTTCAAGCACCTGTACCATACGATCATTGCGGGTTAATTTCAATCCCAAAATTGTCCGTACTCTTACTTGCGGAAAGACCCGGAACGCCATTCCCCCCGGCTTCCGCTGCGCAGCAGGCGCAAGCCGGCCCCCTGGTAGGCCTCGAGTACGACTTCGAATTCCGTTTTTAACACACCAGCCACCGCCAGCGTACCGCCCCCCTGAACCAGGGCTGCCAATCGGTCCCGATGCAGCAAGAGCAGGTCAGCCAGCAGGTTGGCGCAAACCACCGAGTATTTTTTTGAACCCGCCGCGGGCAGCGACGCCAGGTCGCGGCGTTGGAATGTGATTTTATCCGCCACCCCATTGGCGCGAGCGTTGTCGCGGGCGTTCGCCACCGCCGTACTGTCAAGATCCAGCGCGCGGATGGGCTCATAGCCGAGCTTGGCGGCGCATACGGCCAAAATGCCCGAACCGGTGCCGACGTCGAGAAAGGATTGAGGTTGGCCAGGCCGGCGGTTCCGGACCAATTCAGCCAGACAAAAACTCGTGGTAGGATGCTGCCCGGTGCCGAAGCTCATTCCAGGATCCAGCACGACCGTGAGCTGGCCCGCGCGGGGGCGTTTATGGCTCCAGCTGGGCAGAATTAACAGCCGCCCCCCGATGGTGATCGGCTTAAAGTGCTTCTTCCAGGACTCAGCCCAGTCTTCGCGCCGGAGCTTCGTCAGCGAGGGTGCAGACAGCTCTTTGGGATGGATCTGCTTGAGCGCTTTGCTTAACGCACCTCGGGCGGCGGTCGACCAGTCAGGCCTGGATTGGAGATAAACGCAAACCGTGGTTCGCCCGCGCGCCAGGTCGGTGTAAGAACAGGCCGGTTGACCGAACCAGTCGGCCAGCAGCTCGGCAACCGTTTCTTCGCCCAACGGGACGGGCATTGTCACTGAAACGCGCCAGAGCTCCTGCTCCCTCACGAGCTGGGCTCCTGCCAGGGAACGAAGTTCACCAGCTGCAACCGGGTCAGGGGCGGTGTCCAAAGCACCTGCGTCACGCTGGCGTAATCAATTTCGAAGACCGCCATTTTCGCTAGCGGCAGTTCGAGCATAATGGATAGCAACATCCGAATGACTCCCCCATGGCAGGCGACCGCCAGGTGACGGCCCGCCTGCTTGTTCAGCAGCTCGCGCAGAGCAGGCTCGACTCGCGCCCGGAAGCCGCGAGCGTCTTCGGCATTGGGAATGCCGCCACATTCGAGCTGGTCCAGCCAGGCCAGAGCGCTAATCCCGTACTTCGCCTGCACCTCCGTCCAGTGCAAACCTGTCCAGTCGCCAAAATCAACCTCCCTGAACTCAGGCCGCACGATGGGCTCGATCGAGCCGTCGGCCAGCCACGGCGCCAGGGTCTGGTGCACGCGCTTCATCGGGCTGGCGTAAAGCGCATCGACTTTCTGGCTTTTCAGATACCGGCCTAACGCCTCCGCCTGCGCGTGGCCGCGTCTGGAAAGGTCCATGTCGATTCGGCCGCCAAAGACATTTTGGTAGCGTTCCTCAACCTCGGCGTGGCGGATCAGCCACAGTGTCGTGGGCCGGCTAACAGCCGCGTCGGCCGGGGCTACGGATTGGAGCGACTCCGCCGCCGGGGGGGCGTCGAGAATGGAAGGGGTGGACGATGGGTTCACCAGCTCCACCAGGTAAGATCGCTGTCGTGAAGCATTAGCTCGCCAAAGCTCGTTGCTGGGCCGCGAGCAGTTCGTGAATGCCCTTCTTCCCCAAAGCCAACAACCCGCCAAGCTGGTCTTCGGTAAACGTTGCCTCTTCGCCGGTGCCTTGAAGCTCGATAAACTCGCCGGCGGCATTCATCACCACGTTCAAATCCACTGCCGCGGCGGCATCTTCCGTATAACACAGGTCCAGCAAGGCGCGTCCCTCGACCATCCCCACACTAACCGCGGCCACCGCCGGCAACATCGGGTCCTGCGCGAGCTTGCCGCTGTCCAGGAGCTTTCGTAGCGCCAGTCGCAGCGCCACGTACGCCCCCGTAATGGCGGCCGTGCGCGTGCCGCCGTCGGCCTGGAGCACGTCACAATCCACCCAAATCGTCCGTGATCCCAGCATTTCCAGGTCAATCGACGCCCGCATGGCCCGGCCGATCAATCGCTGAATTTCCTGGGAGCGGCCGTCGATTTTGCCCTTGGTGCTGTCGCGTTGTTTGCGTTGCAGGGTCGAGTACGGCAGCATCGAGTATTCAGCGGTGATCCAACCGCCGGTCACGTTCTGCTCCTTCATCCAACGCGGCACAACTTCTTCGAGGGTCACGCCGCAAATCACCCGGGTGCTGCCCCATTCGATCAAAGTCGAACCGGTGGCATGCGGGGCGATCTGGTTTTGAAACCGGACCGGCCGTAATTGGTCTTCGGCTCGGCCATCCGCGCGGCGAGCCGCCGCCGCCGGGGTATTCTCGGTTGGAGTCATCATCGGTTCCCTTGTTCTGCTCTCGGGCTACTTTTGCTCCGCCTCGACCGCGGCAAACACACTTTCGAGGCTGTTCAGTTCGGCGTCCTTCTTCGGATTGAGCACCTGGCGCAAATAACTGACGGCGTCACTGATGCTTTTTACCGATCGCGGCAGGGTGGCGCCGCTGGCGTTGGCATGGCCGCCCCCCTGCAATTTTTCCGCGACTTTAAGAGCTTCCCCGTTGCGGCTGCGCAAACTTGCGATGATTGCGCCGTTAGCTCGCCGGAACAGTGTGAGCAGCACCGGGAACCCGGTCGCGTGCTGCTCGAGCAACTGGTGCACGATCAGATTATTGTTGCCTACGACCGTGTCAACAAACCCAACCGTTGGGCTAAGTTCAGTCACATTGGCTTTGCTCCAAGCCAGCCCAAGCGGATCTTCCACGCGCCGCTTGACGGCCATGACTTCGAGAAGTGGATGATCCAGCAGCTTTTCAATTTGGCCCCCAATCAGTGTGTGCAGGTTCCAGAATTGGTAGATCTTCACCAGGTTGGCGTAGTCGCTGGCCAGCACGAAATCAGGGTCCTCTTCCAGAAAGAGATCCGCCACGTTGCTCAGATGAACCAGCCGATCCAACTCGGGAGAACCCAGGTCGTGCCGGCGGCAAATCTCATAGCACAACAACCCCGCTGATTTGTTCAGATCATGAACGAGGTAGGCGTTCTTCGCTGGAGTGTCCGTCACGTGGTGATCGATGACCACCCAGTTGGGCCGATCCAGCCGCGGTTCAAAGCTTAAGTCCGTTACCCAGGCCGCGCGTTCGCGCAACTCTCGCTGTCTCCAATAATTGTAATTGCACGCTTCTATCCGGATCTCCGTGTTAAAAAGCTTCCGGGCCAGCCGCTGCAACAATACTCCGGCGAGCAATCCGTCCAAATCGCTTTCATGGGTCAGGATCACTTCCGGCCTCGGCAGAGAATTCATCATCGTGGCGAACCTACCCGAACAGCGCGTCGCTGGCCAGTGTGAAACGCGCCCGCGCTCCGCACCTCCGCACCGGACTAAAGAGTCATCTCCTTGTCAGCTTTTCAAGTGGACGGGAGCGAACAAAAAGCCCCGGTTTGCTCGCCCACTTCGACACTCGCCCGAGGCCTCTGGCATTCTGAGTTTTGTAGGGACCTCAAATTCGTAAATCGTAAATCCTAAATCCCTCGTGTTTACCTGGCTCGGCCCTCGAGTTCGGCCAACGCCTCTTTGGCGGGGGCAAAATCAGGTTTCAGTCGCAGCACGGCTTCCAATTGATTGGTTGCCTCGGCCAAACGTCCTTGGGCAACGCAACTGAGGGCGACATTGAACCGGGCTTGCCAATAATCCGGATCGATTTTGACCGCCCGTTCGAAATGAACCAGGGCGTCGTTGGTGCGCCCGGCGTGTTCCAGCGCTGTGCCCAGATTATTATGCGCGGAAGCGAACTCGGGCATGATCTGCAGCGCCTTTTCGAAATGTTCAATCGCCTCATCGTTCTGTCCGGCGCGCATCAGCAAATTGCCCAGATTGTTGTGAGCTTCGACATACTCGGGGAAGATCTGCAACGCCTGCTGGTACTGTTGGACGGCTTCATTGGTCCGTCCGAGGCGGCTCAGCGTCAGCCCCATGTCGTAATGGACATCCTCATCGCCTGGATTCATCTGGAGGGCCTCGGAAAAGACCTGAAGCGCCTGCTCGGGCTTGGCCTCCGCGAGCAAGGCCGTTCCGCGGTTGATGCGAGTATTGAAAGCTTCGTCCCGTTGCGCCTTGCGTTCCGCCCGCGTCTTGGGCCCGGAAGTTGGAGCCTGTTCGCTGGCAGCTTTTCTCGTTGCGTTGGCGTTGCTCGGATTTCTGCCGAGTCCGGCCAGCCAGCACACTGCCGCAATCGCGACAAACGCTGCCAAAACCACCAGCAACCACTTGCCGTTGAATCTCCTGGCTTGAGCGACAGAAGCGTGCCGCCGGCTCGTGGCCTGCGATTGGCTGGAATGGCGTCCGCGATTCGCTCTGGAATTCATCGATTCTAACCAGTTTATGGCGCGGGCAAGGTGTGGCAATATCTATTGATAACCATCAAAATCATGGCTATGACTAAAATCCAAGCATCAGCTTGCGCCGTCGCTGTGCTCGGCGCCGCGGCAATTTCGTTGTGGCTCCAGCATCAAAGCCTGCTGCGCGAAGCCGAGGAAAACCGCGCGCTGCGGCAGCAAATCGAACAGCTCTCGGCTGACAGTCTACAACTATCCAACCAGCTCGCTACGGCGGCTCAAAAGCCGTCGAGCGGAAGCGAGCAGGAACGGGAATTACTAAAGCTCCGCGGGGAGGTGGGCGCTTTAAAGCGCGACTTGGCCGCCGCGCAGGCACAAAGCAAGGTGCAAGCTAACCGTCAGGCAACCCAAGAGCGGCAGACGCAGGAAGCGGAAAGTTTCAAGGAATTGGCAATTGCGAAGATGAACTATACGAAAGATTGGACGCTCGCCTTTCTTCTTTATGCCCAGCAGCATGGCGGTCAAATGCCGACCAATTTCGAATCGGCGATTTCCTTTGCACCTGAAGGGGTGACCAACCAGACCAGCCTGGCGCCAGAGCAATTCGAGATTATGTACACCGGGTCCCTTAACGAGGTGACCAATCCCCCAAGCCTCATCGTCATTCGCGAGAAGAATGCCTCGCAAACGACCGATGGCGGCTGGGTCCGAAGTTATAGCTTTGCCGATGGCCATTCGGAGATTCACAAAGCAGCGGATGGAAATTTTCAACCCTGGGAGGCACAACACGGGGTTGTGCCAGCTACAGCGCAGCCAGGCCAGTGAGCTGTTACTCTCTTTGCGGCTGGGAGATTGATTAAACCCGAAATCCGAATCCCGAAGGCCGAAAGCCTAAAAGTAGCCGCAAAAGAGCGCAGAGAACGCAAGGTAACTTCTTTACAACGCGGTCCTTCAAAAGTACCCGAAGGTCGCGCGATTTTCCTGTGCGCGGCTTTGAACCTGTAACCTGTAACTTGTAACTTGCCACCACCCAGCGCCTCAGCAACTCGCGCATGTTTATCGGATTTGGTTCTTGGGAGAGCTTCGAGTCAGGACCATTGGGCCAATCCAGCGTGTGTTGTATTTGCGAGTCCAGGAATCATCGAGTCCGACGGGGCGTGCTTCACGTCCGTAGGCTTGATCATCCATGCCGATGAACGGCAAAGGCTCGACGCGCCAACCTTGGCCGACGTGGAAATCGGCGTCCTTATCCCAGCCAACGACGTACAGGAAAAACTCGCGCACAAACTTATCGGGTTTTGGCGGAAGTTGAGCCGCCTGGAAGCTGAGCGACAGTTCATCACCGCCATTGAGCAGGACCAGGGAATTGTCCTTATCTTTGACCAGTTCATCCACCGCTCCGTACCGCGTGCACCAACCCGACGGGGTGCGCCGCCACGGCGGAGAGACAACGACTTTATCATATTCGGGAGCCAGCGGATCGGTATCGCAGGCGGCGTTCAGCGGACTGAATCCACGCCAGTGGAGGTCACTTTGATCGGGCAGCAGCGTGGTGACGCGATTCATTTCAGCGGACGCCTTTTCGCATAACGACGCAAAATCCCAGTAAAGTTCAAACGCGGTAGTCAGACGCAGCCGGCGTGTGCCTTTGGGTAGTTTGTTTTCGAGGTCCACCAGGATCGTTTTGGTTTTGCCGGCCGGGACGCCCACGGTGACCGGAACTGTTTTCCAGGTGCCGTCCGCGATCTCTGCTTCCAAGGTGGGAAACGGAAACGGAAGATTGGAATCGAGCGAAGCGGCGATATTGGCCATACCCCCGCCGAAGCGCAGCCATCCGTTGAGGACCAGCACGAGCGGCTTGTCCAGCGGTAACTCGCCGAAGTCCATAATAACCGAAAACGGTTCGGCCAGGCCGCGCAGTTGCGGTTCCCGCAAGCGCACGGGAGCAACCCGCTTCCCATCCACCGCCACGAGCGACTTGGTCACGTCAAGTCCGTCACTGCGCAGCGCCTGTTTGAGCGAAGCAACCGGACGAAGAGACCAAAGCTCGTGCGGCGGAAAGGGCTTGCCGGGAACCATCTTGCTGGTGGAATGCACAAGCGTCCCTTCAGGATGATCCACGACAACCAGTTTGGCGTGGTCGAGGTACAGCACCTCGCGCAGTTCTTCAGTGATACGAACCTCGTAGTGGCGATCTCTGGGGCGAAACTGTTGTTCATCGCCGAGTGCCAAAAACTCCTCGGGATCGGCTTCCACATACCGGTTATACGAAACCGGCAACCCCAGCGGAGAAGAGCCAAGAATATCCGTGACGAACCGAAAGTGTTGTCCGTCCCAGGCATAAAGATATGGGCAGGAACCGGTCGGCAGCGCGAGTTCCGCCAGGGTCACGGGTTGTGGTTGAACCGGCAGGTCGACCAGAGTTGTGGTCAGGTCAAACCAACGCGTTTTGAGGACATCGATTTTATCGTGCTTGCCAACGCCAATCTCGAACGGCAGCCGTTCGAGGGTACGGATGGCTCGCCAGCCTTCCGCCAGAAGTTCGACGCGCACCCCGAGCGCGCTCGGGTTCGAGCGGTTGCCGACCAAAAGCAGCTTGAGTTGGTGATTGGCGTTGCCGCCGTCATTGCGCCAGTACTGCAGGCCAGCGCTGGAACTGAATATGAGATCGGTGTCGCCGTCATTGTCGAAATCGGCCGAAACAACCGAATCTACGGTTCCAATGGCGCTCAGTCCCAAGGCGGAGGTCGTATCTTGAAAACCCGCTTTGCCGAGGTTGCGCCACACTCGAACGCCATTGCCGTAGGCTAAAATGTCCAGCCAGCCGTCATTGTCGTAATCCACCAGGAGAATGCCTTTGGGTTGCAGGCCTTTTGCTTCGAGTCTTTGGGGCTGTTTGATCCCGGAAAAGATCACGTTGAGCCCGTTTTCGTCTCCAGTTACCGCATCAAGCAACAAGTCGTTGTTCAAGTCGCCGGCCGCTAATACATCCCCGGCCGGCCACTCTGTGGTGCTGTTGGTTTCAACAAAGCCGCCGGCGCGTTGCTTGGCGAAAAACACCGGCGCCTTGCCGCTGCGGGTGACAAAGACACCTGGAATGTCCTCGTTATTCCAATCCTCAACCGCCACGTGCTGCGCACCGGGAAAGTCTGATGGCAACCCGGAGTTGGTGGTGGCGTCCATGAAATACCCGTTGCCCAGGTTGCGATAAACGCGCAGGCCCTGGCCCTGGGGCAGGACCACCAATAAGTCGAGCTTGCCGGTGAAATCTAAATCGGCCAGCAGGCCATCACTGGCTTTGACGCCTTTGAGGCCGGAGGCGGCGGTAACTTCGCGGAATTGCCCGTTGGTGGCAAAACGGAATACCTGTGAGTTCTGCTCGCCAAGGAGGACGATGTCTTCAAAACGATCGTTGTTCAGATCGCCGACCAAACACGTGTGATAAGCCCCATTGGTTGCCCCTGGCACTGGCCCGCCTACCGGAGTGAACTTGCCCTTGCTGTTGTCAAGCAGGCGGAAGCTGTTGCTTTGAATTACGAACAGGCTGTTCCGGCCATCGTGATTATAATCCACGACCCCCACCGGGCCGTGGTAAGAACCTGCCTCCGGGCCAAACGCATCCGCGGTGGCGGCGACGAAGTGGACCGGAATACCGTGACGGTCGGGTTGTTCCAGGGCGAACGATACAATCGGCTGAGTATATTTGCATTTCTCAAAGGCCGCAGCGCCACCCGGAGGCGGGCTGGCGCTCTTGCCCTGGATCTGTTGATGTTTGGCCAACTCCTGCGCGGCATCCGCGTCGCGCCCGGCTCGCTGGTAAAGCCGGCTGAGTTGATAGTGCGCCGAGGGATGCTCGGGATCGAACTGAACAACGGTTTCAAATTCATGGATCGCATCGTCCAGGTTGCCCAGTCGTTCCTGAGCCAGGCCCAATTGAAAGTTTAGAGCGGTGACGGCGGGATCGATCTTTTGCGATTGTTGGAACGCTTCAACCGCGTTGGTCGCCTGGTTCAAGTGCAAATAGGCACAGCCTATCAGGTAATAGGCGGCGGCGTTGTTGCGATCGAGGTTGAGCGCCTGCTGAGCTTGCGCGAGCACGTCCTGGTTGCTTTCGGCAAGCAAATCGGCATTGGCCAGGTTCAAGTGCGCGGCGATGCTTTCCGGAGCGAGTCTAACGGCCTTGGTATAAGCGTTGATCGCGTTCGTGGCTTCACCTTTCTCGAGATAGCCCGCGCCAACTGCCATCCAATGCTCGAAGGTGTCCGGTTGCCGGGGCCGGAGAAAAAAGGCAAGGACGGCTGCTAATATGACGCAGGCGAGAACAATCCACACCAGGCGTTTTTGCATGATGGGATTTTGTCAGTAGCGCCGTAGCGTGGCAATGCGTAAGCGGGGCGGGGGCAACGAGCAGACCGCCGAATTCAGATCTGTTTTCTCTGGTTCAGCAAACGGAGGCTTTCCCTCGGGCAGCCTATGTCTGATATTCCGGAGGCGTGCCCGGAAGCGTTTTCATTGCGAAGTGCGTGGATTGTTTTGTCCGTTTAGCCGGTGCGCTGGCGGCGGCCCAAGTCTGCTCTTTTGGGAACATCGTCACCGCCGCCGACTGGCCACGGTTCCTTGGACCGGAGGGCAACAACACCTCGCGCGAAACTGGTTTGGTCGAGAAATGGTCGACCAACGGCCTGCCCATCGTTTGGCAGAAGCAAGTCGGCTCGGGTTACAGCGCGCCTTCTGTGCTTGGCGGAAGGCTGGTATTGCACCATCGCCTCCAAGACGAAGAAATTATCGAATGTTTCAAGGCAGACACCGGCGAATTCGTATGGCGCTACGCCTACCCGACGACCTTCACGGATCCGTTTGGCTATAACAGCGGCCCGCGATGCACACCGACACTGACTTCGAATCGTTGCTACTGCTTCGGAGCGGAAGGCAAATTGGTCTGCCTGGATTTCAACAACGGCAAACCGGTTTGGCAGCGCGATACCGCCAAAGAATGGAACGTGCCTGAGCCATTTTTCGGGGTCGGCAGCACGCCATTGCTCGAAGGGGATCAGTTAATCGTGATGGTCGGCGGTCAGCCCAACTCGGCGGTTGTGTCGTTCGAGGCCGCTACTGGCAAGGTGCTTTGGGAAAACGGTGGCAGCACCAACTGGAATGGCGTGCGCACGCTCGGCTGGCGCGGCGAGGCCCCGTATCACTGGTCGGGGTTCGAAAAAATGGCCAGCTACTCTTCCCCCGTGGCCGCGACGATTCATGGGAGACGACACGTGCTTTGCTTCACCCGGCAGGGGCTGATGTCTTTGAACCCGACGAACGGCTCGGTTTATTTCAGCCGCTGGTTTGAATCGCAGGTAAACGAATCCGTGAACGCGATGTGTCCGGTGGTGCACGACGACCTGGTGCTCATCTCAGCTGCCTACTATCATATCGGAGCCGTGTTATTGCGCGTGGGTCCGGATGGGGATTCGTTCGAGGAAGTTTGGCGCAGCCCGGAACGCAGCCATGAAACAGTGGGCGGCGGAGCACCAGCACCGGTCCTGGAAATTCATTGGAACACGCCGGTGCTGACGGGTGGGTTCCTGTACGCTTTCAGCGGGCGCAATGAGCCGGATGCCTCGTTCCGGTGCGTCGAGTTCGAGACCGGCAAGCTGATGTGGAGCCGTTCCGAGCAGTGGCGTCCGCATAGCACTGCGCAGCCGTCCGTTTATGGGCGCGGCTCCGCGATCCTGGCGGATGGAAAGCTTTGGATCCTAGGCGAAGGCGGCAAACTCGGGCTGTTCGCGCTTAACCCGCAAGCAGAGGAGCTTTGTTCCTGGCAACTGCCGCAGCTGCACTATCCCTGCTGGGCGGCGCCGGTGCTTGCGAATAAGAAACTCTATTTGCGGAGCGAGGATCGGTTGATCTGTCTGGATCTGAGCCGGCGATGAGAATTGCCGCACCGGGCACTTGTCATTGGACCATAACAACTCGATAAAACTGATTCGAAGTGGTTTCAATCGGCAGGGAAACCTGCACGAGATTGCTGGTAGCCAGGAACGGGTTGCCGACGTTAGTCCAGCCGAACCGGAAGAGATCGGCGCTGGATTGAATTTGATAGGAGACATTCATGACTGCGCTCCAGCTAAGGGAGAAATTGCCGCCGGAGATCATGGCGGAGCTTAGAAGTGGTGCGGGAAGGGCCTGCACCGTCACGTCATCGAGGCCAAATGCCCCGGGCGTGTTATTGAAATCAAATTCCAATGTCCCGCTGGTGCCCGCCGAGGAAACCATGTATTGCAGGTTTGTCCAGCCAAACGCAGGCAGGTTCGTGGCCGTAAAAAGTGTCGAACCGTTCCAGATAGCGGCGAAACCGTTCGGGGCTGTGTGGCCCTGGTCGTCGGAAATGCTGGTCAACCAGAATGAAATCAACAATTTTTGGCCCGCAATCGTCGGAACGGTTTGCGACAACGTCCCGTTATCGGGCCATTGGCCAAGGTAACCCCCATAGATCCCGGAGTGCACAAACAGCTCATCCGGTTGGCCTGGGAGCGCCTCTTGTCCCGCAACATCCGCATCATCGCCGGCGAGGGCAAAAGTGAGCGTTGTGTCCCCAACATAAGTCCAGTCAGTGAGGTCGCCGGTTTCAAAACCGCCGTTGCCCACGTACAGGTCAAACTGCCGGTTTTGCGTCGTGCCGGCGGTGAGATTTTGGAACAGGACGTTGCCACTGGCATGGGTGATCAAAAGGCGATTCGCATTCGCGTTGAGGCTTACAGTCACAGTAGCGCTGGGACCGCCCGGATTCAACGTGCCGCCGGTGGCTGAAACATTCAGCCAGCTCGAACCACCGGCCAGGCTCCAGGTCAGCGGCGTCGAACCGGTGTTGGTCAGCGTGTAAGTTTCGGTGCTGACGCTGAACGGCCCGCCATTTCGGCCCTGCGACGTGAAGCCCAACGGAGGGGTGATGCGCAGATTGTCCAAAGGCGGCGACAAAAGCGCCGGGATGAGATTATCGCCGTTCGGGGTGCCCCAGCCCGTGCAGAGATCATAGCCGGCAACGGCCTGGTATTTCGTTGGACTGGAGCTGTTGGTGTTGCTGCCGGTAGTAATGTCGTGAAAGCAGGACGCGTAGAGGGCGCTTTTCCCAATCGCGTAAAGAGCCGGATTGACAAAACCCACTGGCGGCTGGCCCTTGGCGGCGGCTTGCTGGTTGGCCAGCGCCAGCAGTCCGGCCCAGAGGGGAGCAGCCAGGCTGGTGCCTGCCTCCGGGAAATCAGAGGATTGTCCGATAAAATCGGTCCCCCAAACGACATTTATATTGTCGGCTACCATGGCCACATCCGGCACGTTGCGCATCGTGGTGGAGCCCTGGTTGGCCGTCATGCTGATGCCTTGCTGCCAGCTCGGGATGCCATAAACGAGGCTGATTCCTCCGCCGGACGCTTCCTCGGGTGTTGCACCAAAAAGAGGATCGTTCGCGGCTGGCGTGAGCCAAGAGGTTTCCGACGACCATTCTCCCGTCGAGCTGAGCGTCAAGGTTGTTCCGCCAACCACCGTGATATAGGGATCGTCAGCCGGTTCGTCGACGGCCCCGGAAAACGCGCCCGCATCGCCGCTGGCCAGGAAAAAGCTCTGCCCTTGCGCGGCGTACTGTTGGAATATCTGGAGAGTCGAGAGATTAATATCGAACCCATAAGAGCAGCTCAGTTGCTTGGCCAGGTTATCCGTAGCCATGCGATTGAGCACATCGTTAATCTGGGCCGTGGTGGTCGCGTTCTGGATATAATTTGTGCCCAGCGGCGGCACATCCAGCGGCGTAGGACCTTCATAGACGAGTACGCGGCTCCCCGGCGCCATGGAAAGCGCCACTTCAATGTCCCCCGTGACCTCCAGGGCATAATTCAGGTAACCCGGGTTTGAAGTCCAATCAACGTTGGAGTCATCGCCGCTGGCACCGTCAATTAGAACAGGTTGCACGTTGACGTAGGGAAAGATGGTGGCCTCGTCTTCATAGTCCTGGATGTCCTGGGCGGAGAAAGCGAACAGTTCAAACAACCCGATCGACTGCCCAGTCCCGTCCTCCGAAATGTTGGGAGCGTAAGCGTTTCGGAAATCATAGCCCTCGAAGGGGCCGGTACTGCCACCCCCGCCCCCTCCGCCACCCCCGCCCAATGGCCGGATGCCGGGCCGGGAAGCGGTCACCGACGCGTGAAGCCGCGGTCGCGGCCTCACATAATTATCCAGGCCACTGATCGCCAGCACCGGCGTCTTCAGCTCCAGGGACGGCTCGGCGTCCGGCGCGAAGAAATCCCGCTTCTCTTTAGGGTGCTTGAAGGTCTGCAGGTGGATGTTCAGCGCTTTTTCTATGTCCGCCACCGACCCGCTGACGTCCACCAGCGAGCGGTTGGGATGCGTATGGGTCACCGTCAGGTGATGCGCTTTCGCGAAATCAATCACGGATTGATAGTCCGCCGCGCTCGGGCCAAACGACGCCGCGAACTCGTCGGACTTTAGAAAATGGCGAAAGTTCGGACTGGAGGGATTGTAAATCTCTTCGAGCAGGTTGGTGAGTTGCTCGCGATTGCGCAAAGGCAAACCGATCGACAGCTTCAGCTGGTAACTGGCGTCGAGCCTGCCGCGCGCGGAAAGTCCCTTAGTGATTTTGGGCACATGGCCCCGGAGGACTTGCGGTTGCGCCGTCACGGATGCCGGCGCAAAGGAAACTGCGGGCGCTGAAAAAACCTCTATCGCGACGAAACAGGCACAACAACCGAGGAGGAGGAGGAGGGACGATCTCCTTTTGGATAGCTTCATTTTGCTCTAATAGGAGATAATCCTCAGGAGCTTGGGAGTCAATGTTCGAGGGTCCGATACTTCGAGATTCAGGCGGGATTTGCTGGGGTACCAGGCCGGAGCCGGGCTTTACAAAACGCTTATCCGCAGCGAGTTTGAGCTTGGGAACAGAACATGATTTCCGGGATTTCCAGGTTGTCGTGGTTAGGTGGGGTACTTCTTCTCATGAGCGCCACAGGCTTGACGGCGGCAGCCCAAACCGGCCTCAGTGGCGCCCAGGAGCAACTCGCGTCTGCGAACACGGGGTTTAGCTTTCGCCTGCTGAAAGAATTAGCGAGAGAAAAACCCGATGCCAATATCTTCGTCTCGCCTTATAGCGTTTCGAGCGTGCTGCAGATGGTAAGTATCGGTGCCCGCGGGCAAACCCAGCAGGAATTGCAGCAGGTTTTGGGCACCGCCGGGATCAACCCCAAGGACCTGAACGATGCCTATCGGGAGCTTAACACTTCGCTCAGCAGCCAAACCAACGTTACCCTGAACATCGCCAATGCCCTCTGGTACCGCTTGGGAGCGCAACTGAATCCGCCATTCGTCGAGGTTAACCAAAACTGTTATGGAGCGACTTTGCGCGCGCTGGATTTCTCCCATCCTGAGAGCGCCAGGATCATGAATCACTGGGCGGCCGAAAAGACCCAGGGCAAAATCCCAACGATAATTTCCCCGCCACTTTCTCCCGGCACGGCCATGATTGTTGCCAACGCTACTTATTTTAAGGGCACCTGGGAGAGGCAATTTGATCCGAAGCAGACGGCCCCTCGGGCTTTTCATCTGCTGACTGGAAGCCAGCAGTCCGTGCCCATGATGCAGCAAACCAGGTCATTTCCGTACCAGGAGGGTGACGGGTTCCAGGCTGTTCAGTTGGCCTATGCGGGCGAGGGTTTAGTCATGCAGATCCTCTTGCCTGAGACTAACTCCAGCGTTCAGGATTTGGTCGCGCGAGTGGATTCGGGTTTTTGGCAAAAGAGTGTGTTGTCTCGATTCCAGGAAAGAAAGGGAACGCTCGTGCTGCCGCGCTTCACGCTGCGATATGGCGCCGATTTGAAAGCGCCGCTTTTGGCGTTAGGAATGAAAAGCGCCTTAAGCGGTAGCGCGGACTTTTCAGGCATGTCCGCCAGCCGTCTCTTTCTGAGCGACATTAAACACCAGAGCTTTGTCGAAGTTAACGAACAGGGAACCGAAGCGGCCGCGGTAACCACCGGCGTGATGGCGCTGGCCTCGTTCCGCAACCAGCCACCGCCATTCCAGATGGTCGTTGACCGACCATTCCTGTTCCTGATTTCGGATCAGCGAACCAAATGTATTGTGTTTGCCGGCCTGGTATTTGCCCCCGGAGGCAGCGGCCACGACTGAGTTAATTGACGAAAGTTCTTGCGTTGCAGGACGTAGTTTCTATGGAATCCTAGGCCGAGTGAACGGATGAATTGTGATTTTTGACAGGCCGGAGGTCAAGCTGAAACAATAAATACGGCTTTACAAAATGGTTTGCAGGATTAGGCTAACGTCAGTGAAACGGGAAATTTTTTCCCCGGGGACGTTCTATGATCCTGCCAAATGGCAGGATCATAAGATCTATCTACTCACTTGTTGGGCGTCACGCATCAGGCTATGAATCCACGCGTTTTTGGAGTTGGCCTCTGTATCGCGTTGCTTCCAGTCATCGCAATTGGGGAGGACGATCGCCCTATACTGAAGGAATCGCCGGCCAAGCTGGTCGCCGCCATCGAAGCGTTGGCCAAGGAGAATGTTGCGGTGGCCCGCGTAAATGTCGCGCATGATGTCGCCCACAAGCAACTAAGAATCTTCACCATCGTGCCCAGCCATGAGACCAAGAGTTTCAAGGAGTCTGGTTTTGAGGTGGAGATTATCTACAACTACGAGCTGGCCTGTGCGCAGAACGGCGTCGCCTCGTGCAGTTTTCAGAACAATAACCAGGTTCTGTCGTTTGCTGCGTCCCAGTTTACGTCCGGCGATAAGGCCTTTGCCAAGCGATTGGTCAGGGTTCTGGCAGAGGCCGAGCCCAGCCTGTTTTGGTCCAGTCCGAGCGACCCGGTGATCACGATCACGCAGATCGTCGTGGGGCTTGAAAAGGACGACGAGACTGTAAAACGTTTTCTGGCGGATGAAACTCAGACTTGGAAGGAGACCGTTAAGAAATACGGGCCATGAAGCCCAACCAGGCAATGCACCGAATGAGCGGCGTCCGCATTGAATTCGAGTTCAGTTGTTGGAGAGCGCCGCTCATCGGTGATTTTTGACGTTAGACCCCAGACCACATGAACGAGCGATATAGAGCAGACCTTCCTGCATGGATTTTTATCGGAGGGCTCTCATGCTTGCCTTGGTTGATTGTTTGGTTCGATTGGTGGCGTAAAATAGATCTCACGGCTTTGGCTTTTGCTATCGGTTCATCAGGGTTGGCTTTCGCATGGCTGTTTAGCTTTCGTATCGCGCTAACATCATCCGAGGTTCGTTTCCGTAGTTTATTTCGCGGCCAGCAAAGCATTCGACACGACCAGATACAGCGTGTGCGCCTTACATGGAGTTTGCGGCGTGGCCTGCGCGGACCGCTGCGTCTGGTGATCGAGCCACGTACTGGCAGCGCGTTTCGAGAGTTGGACATAAACGCAAAGGTGTTTTCGAGAGCTGCTATTAAAGCCGTCCTCGACCTGGGAACTCGTGTTGCTGAGTCCGACGACGGCGGGCTACGCGATGGCGTAGTGGTGAAGGGATTAAGGAAATGGAAACGTCCTCACAATGTATAGCGGCCTGGTCTAACGATTGCAGTGCAGCGGATGCCGGGTTTAGCCTAGATGTTTTTCAGGATCGGCGGCCCGGCCCCGCTGACTTTTTTCGTTGGGCAAAGAGTTCGAATTAATGGATCAACTATGAAATCGTGCATTACACGTGGGGTCGCGTTCAGCACCCTCTTACTGGCGGGTTGCGCTACAGCCCCTCACACCACTAAGTGGGAGTATAAGGTTGTTTCGCTTCCTGAAGGAATTCTCCATGCTGCTCCCCAGCAAGCGTGGAAAGAGCAGGAGCAAGCGTTCCTAAACGACTTCGGAAAAGAGGGGTGGATCCTCGTAAGCCAAGATTCTGGAAGGCTATTTTATTTCAAGCGGCCCATCAGATGACCTCAGCCATGGATAAGCCAAACACGCGTACCTTCTGGTTCGAGAGCAAGTATGTTATGGTCATTGCAGCTCTGATAGGCGTATTCGTAACGCTGGCAATGCATATAGCAGCAATTGTCTGCCAAGGTGGTGGAGAGACATTCGGCTGGTTCTTGGCCATCATGTCATCGCTGACCATTGTACCTGCCGCGATTACTGTTAAGCTTTTGGGATTACCATTATGGATGGATCCCGACAACCTCTCGGTGGCGGCGCTATTTTTCGCGATCGTTGTGAACGCGATTTTGTTTTCGGCCGTGGGAGCGGCCTACCTGGGCCTTCGGAATTGGGTGCGGAGACGAATTGTATTATGAAGCGTCCGCCCAACCACGCCATGCACACGAAATCCGCGACAACGTCGAGGTTTCATATCGGAGGCCACCGGCGCGGATTCGGTGATGGCGACCGTTAAGCGCCGAAGCATGCGCCATCTGCCAAAATTCTCCAAGCTCACTTGGGCTGTTTTAATATGTTTTGCAGCGCTTGTGGTAATCTTGTGGTTGTCGGGCGACCGGTGCGATGTGCGTGTGCTTCACATCGGGTATACCAACGCACCGCCGGATACTGGAGCGCAGTATGCCTTATACGGCGTAGTTATGATCACCAACGCGGGGTCTGGTAACATTACATTATGGCCTGAATTCATGCTTGAAGGCGAGGGATCGACAACGAGACGCTGGAGCGGTACGTTCCATGAGGTAACTGGGCTGGTGCCCGCAGGGTCAGCGCGACAAATGGTTCCGGTTCCTTTATCGGTCGACAGGTGGAGGTTTACAGCATTGTGCTCACCTGACTGCTTTCGCACGGACCTTGGGGAGTACCTTGGAACGGCGCACAAGGGCTGGTCGCGCACCCTGCTACGTGATTGGCTGCACATAGTTCCGGTGAAACGCGTCTCAACGGAATGGATGAGTAATGAAACGCTTAACCTGCAGGCTAGAGCGAATTCGAGGCAGCCGCTCGGCCTAGACACGAATCGAACGCCGGAGTCGGCTGCCTCGCATCGCTCACCCTGATTGTTCGCCTGAATTGCGGAGCGGAGCGAGGCCGACTGAAGCCCTGTAAGGACGATGAGAAAATAGCCCAGGCCCAGCGAGGCACGAGCGCCGGCCTGGGTAAGAGGCACAAAATGATTCCCTCTCTTTTTTCCAATCTGGTTTGGCGCGCCCGAGCGCGCCAAACCAGATTGGAAAAAAGAGAGATTGGGTATGGGTGGCGGTTTACCCAGGGCGGCGGCCTCGGCGGCCTGGCCCTGGGCTATTATCTTGCCGCCCCTCCCGGGGCTCCGGAGGCTACCTGAATTATCGGCAACTTA
>Ga0070741_10009675_pt1 | contig 18582 bp, 17 predicted proteins | sample Coa_R1_4_FD_66440 | JGI IMG/M metagenome (GOLD analysis project Ga0070741, IMG submission 66440) | Surface soil microbial communities from Centralia Pennsylvania, which are recovering from an underground coalmine fire - Coalmine... | ecosystem: Environmental > Terrestrial > Soil > Unclassified ...
CGCTTCGACGCCGACTTCTGGCTGCCCGCCGCCGGCTTCTTCGCCCTCGGCCTCGACGGCCGCAAGCGCCCGATTGACGCCATCACCTCGAACCCCGGCCAGGCGCTCTGGACCGGCATCGTCCCGGACGCGCGCGCCCCGCACGTCGCCGCCCGCCTCCTGAGCGACGAGCTGTTCTCCGGCTGGGGCATCCGCACGCTCAGCAGCCGCGCCAGCGCCTACAACCCCCTCGGCTACCACCTCGGGACCGTCTGGCCCCACGACAACGCCCTCATCCTGGCCGGCCTGCGCCGCTACAGCTTCGATGCCGAGGCCACGCGGCTGCTCACCGCCCTCTTCGACGCCGCCCAGCACTTCAGCTACGCGCGGCTGCCCGAGCTATTCTGCGGCATGGAGCGCACCGATTACGGCGCGCCTATCGGCTACCCGGTCGCCTGCTCGCCGCAGGCCTGGGCGGCCGGCGCCCTGCCCTTCATGCTCGCCGAAATGCTGGGCTTGCGCCCGCGCGAGGGCGGCGCGGTCCTGGAGATCGTGCGCCCCATCCTGCCGCCCTGGCTCGGCCGCGTCCACCTCCGCAACCTGCGGGTCGGCGCCTCCCGCCTCGACCTCACCGTCTCCCGGGCCGAGCACCCCGGCGCCCCGGCCCACGTCGTCGTCACCCGCCAGACCGGCCCCGCCCAGGTCCGCCTCCCCGCCGACTGACCCCGCCGCCGTTGACCGCCCCGGCCATCGGCAGTACACTCGGAGCACACCGCGGGAGGTACTCGGCATGGAGACGATCAATCCCATCGTCCGCCGCTGGCAGCAGGACGCCGCCGCCGATCCCGACGCCTTCTGGGCGCGCGCCGCCGAGCTGCTGCCCTGGTTCTGCAAGTGGGACCGCGTCTTCGCGTGGGACCCGCCTACCTTCCGCTGGTTCCTCGGTGGCCAGACCAACCTCGCCTACAACTGCCTCGACCACCACGTCGGCCGCGGCTGGGGCGGCCACGCCGCCCTCATCGCCGAGAACGAGCGCGGCGAGCGCCGCGTCTACACTTACGCCCAGCTCCTCGAGGCCGTGAAGCAGGCCGCCGCCGCCCTGCGCGGCCTCGGCATCCAGAAGGGCGACCGCGTCGCCATCTACATGCCCACCTGCCCCGAGGCCATCGTTCTCATGCTCGCTTGCGCCCGCATCGGCGCTATCCACCTCGTCGTCTTCGCCGGCTTCGGCGCCGGCGCCCTCGGCGAGCGCATCCGCCTCGCCGGCGCCCGCGCCGTCTTCACCGCCGACGTCACCTGGCGCAAGGGCGGCGCCGTCCGCCTGAAGGAGATCGTGGACGCCGCCACCGCCGACGCCCCGACCGTCGAGCGCGTCGTCGTGCTCCGCCGCGCCGACGCCGATCTGCCCTGGCAGCCCGGCCGCGACCTGGAGTGGCCCGCCTTCCTGGCGCTCGCCGCCGGCCAGGACAGCGGCCACGTCGTCATGGAAGCGAACGAGCCCGCCTACATCCTCGCCACCTCCGGCACCACCGCGAAGCCCAAGCTCGCCGTCCACACCCACGGCCCCCACCAGGTCCACATCCACGCGATGGGCCGCTGGTGCTTCGACCTCAAGCCCACCGACATCTGGTGGTCCACCTCCGACATCGGCTGGGTCGTCGGCCACAGCTACATCGTCTACGCGCCGCTCCTCGCCGGCTGCACCACCATCGCCTACGAAGGCGCGCTCGACCACCCCGACGCCGAGACCTTCTACCGCATCGTCGCCCAGAACCACGTGAGCGGCATCTTCACCTCGCCCACCGCCGCCCGGCTGCTCATGCGCTACGGCGTCGAGCCGGCCCGCCGCCACGACCTCTCCTCGGTCGAGCGCGTGCTCTGCGCCGGCGAGGTGCTGAACCCGCCCGCCTGGGAGTGGCTGCAGAAAGAGGTCTTCGCCGACCGCGTGCCCGTCCTCGACCATATGTGGCAGACCGAGACGAGCGGCCCGATCGTCGCCAACCCCTACGGCATCGCCCTCCTGCCGATCAAGCCCGGCTCATCGGGCATCCCGCTTCCCGGCATCGACGCGGCGATCATGACCCCCGAGGGCGAGCCCTGCGGCCCCGACGAGAAGGGCATCTTCGTCGTGCGCCGCCCCTTCCCCGGCCTCACCGCCAGCCTGTGGAGCGAGCCCGAGCGCTACGCCGCCGACTACTGGCAGCGCATCCCCGGCGTCTACTTTACCGGCGACGCCGCGGCCATGGACCAGGACGGCTACGTCTGGTTCAGCGGCCGCGCCGACGAGATCATCAAGATCGCCGGCCACCGCATCGGCACCATCGAGGTCGAGACGGCCTTCCTGCGCCATCCGGCCGTGGCCGAGGCCGGCGTCACCGGCCGCCCCGACCCGGTGCGCATGGAGGTCATCTCGGCGTTCGTCGTGCTGCGCCAGGGCCACGCGCCCTCCGAGCAGCTCAAGCGCGAGCTGCTCGACACCGTGCGTCGCGAGCTCGGCCCCGTCGCCGTGATCGCCGACCTGCACTTCGTGAACATGCTGCCGAAGACGCGCAGCGGCAAGATCATGCGCCGCGTCTTCAAGGCCGTCATCCTCGACAAAGACCCCGGCGACATCTCGACTATCGAAGACGAGGGCTCCGTCGAAGAGGCCCGCGAGGCCTGGCAGCAGATGCGCGCCGCCCTCCACACCAGCGCCCAGCCCTAGCCCGGCCGCACTCCCGGCCAGCGCCCAGGGGGAGGCCGCCGCCAGGGCGCTCCGTTCTCAGCGCGCCGCCCGCTGACGAAGCCGCCGACCTCTCTTGCGCCCCCGCGCCCGGCTCGTAGGGGTGGATCTCGCGCCCGCCCGCGGCCGCCAGGCCGCCAATCCGGCCCCGCTCGAATGATCGCATCACCGCGCACCACCGGCTGGGGTGGGTGTCCTGCCCGCCCGCGGCATTCAGCATCGGGCTGCCACGCGGCACACCGCGAGGTTGCTGCAGCGACCTATCCTACCCACGCCGCAATCCGGCCCGCCCCGCCCGGTGTAGTAGGGGGTGGACGGCCCGCGGGGGGCGCCACCCGCCGCCGTCACACTCGTGGCGGACCCGCCACTCACTCGAGGAGGACACCATGTTCCCGCGTATCCACTGGCGCCAGCGCGCGCTCGTCTGGAGCGCCCTGCCGGTCGGCGGCGCGCTGCTCCTGGCCGTCGCCTGCGCCCCCGCACCGCTGCCGCTCACCGCGCACGCCGCCATGACGCTGGCCGCGCCCGACACGCTCATCACGGCCGACCGCGCCACCATGCCGATGACCAACCACGCCGCCATGCACATGGCCGACCACGCTGTCGCGCCGCCGGCCAGCCACGCGGCCCACGCCGGCGCGCTCATGGCCGACGGGCCGGACCCTGCCCGCGTCGTGCGGCTCGATGCGCGCCCAGCCGAGACGGCGGCCGACAGCCCGTCAATCGACATCCAGGCGTTCCAGTACGCGGCGTCCACGCTCACGGTCCCGGTGGGCACGACCGTCACCTGGACGAACCACGACGTCGAGCCGCACACCGTCACGGCGAACGACCGTGCGTTCGCCTCGCCGGGCCTGGAAACGAACGACACCTTCGCCTTCCGCTTCGACGCGCCCGGCACCTATGCCTACCACTGCGCCCTCCACCCGTTCATGACCGGTCAGATCGTCGTCCAGTAGCCGCTCGTAAGGAGGAGAACGTGACCAGCCATCTCAACCGCGCCCACGCCACCGCCGACGCCCCGACCCTCGGCGAGACCGACCGCCGCGGCTTTCTGAAGTGCATGGCCTGGGCCGGCACGGGCCTCGTCTGGGCCGTGAGCGGCGGCCTGCTCTCGTCCACGACGCTCGCCCACGCCGCAAGCGGCCCGACCGCGGCCCGCACGCCCGCGCAGGCCGCGCCGCCGACCGCGACCTTCACCTTCGCCCAGATCAGCGACACGCACATCGGCTTCGCCGCCGAGCCCAACCCCGACCCCATCGCCACCCTGCAGGAGGCGATCGCCCGCATCAACGCGCTGAATCCCGCCCCGGCCTTCGTCATCCACACCGGCGACCTGACGCACGCGCAGAAGGCGGGCGCCTTCGACACCGTGAACGAGCTGCTGAAGGGCCTGAACACGAGCCAGGTGTTCTTCACGCCCGGCGAGCACGACGTGTTCGTGGACGACGGTGTGGAATTCTTGAACCGCTTCGGCCAGGGCACGCGCGGCCAGGGCTGGCGCAGTTTCGACTACGGCGGCGTCCACTTCGTCGGCCTGGTGAACACGCTGAGCTTCAAGGGCGAGAGCGCTGGTGTGCTCGGCGACGAGCAGCTCGAGTGGCTGGAAGACGACCTCGCGCCGCTCGGCAGCAGCACGCCGGTCGTCGTCTACACGCACATCCCCCTGTGGGCCGTCTACCCCGAATGGGGCTGGTACACCGAGGACAGCGAGCGGGCGCTCGCCTACCTGCAGCGCTTCGGCTCGGTCACCGTGCTGAACGGCCACATCCACCAGATCATGCAGAAGGTGGAGGGCAACGTCAGCTTCTACACGGCGCGCTCCACGGCCTTCCCGCAGCCCGCGCCCGGCACCGCCGCGGCGCCCGGGCCGCGCCAGGACATCACCAGCGAGCAAGTGCGTCCGCTGCTCGGCCTGCGCAGCGTCACCTTCGTGCCGGGCACGCAGCCGCTCGCCGTCGTGGATTCGCCCCTCAGCTAGCCACCCCGTCCACCAGGGAGGTGACCCGATGTTTCGATTCCTGCTTGCCGTGGCGCTCTGCGGCGGGCTGGCGCTGGGCGGCGCCAGCACGGCCGCCGCCAGCCCGGCCGCGCTCGACTTCGAGGAGCCTGTCGTCCCGCCCGAGCTCCTACGGCATGAGGCGCCGCCGCTCCCCGCGACAGCCTCCGCCTCCACTCGCGGCGGCGCGCGGCTCCTCGCGCAGGGCATGAGCAGCGCGGCCTTTCGCGCCGCCGATGCCCAGGACGAGCCCGCGGCACTAGCCGCCGACAGCGCCGGTCTCTTCTGGCTGCACGAGAACGCCCCGGGTCGCGTGTCGCGCGTGATCCCAGGCAGCCAGTGGAGCGATGGGGGCGGCGGCTGCGCTCTCTGGAGCTGGAATACCTGCTGATCCGGCGCGGCTGGCGCGGCGTGGTGGTCCCGAATCACTCCGTCGCGCCAACCGCGCCCCCCATTTGCCGCCCCTGCACGAAATGTAATCCGGGCGGGCACACCCGGTGTAGTAGCTGGCAGACGGGCATGCTCGGGAGGACGACGTGGAACGCTACAATGGTCACCGGGCCGGCGGGACAGCGCTCGCCGACCGCAACGCGGAGGCAGAAATGGATGCGGCCCACGCCTCCACCCTCGATCCGGACGCTAGCGACGAAGACCTGATGCGCGCGCTGGCGGCTGGCCAGCAAGAGGCGCTCGGGCCGCTGTACCGCCGCTACGGGCCGCTCGTCTTCAGCCTGGCTGCCCAGAGCCTCGGCCGCTCGGCCGCCGAGGAGATCGTCCAGGATGTCTTCCTGGCGGTGTGGCGCAAGGCCGACACGTTCGATCCGGCGCGCGGCACGTTCCGCGCCTGGGTGCTGCAGAGCGCCCATTTCCGCATCATCAACGAGCTGCGGAGCCGCGGGCGCCGGCCGCAGATCGCGCCCGACCCCGATGGCGTCCAGCTCGCCGCCCTGCACGCTCCCGACCCCGAGCCGCCTGAGGCCGCCTGGAGCGCCTTCCGCCGCGACGCCGTGCGCTCGGCCATGCAGAAGCTGCCGCTGCCGCAGCGCCAGGCGCTCGGGCTGGCGTTCTTCGAAGACCTCACCCACGAGCAGGTTGCCAGCGTGCTGCAGTTGCCGCTCGGCACCGCCAAGACGCGAATCCGCGCCGGGCTGCAGAAGATGCGGCTGGCGCTCGCCCCGGTGATCGCGGCAGTCGCCATGAGCAGCCTCGCCGTGCTCGGCGTGCGCTACCAGACCGAGCAAGCGGTCGCCGACCGCAACGGGCGGGCGCTGGAGCTGATGACCGCGAGCGACGCGCAGTCGGTGCGTCTGGCCCCCGCGGCGGGCGTGCCTGACGTCAGCCACGGCCACTACACCACGCGGCCTGGCACGCCGATGGCCGTGCTTAGCCTGTCCTACCTGCCGCCGGCCCCGGCCGGCAAAGCCTATCAGGGCTGGGTACTGGAGCAGGGCACCTGGCGGTCGCTCGGCCTCACCCAGGTTGACGCGAACGGCCACGCGCTCGTCATCGCCGAGGGCGCGGACCTCGGCCAGCTCCCCGAGGCGATCCAGGTCACGCTAGAGCCTGCGGGTGGCAGCGCGGCCCCCAGCGGCGACGTCGTGATTCGCTGGCCGGGCGAGTAATCGCGGCTGGAACAACCGATCGCTACACGGTCCAGGGGCGACGAGCGGTTCCAGGCAGCGATTCGGGCAGGCACCTTCGGCCCAGGCGGGGTCCGCGGGCGGACGCGGAACCCGCCTGGGCGATCGCAAGCAGAGGAACACTGCTGAATGGAGCAATCCGGACCGGCGAGGCTGGTGTAGTAGCTGACGAGCCCCGGACGATCGGGAACGGCTCACGGCGCCGTCCTTCACCAGGTGTGCGGGGGGAGGGGACTGGCAGCGCCTGACTTGGGCGACAGCCTCAAGAATCATTGCCGCCCAGGCCAGGGATGCCAGAAGCACGGTGGTGCGAGCATGGAAGCGGCAGCGCTCGCGGTGCTTCGGGCTATTTGCGTGCCCAGTGCTCAGCGGGGGCGGGAGCTCGTCGTCGTCATGCTGGCGATGGTGATCGCCAAACTCCAGGGTACTTGGACGCTATTCACCAAGCCACTGCAGGTTTCTTGCGGCTGGTCGCTGGTCGCCGTCCAGGTGATCTTCGGCTACTTTGGGCTGACGAGCGCGCGCTGCCTGCGGGCCTCACCGCGCTCACGCGCGCGCTCCAGCTTGGCCCTCTGCTGAACGGGTTGAGCCGCACGGTTTTGGGGTGGCTGTCCGGCCACACCGGACGGGAGGTAGTAGGGAGGACAGCATGCGCGCACGCCGGTGGTCGTGGCTAGCTACGGGGGTGGCCCTGAGCCTGGTCGCGCTCGGGCTCGTCGGGGCTTCGGGGGAGTCAGGGCCGCCGAGCGCGCCGGCCGGCAATGCGCTCGCAGCCCCGCTGCCACTGGGGAGTCCGTCCGACGGAACCTGGGGGCTGCTGTTTCCGCCGCCCATCCGGGAGTTCCACACCGCGGTGTGGGACCCCGTCAACGCCCAGATGCTAGTGTTCGGGGGCTTCGACGGGACCACCAACCTCAACGACCTCTGGGTATATCGGCCGATCTCGAATACCTGGGCGCGCCTCAGCCCAAGCGGCACCCCGCCGCCGCCGCGCAACGCACACACAGCCGTCTGGGACGCGGCGAATGACCGCATGCTGGTGTTTGGCGGCGACAGCGCCAACGGGCTGCTCAACGATCTGTGGGCCTACCAGCCGGGCACCAATAGCTGGCAGCCGCTCAGCCCGAGCGGCAGTCCCCCCTTGGCGCGAAAGGCACACGTGGCGGTCTGGGACACGACGCGCAACCAGATGCTCGTCTTCGGCGGCGTGGACGCTTTCAACGTCACGCTCAACGACCTATGGGAGTTCCGGCCCGGGACTAATAGCTGGGTATCGGTGAACCCGGTTACCGTATCGCCGTCAGTCCGAGCCTTTCACACGGCGGTGTGGGATCTCACGCGGGGCCAGATGCTCATCTTCGGGGGATCGAGTGGGGGTACGTCATTCAACGATCTGTGGGCCTACCAGCCCGGCTCCAATACCTGGGCTCAGCTCAGCGCGGGAGCAGTGCTGCCGCCCGGCCGCGCCGGCGCCTCCTCGGCGTGGGACGAGGGGCTCGACGGGATGGTAGTGTTCGGCGGCTTCAACGGTAGCACCAGCTTCAACGACCTCTGGGCCTACGTGCCTCAGCTCGGTGGCTGGATGCAAGTGAGCCCCGGCGGCACACCCCCGACGCCCCGCAACGGCCACACCGCGGTGTGGGATACCGCGCTTGGCCAGGTACTCGTCTTCGGCGGGATCGCGACCAGTCCCCTCAACGATCTCTGGGCGTGGCGCGGGGGCCCGAACACCTGGAACGCCCTGAGCCCGAGCGGCGCGCTCCCACCGGCCCGGAGCGGCCACACGGCCATGTGGGACCCCACGACCGGACAGGTCCTGATGTTCGGGGGAGAGAGTGGGAGTACGTTCTTCGCTGACCTGTGGGCCTACCAGCCCGGCACCAATAGCTGGTCACTCCTTGGCCCGAGCGGGACACCGCCACCGGCGCGGAGCCACCACACAGCCGTATGGGACCCGACGGGTGCCCGGATGCTGGTGTTCGGGGGAGGCACCCGCACAATGCTCTTCAACGACCTCTGGGCGTACCAGCCAGCATCGAATCGCTGGGGACAGCTCGTTCCGATTACGGTTCCCCCGCCACCGCGAGCGGGACACGCGGCTGTGTGGGACGCGGTGAACGCCCAGATGCTGGTGTTCGGGGGACAGACGACTACTCTCGCGAATGACCTCTGGGCCTATCAGCCGGGGGCCAATAGCTGGGTGCAGCTAAACCCCGTGGGCAGCCTGCCGACCGGCCGGCGGCTTCCTGGCGCCGCGTGGGACGCCGCCAACGCCCGGATGCTCGTCTTCGGCGGCAACGACACTAGCGCTAGCGGTATCGCGAACGACCTGTGGGCGTACCAGCCGGGGATGAATCGCTGGTCTCAGCTCAGCCCAACTGGCACGGCGCCTTCCGCTCGGTCCGGCCAGAGCGCGGTTTGGGACCCGACCGCGGCTCAGATGCTCGTCTTCGGAGGAAATGGCTGCTGCGCCCCGCTGAACGACCTTTGGGCGTATCGGCAGGCGCCCGATCGGTGGGTCCAGCTCACGCCCGTGGGAGGCCCTCCGCTCGGTCGGACCGGGCATGCAGCGGTGTGGGATGCGACGAGTACGACGATGCTGGTGTTTGGAGGGTTCTCCAGCCCCAGCACCGACCTCAACGACCTCTGGGCGTACCAGTCGCCGTTCGTAGCGCCTACGCCCACCCGCACGCCCACGGCGACCGCGACAGCAACGCCGACCGGCACCGCCACCGCGCTGGCGACGCTCACGCCGACAGCCACGGCCACCCGCACCCCCACGGCCACTCGCACGCCGACGCCGCCCTCGGCCTCGCCGACCAGCAGCCCCACGCCTACGGCCACGCCGGTCCCGCGGCCCGACGTCGGCGTGCAGGTCACGACAGGTGCGCCGGGGCACCTGTCGGTAACGGTCACCGCACAGGATACCGGCTGCACCTCCAACAACGCGCTCGCGGCGCTGCACTTCACGCGGACGGAGAACGCCACGGTGGACGTGGGAACGCTCAAGGGACAGAGCGGCGACTTCACCGTCCTGCTTCAGGCGCAGAGGCAGATCACCTTTACCGTGAACCGCGTGGTGGCCGGGCAAGCGAGCACCGTGTTCTTGACGGTGACCGACAACTGCGGCCCCTGGCCAACGTTCGTAGGCGGCGGGCCGGCGGCATTCTGAGACCAGGGGCGTATCCGGGGCGCAGATGCCGCCGCCGCACACGCGCAGCCCTGGCCCGCGGTGAGTCGGGGAGAGACGCCGGGGAGGAAAATGCCGATTACGCCGCCTCGATCGTGGCGGTCAGGCCGCAGCTCTGCAGGCGGTCGCGGAACAGCTCCGCCTGCTCCAGCGGGCAGACGATGACCAGCGCCACGCCGGTATTGTGCGCCTCCAGCATGATCTGGATCGCGCGGATGCGGCTGAGCTGCGGCACGCTGCGCAGGAGGCTGCGCACCACGTGGTCCATGCTGTTGTGGTCGTCGTTGTGCAGCAGCACCTTGTAGGGCGGCAGCAGCCGGGTGATGTCCTCGACGTTCGGCAGCGTGGGCGCCTCGGGCGTGGTCGTAGGGGCGGCAGGCGACACGCCGACCGGAGCCGACGACGCGTCGGCGAGCATGGTGGGGGCGGCGAACGCCGCTCCCACCGCGGTTTGTAGTCGCTGGCTCGGCACTGCTTCCACTGCCTCAGCTAGTGCAGTCCGCCAACCAAGGACTGAGCTTCGACGGTGATTACCTGCGTCCCCGCCTCGGGGCGATAGTACAGCCGTTCCAGCCCGATGACCTCCTGGCTGTGAGCATCTTTGATCAGGATGATCCCATCACCGGTCTCTTCACACACTTGGTCGGCGCGCGGCTCGGCCCAGTAGACCGTTAGCGTCTCGCCTACAGGGTCGTGGATCACTCGGATGTGGGCCATATCGGGATTCCTTCCTTAATGGCGTCCGTCAGGTAGCAGGTAATGATAAAGCCCTCGCCGTCCAATCGCTTGACGACCACGCATAGATGATACGGGGCGAGCGCACGATAGAACAGGTAGACGGCGGGATCGTGCTTGCTTTGCCGCACCTGTACTGGTGTGGCCAGGCACCTCGCGACATCTTCTAAGCGTCCGCTCACTTCCCGGTGCTTGCGCTGAAGCAGCACCCAATAGTCTGCGGTGGTGCGGACAGCGAACCCGAGTGGCGTGCGCACGTTGAAGAGGGGCGTGGGTGCATCAGCCAATGTCGGCACTCGGGCGTACATCGTCTGCGGGCGCGAGGGCGGCGCGCAGGGCGTCGAGCAGCGCGCCGTCATCCTCGGGCAGGATGGTGCGCAGGTCGAGCAGCAGGCGGTCGCGCTCCAGGCGCGCGACGACGGGCGGGTCGCCAGCGCGCAAGCGGGCGGCCAGCGCCGCCTCGCTCTCCACGCCCACCGCCACCAGGCGGCTCGGCAGCGTCTCGTCGGGCAGCGAGCCGCCGCCGACGGTGGACTCGCCCTCGACGACTTCTGCCACGACGCCGTGCGCCGTGAGCGCGGCGGCCAGGTGCTCGGCGCGCGCCTGCAGCGCCTCCAGCGGCGCGGCGATCATCCGCCAGACAGGCACCGCGCGCGGCGCTTCGTCGCGCAGGTAGTGGTCGAGCGTGGCGGCGAGCGCGGCGATGGTCAGCTTGTCGGGGCGCACGGCGCGGGTCAGCGGGTGCCGCCGCAGCCGCCCGATGAGCTCGCTCTCACCTACGATAATGCCCGCCTGCGGTCCGCCGAGCAGCTTGTCGCCGCTGAAGCACACGAGACTCATCCCCGCGGCCACGCTCTCCTGCACCATCGGCTCGTGGGCCAGGCCGTACGCCGCCGTGTCCAGCAGACTGCCGCTGCCCAGGTCGTCCACTACTGGCAGGCCGCGTGCGCGGCCGAGCGCCACCAGCTCTTCCGGGCTGGCGCTGTGGACGAAGCCCCGTACCTGGAAGTTCGACGGATGCACGCGCAGCAGCAGCGCCGTGTCGGGTGTGATCGCCCGCGCGTAGTCCTCGATGTAAGTGCGGTTGGTGGTGCCGACCTCGACGAGTCGGGCGCCGCTCTGGCGCAGCACGTCCGGGATGCGGAAGCCGCCGCCGATCTCCACGAGCTGCCCCCGCGACACGATCACCTCGCGCCCGGCGGCCAGCGCCGCGAGCGCCAGCAGCACGGCGCTGGCGTTGTTGTTCACGGCGAGCGCGGCGGGGGCGCCGGTGAGCCGACGCAAGCGGTCGCCGATGTGCTCGTGGCGCGAGCCGCGCTCGCCCGGCCCCAGCTCGTACTCCAGGTTCGAATAGCCGCCGCCGACGCTGGCCGCCGCGGCCAGCGCGCTCGGGCTGAGCGGCGCGCGGCCCAGGTTCGTGTGCAGGACCACGCCCGTGGCGTTCAGCACGCGGCGCAGGCGCGGCCCGGCGAGCGCGGCAGCCTGCGCCGCGACGGCGGCGACGAGCGGCCCCAGCTCGCGCGGCGCGGCGCCGGCCCGCACGGCGGCGCGCTCGGCGTCGAGGGTGGCGCGGATCGCGGCCAGCACTTGCGGCCGCGCGTAGCGCGTGACGAGCGCCTGTACCGCCGCCTCTTGCAGCAGGCGGTCCACGCTGGGTAGCTGTCGCAGCGCGCTGCCGACTTCCACGCCGCTATCCCCTCGCCGCGTCGCTGCGAGATTCTAGCATCCGCGGCGGCCGCTAGCGCCCCGGACCGGGCGCGCCCGCCAGCGGGTCCATGACGCCAACCTGGCCGCTCTGCAGGCTGTAGTAGCCACCGACGATCTTGATCTGACCCTGGCTCGCCAGCTCGGCCAGCAGCGGGCTGCGCCCGACGAGCTGCCCGACCACCAGCGCCACGTTTGCGCGGATCGCGTTGTCGAGGAAGTTACCCGACATGCCGCGCACGCTCTCGACGGCCGGCACGATGGCGTGCACCAGGCTGGCAATCGGGCCGTCGAACTGCGCGCCCTGCGTCACGGCCTGCGCTGCCGCGTCCACCGCCCCGCAGCGCTCGTGGCCGAGCACCATGATAAGCGGCACCCGCAGCGCTCCCGCGCCGTACTCGATGCTGCCAAGCAGCTCGTCGTTCAGCACGTTGCCCGCCACGCGCAGGACGAATAGGTCGCCCAGCCCCGCATCGAACACCAGCTCGGGCGGCACCCGCGAGTCGGCGCAGGAAAGGATGGTGGCGTAGGGAGACTGCGCGCTCGCCACCTCGGCGCGGCGGTCGAGCCCGCGGTGCGGGCCGAGCGTCGCGCCGCTCACGAAGCGAGCGTTGCCCTCCAGCAGAAGCTGGAGCGCGCGGTCGGGGCTGGGGGCCGTGCTCTCCTGGGCGTAGCTCGCGGTAGCGCCGAGGCGACCGAGCGCGGCCGTGCCGACGAGGCCGGCCGAGGTCAACGCAAGGGTGCGGACGAAGGCTCGACGGCTGCTAAGGGTGCGCTCCACTGGACACCCCCCTATCCGGGCGAATTTGACGCTCCGAGTATCCAGCATACGGCATCGTCCTGTCTCGCGAGCGCGTCGGGCGCTGAAACCCGCCGCCGGCCCCGCCGATGATCCTAGTGGCGACAGGCCGCCTGTCGCCGGGACACTGGCTAGCGGGAAGCAGACTCATGCGAGCACCGTGGACGAGCAGACGGCGTATACAGTGGCGCGGCATAGCGGCCGTGGTCGCGCTCGGCCTTACCGCCCAGGCGGCGTTCGCCAGCGCCAGCCCCACGCCGTCTGTCGCCCCCCCCCGCTTCCGGCCGTTGCTCGGCGCGCCGCTGGTGGCCGATGCGGCCCCCGAGGCCACGGCCGACGCAATGACATCCGACGCCGTCAGCGGACCGTCCGGGGATGCCGCCAGCGCATCGCCCGCGAATGCTGCCCCGCCGGCCGCGGACGCGGACGTGGCCGACCCGCCCACGCCCGCCGACTGGACGATGCTCGAGACGTTGACTCCCGAGGTCCAGTGGCTGGCCGCCGGGTTCTCGTCGTGGGTGTCGATTCCCACGGGCCAGCTCATCCGCGCCGGCGACCGCGTGCGGACGGGCACCGGGGCGTCCGCCCGGATCGCGTTCGCGCCCGGCACGGTCCTCAACCTGGGAGCAGAGACCGACGTCACGGTGCGCCGGCTGGACCGCGGGCCGGCAGGCAACCTCATTGCTGAATTGTCGCTTGCCAGTGGCGTGATCGCCGGCCCGACGCTGCCCGCGGACGCGCCCGCCGCCCGCGTCGAGGTCGAGACGCCGGCCGCGCTCATCGTCAGCCGTCGAGTGGGGCCGCGTATCGAGGTCGGCCCCGATGGCGCCACCCACGTAAGCGCCCCGGGCGATGCGCCGGCCGGCAGCATCAGCGTCGAGGGCAAGGACGCGCTGGTGACGGAGATCACGCTCGGGCCGGGCGAGCAGACCGACGTGACGGTGGGCGCCGCACCGACCGCGGCTAACGTCGCGCCGACGCTGACGGTCACGCCGAGCGCGCCCGCCAGTCCGGCCGGGCCCGACGCGGCCAGTGCGGCCCCGCCGCCGACCGGGACGCCCGGCACGGGCCGGCCGGCAACGGCCACGCCGGCGCCGGTCCCAGGACCGGCTGCGCCGGCCGCCTCCCCGGCACCCGGCGCAGCGCCCGGTGCTGCGGGGGTAGGTGCGGGGGCGCTTGCGGCGCCGCTGGCGGCTCCGGCGCCGCTCCAGGGACCGGCCGGCCCGTGGGGGCCGGTGTCGCCTTTCCCGCCGCCCGGCCTGGCCGGGCTGGCGGCGACGACCTCGACGCTGCCCTGCGCGGTGGCGCCCGGCCAGATCTGCACGGGCACGCTCAAGGGCGCGGGGCAGTCGGGGGTCGGCGGCACCTTCACCGGCGTCGTGCAGGGCAGCCAGATCTGGCGCGTCGACGTGACCGGCGCTGACCCGCAGGGTGGGGCGATGGTCTACATCCAGACCACGCTGGGCTTCGAGAGCATCCCCTGTCCGGTACCGACGCCGGCGCCCACGAGCACCACCAGCCGCCCGACCAGCAGCAACGCCGCGCTGGTCTGCGCGGGCAGTACGATGGGCAATGGCATCCAGCAGGGCACCGCGGTGGTCTTCTCGAACAACGTGCTCGCCGCGCAGGGGAGCGTAAAGGGGCCGGGGCCGAGCACCCCGACGCCAACGCTCACGCCTGCACCCACCGTCACCTCGGCGCCCACGGCGACGCTCCCGCCGACGAGCACGCCCCAGCCGACGAGCACACCGCAGCCGACGAGCACGCCGCAACCGACGGCGACCTCCACGCGCACGCCGACGCCGACGCGGACTCCGACCTCGACGCCGACACCCCGGCCTACCCTCACTCCCACGCGCACACCGAGTCCCGCGGCAGATGCCGCGGCGGCGCGGCGGCCCAGCCCCACGGCGCGGGCGGCGATCCGCTGATCGGCGGCCAGGCGCTTCCACGGTGGACTGGGCTGCATCCCAGCGGCGGTGGCGTTGGCTGTGGACCGGCAAGCGCAGCGTCGGACGGCGCCTGGTGGGCGATTCGAGCGCACCGAGCGTGTGCGTGAGGTACAATCACCGGGCAGCCTGGGCAAGGGAGCGAGGATGCGCGGCGCGGCGCCCGACCTGCCGTGGGTCACGATCAAGTACGCCCAGACGCTGGACGGCCGGATCGCGACGCGCACCGGCGAGTCGCAGTGGATCAGCAGCGCCGACTCGCTCGTCTACGCGCACGAGCTGCGCGCCAGCCACGATGCCATCCTCGTCGGGGTCGGCACGGTGCTGCGCGACAACCCCCGGCTGACCGTGCGGCTCGTGGAGGGCCGCAATCCCCTCCGCGTGGTGGTCGATAGCCGCCTGCGCACCCCGCTCGACAAGGCGCTGCTCGACCCGCCCTCGGAAGCGCTGTTCGCCACCACCGCTGCCGCCGATCCGTCGCGCCGCGCCGCCCTCGAAGCGCGCGGCGCCCAGGTGCTCGTCTTGCCGACCGAGGCCGATGAGCGGGTCGACCTGCGGGCGCTGCTCGCGGCGCTCGTGGCGCGCGACGTGCGCTCGGTCCTCGTCGAAGGCGGCGCCGAGATCGTCACCGCGTTGCTGCGCCAGCGGCTCGCCCACCGGCTGGTCGTGTGTGTGGCGCCGAAGGTGCTCGGGCAGGGCGTCGAGGGCGTAGGCGACCTCGGCATCAGCCGCCTCGCCGAGGCGCTCGCCTTTCGCGACGCGCGCTTCTGGCTGTGTGGCGCCGACGTGCTGTTCGAGGGCGATCTCGCGGATGCCTGCCCGCCATCCTTCCCCGCGCCGCGGACAGCGCCCGGCGTGCTCACCAATGAGCGCTGACGAGCCGGCTTCCAGCCCCACTTCCTCTTCTCACGAGGGCCGGACCATGAACGAGCCTGCCTCGGCGCAGCAGGCCGCGGACCGCCCAGAGCACGCCCTGGCTCTCTGGTGGACAGCGCCGCGCACGGGCGAGCTGCGCCCCGAGCCACTGCCACCCGTGGGGCCGGAAGACGTGTCGGTTCGCGCCGTCGCCTCAGGCATCAGCGCCGGCACCGAGCTGCTCGTCTACCGCGGCCAGGTGCCGCCCGAGCTGCCGCTCGACCTGCCGACGCTGGCCGGCAGCTTCCGCTATCCGATCAAGTACGGCTACGCGAGCGTCGGCCGCGTGACGGCCGTCGGCGCCGCCGTGCGCGACCGCGCGCCGGGCGACCTGGTGTTTGCTCTGCACCCCCACCAGAGCGCGTACGTGCTGCCCGCCGCCCGCACGGTGCGCCTGCCGGCCGACCTGCCGCCCGAGCGTGGCGTCTTCCTGGCCAACCTGGAGACGGCCGTGAACGTGGCGCTCGACGCGGCGCCGCGGCTTGGCGAGACGGTCTTGCTAAGCGGGCTGGGCGTGGTGGGGCTGCTCGTGCTGCAGGCGCTGCGCCGCACCGGCGTGGCCGAGATCATCGGCGTGGACGCGCTGCCGCGCCGGCGCGCGCTGGCCGCCCGCCTGGGCGCCACGCTGACGCTCGCTCCCGACGCGGACGTCGTCGCGGAGGCGCGCGCCTACACGGCGGGCCGCGGTGTGGACCTGGCGATTGAAGTGAGCGGCGCGCCGGCCGCGCTCGGCCCGGCCATCGAGGCAGTGGCCGAGGAGGGCATGGTCGTCGTCGCCTCCTGGTACGGCACCAAGCCGGTGCCGCTGCAGTTGGGCAGCCATTTCCACCGCGGGCGCGTCCGGCTCCGCAGCTCGCAGGTGGGGCATCTCGATCCCGCGCTCGCGCCCCGCTGGGACTACGCGCGCCGCCAGGCCGTGGCCCTGCGGCTCCTGGGCGAGCTGCCCCTGGGCGAGCTGATCTCGCACCGCATCCCGTTCGCCCAGGCGCGCGAGGCGTTCGCCCTCCTCGACGAGCATCCCGCCGACGCCCTCCAGGTTGTGCTCACGTACGGGTGAGGCCATCGCCCCCGCGGGGCGGTGGGCGCCAGGCCCCGGCTGGCGGCGCGGCCCAGGCAGCCGGGCGGACTGCGCCCGTCGCGCCTGGTCCGCTGCTTGCAAGATTGCCGAGGCTGCTGCAAGCGCGGCGGCGGCCATCTTGCCGAGTGGGATGGGAGTCGGGTGAACCTGGCTGTGCGGCGCGGCTTCCTGGGACCGGCGGCAATCGGTGTCGGGGTGCTCTTGCTGCTTCTCAGCGCCTGGACGGTAGGCGCGGCCGAGTGGGCTGAGCAGCATCCGACCCCGCAGGCCGAGGGGCCGCATGAGGTGCTGCCCGATCGCTTCGACGCCCTCGTCCCGCCGGGTGGGCTCTCCGACGCAACACCGCCGGGCCCGGCTGTAGCCGAAGCGGCCGCCGCGCCCAACGCTCCGCCGGAGGCGCCCGTAGCAGCCGCGGCGCCGGAGGTCCCCACGCCCGGCCCGTACCATCCTCCGCGGACGCCGGCTGAGGCCGCGTCGGCGGCGGCGCCGACACCCGACATCTACCATCCGCCGAAGGTGGCGAGCGGGCGCTAGCCGCCCCGCCGCAGCTCAGTGACGACGCGCGGGACGGCGCGGTGGAGCCGGACCCGGCGCGGGGGCTGCCGCCCGTGCCGACCGCGCTCCCCGCCTCTGGCCGCCGCCCCGTGGGGGAGGCGTCGCGGGCGCGGGAACGCGGCTACGGTCCGCCCGAGTGCATGGCCATCCCGCGCCTCCAGCTTAGCAGCGCCGTGAGCGAGGTCGGCGTCGAGCACGGCGAGTACGACGTGCCGCTCTGGACCGTGGGGCACCATGCCGATTCGAGCGAGCCGGGCGTCCCGGGGAACAGCATCTACAACGGCCACGTGGAGACGCTCCACGCGGGCCGCGTGTTCGCCCACCTCAAGGACCTCGCCCCGGGCGACGCCGTGTACGTCTACACGCCGACGTACCGCCTCGCCTGGCGCGTGGAGAACGTGGAGAGCGTGCCAAATGGCGATACCCGGTTCCTGCAGCCGACCCCCGACCGGCGCATCACGCTCTACACCTGCACGGGCCGCTGGGACCCGCTGGCTCGTGACTATACGGAGCGCCTGGTGGTCGTCGCGCGCCTGGTCGGCGTGAACCCGCGCGCCTAGCCGCGCCGCCGTGGCATTGCCGCGCGCCGGTCGCTCGGAACGAGGGCAGCAGGCCCGCTACTCGCTCGCCGCCCCGCCGGTAGAGCCGTAGCCGGCGGGGCGGCCGGCAGCGGGATTCCCGGCCGCCCCGCGCGCGGTGGCGGCGCTGCTGCTCGCTAGGCTGGCTGGCGCCGCAACAGGAGGCCGCCCCCCACGAGCAGGAGCCCCAGGAGGGCGAGGCCCGCGCCCACCGCCGAGGGGCCGGGCTCACCCGCGCGCCCCGCGGCGGCGGTACTGCCGGTGGGCGCTGTAGTTTGCCCGGCTTGCCCGGCAGCCGCGCCGCTCGCGCCCGCGCTCGTGCCACTGGCGGCGCTCCCGCCAGTTTGCGCCGGCGACGTGCCGGCGCTCACCCCACTGGTCGTACTCCCGCCAGCCTGCGCTGGTAAAGTGCCGGCACTGCTGCCACCCAGACTCGTCGTGCCGCTGGCACTCCCGCCGACCGACCCGGTGCTGGTGGCGCCCGTCGTGCTGCTGCTCGTGCCGGTCGTGCCGGTACTCGGCGGCGCTCCGCTCCCAGGAGCCGCGCCGCCGGCGGGGCTGGTCCCGGCCTGCCCGGTCGCCGCCGTGCCGGTCGTGCCGCTGCCCGTGATACCCGTCGTCCCCGCGCCCATCTGGCCGGCCCCCGTCGTGCCCACGCCGCTCGTGCCGGGGAGCGTCTGCCCGGCGCCCGTCGTGCCCGGCGCGGCGCTGCCGGGCGCACCGACTCCCACCTGACCCG
>Ga0070741_10009676_pt1 | contig 18581 bp, 14 predicted proteins | sample Coa_R1_4_FD_66440 | JGI IMG/M metagenome (GOLD analysis project Ga0070741, IMG submission 66440) | Surface soil microbial communities from Centralia Pennsylvania, which are recovering from an underground coalmine fire - Coalmine... | ecosystem: Environmental > Terrestrial > Soil > Unclassified ...
GTAAAGCGTGGATTGAGCGAGGCATAGGGGTCCTGGAAGACCATTTGCACACGCTGGCGCATTTTTCTCAATGGTTCGCCGCTTAATTTCGCCAGATCCTCATTATCGAAGAGAATCTCGCCCGATGTTGGCTTATAGAGCCGAACAATGGTGCGACCAATCGTCGTTTTGCCTGAGCCGCTTTCACCGACCAGGCCAAGCGTTTGCCCACGTTCGATGCTGAAGCTCACTCCATCGACCGCCCGTACATGACCCACCACACGTTGCAGAATGATACCTCTTGTTAAGGGGAAATGCATTTTGAGGTCACGCACATCAAGCAGTGTTTTGCTTGCAACCAATGTGTCTGCCATCTTCTTCTCCTTAAATCATGTGCGTTTTTATGACGTGTGAGGGACATGACTGGCCGCCGCCTCAAGGGCCGCGAGCTGGTCTGCCAGGCGTTTCTGGCGCCGCCGTTCGGCGTATGCCTGTTCTTTTTCGTTGGTTATATCCACCCAGCAGGCTTTGCGATGGGCCAGGTTGCCAGCAACTGGATCAAAGGCAGGCATGGTACGGCAGATGCCGCGGGCAAAGAAACAACGTGGCATAAAAGGGCAGCCGCTTGGAGGTCTCAAGAGATCTGGAGGAGCGCCTTCGATAGTTTTTAACTCATCGCTGCGCTTCTCATCCAACCGTGGTACCGAGCCCAGCAGCCCTACAGTGTAAGGGTGACGCGGATTGCTAAATAGCTCATCGGTTGGAGCTTCCTCGGCAATCTTGCCAGCATACATCACAATCACACGGTCCGCCATACCTGCCACCACCCCCAGGTCATGAGTGATGAGGATCAGAGCCGTTCCAAACTCGCTGCATACCCCGTTAATCAGTTCCAGAATCTGCGCCTGGACCGTGACGTCCAGCGCTGTCGTCGGCTCATCTGCGATCAACAGCTTGGGGTTACATGCCAGCGCCATAGCGATCATGACGCGCTGGCGCATGCCACCGCTAAACTGATGAGGGTAAGAATTAACTCGTTCCGCTGCGGCAGGGATACCCACTTGATCCAGCAGAGAAATGGCTCGTTTCCGCGCCTCGCCCTCCGCTAGTCTAAGATGAATACGCAGCCCTTCCGCAATTTGCCGCCCTACCGTCATCGTAGGATTTAGGCAGGTCATCGGATCTTGAAAGATCATCCCGATCCTGCCGCCGCGTATTTTACGCATGACGCTTTCTGGGGCATCGAGGAGGTCCTGTCCATCAAAGAAGATGCTACCGCCTGCGTATTCGCCGGGTGGTTGCGCGACGAGGCGCATAATGGAGAGGGCTGTGACGCTTTTCCCACAGCCACTTTCTCCCACAATCGCTACTTTCTCGCCTGGCTTGATCGCAAAGCTCACCCCATCGACTGCCCGCACGCGACCAGCCTTTGTCTTAAAGTAGGTCTTGAGATCCTGCACTTCGAGCAGATACTCTCCCAAGTTCGTAACTCCTTCTACAACAGATAATTTAACGCTCGGTCATGTAGGGATCGAGGGCATCGCGCAAGCCATCTCCCACCAGGTTGAAACTCAAGACGGTAAAGAAGATGAGCAGGCCAGGAACAAACACCAGCCAGGGAGCGGATTCATAGAGGCCCTGACCAAGTGATACCATATTTCCCCAGCTTGCCGAAGGGGGATGTAGACCAAAACCGAAGTAGCTCAATACCGATTCAAGAATGATGTTAGCGCCAACGAGCAGCGTTGCGCTCACAATGACCGCCCCCGCCGCATTTGGCAGGATATGGAGAAACATCAGACGGAAACTTTTGGCCCCAATGGTACGAGCAGCCAGAACATATTCTCGTTCTTTCAGCGCCAGAAACTCCCCGCGCACCAGACGTGCCACGTTCGTCCAGCCAAAAAAAGCAATCAGCAGGATGACAAAACGGGGCGAACCATCAGAGAAAGTGGCGGAGAGCACAAACAACAGCAGGTAGAGCGGGATTGCAAGAACGACATCCGTCAGACGCATCAAAACGTTATCAACTATGCCGCCATAAAAGCCGGCGAGGGACCCGATGCCAATTCCAAAAACGATGGAGACCAGCATAGAAGTAAGGCCCACTTCTAAGGAAACCTGACCACCGAACATGGCGCGGGCAAACTGGTCGCGCCCGAGATCGTCGGTACCAAAGGGATAGCGCAGTGATGGCCCCTGTAATGTATCGGAGACATGAATGATATCCGGCTGATTATGGCCGGTTATAAATGGGCCGAGAAAGCAGACCAGGATCAGGAGCACCAGAAAGGCCAGCCCTCCGATAGCCGCCCTGTTGCGAATGAAACGATCAAAGATGATCCTTCCCTGGCTACGGCGCTTCCGCACTAACTCCGGCGTCAGATCAAGAAAAGCCCCAAGCTCATCTTCCTGCGTTGGCGCAGTGTTGATCTTTTCAGATATATCCATATATTCTTTCTCCAACAGGTTATGAGTAGCGGATGCGCGGGTCCATCACGCCGTACAGAATATCTGCTATCAGGTTAAACATTATCACAAACGTTGCGCCGATTACCAGGATGGCCAGAAGTACTGGAAAATCGCGGCTCTCAAGCGAGTTGAAAAACAGTTGCCCCATCCCAGGCCAGGCAAAAATGCCTTCGGTAATGACTGCTCCGCCAGCTATACTGCCAAAATCAATCGCCACCACGGTGATCAGCGGGATCACCGCATTGCGTAGCGCGTGCTGGAATAGCATAGCCCTGGGGCTGACGCCTTTCGCTCGGGCAGTACGCATGTAATCCTGTTTCACTACGTCGATCATGCTCGAACGCATAAAACGACTCCAGCCCGCGACAAATAGCGTGGCCAGGGCCATCGTAGGCAATATCAGATGCAAACCCCGATCAAGCAGTCCGTTGAAAAAATCAAAGCTAAACCCCAAAGTTTGGGTACCAGAGACCGGCAGCCAGTGTAACTGCACCGCAAAAACGTCTTGCAGAAAGAGGCCGAGCAAGAAAGCTGGCATGGCAAGGCCAAAATACGAAAGCGCCGTCAGCGTATAATCAGTGGCGGAGTTTTGCCGTTGAGCAGAGAGCGAGCCCAACAAAACAGCCATTACCAGGGCAATGGAGAGCGCAGCCGCAAACAGCACTAACGTGTTGGGGAAGCGTTCGTTCAAAAGATCGGTAACAGGCTGCTTGGTTTGAAAGGAGAAGCCGAAATTACCAGTCAGCATATTTCCCAGCCATTTAATGTACTGCACCGGCAAGGGCTGATCCAGGCCAAAGCTGGCGCGAAGAGCTGCACGGCCAGCGGCATCCAGGTGCGGGTTAAAGATTACCTGCTCTGGCCCTCCTGGCATCGCGTGGATCAAAAGGAACACAAAGATAGAAAGCAGGAATAGTAGCGGTATAGCTTGCAGCAAACGTCGAATGATATATCGGCCCATATGCACCTCCGGTACTAAAAGGTGAGGATGTAATTTGCCCTTTATAGTGCAACACGAAACGACGCTTTGTCAATCTTATCCAGTGTAACATTTGTTGACGTAACGTCAACAATGGGTACACACAAAATATCTCTGGCAGGATATTTGCTAACACCCCACCAGAGACATTTACAGCGACACATCTAACACGACAGCGGGCTAGAGTTAGCGTCTACTAGAGGCTAACACTGTCCATTCGTACACCACCACTGCCAGACGTTGATCGTTTCCGAAGCGCCCTCGGGAGCGGGTGCGTAGTTGTGAGCCGTGGTTTTGGCAATGCCCAGGTCCGCCGGGCTATACAGCACCACAAATGGGAAGTCGGTAAGTTCAAGCTGGTGGATCTGATTGAAGGCCGCCTGACGCGCATTAGGATCAGCGGTCTGCTCCTCTGTATGGAGATATTGCTCCATCTGCTGGTTGCAGTAGAAGCTCCAGTTCTCACCATTCGTCCCCTGCTGTGAACAATCCAGCAGAGAGGCATCATCGCCATCGTACGTGTACGAATTCTCAAATTCCGCCAGGTCATGCTTGCCATTGGGCAAAAACGACCCAAAGTAGGTGCTGGCCGGGTAGTTCACGATGTTGATTTTGATACCAATGTCTTTGAAGTTGGACTGGATGATTTGCTCATCGTTCAGACGCCATTGCTTACCTGAAGTAGTCGAATAGGTGAATTCAAGGCGCTGACCATTCTTTGAGCGCACTCCATCAGGGCCTTTGACCCAACCATTCTGATCAAGCAAAGCATTGGCAGCGGTAGGATCGAATTTCGGACAGGGCGCATTGGCCTCGTAACCAGGAACAACCGACTTACCGTGGTCAGTACACAATGGAATGGCCTCTCCCAGACGGGCCACATTGATCAGTGCGCTGTGGTCAATTGCCATTGCCATCGCCTTACGCACTTCAAGATGTTGCCCCAAAATCGGGTTCTTGAGGTTGATAATCATCACCTCAAAGTTTGAGGCATTGGGGTTGACAGCCAGTTTGTAATTTGACAGGGTCTTGTAGGTATTGGTCTTGCTCACATCCAGGAACCAGGAAGATGTGATCGAGCCAGCCTGCAAGTCCTTGAGGATCGTATCTTCATTCGCTATCGGACGGAAGATGATCTTATCCAGATACGGCAGACCCGCGGATGCCTGGAAGTAATTCGGGTTGCGCACCACGGTGTAGTGATCACCAGGCACGCTCTCGCTCATCATGAAGGGGCCGCTGGTAACTGATGGATTCAGGTTATCTTTGGATTTTAAGATTGCATCAGGAGCCATGCTCTCAAAGTGATGCTTGGGCAGAGGCGCACCGGCACCATCCGTCCACAAGGCCAGGAATGGCGCATATGCAGACTTGAGATGGAAGGTAATCGTCAGTTTATCAGCAGAGATGTCATCCGAGGTAATCAGATTATACCCGACCGTGCTGGCTGCGCCGAACTTGGGATTGTCCCAGAGCCTCCAGGTGAAATCGAGGTCATCGGCATTAAGCGGCTGCCCATCGTTCCATTTCAACCCGGGACGGAGTTTGATCGTCCATGTCTTGAGATCCGCGCTCACTTCGCCATTGGCAAGCGTCGGAATTTCTGTTGCAATGTAAGGAGTGATCTTACCAGTATAATCACCAACAAATGGAGGGGTGTATAACGCCTGCTCCACCACTACGTCAAAAGTCTGGGCATCGCCATTAGGAATGAGCGAACCAGGCTCATTGGGAATGTCATCAATCCAGGTGCCACCCCTTACCGCCTTCTGCGTCTGCGGCTGCACGGGCGTGCCCTGCGCTCCACAGGCGCCGAGAACCAGGATCAACATAGACATTAATGAGAATGTCATCAAGAGGAATCTTGGTCTGGGTCTCTTGAACATCATGTCCTCCTCAGAAAATAATACACGCATTGAGGATCTGGTTTTCCTTTCCCTGGTAATACATGAAAAAGGAAACCACAGCGAGTGTCGGATTAGCAGCTTCCCACACCGCATATGCTACCAGCTCCAGCTCCCTCACATCCAAATGAGAACCCAGAGCCAGCACTACATGTACTACGTACATCCTTGACAACTTCTCACACAAAATCTCGCAGTTTTTCTATGCATCTTCCCACTTCCTCTATCCACTTTGCCATACATTCTCCATCATTTCCCCCATATACCTTTATACCTTCTCTATCGGCTTTTGTAATCTTCCCTCTCGCTTAAAGCTTACAGCAATTACGTTTGACTTTCTTAACTGAATGGCGCTATTTCACCAGTATATTTACCTAAACTCACCCACATCTTAACCAGATCATCACCTCTGGTCCTATGCCTATGTTACATAAAAGCCGATGGTTAAAGATAAAATAGACCTTTCAGGCAAAAAGCACAGGTTTTTACAGCAGAACAATTATTTTTCGTATATTACTATAGTAAAGATATTCTAATAAGTCATCGCTATTTGTAAAATATCAACTGCTAAATAAAGTTTACCATTATTGACATATTCCTTTCTATTTAAGTATCGTTAGGTTGAGGTGTGGGGATATAGATTTTTAGTTCACAAATTATTATCTAACCGGAGAGTGGCAGTGGAAACACCTCCTGGCCGCGTTGCCTATGTTCCACGTTACCAGCGCCTGTAATATCTACAGGTATGACGCCTCAAATGGCTACAGAGGGGAGCAAGAGTCATGTATAGTGAGAGCAACAAAGCTACTACTTGCGTTCATACAACCTTTACCACAATCTCCAAAGGAGCTTCTATGACAGGGGTTCCGGCACTTTCAAAAAACAGTCAACTACTACCAGTCGAATATTATACAGCTCAGCAGGAGCACTTACAACGCCGATCTGTCCCACTTTTAATCGAAAAACAAGCTGAGGCAACACCAGAGGCAATCGCGTTGGTTGCAGGGCACGAACGGCTAAGCTACCACGAGTTGAACCGGCGTGCCAATCAGTTAGCGCACTACCTGCGGACGCTTGGGGTGGGTCCAGAGACGCTGGTGGGATGCTGCATCGACCGCTCTCTGGACCTGGTGGTGGCATTACTGGGCATTCTCAAAGCGGGAGGAGCTTACGTGCCGCTAGATCCTACCTACCCACCCGAACGCCTCTCTTTTATGCTGAAAGATGCTCAGACGCCCGTGCTGGTTACCAAACATGATCTGATTAGTAGTTTTGATCCTCAGCATACACACAGTATCTGTCTGGATACCGATGCTGAAATGCTCGCTCAACAAAAAGAGACCGCGCCGGTTTCTATGATCAATCTGCATCATCTAGCCTACGTTATCTACACTTCTGGCTCTACCGGCCAGCCAAAGGGTGTGCAGATTACGCACAAAGGTCTGCTGAATCTCGTCCGCTGGCACAGGCGCGCCTTCGCTGTGACGGCTGCTGATAGAGCAACTCAGCTCACCAGCCCCGCTTTCGATGCAACGGGCTGGGAACTCTGGCCCTACCTTACACTGGGCGCACGCATCTACTTTCCAGACGAAGAGACGCGAGTTACTCCAACGGCCTTACGTGACTGGTTGATAGAGCAGGATATCACCATTACGTTCCTGCCAACGTTGTTAGCAGAAAGCGTGATGGCTCTGGACTGGCCTTCACCCATATCGCTACGCCTCTTGCTTACGGGAGCCGATAAGCTCCAGCACTACCCATCATCCGCACTGCCATTCACGCTTGTCAACAACTATGGCCCGACGGAAGCCACTGTAGTGACAACATCTGGCATCGTCTCGCCAACCGAACGGTCCGATACCCCGCCTTCGATTGGTCGCCCAATTGATCATGCACAAACGTATATCCTGGATGATTGCTTACAGCCAGTACCAATTGGCACGCCTGGAGAACTCTACATTGGCGGGGCCGGTCTGGCGCGCGGCTACCACAATCGTCCCGAACTGACGGCGGAGAAGTTCATTGCTCATCCTTTCAGCAAAGAGCCAGGAGCGCGTCTCTATAAAACAGGCGATCTGGCCCGTTTCTTGCCCAATGGTCAGCTTGCCTTTCTGGGACGTACCGATCACCAGATCAAAATCCGCGGCTTCCGCATCGAGCCGGATGAGATCGTGTCCAGGTTAAACTCCCATTCCGCTATCAAAATGAGCTTTGTCATGGCGCGCGAAGATACCCCCGGCGATAAACGCCTGGTTGCCTACATCGTCTCGGCTGAGGGGGCCTCTCTCTCCGTCAGTAACTTGCGCGCTACCCTGTCAGTACACCTGCCAGATTATATGCTGCCGACAGCTTTTGTGTTATTAGCAACACTGCCAACCACCCCCAACGGCAAAGTTGATCGTGATGCCTTACCAGCGCCGGATACCAGCAATACGCTGCGAGATGGAGTGATTGCCGAGCCGCGTACTCCTATTGAAGAGAAGATTGCCGCGATCATCGCCAGGCTTCTAGAGATCGAGCGCGTGGGAAGCGACGAAAACTTCTTTATGCTTGGCGGCCACTCTTTACTGGGAACGCAGGTCATCGCGCACATCGCCGAAACTTTTGGCGTTGATCTCCCTCTGCGTGTACTCTTCGATGCTCCAACCGTGCGCTCACTTTCTGCCGAGATTGAGCGGCTGATCTTGCTCAAATTGCAAGCGTTGAGCGACGAAGATGCTCTGCATATGCTGACTTCTGCGCCGAATATAAATAATGGCCGCCTCTCGGAAGAAACATACACACACTAAATCAACAGCGAGAAATGTAAATGCAACAGGGGTAAGAACGCTCCTGGCTGGAGGAATGAGTATGACGATCCATAGCAGTCAATCGGCACCAGGCAAACAACAGAAGATACTCAGCCTGTACCATCTGCTCGATCCAGATGTGCTGGCGAACCCGTATCCACTGTACCACCGCCTCCGCAGCGAGGACCCGGTTCATTGGGATCACTACCTGCATGCCTGGGTAGTGACGCGCTACGCCGATGTGGTAACGGTATTTCAGCGCTTCTCAGCCAACCGCACGCCCACCCCTGAGCAGTTGACAGCGCTGGGCCTCTCAGCGTTAACGCCGCTGGCTCAGGTGATGATCCACCAGATGCTTTTTCTGGACCCTCCTGCTCATAATCGCGTCCGTGGCCTGGCGTCGAAGGCATTTACCCCCCGGCGCGTAGAGAGCCTGCGCTCGCATATCCAGGATATCACCAATAGCCTGCTGGATGCCGTTCAGGACAAAGGCCAGATGGACATCATTGCAGACCTGGCGTACCCACTGCCGGCTATCGTTACCGCCGAAATGCTGGGCGTACCCACTGCCGATTGGCCACAATTGACGGCTTGGTCCGCCGATTTCGCTCAGGTGCTCGGTAACTTCCAGCACAATCCAGATAGCGCCGCACGCGTGATAAGTAGCCTGGAACAGATGGTGGCCTATTTCCAGGCTGCCGTCAGCGAGCAACGCAAGCGCCCACGCGATGGGCTGATCAGCGCGTTCCTCGCCGCCGAGCAGGACGGAGATCGGCTAACGGAGGAAGAGGTCGTCGCCAACACGATTGTAACGATGGTTGGCGGTCAGGAAACCACGACCAATCTGATCGGGAACGGGATGCTCACGCTGTTGCGCCATAGGGATCAGCTCGAACTGCTGCAATCTGACTTCTCGCTGGTCCCCTCCGCCGTTGAAGAACTGCTGCGCTACGAGAGTCCCAGCCAGCATACGGCGCGACTGGCTCCCTATGATACGGAGCTTGGCGGCAAATCGATTCGCCAGCGTCAGGCGGTCATCGCAGTGATGGGTGCAGCGAACCGCGATCCAGAACGTTTCCCCGACCCCGACCGGCTTGATATCTGTCGGAAGGATAATCGCCATGTGGCGTTCGCCTGGGCCAGCCATTTCTGCTTTGGCGCGCCGTTAGCCCGCATTGAGGGTCAGATCGCCTTTGAGGCCATCCTGCGCCGCATGCCCAGGATACAACTGGCCCCCGGCCCCATCACATGGCGCGAAAATCTGGGCCTGCGCGGCCTGGTTGCCCTTCCTGTCACATTTGTATGAGTCTGGATGAGGGCAGGGGCCAGCCCTGCCCCTACAGGAGCGCATTTTCGTGATCATGCGGGCAGCCACGCGATCAATCGTGTAACGGAAGTTACGAATACACAAAAGGATGCGATGAATGTCAGATACAAGGGAACTCTCAGACGCCAAAAAGGCCTTGCTTGAAAAATATCTTCGCGGCGAGATCCAGGAGTCGCTGAAGACCACTAACGCTGTATCTCCGTCCAGTTCAATAGGAGTGGCGCAAAAACCCGATGGCATAACTGTCATCAATCCGGGAGGAACAAAACGTCCCTTCTTTTTTCTTCACGGCCACTGGGCTGGCAACGCCTTCTTCTGTTTCCCTCTGGCGCAGGGATTGGGCAACGATCAGCCATTTTACGCGCTGGACCCCTATCCCCTGGATCATTTACGCGTCCTGCCTTCTCTGGAAGAGATGGCTGCCGAGCATATCAAAGCCATCCGCAGCATTCAGCCCGCAGGCCCCTATCTCCTGGGCGGCTTTTGCAATGGAGGGCTGCTCGCCTATGAAATAGCCCGGCAACTTCATGCAGTAAAACAGAAGGTCGATCTGCTGGTACTGATAGATTCTATCCCTACACGCCTCACCGCACTTTGTACATTCATCCGTAATGCCGGTCAGGCGTTTGGCCTTATGCCAGATAAGCAACTGGACTGGTTTCTGCGCTTACAACACTTCTATCGGCACTGGCGCGACGGTAAAGCCGATGAATCAGTATTTCTGAAGCAGTTCGATCCAAGAATCGAGTCTCCTTTCCCGCCGCTGGGCATTTTACATAAAGAATATCCCGCGATGTTCATCTGGGCTACCGCGCACTATGTACCAGGCTTCTACCCTGGTAAAGTCACCCTCTTCTGGGATAGCGCGGAACCTGAGCGCAGCCAGTGGTGGCAACGGATGGCCGAGGGGAAAGATCAAGAGGTTGAGGTCTATCGTATTCCCGGCTCTCATTCAACCTGTAAAACAGATCACATCTCAGGCATGGCAGCACAACTGCGCACATGCCTGGATAAAGCTGGTCGGTAGGGGTGAGGGTAGGCGCAGGGTAGGCGCAAGGCACTGCCCCTACTGATGGTCGGTAGGCGCAGGGTAGGCGCAAGGCACTACCCCTACCGGTTGCTCAACTCGTCCATGTAGTCCGCCAGATTTATCGCATCCTCTTAATTTTAATCTAACAGGAGACTGTCATGGAAGAGATGCAATGTTTTCCATCTATCAGCGTCGTTATTCCAACCCGTAACGAAGCAGAGAATCTCTACTACATTCTGCCTCGCATCCCGACCGATGTCCACGAGGTCATTCTGGTAGATGGCCACTCGACCGATAACACCATTGCCGTGGCCCGGCAACTCCTACCGTCGATTCGCATTATCAGGCAGGTCTGGAAGGGCAAAGGCGATGCCGTTCGCGTGGGATTTACCGCCTGTACGGGCGATATCATTGTGATGCTGGATGGCGACGGCTCAACTGATCCCACGGAAATCCCGCGTTTTGTCGATGCTCTATTGGCAGGCGGCGATTTTGCCAAAGGTTCCCGCTTCATTGAGGGAGGTGGGAGCAGCGATATCACGCCACTACGGCAAATGGGCAATTATGCCCTCTGCGGCCTTACCAATCTGTTGTTCAGGCGACAGTTCAGCGATCTCTGCTACGGCTATAATGCCTTCTGGCGCTATTGCCTGGACTATACAGAGATCGATTGCGATGGCTTTGAGATCGAGACGCAGCTCAGCCTGCGTATGCATAAAGCCAATTTGCACATCGTTGAGGTTGCCAGTATGGAGCATCCACGCATTCACGGTCAAAGCAACTTACGCACATTCCGTGACGGCTGGCGCGTCCTGAAAACTATCCTGAAAGAGCGCAGCGTCGGTACAGCTTCGCCAGTAATCCAGTTGCTTAAAGCATGAGCATCGTCATCTATAGGTCATCATCCGTAACCAGTTCGTTCTTCTGCCATTTCATAGCAGCAACGGGAAGGAAAGGTTATCCATGCTCAACCGATATGAACAGAAAAAAGTGCCCATTTTGATGTATCACAGCATTTCAGAGCGCGCTGGTCCAAAATTTAAGCCGTTTACTATCTCGCCTGCTCTATTCACTCACCACATGGAGTACCTGCATCAGCATGGCTATACTCCTATCACGGTAACGGAATTTATCCAGGCGCGAGAACACGGGCTGCATGCTCTTCCCCGTCGCCCGGTGGTGTTGACGTTTGACGATGGCTTCGCCGACTTTTACACCCACGCATTTCCCATTCTTAAACAGCACAACTTTACGGCGACCCTCTATGTCACCACCGGCTATATCAACGATACCAGTCGCTGGCTCAGGCGCGAAGGCGAGACAACACGCTGCATGCTGACCTGGGATCAAGTGGTTGAGATCAGTAAAAGCGGCATCGAGTGCGGCGCGCATAGTCATACCCATCCCCAGCTCGACACCATCCCTTTGATTTCGGCCCGCTACGAAATCATGGGAAGCAAAATGATCCTGGAACAACACCTGAATCAACGGGTCACGACCTTTGCTTATCCCTATGGCTACTACACAGCTACGACACAGAAATTAGTACATGAAGCTGGCTATACGTCCGCATGTGCGGTTAAACATGCGATGAGTTCAGCTATGACGGAGGCTTTTGCGCTGGCACGCATTACCATTAGCTCCAATACGAATGTGGGAGCGCTGGCAGATCTGATTACCGGACGCAGACTCTCAGGCATCTCCGCGATGTATATGCAAGCCAGAACTCCCGTATGGCAGGCCGTGCGCCGCGCTTCCTCTCCAGTGACGCGCAGCCTGAAAGAGGGAGTATACGTACGATGATGATCTCTGTAATCATCTGCGCCTATACAAAAATTAGAAACTTTCTTTCAACACTGTAGGGGCAATCCCTTGCGGTTGCCCTGTTCAAAGCCTGTAAGGGCAATCCCTCGCGGTTGCCCTGTTCAAGAAAGGATTAGAGACCATCCATGATCCAAAGTCAGCTAGAACTAACTTTATCCCGGCCTCCGACCTTCGCGCCCGCTCGCATTCTCGAAATTGAGATCGGGCTGCCCCTGGCTGCTATCAGCGCCTTTGCCGAACAGAAAGGCGGACGCGATAAGTCTGGTCCCTACCAGCGCGCGCTCGCCATCGTTTTCCTGCATGATCGTCCTCTAGGCACTGTCGAGTTTCAGTTCAACGATAGCGGGATAAGCGCCCAGCAATGCGCCCGCCAGATCTGGCAAAAGCTTCACCATCAGATTAATGAGCATCTGCGCCAGGATGGTCTGCCTCCGATCACGACATTAGATAGCCAGGGCCTGCTCAGCAGCAACCTCCCTCCCTGTATACAGCAGCGCGAGCAGTTTCTGACTCACGCTCCCTTTGTGAGCATCGTGGTTCCTACCCATGATCGACCCGGGCCTCTTAAAGAGACGTTGCGCTCCCTGCTGGATTTACGCTATCCTCGTTATGAGATTCTCGTGGTGGATAATGCGCCCAGCAGCAACGCCACCTATCAATTGGTCCGCCAGACCTATGGCCACGCCTCTCAGATCCGCTATCTGCGAGAAGATATCCCCGGCGTCTCTCGCGCCCGCAACCTGGGTTTCGCCCAGGCGCAAGGAGAGATTATCGCCTTTACCGACGACGATGTGTCGGTCCATCCTAACTGGCTGACCGAGCTGGTTCGTGGCTTCGATGCGGCGGAAAAAGTGGGATGTGTTACCGGTTATCTCATGCCATTGGAGCTCGAAACGCCTGCTCAGTACTGGTGCGAAGAAAATAGAGGCACTCCCTGGTTCCAGGACAACCGTAGGGGCGGGGCTGGCTCTCGCCTTGCTGGCTGGCCTGCACGGCGTATTTTTGATGACTCAAGTCGCCACCAGCACCTCTACCGCATCGGCTTATTTGGTTGTGGCGCAAGCATGGCTTTCAAAGCATCGGCGCTGCGGAGCGCAGGCGGATTCGATCCGGCGCTTGGGGGCCGAGGTCCATCACGTTGCGGGCAAGATGTGGCAACGCTCTTTCGCATTCTGATGCATGGGTATAAAGTGGTGCATGAACCGGCTTCTCTGCTCTACCACCTGCACCGCCGCGAATACCATGCTCTGCGTCGCCAACTTTATAACTATGGCGTTGGTCTGACTGCTTACCTGACTAAAAATGTGCTGGATTATCCCCAGTTGCTGCTTGATCTGTGTACTAAAGTCCCCTACGACTTGTTGATCGCCAAACCCGATCAGAAACAGCCAAAATCGCTCTCTTATCCCAAAGAGCTGAGCAGCTTGCAGCTCAAAGGGATGCTCTATGGCCCCATTGCCTTCTTCCACAGTCGATGGATAGAACGCAAACAAGAGGAAAGCGAGCAGCATACATCTCCTCGCCTTCCGGCATTAGGAAAGATGAAACGTTGAAAACGCAGCTACATCAATGGGTCAAAACCAACAGCACGATGCTGTTTAATACTGGCTCGCTAGCCACAACCTCAGTGGTGACGTCGGTCCTCGGCTTCGCCTACTGGTGGCTGGCAGCGCAGAGATTTCCGCCCGCGGCAGTAGGATTTGCCTCGGCGGCAATCTCGGCCATGACGCTGATCGGGACGCTCTGCATCCTGGGCATGGGAACATTGCTGATCGGAGAGTTACCGCGCCAACGCGGCAAAGAACTATCTCTAATCAGCGCGTCCCTTATTCTGGTGGGAGGCGTGGCAGGTCTCGCGGGCATGCTCTTTGCCGCAATCGCGCCGTTGATCTCACCGAACTTCGGGCCGCTGAGATCAGATCCGCTCAATTTTGCTCTCTTTGCGGTCGGCGTTAGCCTGACCGCAATCTCGCTCGTCTTCGATCAAGCCCTGGTCGGTCTTTTGCGTAGCGATCTCCAGCTCTGGCGCAACGCCCTCTTCGCCGTCCTCAAACTGGTCGCGCTCTTCATGGGCGCAACCATGTTCTTTCACCCGCTGGGCATGGCAATTTACGCTACCTGGGCCTTCGGCAATATCATTTCGCTGGGCCTGCTTATTGGACTGGTAGTATACAGGCGCAAATGGCCAGGGCACTTTTTCCAGCCGGAATGGAGCCTGATGCGCCAGCTCAGAGCGGCTGCCATAGAACACCACATGCTCAATCTGGTGCTTCAGGCTCCCGCCCTCATTCTGCCGGTACTTGTTACGGTGCTGCTTTCAAATACAGCAAACGCCTGGTTCTACGTATCCTGGATGATCGCCAGCATCAGCACCCTGATCCCTTATGCCTTGACAACAGTACTTTACGCCACTAATGCTACTCAATCTGACACACTGGCACATAAAGTTCGCCTGACCTTATTCCTGGCTGTATTGCTTTGTGGGTTCATCACTGCCGTGCTATTACTGGCATCGCGGCAGGTGCTGGGGGTGTTCGGTCACAACTATGCCGAACAGTCTTTGTGGAGCATGCGCATCCTGGCGCTTGGCGTATTCCCCCGCCTGATCAAAGATCATTATGTTGCCATCAAACGCATTCATCGCCGTATATCACACGCCATCGTTCCCATGCTCATTGGTGGCCTGCTCGAATTGAGTATGGCGGCGCTGGGTGCGCACTTTGGTGGCCTGCTTGGCCTGGGCCTGGGCTACGTGCTTGCTCTATGCGCCGAAGCAATCTACGGGGCACGCACAGTCTATGATGCAGTTCGCTTCAAAACAAAGGAGGTGCAAGTCCAAGCAGGGCGGGGGCAAGCCCCGCCCCTACAGTCTGTCTCACCGTCTGAATAGATGATCACGATGATACGCTGATTATGGGTTTCACCCGAAAGGATAATCGACCACCTATGACACAAAGTAAACAGGAGATAATTTTATCCCGGCCTTCGGATTTCATGCCCACTCGCATCCTCGAAATTGAGATCGGGCTGCCCCTGGCCCCTATCAGCGCCTTCGACGAGCAGAAGGGCCGCAGTTACCAGCGTGCCATCGCTATCGTCTTCCTGCATGATCGTCCTCTAGGGGCCGTCGAATTCGAGTTCGACCAGGCAGGAGTGAGCGCCCAGCAGTGCGCCCAGCAAATCTGGCGCAAGCTTCACCGTCAGATCAATGAGCACCTGCGGCAAGACGGTCTGCCTCCGGTCATGACACTGGAGAGTCAGGGCCTGCCCAGCAGCAGCTTACCCCCCTGCATTCAGCAGCGCGAACAGTTCCTTGCTCGCGCTCCCTTCGTGAGCATCGTGGTCCCCACGCATGATCGCCCCGAACCGCTCAGAGAGTCCCTACGCCTCCTACTGGATTTACGCTATCCCCGCTACGAGATTCTCGTGGTGGATAACGCTCCCAGCAACAATGCGACCTACCAACTGGTCCATCACACCTACGGCTACGCCTCTCAACTCCGCTACCTGCGAGAAGATATCCCCGGCATCTCTCGCGCTCGCAACCTGGGCATTGCTCATGCGCAGGGTGAAATTATCGCTTTTACCGATGACGATGTGGCGGTCCATCCCAACTGGCTGACCGAACTGGTTCGCGGCTTCGCTGTCACCGAAAAAGTGGGAGCTGTGACCGGCTGTATGCTACCGATGGAACTCGAAACGCCTGCCCAGTACTGGTGCGAGGAGAACCGCGGCTTTCCCTGGTTCCAGGGCTACGAGGGACCCAATAGCTGGTTCGAACAGCGTATTTTTGACGGCTCACACCGCCACCAGCACCTCTATCGCATTGGCCTATTTGGCTGTGGTGCAAGCATGGCCTTCAAAGCCTCGATCTTACGCAGCGCAGGCGCGTTCGATCCCGCCATTGGCAGCCAGCGCTGTGCTGCGGAGGATGTGGCAACGCTCTTTCGCCTCCTGATGCATGGCTACAAAGTGGTCTACGAACCGGCCTCCCTGCTCTACCATCTACACCGCCGCGAGTACTATGCCCTGCGTCAACAACTTTACAGCTACGGCATGGGTCTGACCGCTTACCTGATCAAAAACGTGCTGGATTACCCCCAGTTGCTGCTTGACCTGTGTACCAAAGTCCCCTACGACCTGCTGATCTCCAGGGCTGATCAGAAACAGCCAAAATCGCTCTCCTACCCCAAAGAGTTGAGCAATTTACAGGTCAAAGGGATGCTCTACGGCCCTATTGCCTATCTCCAGAGCTGGTGGATAGAAAGCAGGCGCACAGAGCCCGAACAGCATTCTTCTCCTCGCCTTCCAGCGCAGGGAAAAAGGTAAGAGCAATGCCTCGCACTTGCCCTGCTCACCTTGCTTAAACATTGAAGAGGGCCACACAGGAGAAGGCTCTATACAGGAGAGAGGGCCGTCCAGAGCGATGGCCTTCTCTCAGCAGATTATAGAACTGCGCCACCCACGGGTCGATATACCACATACCCATCTATCACCATCTTCTGAAAGTGCTGATTGGTCTGCCCCATCATTAGCTCAAAATTTGTTTCCAAATCAAAGTCTGTTTCGAAGAGCGAATTTTGCGGGAACACATACGCTGCGTTGGGGTCGGCATACACAATGCGAGCATAGCGAGCATAGCGCGTCAACCCGGGCGAGAGTTCTTGCATTACCACAGCGCAAGTAATCTTCTCTTGCGTCAGAAAGATAAAACGATCACATTGCCAATAACCCGAGTAAATATGAGTGATTCCCATCTGGATCAATTTCTGTGTAACAGCATTTACCTGAGTGTTATCAGCGCGAATCGCGGGCATGTCCGTCGTAGTAGAGAGCGTCTCAGCAGCAAACAGCCCTATCAGGAGCACCAGCATAGCCCAACGAGCAACGGCGCAAAGACGAGCGCGCCCCCGCTGAGGAAAGTCCGTCGCAATTATCGTTCTGGCCCCATTCCAGAGCGGCCAGAGCAGAGCCGGCGTCGCAACCAGCAGACCAACTAAATAGCGCGTGCTCCACGGACGCGAGGCTGCATTGGAGCTATGGGCAAAGAGAGCAATCGTGATTGCAGCACTCAAGAGCAGCATGAGTTGCGCCATATAAATTACAGCCCGCTGTCTCTCTTCCACTGACCAGCTTGAATGGGATTTTCTTAGCGAAAGCAAACCTCGACCGGCTATACAGAGAGCAACAACGAGGAGAAGCAGATAGCCCAGGCTCCAACCTCCCTGCGCCAGTATGCAGCCAATGGGTGTGGGAGCAGCAGTAAACAAAGGCATTAGCCGCACATCACAAACAGGGTTCATCCCAGTTGCGACTGGCAAGCTATACAAAAATGTACCCGATAACTGTTGCAGGAAAAAGTCAATAGTATAATGTGCGGGACTACCAATATTGTATACCGCTAAAAATGTAGCAATGGAATTTTCTCTAAAAGGAGCTCTTATATTGTAGACAATGAGAGGAAATGCACCAACAATCAATCCCAGCAGCAGAGCCACAGGAGCCATTGTGCGCAATTCTTTATGGCAGAACATGAGCAGTAGCAGGCCGCTTACCAGAATAAATGGCGCGACCAGCAAATGGCTCCAGAGTCCCAATCCAGCGCAACATCCCCACACGGCAAAACCGGCGAAACGTAATCGCTTCTGACTCATAGATCGTTCCTGACCTGAGGTAAGCGATAAATGAGTCGCCACAAGGAGGAGCAGTGTCCCAAAAAGCAGCGTTTCCGTGGTCCCTCCCAGCACCATCATTTCAGGCGTCAGGACCAGTGGCGCTCCAACGCTCAACGCGATCAACGTCAAAAGCGCCATTGGTGGTGAATAGAGCAGCTTCGTCAAATAGTACAAGGAGAATAAAAAGAGTGTGAAAAGCGTCAACATACCCAGGCGCAATGAGAAGAGCGAGGCGCCGAAAATATGAAAGTAAAAGGCGCCGAAATAGGCTTCCAGCGTCCCCATATAGTTCTGTCCATACATAAAAATAGGAAGCTCACCGCGATACGCAATATGCATCGCCTCCAGGCCAAAAGTCCCCTCCTCGCTGGTGGTTGCAGGCCAGCCATTGGCAATCAGAATCAACCGTACAGCAACAGCAAAGGTGATCAGGAGCAGAGCCACAAGCGTATGGCGGCTCAATTTAAGACGCTTCCATGTGATATGCAATGGCAATTCCTTCGCTAATAGATAATAACAGAATAAGTTGCCAAAAATGCGGAGATACAAAGCTAAAGGTCATTTTATCGATCTACGAAGCCGTTGTCAAACTATTAGGATAT
>Ga0070741_10009677_pt1 | contig 18581 bp, 13 predicted proteins | sample Coa_R1_4_FD_66440 | JGI IMG/M metagenome (GOLD analysis project Ga0070741, IMG submission 66440) | Surface soil microbial communities from Centralia Pennsylvania, which are recovering from an underground coalmine fire - Coalmine... | ecosystem: Environmental > Terrestrial > Soil > Unclassified ...
GCTATCTCTATCCGGCGATGCTGCCGATCTCGATCCAACTGGCGCTGGGCTGGCGGGCGGCGTTTCCCGAACGCTATCGCGGGCTGGCGAGCGGACTGCTGCTGGCGATGCTGGGGGCCATCTCTATCGGGTTTTTGCGATTCGTCGCTCCTGCGTGACAGTCTGCCGTTGCGGCAGCGTCCGGTTCTTTCGGACAGAGTGATTACTCCCCGGCCTGAAGGCTTGGGGCTTCGCGGATGGGATTGCGACGCCTTCCTCCCCGGCTAAAGCGCGGGGGGGCTTCCCGCGTCGCGTTGGGTAACCTGCAAAGGCGACAACGGGAACCGTTTGTGCCTCCCAAGAGTCCTATAAAAAGTGACTCCCCTGTTCTATCAAGATTGGCACGCAGTGAGGAGAGGGCAGGCCGATGACGCATGACGACGATTGGCTGAACACAGGAGAGAATTCCGACTTCGCAGGCATGGAGGAGGCGGACGACCCAGATATTCAGGCGATCCTGGACATCGGATACGACCAACTGGATGAGTTCGTCGTCTGGTTGGAGGAGACGCTCGGCCTCGATACCCGCACGGCGCAGCAGGACTGTTTCAACGCCGAGATGCTGATTGACTATCTGGCGAACCAGCAGCGCAAGACTGCCAGTGAGATCAACGAGTTCGATCTGCGCTGGTTCCTCTTCAGCCACTATCTGCGCAAGGCAATGGCCGATGCCGAGACGGAGGAGCGGCTGCCCGATTCGCTGCAGCGTTTTTTCGCCTACCTGGAAGCGGAGCAGGGCTATGTGGCCCCCGACTGGCTGCGGAGCGTTCTGGACGAACGCGCCTACTACCTGGCCCGCCGCGCCGCCTACGCCGCTCTGGATGGCGAAGACGAACGCGAGTGGGAAGCGGGCTATCGGGCCTGGTGCGCCGAACTGGAAGACGATCTGGACGCGCGCTGCTTGTGGCCGCCGCGCGAATTCGCCGATGGATTCGTCTGGGGCGACACGATGGGCTGGCGCGAGGCCACGCTGCAGGACGAAGCCAATCGCTTCTGGCAGCAGGAGCGCGCCGAGTTGATGGAACTGGGAATGGACTGCGAGAGTATGCGCGGACGGCTGCTGGATGCCTATTATCAATGGCTGGATACGCCGCAGGCGCGCCTGGACGACCAGACGCCCCGTGAGGTCATTCTGACAGAGCGCGAAGCGCGTCAAGAGATGGAGGAGGAGACGGACGAAGAGGAGAGTTGACCCCACCGTCGAAGGAAGCCCTGCATAAGATTGACAGGCGGCCACATTTGCGAGTATACTGATGTCGTGTGGACAGAAAAAGGGTTCTGCGTCTTTCGCGCCTTTTGATGTCCGCCACTGTCCTCGTTTTTTCGCTGTACGCGCGTCTGTTGCTCGTCACTGCCTCTGCTGTGAAACTCTCCGCACAAGGTCGTCGGGTTTGCTCCACAGCGCATGTGAAAACGGTTCTTTCCGCCCAGGTAGCGAAGGTATGACCCTCGATTCCCGACTTGAATCCGCATCGAATTCCGAAGCGGCGCGCGAACTCGTCCTCATTCTGGATTTTGGCGCGCAGTACACCCAGTTGATCGCCCGGCGCGTGCGCGAGTGCAACGTCTACTGCGAGATCGTGCCGTTCGATACGCCGGTCGAGACACTGATGGCCCGCAAGCCGCGCGGCTTCATCCTGTCGGGCGGGCCGTCCAGCGTCTATGAGGAGGGCGCTCCCCACGCCGACGCCGCGATCTATGCGCAGGGCGTGCCGGTGCTGGGCATCTGCTATGGACAGCAGCTCATGGCCTTTCAGCTTGGCGGCGAAGTGCGCCTGGCGGACAGGCGCGAGTACGGCCACGCGGAGTTGACCGTCCTCGACCCGATGCCCCTGTTTCAGGGCATCGGCCAGGCGGGAGCGAAGCTGCCCTGCTGGATGAGCCATGGGGACAAGGTGCTGACGCCGCCACCCGCCTTCCATGTGGTCGCGACGACGCCGAGCGCGCCCGTCGCGGCGATGGCGGACCCGCAGCGCCATCTTTACGGCGTGCAGTTTCACCCGGAGGTCGCGCATACGCCGTTCGGCAAGGAACTGCTGCGCGCATTTTTATATGGCCCGTGCGGCTGTCATGGAAACTGGACACCGGCCAATTTCGTAGAGGAGTCTGTCAGAGCGATCCGGGAGCAGGTCGGCGCGGCGGGCGTCGTCTGCGGCGTCTCCGGCGGCATAGATAGCTGCTGCGTCGCGGCGCTGCTGCACAAGGCCATCGGCGACCAACTGACCTGCATCTTCGTGGATCATGGCCTGCTGCGCAAAGGCGAGGCCGAGCAGGTCCGAAACGACTTCGCGGGCGCGTTCGGCATCCGGCTCCTCTATGCGGACGCGCGGGAACGGTTTCTGAAGCGGCTGGCGGGCGTGACCGACCCGGAGCAGAAGCGCAAGATCATCGGCGAAGAATTTGTGCGGGTTTTCGAGGAACATGCCGATAATCTGAGTGGAGTAGCTTTTCTGGCCCAGGGAACGCTCTATCCCGACGTGATCGAGAGTGGTGGCGGCACGCAGGCCGCGACCATCAAGACGCACCACAATGTCGGCGGACTGCCCACCGACATGACCCTCAAGGTGATCGAACCACTCCGTCTGCTGTTCAAAGACGAGGCACGCGCCGTCGCCGCCGAACTCGGGCTGCCGGAGAGCATCGTATGGCGGCATCCTTTCCCCGGCCCTGGCCTTGCCATCCGCATTCTGGGCGAAGTGACCGCCGAGCGCCTCGCGACGCTGCAAGAGGCCGACGCCATCTTTATCGAGGAGTTGCGGGCCGCCGGTCTCTATCGCGACATCTGGCAGGCGCTGGCGGTGCTGGCCCCGATCAAGAGCGTGGGCGTCATGGGCGATCAGCGCACCTACGCGCATCCCATCATTCTGCGCGCGGTGACGAGCGAGGACGCGATGACGGCGAAGTGGGCGCACATCCCTTACGAGGTGCTGGAAAAGATCAGCAGCCGCATCGTCAATGAGGTTCCCGGCATCAATCGGGTGGTCTACGACATCAGCAGCAAGCCGCCTGCGACGATAGAGTGGGAGTGAGAAATCCCGCCCCGACCCTCCCCTTCGCAAGGGGAGGGAGCAACGAGGCGTTCGCACTCTCCTTACGAAGGAGGGGGCAGAGGGGAGGTTCAAAGTTGTGGCGGAAGCGGACGGGGTGGAAGTGCTGCTGACGGAGACGCAGATCGCGCGCAGGGTGGGGGAGTTGGGCGCGGCCATCACGCGCGACCATCCAAATCCTGCGGAACCTCTGCTGCTCGTAGGCGTCTTAAAAGGGGCGGCGCTTTTTCTGGCCGATCTAGTGCGGGCCATCGCGCGGCCCGTCGAGTTCGATTTCGTGGCGCTGGCCTCCTACGGGGCCGCGACACAGACTTCCGGCGAGGTGCGGATTCTCAAAGACCTGGAGGCTGCCGTCGCTGGAAAGCATGTCGTCATCGTCGAGGACATTCTCGACACAGGGTTGACGCTCCGGTTCAGCTATCTGATCGAGAGCCTGCGCGCCCGCCATGCGGCCAGCGTCAAGGTCTGCGTGCTGCTGGACAAACCGGCGCGGCGGCGCGTGGAAGTGCCGGTGGACTATCGCGGGTTCGAGATCGTGGATCGGTTCGTTGTAGGGTATGGGATGGACTATGCGGAACGCTATCGCAATCTACGTTTCATCGGCGTGATCGCGCCGGAACAGGAGCAGGAATCGGAAGCGCCGTGATCGGCGCGGCAATCGGGGAGGTTTTCCTCGCGCGCCGTTGCCATACAGAACAAAAAGGATTGGACAAAAGCGGAAAATTATGATATAGTATAGACAGAGTATGGTTCCGCTTTCCGCTCGCCTGGGTTTCCGGGGGAGAGACCCGCACCGAGCGCCGCTCAACATCCTCGCCCTCTGACTTTCCGATTGGCGATTTCCTTAGTTTCCGTGCTATTCACAAACCTGTGGCCTCATACAACCAATGCCGCCGATCCCGTTCTATCGGAAGCATTCTGCAAGGCACATCGCAAGCGTTCCCTGTCGTAGCGCGCTCCCACGCTGACATCTGTGACGGATATTCTCACGGATCGAATTCTGCTCTTTTTCATGCGAACCAAGACGTGCGGTTCGCCGTTCCTCGCTTACATCACTCGTGCGCGTCCGTCAATCCGGCTCCGTGCCGCTTCTACCTAAAGAGGTGAAATGACCGAATGGAAGAGAACATTAGCTTCAATCTCTCCGACCTGGAAAATAAAAGCCTGAGCGATCTGCAGGAACTCGCCAAAGAGTTCGGCGTTTCTGCCGGCGGCAACGGGGCCGGCGGCGTGCGCAAGGAAGAGCTGATCGCACGAATCTTGCAGATGCAGACCGACCGAAATGGCCTGATTCATGCAAAGGGCATCTTAGAGATATTGCCGGACGGCTGGGGCTTCCTGCGTCGCAGTAACTTTTCTCCGAACGCCGAGGATATCTACGTCTCGCAGACGCAGATCAAGCGCTTCGGATTGAAGACCGGCGACGAGGTCGCGGGCCAGGTACGGCCCCCGAAGGATTCGGAGAAATATTTCGGGCTGCTGCGTGTCGAGGCCGTCAACGGCGTGGACCCGGAAGTGGCGCGCAACCGCGTCAACTTCGACGACCTGACGCCGATCTATCCGAACGAGCGCCTGGTTCTGGAGACGTCCCGTAACGAGATGGCGGGCCGCATCATGGACCTGATCTCGCCTATCGGCAAGGGACAGCGCGGCATGATCGTGGCGCAGCCCAAAGCCGGCAAGACGACGATTCTCAAGACGATCGCCAACGCCATCACGACCAATCACCCGGAATGCGTCCTGATCGTGCTGCTGATTGACGAACGCCCGGAAGAGGTGACCGACATCCGCCGCTCGGTGAAGGGCGAGGTCATCAGCTCCACCTTCGACGAGACGCCGGAAAACCACATGCGCGTGGCGGAGATGGTACTGGAGCAGGCCAAGCGCCTGGCGGAGAGCAAGCGCGATGTCGTGGTGCTGATGGACAGCCTGACGCGCTACACCCGCGCCTCCAACCTGACCGTCAATCCGAGCGGGCGCACGCTCTCCGGCGGTCTGGACCCGGCGGCGCTCTATCGTCCGAAACGTTTCTTCGGCGCGGCACGTAACATAGAAGAGGGGGGCAGTCTCACCATCCTGGCGACGGCCCTCGTCGAGACCGGCAGCCGCATGGACGACCTGATCTTCGAGGAGTTCAAGGGAACCGGCAACATGGAGGTAGAGCTGGATCGCAGCCTCGCCGACAAGCGCATCTTCCCGGCGATCTCGCTCCGATCCAGCACGCGCCATGACGAACTGCTCTATGACGAGGAGACGTTCAAGCAGATCGTGAAGCTGCGCCGCCTGCTGCATGGCCTGGACCCGGTAGAAGCCACAGAATTGTTGAAAGATCGGCTTCAGCATACCAAGTCCAACAAGGAATTCCTGTTGATGGTCGAGAAAACTATCAAGAGCGACGGAGATTAAGCGCCTTTTCCGCTTGCGCAAGCCTCGTCGAAAGGGCCGGTCTCCGCGATGTTGCGTCTGCCTTGCAGAGCAGGCGCGAGTGGAAACATCCCATAAGTTGAGTCAGAACGGAGGCAAGCCGTGGGCAACGACTTCAAAGACCTGTTTGGAGATTGGCGACCGGACGACGAACGGCGACTGCCGCCGGAGGGAGTCCCTGCGGAGCCGGAGAACTTTGGGCGCCGCCCGTTGAACGAAAAAGAGGTCAACATCGTCGGTGTCTACGAAGAGCGTTCCGAGCAGTTGGGCTTCGCGGTGGATAAGACGTTCGTCTTGCTGCGGGATAACCGGGGGCGGGAGTTCCGTATCTGGATCGCGCGTGACCTGGCGCTGGCGATCTCGATGGCGATGGACAACGATGCGCCGGATCGCCCGTTCACGCACGATCTGATGAAGACGCTGCTGGAGCGCCTGGGCGCGACCGTGGAGCGCGTCACGATAGACGACATCTGGCAGGATACTTTTTACGCGAAGATCACGCTGGCCCATAACGGCCAGACGACGGACGTAGATGCGCGGCCCAGCGACTCGATCGCGCTGGCGCTGCGGTTCCACGCTCCAATCTACGTCGCGGAGTATGTCCTGGAGACCGTCTCAGCCCGCCAGGAGAACTGATCGCCGCGTTACCACAGGATAGAAAAGGTAAAGCCCCGGTCGCCGTGACCGGGGTTTTTGCTGCGCCATACGCCTGTCAAATCCGGTAACGCATCCAGATGACTGTTTCACCGTTCCGCTCTTGTCCTTCTTTACGCAGCGAAGAATCGCCAACGTAGAGGGTTCTACAGGAGCGGATAGAAGTCCTCATCGGGTCAGAACGCGCGCCAGAAATTCGCGGGTGCGTTCCTCTTTGGGGTTGCCGAAGACCTCCTGCGGCGTCCCCTGTTCATGGATCTCTCCGGCGTGCAGGAAAAGCACCCGATGAGCCACCTCACGGGCGAACTGCATCTCATGCGTAGCGACGAGCATCGTGCCGCCCTCCTGGGCCAGGTCCCGGATGGTTTCCAGGACCTCCCCGACCAGTTCCGGATCGAGCGCAGAGGTCGGCTCATCGAACAGCATGACCGCCGGCTTGAAGGCCAGGGCGCGGGCGATGGCGACGCGCTGCTGCTGCCCGCCGGAGAGTTCTCCCGGATAGTTGTGGGCTTTTGCCGCAAGGTGAACCCGTCCCAGAAGTTCCATCGCCTCTCGCTCCGCCTGCTCTGCCGGAAGGCCCAGCACTTTCCGGGGGGCGAGCGTGATGTTCTGCAGCGCGGTCAGGTGCGGGAAGAGGTTGAAACGCTGGAACACCATACCGATCTCGCGCCGAATCTGATTGACGTTCGCCCCCGTGATCTCCGTACCCCGAAAACAGATTCTGCCGGAAGTCGGCGTTTCCAGGCGATTGATGCAGCGCAGCAGCGTAGACTTGCCGCTGCCGGACGCGCCGATGAGCGCCACGACTTCGCCTTCCTCTATCTCCAGATCAATGTCGCGCAGCACTTCCAGGTCGCCGAAACGCTTCACCAGGTTTTCCAGGGAGAGAATGGCGTTGCTCATACGTTTCTTTTGCGTCCTTTCTCGCGCGTGATAGGCTGCCAGGCGGCTTCCAGGCGGCGCACCAGGAAGGTGAGCGGAAGCGTCATCGCCAGGTAGAGCAGAGCGACCGCGAGATAGATCGGCGTCGGTTCGCCGGTGTTGGTGACTAATATCTGGCCCTTGCGCATCAACTCCTCCAGTGCGACCACAGACACGAGCGAGGAGTCTTTGAGAAGCGCGACCGCCTCATTGGTCAGCGGCGGCAGCACGCGCCGCAGCGTCTGCGGCAGAATGACCCAGCGCATCGCCGTCGGATAGTCCATTCCCAGCGCGCGCGCCGCTTCCATCTGACCGATGTCTATGCTCTGGATGCCCGCCCGGAATATCTCGGCAATGTAGGCGGCGGAGTTCAGGCTGAGCGCCAGCACGCCGGAGGCCAGGGACGAGAACTGCAGGTGAAGGCGCGGCAGCACGAAATAGATGATGAAGATCTGGATGAGCAGCGGCGTGCCGCGCACGACTTCGACGTAGACCATTGCCAGGATACGAAACGGCGGGAAATGCGAGATGCGAAGCAGCGAGATACCGAGGCCAACGGGAATCCCGAACAGCAGGGCCGTAAAGGTGAGAAAGAGCGTCAGTTTCGCGCCGCTGAGCAGTTGCGGCAAAGCTTTACGCAACAGCGACGCCAGACTGGGCCGTTCTACGGAGGCCCCGGATATGCCTGCGTCGCGGACTCTGTCGAGTTCCGCCATCATCTCGGGCGTAGCAGGCTCCTTGATCCAGTGTTCATAGATTCTGGCATAGCGCCCATCGGCCATGATCTTACCGAGTGCTTTGTTGATAGCATCGCGCAGTTCCGGCGCATCCTTCCAGGTGACGACCGCCAGATTCTCCTTGACCGGCACGTTGCCGACCAGTTCCAGATCCGGAAAATCCTTCAAGAGAAAGTATTTCAGGGCAGGGACATCGGCGACAGTGCCATCTGAATCGGACTTTTCGGCGCGCGTACTCAGCAGCGCCTCCGGAAGTGTTTTGAACCGCAAGATATGATCGTCCGGAACACCGGCGCGCTGCAGCGCCGACTCTCCAGTTGTGCCGCCCTGTACTGCCGCCTTCTTATCTTTCAGGTCTTCGAGCTGTCGTATGCGGGTGTCGCCCTTACGGCGCGCGATGGTCTGGCCGGAGAGGAAATAGGGCCGGGAGTAGACATAGCCCATCTGTTTGCGCTCCTCCGTAATAGTGACGCCGGACATCGCGATGTCGGCTTTGCCGATGTGCAAGGAGGGCAGAACCCCGTCCCAGTCGGAAACGATAAAGTGGACGCGGACTCCCAGTTCTTTTCCGATCTCCCTGGCTAAGTCCACGTCGAATCCGATGAGCTTTTCTCCCTCATTAAATTCAAATGGGGGATACGTGGGATCGGTGATGATGACCAGTTCGCCCTTCTGACGCACCCGTTCCAGCGCATTCTGGGAGGGCTTACAACCCGCCATGAACGGCATCAGGATGAGTACGAATCCGGCATAGATCCCTTGTTTGCGCAACGCCTGATTCTCCTTCAAAATCCGAATGACGGCATTAGCGTGAATAGTTCACAACGGACTGGGAGCAGTCGCGCCTTCCCATTGTTAATGGTGAGAGGCTGCCGGGCCTTGTCGGATAACCACGCCATTTTTCATCACGCAATCCACGTGTTGCAGGGCCAGAATATCTGAGAGTGGGTCGCCCGGCGTGGCGATCAGATCGGCATACATACCGGGACTCACGCCGCCGCGTTCGCCCTCGATTCCCAACAGGCGAGCCGCATCTGTCGTCATCATGCGCAGGATCGCGGGGGCGGGAATACCAGCCTTCACATAACACTCCAGGCTGGTCAGAGCCGCCGTACCGCGCGTATAGCCGGGGACATCGAAGTAGATGTCCGTGCCGAAGGCCATCGGAACGCCCATTCGCCAGGCGCGCTGCAAGCGGTCCAGGCGTTTTGCCTGAGTCTCCGGGGGAACCTGGAGAGTATGGTAGACGACCTCCGAGCGATCTGTACCAACCAGGGTCACTCCGTTCTTCTTCGCCTGGAGCAGGTCTTCATCGGTCAAATCATAGCCGTGTTCGACGGAGGCGACACCGGCCTCGATCGCGTTGCGCGCCCCGGCTCGCGTGTAGCCATGCGCCGCTACCTTCAGCCCTGCTTTAGCCGCTTCTTCCACGACCAGGCGGATATCCTCGACGCTGTAGATATAGGGTTCATCATCCACCACGATCTTGATGAGCTTAGCGCCATAAAGGATATTCTCCCGCACCGCTTTTTTGAGTTCATCGCGCGTGTCAGCATAGAAGTACTCGGCATTATTGCGATCATGATGCTCCGGCGTGAGTACGAGAGCGATCTGTCCGCCAAAGGGAGCGATGATCCGACCTGCATTGACGATTGTAGGGCCAGGCAACAGACCTTCCTCCACGGCGCGGCGCAGGTCCGTGTCGGCGTAGCTGCCGGCATTGCCCACATCCCGCACGGTCGTGAAGCCTGCGTCGAGCATCGCCCGGGCATTGGCGGCTCCCTGCAAGGCCCGGTAAGCCGTCGAGTTTGTGGTGATGGTCATCAGCAGGGCTTCGTAGAACTCGCGGTCGCTGGGGCCTCGTGGCGGGGCCATCGTCAGACAGAGGTGCGTATGGCAGTCGAAGAGGCCAGGCAGAACGGTTTCATGGGAGAGATCTACGACCGAAGCGCCGGTAGGGATCGGCAGGTCGGCGCCGACCTGCTTGATCTTGCCCGCTTCGATCAGCAGAACCTGGTTCTGTCGAACCGTGCCGGTCGCCGGGTCTATCAGTCGGCCTGCCCGTATGGCTGTAACCTGGGCCAGGGCGCTCGCAGCGAGCATCAGTAGTGCAGTCAGCCAGTATACAATAAAAGCTGCCTGCGGAGGATTGAGGCGACATCGGCAGGACACGTCTGAACTCTCCTTGATCCTAGTGGAGCGCCACGTGGTTCCCAGAAACCTGACTTGATAACGCTCGAATGACTTAGCCTGATGGCAAGAAAGCTATTCCCCACGGATGATTGACATTCCTTGCGAACTGTACCGGTTCAGTAGGATAGAGCGCATTCTACCGCGTGATCAGTGTGGGCGGCAGATGCGCCATTCGGGCGTGGAACATCAATCGGCCTACCTCCAGGCGCGAAGCCAGCGAGTCGGGGAGCGCCGGGGGCGGGGCATAGGCCACATCTGTGTAGCGGTCGAAGTCTAGGCGTGTGATGGCGCAGTTGTCGAAGGGAAAGCGGCTGCACCCCATCGGGCCTAAACCGAGCATCGTACTCACGAGCGCGCTGCCGATCCGACCGTGCGTCACGACGACCACCGGCGGATCGTCCAGGGAGTGCCGCGTCCGCAGGAAGGCCCAAATGCGCTCGGCCCGCGCATAAAAGGTCTCCTCGACCACCGCGCTCTCTCCCGGCGTCCACCATCCATGCGGCGTGATGCGCTCGTCCAGGTGAACCTCCGGCCATTCGCGCAGAATCTCCTCGCAGGACATGCCGGGATGCTCGCCCAACCCGCCCGCCTCGCAGAGGTCGGGGAAGACATAGGGCGTTCGGCGGAGCGCGGCCCGGATGGGATGGGCCGTCTGCAGCGTGCGGCGCATCGGGCTGACGTAGAGCGCGGACACCTCCGAAATCTCTGCGCGCAGCGCCTTCGCGGTGAGGGCGGCCTGCGCCTGCCCCAGAGAAGTCAGCGGCGGGTCCGGCACGGGAGGCGTGTCCGGATGATTGGCGTTATTGGTGGACTGCCCATGGCGAATGATATAGATTTGCACGATCTCTTCCTTCTGCTCTTAACGCGGTGTTCCAGGAGGTTCGAGTTGATGGCGCATCGGGGAGCGCGCAACGCTCAGGTTCTCCTCGATAGCATTCCCTCTGCGTTGTGCGATTCGCATGCCTATTGTGTATCGAGGGGCCGGACTCCTGCTGATGCGAAAGACCTTCGCTAAAGTAGAAGCGAAGAGGGCTTTGAGATGGGCAAACTGACGATGCGGCGTTCGGGCGGGTCTATTCCGTTCTAGCAGGCGCGGGAGCCGCGTCCAGAGGGCGCAGCCGGTAGAGTTCCATGTGATTTGCCAGCAGGAGGCGTTCTCCATACTCGGCGACAAGGCGGCGGGCGAACGGGAATTCATTCTTGATGGCAACAGAATCGGGCATCGCTCTCTTAAAGCCGATCACTTCAGGAACGATCACGTAGCGGATACCCTCCCTCTGTATGTCGCTCAGATAGTTCGGCCAGGAATCCATGCGTATCCGTCGCTGCAAAAAGCCGTCCGTGACGATGCAGGGCCGCTCCGAATAGTAGGAGATGCCGCCTGTAATGTCATAGGCAGGCAGGAAACCGGCGACCAGCACGGTCTGATCGGCAGGCACATGCGCGTTGACATAGTTCCAGAGCGGGATCGTCAGGACGTTGCGCTCGATAAACTTTTCACGCGACCGCAGACCGGCTGCCGTCAGGAACGTGAGGTTCCGATCGGAACCCATCTGGGCGACGAAGCCGACCGTGCGATCCACGACCATCAGGATCACGAGGAACGGAATCCATCGGGTGCGCGCCAGCAGCGGCGAGAGCCACAGGAAGAAGAGCAGGTAGAGGAGCGGGAACACCGGGGCCATCAGGCGCAGATAGAGTCCGGTCGTCAGCAGGGCGACCGCCAGCAGGACGCCCGCGAGCAGAGTCAGCGCGCGCGCTTCGATGTCTTTCCCGTACCGCAGCAGGGCCGCTGTCAGGGCCAGGACGCAGACGGCACAGAGGAGCAGCACGGCCTGCCGTTCCGCCACGCTCCAGTTGCCGATCAGCGCGCTGGCTCTTCCCCAGTTATAGTAGGTCATATAGCTGCGGAAGGTGTTCGCGCCTTCTGCATTCCAGTCCCGCGAGGGAAACAGGTTCGGGAGCATCGGATAGATCGGATTGCCGGTGACCCGCCAGGTACGGTAGAGCCAGGGAAGGACGGGAAGGAACGCCGCGACCGCGTAGAGCGTCCCTTTGCGCACGGCCTCCTTGAGACTGGCGCCGCGCTGTCGCAGTTCTACGGCGACGATCAGGCCGATCCCCAGGCCGTAAAGGATACCGGTCTGCTTGGAGGTCGCGGCAAACCCGGCGCAGAGCGCGGAGCAGAGGAGCCAGCCCCTGCCGCCGCCGCGCCGCCAGAGCAGCCAGGCAAGCACCGCGCAGACGAACTGGAAGGTGATGCCCAGGTCTATGTAGGCGGCGACAAACAGAGGGATCGTCGCCAGGCCGGGAATGTTGGCGAGGAACAGCGCGGCGGCGCAGAACCCGACCTCCGCGCTTTTCAAGCGGCGCCCGGTGACATAGATCGCGAGCAGCGCCAGGATGCCGAGCGTATAGTGGATCAGTTTGGCCGCCGTGTCGCTCCAGACAGCGAGCGCCAGCGTAAAGAGCATCTCTACGCCCATCGGAGCCTGCGTGTGCAGCAGCGTCGGCAGATAGTGCAGATCGCCCGCCTGCAGCCAGCGTTTCGGAGCGGTCAGGTGATAGCCCAGGTCGTCGTTCCCGGTCGGCGGGCAGAGGGTCGGAAACAGCATGAGAAACAGCAGCGCCGCCATTGCCGCAATGCCTATCCGCACGGCGGCGTTCGGCCTGTTTTTTTTCCCCCGAAACATGGCCCGGCCCACGCCGCGCAGAATCCGCAGCATGTCCGGCAGGACGAGGGCCGTCAGCCCGATCAGCCCGATTCGGACCGAGAGCGGGGAGAGACTTCCGGCCATTCCCAGCGCGAACGGGAGATACTGGAGCAGGCCGAAACCGACAGCGGCAGAGAGCGTGCCGCGCTCCAGCGCGGAGACCTGGCCCAGCGGCACGCGCAGCAGGGACAGAACGCGATAGCCGATAGCGGCAGCCAGAAGAGTCAAATAGAGGACGAACGGAGGGTCTTGCAGCAAGGGAATGGCGCTGACGGGAACGTGATACGGCATCGTGTACGGCCTCTATTCGGGATCGGCGCTCTCCCACGGGGCCAGTCCGCATGGGAGAGCCGACCTCATATCCACTTCGGTTCTGGTGAAGGCGTAGGCGCGGAGGATAGGCTCAGAGGCGCTTGTGGGCCAGCGTCAGGCCGTCTCCGATAGGCAACACGCTCAGGTCTATCCGGCTGTCGTCGCGCAGTTTCGCATTCAGGGCGCGCAGCGCCTGGGTGCTTTCGTCCTGCACAGTCGCGTCGGCTACCTGGCCTCCCCAGAGCGTGTTATCTATGGCGATCAGGCCGTTCGGACGCAGCAGTTGCAGCGCGCGCTCGTAATAGGCATCGTAGTTCGGCTTGTCCGCATCAATGAACGCGAAGTCGAAGGTTCCCGCCTGTCCGTCCGCGAGCAGGCTGTCCAGCGTCTCGAGGGCCGGTGCGATGCGCAGGTCTATCTTATGTGCGACGCCCGCCTCCTGCCAGTAACGCCGCCCGATAGCCGTCCACTCCTCGCTGACGTCACAGGCGATCAGTTTACCGTGTTCGGGTAGGGCGCTAGCGACCATGAGCGCGCTGTAGCCGGTGAAGACTCCCACTTCCAGCGCCTTTTGCGCCTTGAGCAGTCGGATCAGGAGCGCCATGAACTGCCCTTGCTCCACCGAAATCTGCATGATCGCCATCGGCATTTGCAGCGTCTCCTCTCGCAGACGGCTCAGAACGTCCGGCAAGGGGCGGTTGACGGAGAGCAGGTAGTCGTAGAGCGGCTCGGTCAGGGTGAGCGTTCGACTGGACATAAGGGATCCCTTCCTGAAGATGATATGGAACAAGCAGGCCCGACATGGCGACACTCTTGCCAGGCGCAGTCTTACGAGAGGGCGCAATGCCCTGCACACGACAGATTTCGAGTAGTCCCTCCCGACCGTATGGATATATCTCGAACAGCCTGGCGCTGAGGAGAGACATCAACACGGTTAGGGAGGACTACCGAATTTCGAGAGATGAAGCGCCTATTTTCGGATAAGCCAGACTTCACTGATCTGGCAGCCGCGCCCGTTGCCGCCCAACCCCGGCTCGCGCATCCAGGACAGGGTCAGTTCGCCCGAAGCAGTCGCAGCAGGTGGAATGTCGAACTCCAACGGCTTCGTGACCGCAGGCTTGGCGAGGTAGGGATGGACTTCGATATTCGGGCCTGCCATCAGGCGGACTTTGCGCTCGTCGCCGCCGTAGATGACGCGGATTTTGTAGGCGGCGTGCGGGTCGAGACCCGTATAGCGCATCTGGAGCGGCGTATCGTAGAGCGTTTCGGCGTGGCGCGCCCAGGCGAGGCGTCCGGCCCGCCCGGAGAAGCCGACGCGAACGGACTCGTAGCAGCCGGGATCGCGCTCGAATCCGGGGCCGGTAAGCAGATGTTCGCGGCGCGTCAGGCTGCCCGGCTCATCGTAGTATCCGCCGGGGCCGGGGTCTGTCCAGTGGACGATCTCCGCGATGCCCTGCAAGCGGTCGGACTCGGTGGGGAGACGCCGCAGTTCCGCAAAACGTTCCTTGAGCCAGACGCGATTGTTGAGCGGGGCGTCTACACTGTCGAGGTTCGCGCCGCGCTCGACCGCGATAGCCTGATAGCGTTCCACGCTCAACTGCATCCGAATGCTCTGATAGAGCGCCTCGGCCAGTTCAAAGACGCGCGCCCGCCAGTCCTGCGCGACAGGGTGGGTGACGGCAGCATCCAGAAGGGTCTCCGCTTCGGCCAGGGCCGTGAGGGAGCCGGCACGCGGCGCGGCGCGCAGCGCCTCCATCGCGCGGTCTTCCAGTCCCTGCTCATAGAGAAGGCGGCTGCGCACATAGGCATCGTAGTAGGCTCGGTAGAGCGCCTGCTGGAATCGCCAGTTCAGCTTGTCCTGCGGCGTCGCGGCCTTCTCCATCGCCTGGAACTGTTGCAGCGTCGTGTAGACGCCTGCATTGGTCAGCAGGGGGCCGTTCCAGTTGCGTTCCAGGGCCAGAAGCCCCTGCGCAAACGTATCCGCGTAACGCGCGCCGATGTAGTAGCGGCTGTATTCCCGCAGCGCTTCGGTCACGTCAGCCTCCGGGTCCCATTCCAGCGCGCTCCAAATGGCCTTGTTGACGTCGTCGTTGCAGCCCTCCGAGTAGGTGATGGAGCCGAGGGTGTAGGGCTGTAGCTGCCGGATGATCTGCGCCTCGCCGAGCGGGCGAGGGTTGATGCCCTCGCGTCCCTCCGTGATGGCGAAGGCCACGTCCCAGTTCGGCACGGGGTACTGGCATTCGCGGCTGTGGGTGATGTCCGGATAGTGCCGGATGGGATACCGCTTCGGCACGAGTTCGCGCAGGCGGGGCAGGGGGATCCGCACCTGCGGCCCGAAGACGACGCCGGTAAGCCAGTCGGGATGCTCCGTGTTCAGGATTGCCAGGAACTCGTCGAGCCAGGCCTGCGTGAAGCCCTGCGGCGCGACCCAGAGCTGGGCTTTCGGATGATAGCGGTGCAGCACGGGAGCCTGCTTCGCCAGCAGGTTCATCAGATACTTGGGCTGCGTATGGCCGGGATCGCCACCCGGCACAAAGACGGCGTCAATGCGCGGCAGCTTGCGGAAGACCTCACCCCACTCCTTCAGGGCGAAGTCTACGGTCTTCGGGTCGGAATAGTCCGGGTCCATCGCGGGATACCATATCCAGACATCCAGGCCATACGCATCGAGCAGTTTCGACATGCCGATCATCATGTCCATCGGGGGCAGGGGAAAATGCGGGCTGTCCGCATCGTCGTCGGAGCGCGGCGGGATCAGCTCGATGGCGTTTGCGCCGAAGACGGCCAGGTCGCGGATATACTGCTCCCACATGGGCAGCGTCCAGGCGTCGTAGGAGTTGGTCTTGGGGCGATAGCCCAACTGATGGCCCCGGAGCGGGTAGCGCGGCGCGGAGACGATGTTCAGGTCGGCGGACAGGGTGATGCTCTGCTTTTCCATGCGCAGGACGCGCAGCAGCTTTCCGATGCCGAAGAGGACGCCGCGCGCATCGTGTCCGGCAATCAGCACGACGGGAGCCTGTTTGCCCTGCATGACGCGAAGCTGATAGCCCTCGGATCTGAGTTCGCGGGAAAGGGTGGGGGCATAGTCGGGGGCGAAGGCAGGGTAGGCGGCAGCGGGGCCGACGGCGATGACGGGGACGGCCTCTTTGGGCCAGACATGCGCGACCGGAAGCCGAACCTGGGTTCGCTTCTCTATCTCCTCGACGAGCATTGTGACGGCTCTGGCTTCGGGCGCAGAGAGTTCGGCGGGCGCGACGACCGTCGCATTTGTCAGAGTGATCACGTTGGCATCCGCATGGCTTCGCGCCGCCGGTGAGCAAGCGGCAGCGAGCAAAATGAGAGTGAGCAGGAGCTTTGGCATCGGCTTCCAGGGATGGCAGGGAGATTACGGACGGCGCTTTTCGTCCGGCGGTTCTTGCGAGATCGAGCGATTCCAGAGTTTTTCCAGCTTCTGGCGTTCCTGCCTGGCCCGCCACCAACCGAGTGGAGATACGCTGCGTCTCACGCGCCTGCCGCGTTCCTCATCCACTGTTTCAAGCCGCAATACGGGAGCCTTGCCGGAACGGGAGCGGCGGCGGAGCGGATTGCTGGAAGAGGCATAGCCCCGATAGGCATAGCGTCCATAGCGCGCGTACCAGTAGGCAGCAGCGCAGCCGGACAGCGCGAACAGACCCATGATCGGTGGGCCGACGTAGTACCAGACAAGAACAACGGTGAGCCAGGCCAGCCAGGGAGCGGGTATGGTGAGAAATCCCCAGAAGTTGACCGATTCGCGCGGATTGAGGGCGCACCAGGCGACGGTCGGCGCGCCGATGGCGATATAGAGGCCCGCCAGTCCGGTCGTCTCACGGAGCAGGCTCGCGCCGATCCAGGTCATCAGCGCGGTGATGGCGGCCATAGCAAAAAAGAAAGCGGTGAAGGTTCGCAGCCCCCAACTGCGTTCCAGGCTGCCGCAGATCCAGAACGTCCACAGACATGCGAAGAGCAGGCAGAGAGGCGATGTCGTGCCGACCAGAGGCCAGGTGATGGCAGTCCAGAACTGTTCCGGCCAGAGCGCCGTTCGGAAGATGGCCCAGCGGAGAAACGGGTCGTTGGTCTGAAGCGTGTTGATAGTAAAGAAGGAGACGACATTAATGGCTATCAGGAACATCGTCACGGGACAGCCATAGCGATAGAAAAAGTTGTTCGCGCGCGGCGTGCTGTACATGTAAGGTCTGGCTCCTGAGGGAACAGGGCGCTGGCTGCGCCTCGGTAACTCGGTAACATTGTACTCTATATTCGGCATCATAGGGAGACTCCCTGCGCCCGTTGGCAGGAATTTGCGCCTCCCCTCCTTTTATGCACGCCTGTTTCTGTCATACCGTGTATTATCGGACGTTGAGTTTCACATCAAATCTAGAAAACCTTTGGAACCAAAGGCCCTCCATCTGCCCAGACTCCTAAGACACTCTGGCAGGAGTTTTGCAGCGAAAAAGCCAAACCTACTATCGCCAAACCTCACAGATCAGATCGGAGACCCATTCTGTGGATACGCCGTGGCGGATCGAACTTTTTGGCAGATTGTGCGCCAGACACGGCGCACACAGCCTCACGCGCTTTCGCACCCAAAAGACCGGCGTGCTGCTGGCGTACCTGGCATACTATAGCGGACAGCCACATCGGCGGGAAGCCCTGATCGAGATGCTCTGGCCCGAAGACATCCCCGAAGCCGGACGCAACAGCTTTCGTGTCGCCATCAACGCCCTCCGCCGCGCGCTCGAACTGCCCGACCATCCGGAACCTCTGCTGGCAGATCGTACCTATGTACAGCTCAATCCAGCCCTTTTTACGACCGATGTGGCAGAGTTCAGCGCCGCGCTTCAAGCCGAAAATCAGAGCGAAGAGGATGCTGAGAAGATAAAAAGTCTCAGTTTTGCTGTTGAACTTTATCATAGCGGCCTTTTGCCGGACTATGAGGAAGCCTGGGTCGAGGCGGAACGCCAGCGGCTGGAAAACGCCTACCTCGGCGCGCTGCGCAAGCTGACTCGCCTCCTGGCCCAGGCACGCGATTTCGACCGTGCCATAGACTACGCCTGGCGAGCCATCCGTATCGATCCGCTACGCGAGGACTCACACCGTAGCCTGATGCGCCTCTATATTGGAATCGGACGCCCGACTGCCGCGCTCCAACAGTATCGCGAACTCGAACACGTCCTGAAAACGGAACTAGGCACCGCTCCCTCGGCGGCGACCCGCGAACTGGCAAAGCAGATACTCGCTGCCCGGACACCGGCTCCTATCGAGACGCCGACCGCTCCACGCGCCTCTGAACCATCTGCCCCACCTTCCCCAGCGCCCTCCGAAGGCCCTTCTCCCAACACGCCGGTCAGCCCGTTGACCCGCTTCTTCGGTCGTGAGGAAGAGAGCGCCCTGCTGTTGGAGATGCTGCGCAATCCACAGATACGGCTCGTGACCCTGCTGGGACCGGGAGGAACCGGTAAAACCCGACTGGCGCTCGAAGTCGCCAGAAGACTTCGCCCTGCGTTCCCCGCAGGCGTCTG
>Ga0070741_10009678_pt1 | contig 18578 bp, 16 predicted proteins | sample Coa_R1_4_FD_66440 | JGI IMG/M metagenome (GOLD analysis project Ga0070741, IMG submission 66440) | Surface soil microbial communities from Centralia Pennsylvania, which are recovering from an underground coalmine fire - Coalmine... | ecosystem: Environmental > Terrestrial > Soil > Unclassified ...
CCTTTTTCGAGGAACAGCAGCATGCCGTAGTAAGCCTCGGGCGAGCCCAGTCCGTAGATGCAGCTTACGGATGCAACGATGATGCAATCACGCCGCTCAAAAAGGGAACGCGTAGACGAAAGCCGGAGCTTGTCGAGCTCGTCGTTGATGGTCGCTTCTTTTTCGATATAAACATCGCCGGCCGGAATATAGGCTTCAGGCTGGTAGTAGTCGTAATAAGAAACAAAATATTCCACGGCATTCTGCGGGAAGAAGTTCTTGAATTCGTGATAAAGCTGCGCCGCCAGCGTCTTGTTATGGGCCAGCACCACCGCCGGCCGCTGCGCCTGCTCGATGATCTTGGCCATGGTGTAGGTCTTGCCCGAGCCGGTCACTCCCAGCAGCACCTGGTGCTTTTCCGCATCGAAGATGCCGCGGGTGAGCTGCTCGATGGCGTTTCCCTGGTCGCCCTGGGGTTTGTAGTCGCTGTGAAGTTTGAAGTCCATGAGATTGGCCTGGCGCTCCCTGGGTGCAATTTCGAGCCGGGAGAATCTTTTTATTATATCGAGAATAGAACAACCGCGGAGGCGCGGAGACGCGGAGGAACAACAATAATTTCACCACGGAGGCACGGAGACACGGAGTAAAGCATGCTCAGTTTCAATTGTTCCGATAATCAACTGAAAGTGAGTTTCCAAAGCCGTTCGTCGCGAAATGTTATTTTTTGGCTTTCTCCGTGTCTCCGTGGTGAAAATCTCTCTGGGTTGCAAGACTGAGAACCGAGAACTGAGAACCGAGAACTAACAACAAAGCAACGCTTTTGCGACTCTACAGTAAAGCTCCACCGCATCCAGCAGGTCCTGTTTGGCGACGAACTCGCGCTCGGTGTGGGCTACGTGGATCGAGCCCGGCCCCAGCAGGACGGGCTCGCCCCAGTTGGTAAGGGCAGGGATGTCGGTGGTGAAAGCTGCGGTCATGGTGGGGATGCCATCCACAGTTCGCAGTTTCAAAAAAGGAATCTCTAAGGGGAATTCCACATGCGCCTGGTCGCCCACGGCGGCGACAATCTGCTTCTTCAAATCGTCGGCTGGTCCAATCAGGCGGATCAGCAACTGTGCGCGGGCGCTATCGGCAATTACGTTGGGGGCATGGCCTCCTTCGATGACGCCAATGTTCATGGTGCAGGGGCCGACTTCAGGATCTTCCGGCAGCCGCACGCGGCGCAGGCGCTCCAGCGCGGTCAGCAGCTTTTCAATGGCGGAGTCTCCCAGGTGCGGATAGGCCGAGTGCGCCAGCTTTCCCTTCGCGGTCACCTCAACGCGCAGCCCGCCCTTGGAGGCGATGGCAATCCTGTTGTCTGTAGGTTCGCCGTTGATGAGGAACTTGCAGCTTCCGCCGTGCAGTTCATGGGCTTTTGCGTTGGCCACGAAAGCGCCCACACTGCTGCGTTCTTCTCCAATGACAAAGAGCAGCCCGATGGGAAGATTTTCCGTGCGCAGGCGCTCGGCCGCGCCGATCTGGGCGGCGATGATTCCCTTGGCATCGCAGGAGCCGCGTCCGTAGATGTTGTGCTCGTCTTCCGAGGAGGGCAGCCAGGGCGGCACGACATCCATATGCGTGGAGAACACCAGCGCGGGTTTGGGGCTTCCGCTGGGAACGGCGAAGATGTTGAAGCGATCGTCTTCCACCGGCACTCTTTGGGTGTCATAGTCGAGCAGGTTCAAGCTGCGGTCCAGCAATTCGCCGACAGCGGCTTCGTTGCCGGTGATGGATTCAATATCCACCAGTTGACGGGTTAGCGCGAACAGGTCCACGCTAAAGAGGATAAACTGAAGGTCCTAATAATGAAACTGACTCGCAGCCCGGGCGTCACATATCTCTGGATGGCTCTTGCCATCACGATTGTGGCCGCATTGTTCTCGCGCTGGGAGTGGTTCAACAGCCACGGGCATCAACGCCTATGGTGGGAGCTGCTGATTGCCTTTCTGTTGGCGGATTATCTGTTCCTCATCACTCCTATTCGAGACAGCAAGTCCATTCGCCGGCTGAGCACGATTGGCAAAGTCTGGGCGGCGCTGGCCTGGATTTGCTGCGTCGTATACCTGGTCGTAATAGCGCGTGAGATCAAGCCGGTGCGCTCCAATCAGGGCATGATTATCAAACTGGGTTCGCTGGGATTGCTGCTGCTGGTCATATTAGTTTTCTCCGTCTACCGACTGAGTCATGAATGGATGCGCGAATCGCTGCGTTCCGTCGTTGCCCGCGCGGGCGGCGGTTTTTTGGTACGCTTTGTTGCCAATCCGTCGGGCGATCCGGAGCTTGTAGAAGGTTTGCAGACCATTCCCGGCGCGCAGCGTTTGCAGGCGGCCAATGAATGGAGCGTCCCCGCCGATCCCATATCTGCCGCCGCTCTTCTGCAATTTGCCAAGAAACATGATTTTGATTTCGTTCCCCACAAGACCAACCTGAAGGAAGAGCTGATCCGTGGCCGGTGAGATCAAGAGCCTTTTTCTTCCTGGACCGTCGGGCAAGCTGGAAGCATTGCTGAACACCGGCTCGGCGCAGGCGACGCACGCAGCTTTGGTGGCGCATCCCCATCCGCTATACGGCGGCACGATGCACAACAAAGTCGTGTTCAGCGCCATGAAGGCGCTCAACAATTTGGGCTTCCCGGCTTTACGCTTCAACTTTCGCGGCGCCGGCTTGAGCGAAGGAACCCACGATCAGGGGCGCGGCGAAGTGGAAGATGTCCGTGCCGCCCTGGACTGGCTGGAGCGCGAATTTCATCTGCCAATAATTTTTGCGGGATTCTCGTTTGGCGCGGCCACCGGCTTGCGTATCTGTTGTCCGGATAAGCGAGTCGCTGGCGTCATCTCCCTGGGAACCCCGGTCGAGGCGGAAGGGCGGTTCTATACCTACAGCTTCCTGCGAGAATGCAGAAAACCCAAACTCTTTGTCAGCGGCGGGCATGACGAATACGGTCCCTTGCCGGAATTGCAAAAGGTAATTGACTCGGTGCCCGAGCCGAAACAATTTGTTATTGTCGAAGGAGTCGGGCACTTCTTTGAAGGCAAGCTCGACCAGGTGCGCAGTTTGATTGAGCAATGGGTCAAGAGCGAACTCCAGCCGCAAACGAAGCCCTAAATAAAAAGCAAACAGTTTTTTCAGGCATCCGTGCAGTAGAATTCTGAGGATGTTAACCGGCGCAGCTTTGGGCTTTCGCGCGCACTCGGGATGGGCAGCCGTGGTGGCGCTTGCCGGTCTGGCAGGTTCACCGGCTGTGGTTGAGCGTACGCGCATTGAACTTGCCGATCCAAAGAACCCACACGCCAGGCAGCCCTACCACGCTGCCGCAGAATTGGAATTGAAGCAAGCCGAAAAACTCATCGCGCAATGCGTTAAAGAAACGAAGCAAATGGCACGGCAAGGTCTGCGCGTCCTCATCAAAGACCTCAAGAAAAAAGGATACGAAGTGAACGGCTGCGGCGTTCTTCAGGGGTCGGGCCGCGCATTGCCGGCGCTGGAAAAAATTCTCGCCTCTCACCCGCTTCTGCATACCGCCGAAGGCATATTTTTTCGCGATGTGCTCACGCATGCAGGCGAGCGCTGCAAGCTTTCAGTAGCGGCTGTGCGCGAGCGCGAACTGTTTGTGCAAGGCACAGCCAGATTGCGCATCTCCGCCGATGAGCTGCAGCGGCGGCTTACGGAAATGGGAAAGCCCTTCGGTCCACCCTGGGGTCAGGACGAAAAATTCGCAGCTCTGGCAGCCTGGCTTGCTCTCGCAGGCATGTCTTAAAGGCGGGAACTCTGGAGAGGGTCCAGGTGTCAAATTCTCAGGAGATGACACATGGCCTTCAGTCCCGGCGGGAAGAGCACCGCCGAAATCAATGTGACGCCCCTGATTGATGTTCTTCTGGTGTTGCTGGTTACGTTCCTGCTGATCACGCCGTTAACACCCAAAGGCGAACAGGCGCGCATTCCGCAGGATTCCAAGCAACGGCCTGCCGATCCTGAGAGCATCGTCGTTCTTCAACTCACGACAACCGCGAATGCGGACGTAGTCCAGCTCGCCGTCAACCAGCAGAAATTGGAGTGGAGCGCCCTGGAAGATACATTGCGGCAAATCTTCAAGACGCGCGGCGATAAAACACTCTTTCTGACGGGTGACCGCGACATTGATTTTAGCTACATCGCTAAAGCAATCGATACGGCCCACGCTGCCGGAGTGGACAATGTTGGCCTGATGAAGTCGCATGAAGATTGAATGAACTAATCCGGGTGCTCGCATATCCGGACAGTTCGGCATGGGTCTTGCAATAGAATCAATGCTGTCATGCCCCAGGCTGCTCACGACAGTGACATGCGCGAAATCGCGCGCCAGATATTTCTTTCATCGCTGGCCGAAGCCGGCGTGGAAAAATCATTTGAAAAGCATGTGGAAGTGAGCCGCCGGTTACTACGCGTGGGTGAAGACCTCTATGATCTGAATTCATTTTCGCGGATCTTTGCCGTGGCCATGGGAAAGGCGGCATATCCCATGGCGCAAGCGCTTAAACGGCAGCTTGGCATGATGGTCAGCGGAATTCTAGTCGCGCCCCAGGCTCCCTCCTCGGAGCCGCCGCCCATGCTCGAAGGCTTCCGGCACTTCGCCGGCGGGCATCCACTGCCCAATGCTGAGTCGGTGCGGGCTGCGAACGCCATTCTAGGCTCGTTGCGCTCTCTTTCGGCCCCGGCACTGGTGGTTTACCTGATTAGCGGTGGTGCCTCCAGCATGGTGGAAAAGCCCGTGGATGACGAGATCACGCTTGACGATCTCATCGCAACCTACCGCGCACTGGTGAACTGCGGAGCGCCCATTGCGGAAATCAATACAATTCGCAAGCACCTGTCCGCGGTGAAGGGAGGCCGCCTTGCGCTCGCCGCCAATTCTTCCTCTGGTGTAGAAAACGTGCAGCAGGTTTCGATTCTGGTATCTGATGTTCCCGAATCGGCACTGGACGCGCTGGCCTCCGGGCCCACCATGCCCGACCCTACCACGACGGCGCAATGTTACGAGATCGCGCAACAGCGCCGGTTGCTCGAGATCTTTCCCGAATCGGTGCGCGAACTTTTTGAAAAGAAATTGCTGGAAGAGACTCCGAAATACGACGACGGAGTTTTTCATCGCTCACGCTGGTGGCCCATTCTCTCCAGCGCGGCTTTGCAGAAGGCAGCCGCCGCTCAGGCAGCGCTGGCGGGTTTTGCCGTAGAAATTGATAACACATGCGACGACTGGAAGTATGACAAAGCGGCGGACTATCTGCTCGCTCGTTTGCGAAAGTTGCGCCAGGGCGCAAGTAAAGTATGCGTGATTTCAGGTGGGGAGGTCACAGTGCGCGTGCCCCAGAACCCCGGCGGTATTGGCGGACGCAACCAGCAGTTTGCCCTGTATTGCGCGACAAGAATTGCGGGCGAGAACCTGACGGTGCTCAGCGCGGGCAGCGATGGAGTTGACGGCGTCAGCCCGGCGGCGGGCGCGGTTGTGGATGGAACCACAATCGCGCGCGCGCAATCGCGCGGTTTGGCAGCAGAGACGGCGTTGGCCGGTTTTAATGCGTATCCATTTTTTGAAGCGCTGGCCGATGCCGTGGTGACCGGCCCTACGGGGAATAACATCCGCGATCTAAGAATTCTGCTGGGGTACTAAGCTCGGAGTGCTCGACCGGCCCGGTTTCCTGAATTTGATATTCGGCTGATCGGGCAGGCTGAAGATCCGCGTCTTGCCTTCTTCTAATATCAGGACTTTCTCCTGTATTCCGGCTGCTCTTGCTTCGCTTGCCAGAAGCTGAGGCGGCTCTTCAATGGGCTCATGCGACAGGCGGAAGGTTCCGTAGTGCATGGGAATCATCCAGTGAGCATTCAAATCGGTAAATGCCTGCACGGCATCGCCCGGACTGGTATGCACGTTACGGAATGCCGGCGGGGAGTATGCGCCAATAGGCAAGAGGGCGATCTGCGGCTCAAGGCGCCGCCCAATTTCGCGGAAGCCGTTAAAGTAAGCCGTGTCGCCGGCGTGGTAAATCGAGTAGCGGCCATCGCTGATCACATAGCCGCCATAGCCGCGATGATAGTCGCGCAGCATGCGCGCGCCCCAATGCTGGGCCGGGGTGTGAGTCACGGTAAGGTTCGCATCCACGTGGTTTTCCCACCAGCTCAGCTCCGTGATCTCGCGATAGCCCAGGCCGCTAACAACGTCGCCCACATCGTCAGGCACCACGATTGCGGGCACACTCTTAAACCGGCGACGGTTCAGGCGAGCGATGGCGCGCAGCGAAGGACGATGAAGGTGATCGAAGTGCGCGTGCGTTATCAGCACAAGATCAATGCGCGGCAAATCTTTAATGCGTATGCCGGGATGGCGAAGGCGCTTGAGAACAAAGAGCCAGCGGGCAAAGTTAGGATCTACCAGAACGTTTTTTCCGCCGATCTGGATCAGGAAGCCAGAGTGCCCGATAAATGTGATGCCCAGCTCATTGTGCGCAACCGGCAGGGGTTTATGGCTTTGCCCGCTGCGCGGCGTCAGGGCAGAGTGTTTTACAATGCGCCCGAACTGGCGGGCCTTTCTTCTCAGAGTGACATTCAGCATGAATCTATTTATTTAGACGCACAAAAATGATGGAACGATGCAACTTTGAGGTGTATTCATTTGCATGCGTTGGCTTATCTTAATATGAAATCCATTGAAAGCAATGTTGCGTTTTGTAAATTTTTTCTCTTAGTCCGGAGCGGATAGTTACTTAAGTCACTCAATTTTGCAGGACTGCATCTCGCGTTTTTTCCGAGAAGCCGGATGAGAACCAAAAAGGTTGGGTTGATTCTCTCTCGAAGCTCATTTCTAATATCACTTCGGGAAGCGAGGAGCTATGCACGCAGCATTTTTAGGATTAGGAATCATGGGCCGGGCCATGGCCGCAAATCTGGCGAAAGCGGGCCACGAGGTTGCGGTGTGGAACCGGACCGCCGGACGGCCGGTGGAAGGAGCGCGCTCGGCTAGTTCGCCCGCAGATGCGGCCAAAGATGCCGAAGTGGTGTGGATGTGCGTTGCCGATACAGGGGCCGTCGAGCGCCTGCTCTTCGCCTCTGATGGAGTCGAATCGCAGCTTCGCGAGGGCATGGTTGTGGTTGATTCCAGCACCATCGCTCCCGATGCCACCCGGCAATTCGCGGAGCGCGTGCGGCAGCGCGGGGCCGACTATGTGGATGCTCCCATGACCGGCTCGAAGATTGCCGCCGAAGGGGCGCAACTGGTCTTCATGGTGGGCGGCAGGGAAGAGACCTTGGAAAAAATCCAGCCTCTCTTTCAGGCCATGGGCAAGAGTGTAATCCGCATGGGTGAGACCGGCATGGGACAATCCACCAAGATTGCCATGAACCTCATGATTGCGCTGATCTACGAGGGCTTCGCCGAAGCGCTTGTGCTCTCGGGTAAGCTGGGAGTCGATCCGCAGGCGCTGGTTTCCCTCATTCAGGCCACCATGGTGCGCTCGGGAGTGGTGGATTACAAAGCGCCCTTCGTGCTGCGCCGCGACTTCACGCCCAACTTCCCCATGCGCCTTATGTATAAGGACATCCTGCTCATGTTTGAGGCATCTAAACAGGCAAGGGTTAAGATTCCCGCTTTGGAAACAGTAAAGGAGATTTACGAGTTGGCAATCGAGGAAGGACAGCAGGATCTTGACTATGCCGCTACGGTGACCTTGCTGGAAAAATGGGCGGGCTTGCAGCCGGGAGCCGCAAAGGGCGCGGTACGAAAGTAACCAGGGTTGCTACGAAAGCTCGTGGGATTTTCAACTCACTACTCTGCTTTCAGATATACTACGAGATGGTTTCCTAAAGTCTTCATTCCCCCAAGTTCCGAGGTTTCATGACAAGATCAAGGTGGCAGTCCGTAGAGTCTTCAGTAGAATCTTCCGATCGCGATAAATTTAATATTACCCGGGTTGTCTTCTTTGCTGCTTTGCATCTTGGCGTGCTGGCTGTTATCTGGCAGACCACCTGGAAGGCAATCGGCGTGGCCGTGTTGCTGCACGTTATTTGTGGCGGCTTTGGCGTCTGTGTTGGCTATCACCGCCTGCTGACCCACCGCTCCTTTAAGTGTCCTAAGTTTCTGGAATACGCCTTCGCCCTGGCCGGTTCGCTTTCCATGCAGGGAGGCGCGCTGGAATGGGTAGCGCTGCACCGCAAGCACCACCAGCACTCCGATAAAGACGGCGATCCGCACAGCGCAACCGAGGGCTTCTGGTGGAGCCACATGCTATGGGTGCTGCACACGCCAACCAGCCAGAGCTGGCGTGAAATCCGCAGACGCTATACTCCAGACCTCGAAAAACAGTTCTTCTATCGCCTGCTCGAGCGCACCCACTATCTTGGGTCAATTCTGCTCGGCGTTGGCCTCTATTTTCTTGGCGGATGGCCTTTTGTGGTGTGGGGTCTCTGCGTTCGCCTGGTGGCGACCTATCACATTACGTGGTTCGTTAATTCGGCTTCTCACCTGTGGGGCTATCGCAGCTTCGTAAGCGACGATCAATCCACCAATAACTGGTGGGTGGCGCTGCTCAGCTACGGAGAAGGCTGGCACAATAATCATCATGCGTTTCCCACCTCCGCACGACATGGACTACGGCCCTGGGAGATTGATTTCTCCTACTATTTCATCCGCGCCCTGAAGGCCGTGGGCCTTGCCTGGGATCTCTATGTCCCCTCGCCTGAGCGCATGAAAGAAAAACTGGTTCTGAGAGCCGACGAGTTCACTGAAAAAATCTCTGAGACTGCGGAAGAACTGAAAGAAAAGTTTTCAGAGACCGCCGACGAGCTGGCAGTAAAGTTTTCAGAGACAGCCGACGAACTGAAAGAGAAATTGTCGGAAACAGCCGATGAACTGGCGGAAAAACTTTCACCTCCAACCGCGGAAGAGCCAGCGTAAGAAATCGCGCGCTTACATTCCTTTATAAATCCCGCCATCGACCAGGATTGTCTGGCCGGTAATGTAAGAAGCTCGCTCGGAAGCCAGCCACACAATAGCGTCTGCAATTTCTTCCGGCTTGCCCAGCCGGCGCAGCGGGATTTCAGCCGCCCAACGATTCTTGATTTCATCTTCCGGCACGCCCGCCGCTAGTGCGCGGACTTTCATCAACTCAGACAGCCGGTCGGTTTCGGTGTAGCCCGGAGCCACGTTGTTGACCAGGATTCCATCTTTACCGAATTCGCCCGCCAGGCTCTTGACGAGTCCAACCACAGCCGGACGCACGGCGTTGGAAAGCACAAGATCGGGAATGGCCTGGCGGACCGAGGTGGAAGTTATGGTGATGAAGCGGCCCCAACGTTTGCGTTGCATGTGGGGAATGACTTCCCGGGCCAGATGTACGGCGCTCAGGAAGTTGGTGGCAATCGCCTTTTGCCAGTCTTCGAGCGTGATGGAAAGAAAATTCTTTGCCGGTGGCCCGCCCGCGTTGGCTACGCAAATGTCTATACTGCCAAAGCGGCCGGCCACGGCAGCCACAAACTTGCTGACTGCATCGGGGTTTGTAACGTCAACCGCCTGGGCCAAGACCTCAGCTTTATAGCGGCTTTTTATTTCATCGGCTGCGGCTAGCAGCGTCTTTTCTGTACGCGCGCATATGGCGATCTTGGCCCCTTCGGCTGCCAGGGCGGCAGCAGTGGCGCGTCCCATGCCGCTGCTTGAGCCGGTGACTATAGCTACCCGATCTTTCAATCCTGTTTGCATAAATTTATTCCTGTTGCGCGTTAAAGATTTCGTAATGCTTGAAGCATGCCTAGAGCTTTGTCATCCCGACCGGAGCCACGTACTTTGCGCGGAGTGGAGGGATCTGTTTTTTCTCGGGGTTCTCCAGATTCCTCGTCGCTTAACTCTCTTGCCCACTCGTCTTCTGGCCAGGATCAAACACATACACCTTGGCCGGTCCTGCTGCCCTGATGTTGTTCTTCTCGAATGTCTCTTTGATGCGGCGCCGCAACTCACGGCTGACCGCGTACTGGGCAGCGCCGGGCAAGGTTTTGACCTGCATCAGGTAGTCGACTTCGCCGCCGACCACGCGCTCGATGCCCGGCACCTCTGGTTCGGCGACAATCATGCCGGCAAAGTTGGGGTCATTCTTCACTTCGCTTCCCACTTCGCGCAGCAATTGAATGATGCGGTCGCTGTTTTCATTGTAGGCTGCCGCTACGTGCAGCAGCACACGCGCCCAATCGCGGGTCTTATTGGAGACAATCTTGATTTCGCTGTTGGGAACGACGTGCATGGTGCCATCGGCGTCGCGCAGTACTGTCCGGCGCAACGTCATATCTTCGACCACTCCGCTCACGCCGGCCACCTGCACGACATCACCGACGTTGTACTGGTTTTCCACCAGGATAAAAAAGCCGTTGAGCATATCTTTCACCAGCGTTTGTGCGCCAAAGCCGATGGCCAGTCCCGCCACGCCGGCGCTGGCCAGCAGGGGCTTGATATCCATGCAGAAAACCGGGAGGGTCCACATGGCGGCCATGAAGACCACAATGAAAATCCCTATGCTGTTGAGCACGCCTGCTACGGTCCGTAGCTGCAGCGCGCGCCTGCCGGCAATGAGCTCCTGAGATTGGCTTAATTTGACCAGACGCCGGGTGCCAACCTTCAACAGATGGATGAGGACCACTGTGATGACTAAAATCAAGACAACTTCTTCAGCAGCACCCTGCAGCCACGTGAAGTCGTCGAAGTCCGGCTTCTGCATATTGCAATATGCCTGCGGAAATAAGTTGAATGCCCTTACCGCCAGCGTGGCGTGAAGCATTGCGTTCCAGAGGGCGAAGAAGATTACGTACACGATGCGCGAATTATAACAATTGGCACCCTTCGGCGTAGTGAAGCTGTGTAAATGCCGAGATGCCATAATCTCCGGCGCGCGTCTATAATCAATAGGCTCTTTCTTTACATATACGTGAGGTGCACCTTGCTTCGCCCAATGCTTTTTGTGCTTTGGTTATCGCTGCTTCTGAGTTGGCCTGCGCTGGCCCAAAACACGCTCTGTGATGATCAGCAGCAACGCCAGCAGCGGTCTATTTACGATTCGCGCCCGCACGATCCCGAACAGTCTCGGTTTCCAGACGTTCCCGCCGACATGCAACGCAAGCAGGCGAAAGAGATGAACCAGGAACGGCAAGCCACGCTCAAGAAAGATACCGAGAAGCTTTTGCAGATCGCCACGGAGCTCAAACAGCAGGTGGATAAAACCAACGAAAACCAGCTCTCGCTCGAGGTGATCCGTAAAACTGAAGAAGTAGAGAAGCTCGCGAAATCGATCCGTGACAAGATGAAAAATGGCGGATACTGCGATCTGATGGTCCAGCAGTGAAGTTCCAGAAGTGAAAGCTTAAGAATATCTTCACCACCTCAAATCAAACCGTCTCAAAAATGCGGATCAAAGAAGCGTTGCGTTCCTCTTACGGGAAATTCCTGCTCTGTTTCGGAGCTGCCGGAGTGCTCCTGCTGGGCAATTTTGCCCTGCACCGCCGCCAGGACCAGCCTTTGCTTGGTCCCACCGATTACCAGCTTTCAGGATCTTTTGCTCCCGGTGGCGCACCCGCCGGCACCCGATGGCTCCACAAAGAGGATACGCAGCCTTTTCTCGCTTCCCAATCTGAAGATAATCGCCAAAGTGGGAGTTTTGTTTCCCATCCGTTTGCCGCTCCGGCGACGCTTAATTTCTTTGTCTCCGGATATCCCAGTGCGGCGGGAAATCGCCTGTATCTCGAAGCGGTTCCGGAAGCGGACAAGCTGGATATTGGGATCGTAAACGAGCCCGGGCCCGAGTGGCGGCACTACTACTGGAAGCTGCCGAAACAATGGCGAGGACGCACAGTCCGGCTGATTGCGGAAAATCATGCGGCAGCGCCACCTGGTTGGTTGGGCTTGACTCTTCCTCATGGCGGTACGGCTGCTGACGAACTTAAGACGTCTTTGTCGCGAGTTGTCTTCATGGTTTCCAGCATTTTTCTCGAGGCCGCCCTCTTGTTGCTTCCGGGGATTGCCCTGGCTTGGCTGCTCAACCTCAAATACAAGCTCGATGAGCTTCGGTTCGTGTCTGTGGCATTTCTCGGCAGTGCGACCGCTGGCTATTTTGTGTTTTGGATCTATCTGCTGAATGCCAGGGCGGGAAAAGATACAGCGAAAGCTTTGGTGCTTGCATCTCTGGCAACCGTCGCTTATGCATTGTTGAGGCGTCGCGCGAACACGCAGCTATTCAAGGAAGTCGCCATTTGCGCCCTTCTGATGGTCATTTTGACCGCCTTCTATACCGGTCTTGGCTTTCTCTATGAGCACTCGGTAGATCCCGGTGTGCAGGTGGAGGAACGCTTTGTTGACCCTCTGCCGATTGACAACATGCTGCCTTATTTCTTTGCCGATAAACTTTACCACTCCCAGCCAGTCCGGCCGTTCCTGACGATTGGCTGGAAGAGCAGCGATCGGCCTCCATTACAGACGGGGATTACTTTGCTCCAGTTCCCGTTTTGGCAAACCAACAGCCGCGAACTCAGCTATCAGATTCTGGGGACCTTGTTGCAATCCATGTGGCTGGTTGCAGTGTGGCTTCTTCTGCGTATGCTTTCCATTGACAGGCGCGCAATCGTGATTGTGTGCGCTTTCTGCATTTTTTCCAGATTCTTCCTGATCAACACTTTCTTTATCTGGCCCAAACTGCTCAGCGCTTCTTTCTTTATTTTTGCGTTATTGGCTCTCCGCTATCCTTTGGGCAAGGTCAATCGCTGTGCTCCTTTCGATGCCGCTATCGCGGGAGCTGCGGTTGCTTTAGCCATGCTCAGCCACGGTGGAGTTGCTTTTAGCGTCATCGCGCTTGCAATTGTTCTACTCCTGGGTAGGAAGCTGTCTTCGCCCAGTTCTGTTGCCGCTGGAATTGCAGTGGTGCTGTTGTTCCTGCTGCCCTGGACGATGTATCAGAAATATTACGATCCACCCGGCAACAGGCTTCTGAAATGGCATCTTGCCGGAGACGAGAACCTGGATTCGCTGACCTTCGGGCAGGCATTCATACAAGATTACGGCAAGCTGACTGTGCATCAAATCATCTCCAACAAGATCGAGAACGTGAAAACGCTCTTTGGGCCCGGCCCCTGGTACGTGTTACGGAACGCGCTTGCGGGAAAATCAACCGGAAGCGGAGCCAAAAATGCAGCTTCGCCCTGGTTGCCGGTTCTGGATTGGTACAAGACCGGCACTTTCTTTTACGTGTTCCAGAGCCCTGGTCTTCTTGATCTGGGTTTTTTTGTCTTTCTGTTTGCCTATCTTTTCTCTTTCAAGTCTGGAGTTCCGCCCGCTCTCGACTCTTTGCGGCGATTGTTCCTGCTTTTCTGCGTCTCCATGCCGGTGTGGTGCCTCTTGCTCTACATACGCGGGGCCACCCAGATTCACATGGGCTCAATGGCCGATATGACCCTCCTTTTCGTGGCGCTCGCCTCGTCTCTTGCCCTGGTAACGCCTCGCCTTGCCTGGATTTTTCTCGGCGTGCAGGTGCTGATCTTGTTTCCGCTATTCGCGTTGACCGAGGCTTTTGTGAGACCCGGGGATGTCGCATGGGCAGGAGGTTTGGATCTGGGAATGGCTGGGCTGGTGTTGGTTGGGTTTTTAACGATAGCGTTTCTCGGCTGGAGAGTTGGTTTTTCCAATTCCGGGAAAGATTTTTGCCAGCCTCTGGAAAGTGCTTAACTGCGAATCGTCACACACAAATCTGAATGTAGATATTAATAAAAAGAAGGGACGTAATATGCTCGTCCCTTCTTTAATCGATCTTTTGTCCCTGGCTCTAGCGCGCTGATGCAGATTCTGCCTGCTCCCTTGCCGCTCCAATCCGCATTCCATAAAACGAACGCCAGACGAAGAACACGGACACGACAAAGAAAGCCGCCGCCAGCAGATGAGTAAGCCCGGAGCCCTGCTCAGCGGTCAACTGCACCGCCAACTCAACCGCCAGCAAGCCGAACAAAGTGGTGAACTTGATGATCGGGTTCAGGGCCACCGACGATGTATCCTTAAACGGGTCGCCCACGGTGTCACCAACGACGGTTGCCGAGTGCAGGTCGGTGCCTTTCTGCTTCAGCTCCACTTCAACAATCTTCTTGGCATTATCCCAGGCGCCGCCGGCATTGGCCATGAAGATAGCCTGGTACAACCCGAAGATCGCGATGGAGATGAGATAGCCGATGAAGAAGAACGGCTCGACAAAAGAAAACGCCAGCGTGGCAAAAAATACCGTCAGAAAGATGTTGAACATCCCCTTTTGCGCGTACTGGGTGCAGATTTGCACCACTTTCTTGCTGTCGGAGACAGAAGCCTTCTCTACGCCCTCAAGCTTGATGTTCTTCTTGATGAACTCTACCGCTCGATAAGCGCCGGTGGTCACTGCCTGCATGGAAGCGCCGGTGAACCAGTAGATGATAGCGCCGCCAGTGATCAGCCCCAGCACAAAGGGAGCATGCAGCAAGGAGAGAGCTTCCTGGTTTTGCGTGAGGCCGTGGGTAAGCGCCATGATGATGGAAAAGATCATGGTGGTGGCGCCCACGACCGCGGTCCCAATCAGCACAGGTTTCGCCGTGGCTTTAAACGTATTGCCGGCCCCATCGTTTTCTTCCAGCAGGTGTTTGGCGCGCTCGAAGTTTACGGAAATTTTGTAATCTTTGTTGAGTTCTGCGGAAATGCCAGGGATTTGTTCTATCAACGACAATTCATAGACTGACTGTGCATTGTCGGTTACCGGACCGTAGGAATCCACGGCGATGGTCACCGGACCCATTCCCAGAAAGCCAAACGCGACCAACCCAAAGGCGAATACTGCCGGAGCCAGCATCAGGGGCGAGCTTGCGCCGGATGGAACGGCTCCCAATCCCATGGTGCTGAAATAATAGCCAATGGCCATCAGTGCAACCATCGTGATCCCCAGCCAGTAGGCGGAGAAATTACCGGCAACCAGTCCGGAAAGAATGTTAAGAGACGCGCCGCCTTCTTCAGACGACGTCACCACTTCTCTCACGTGCCGCGATTCGGTGGAGGTAAACACTTTGACCAGTTCGGGAATAATGGCTCCGGCCAGGGTTCCGCACGAGATAATGGTTGCCAGCTTCCACCACAGCGAGTCGTCTCCGCCCAGGTTCGGGATAATGGCTTTGGAAACAATATAGGTGAGCGCAATCGAGATTACCGAGGTCAGCCATACCAACGAGGTCAGCGGCGCTTCGAAGTTCATTTTGTCGGCGTTGCCATAGCGGGCCTTGGCGATTGCTTCGTTGATAAAGTATGCCCCTGCGCTTGAAACCAGCATCATGATGCGCATGACGAAGATCCACACCAGCAATTGCACCTGGACCACCGGGTCTTTTACAGCAAGCAGAATGAAGGTGATCAGGGCCACGCCGGTGACGCCATAGGTTTCAAAGCCGTCGGCGCTGGGGCCAACGGAGTCGCCGGCATTATCGCCGGTGCAGTCGGCGATCACGCCCGGGTTGCGGGCGTCGTCTTCTTTGATCTTGAAGACGATTTTCATCAGGTCGGAGCCGATATCGGCGATCTTGGTAAAGATGCCGCCGGCGATGCGCAGCGCCGCCGCACCCAGGGATTCGCCAATGGCAAAGCCGATGAAGCATGGTCCGGCATAGTCCCCCGGCACGAACAGCAGGATGAAGAGCATGATCAGCAGCTCGACGCTGATCAGCAGCATGCCAATGCTCATGCCTGCCCTGAGCGGAATCGAATATATCGGATATGGTTTGCCCGCCAGGCCGGCGAAAGCAGTGCGCGAATTAGCAAAGGTGTTGACCCGAATCCCGAACCACGCTACCCCATAACTGCCCGCGATTCCCACAATGCTGAACAGCAGGATGATGGGAAGCGTGAGCCCAACCGGCTTGCCGGGCACCGGCGCCAGCCATCCAAAGTACAGGCCTATAATCACGGCGATGAATGCCCAGAGAACAAGAATGAACTTGCCCTGCGTGGTGAGATAGGTCTTGCAGGTTTCGTAGATGAGCTCAGAGATATCCCGCATGCTCTTGTGTACGGGCAGGTTCTTCAGTTGCATGTAGATAATGAGTCCGAACAGCAGGCCCAGGAAGCAGAACACCAGTCCTGCCATTAAGAGCTTGTGTCCATCGATGCCGTTGAGAAAGCTCACCTGCGAAAGATCGGGCAGCTTCAAGCCTGCTTCTCCACCCGCTTCCTGCGACGAGGTCCCCTGGGCCAGTGCCGAAGCAGCCTGCATGAGCCACACGCCTGCTGCGAGCCATTTAAACATAAGAATTCCTCCGAAAAGTTGGGCGGCTTGTATCGCGCCTCAAATGCTGCATTACGAGCAGCTTTCTATAAAGTATTAAAGTTTTGGAGTCAATCAGGCCCCCACAAAAAACGTGAGTTGGCGAGATGCCGGTGGGATCCTGGAGTCGCGCTTCCACTTCAAGAAAATGGAATTGAGGTTTGGCCGCGTCCCCAAATCGTTCGTACTATCCTATGCGCCCACTAACATAGAACTAGATTTTATATCATGCAGCAAAATCGAGGGTCAAACCCCGGTTTCCCTCTATGAGGGTTAAGGTACGTTTACATTCTTTTAACTTTGGGAAAACCGGGTTCCCAGCCACAATGAAAGTTCGGGCTGGGAATATGGCAGACTGCAAATTCCTCAGGTTGAAGCGTTTATAATTCAACTGACTCCCCATGGTACGTGACGGAATTTATTACGGCATCGGATTGCTGTTGGCTGCAGCCGTTGTGGCTTATTTCACCACCATTTGGCTGGCTCTACCGCCTTTGCTGGTGGCTGCATTCGTCATGTGGTTCTTTCGCGACCCTGCCCGCGCCATCCCAGCCGAGCCGGGAGCATTGGTTTCTCCAGCTGACGGCAAGGTAACGGACATAAGCGAGTGTTCCGTGGATGGGACCCCGCACACGCGCATCAGCATTTTTCTCAATGTGTTTGATGTTCATATCAACCGCTCGCCGATTGGCGGAGTTATCCGGAGCGCCGACTACCGCAAGGGCAAGTTCCTGAACGCCATGGAAGCGTGCAGCGCGGAAGACAATGAGCAGAACATTGTGACCGTGGAAGGCGAGGGCCAGAAGATAATCTTCAAGCAGATAGCGGGGTTGATTGCGCGGCGGATTGTCTTTACAAAGAGAATTGGAGAGAGTGTTGGGCGGGGCGAGCGTGTAGGCTTGATCAAGTTCGGCTCCCGCACCGATGTAATTTTTTCGTGCGATGCCCAGGTTGTGGTAAAGATTGGCGAACGGGTGAAAGGCGGCTCAAGCGTCCTGGCGCGGTTTACGAATCCTCCGAATGCGCAGAAGGGAAGCGCTCCATCATGATTGATAATCCACTAAGGCGCCACGATGACCCCAGGCCTGAGCGCCGCCGGTTTCGCAAAGGCATTTACCTGCTGCCTTCTCTGTTTACCATGGGCAACGTGGCCGCTGGCTATTATGCCATCCTGCAGGCCATGCTGGGATCGCCTACCGCACCCTGGCATTTTGACAATGCCGCCAAAGCCATTGGCATCGCGGTTGTCTTTGATGGGCTTGATGGGCGGATTGCGCGCATGACCGGCACCTCCAGCGACTTTGGCCGTGAACTCGATTCGCTCGCTGATGTTATTACCTTCGGAGTGGCTCCCGCGGTTTTGGCCTGGATGTGGGGCTTTCATTTCCTGCCGGTCCATAGCAACCTGCCCTGGTGGATCAACCTGAGCAGTGAAGACTTGCACCAGAAATTGGTGAACCTCGGCATTGTGGCCAGTTTTATCTTCTTAAGCACCAGCGCCAGCCGACTGGCGCGATTTAATATCGATAAGGACCCGCAGCCTTCCAACCCTGGGCGGCCAGGAAAAAAGTATTTTGTGGGCATGCCTACTCCTGGAGGCGCAGCCGTCATTGCCGCCATTGTGCATTTTGCCGATGGCTATCCGGTGGATTATTGGTGGGCGTCTGCCTCCTGGTGCGCTCTCATCGTTGCAGTGGCGTTCCTGATGGTGAGCACCTGGCGCTTTCCTAATTTCAAAGACATTGATTTACGCCAGCGGCACCGCTTTTGGACCATTATCCTGCTGGGGGCTTTGATCTATTTGATCTGGGTGTTTTCGCAAATCGTACTGTTCCTGATGGCCCTAGGGTATATGCTCTCTGGTGTGATTTTGCGCTTTGGCTGGGCCATGCGTCGCAGAAAGGACCTGCCGCCCCCGCCGCAGGTGCTAATACAGGAATAACCGGAGCTGGATTGCAGACAAACCTCTATCGCGTAGCCATCGTTGGCGCCGCCGGACTTAAAGGGCGGGAACTCAAAGACGTGCTCAGCGAGCACAATTTTTCGGCAGTTGATCTCAAACTGCTGGATGATGACGAGTCCCTCGGACAAATTGACGCCGTGGGCGATGAAGCCACTTTTATCCAAAGCACCCGGCAGGAAAACTTCGAGCAGGTGGATTTCACTTTTTTTGCCGGGGAACCATCTTTTACCAAACAATACTGGCAATTGGCCCGCGATGCCGGAAGCGCCGTGATCGACCTT
>Ga0070741_10009679_pt1 | contig 18576 bp, 18 predicted proteins | sample Coa_R1_4_FD_66440 | JGI IMG/M metagenome (GOLD analysis project Ga0070741, IMG submission 66440) | Surface soil microbial communities from Centralia Pennsylvania, which are recovering from an underground coalmine fire - Coalmine... | ecosystem: Environmental > Terrestrial > Soil > Unclassified ...
CATCCGATCGCGGCTGAAAAGCGCGAAGGCGACCTGGTCTGGATCGGCAACTGGGGCGATGACGAGCGCACGGCGGAGCTGCAGGAGTTCCTGCTCGATCCCGTGCGCGACCTGAAGCTCGAGGCGCGCATTTACGGCGTGCGTTATCCCGCGCACGCGCTCTCGCGGCTGCGCGAGGCCGGCATCGACTATGCGGGCTGGTTGCCCAACTACGAGGCCCCGCGCGTGCTCGCGCGCTTCGGCGTCACGGTGCACGTGCCGCGTCGTCCTTATGTGCAGGCGCTGCCGGGCATTCCAACCATCCGCGTGTTCGAGGCCCTCGCGTGCGGCATGCCGCTCGTGTGCTCGCCGTGGAACGACCTGGAAGGCCTGTTCACGCCGGGCAAGGACTATCTCGTTGCGCGCAACGGAATGCAGATGCGCGAGCACCTGCGCTCGCTGCTCGCCGACGCCGCGCTGGCCAACGACGTCAGGGAGCACGGCCGGCGTACGATCCTCGCGCGTCACACCTGCGCGCATCGCGTCGACGAGCTCCTCGCGATCTGTCGCGAGCTGGAGCTCGACGTCTCGGAACGGACCCTCGCCGCATGAAAAAGGCAATGAACATCGCTTTCTTCGGCTCGAGCCTGGTATCGGCGTACTGGAACGGCGCGGCGACCTATTACCGCGGCATCGTGCGCGCGCTCGCCGAGCGCGGTCATCGCGTCACGTTCTACGAGCCGGACGCCTACGGGCGCCAGCAGCATCGCGATATCGCCGATCCGGACTGGGCCACGGTCGTCGTCTATCCAGGCGAGGGCGACCACCATGCGCTGGCGATGCTCGAGCGCGCGCGCGGCGCGGACCTGGTGGTGAAGGCGAGCGGTATCGGCGTGTTCGACACCTTGCTCGAATCGGCCGTGCTCGACCTGCAGCGCCCCGGCACGCTGGTCGCGTTCTGGGACGTCGATGCGCCGGCCACGCTCGATCGCATGCGCGCGGATCCTGCCGATCCCTTCCGCGCCTGCGTGCCGCGCTATGACCTCGTGCTGACGTATGGCGGCGGCGATCCCGTGGTGCAGGCTTATGAATCGTTCGGCGCGAATGTCTGCGTGCCGATCTACAACGCGCTCGATCCCACGACGCATCATCGCGTCCCGAACGATCCACGCTTCGCCGCCGACCTGGGCTTTCTCGGCAATCGGCTGCCGGATCGCGAAGCCCGTGTCGAGGAATTCTTCCTGCGCGCGGCAGCCCGATTGCCGGACCGGCGATTCCTGCTGGGTGGCAGTGGCTGGGAGGACAAGGCGATGCCGGCCTGGGTGCAGTACGTGGGGCACGTCTATACCGCGGACCACAATGCGTTCAACTGCACCCCGCGCGCCGTGCTCAATGTGAGCCGCGAAAGCATGGCGCGCTACGGCTACTCGCCGGCCACACGCGTGTTCGAGGCGGCCGGCGCCGCCGCGTGCCTCATCACCGACGCCTGGGAGGGCATCGAGCTCTTTCTCGAGCCCGGCAAAGAGGTGCTCGTGGCGCACGACGGTGACGAAGTCGCGGAGCACGTGCGCACGCTCGACACAGCTGCCGCGCGCGCGATCGGCGAGGCCGCGCATCGTCGCGTGCTCGCCCACCACACGTATGCCCATCGCGCGGCGCAGCTCGAGCGCCTGCTCGGCGAGCATCGCTCGCAGCTCGACACGAGGAGTGCCGCGTGATGGAACGCCTGCGCATCGTCATGCTCGGTCTTTCCATCACCTCGTCGTGGGGCAATGGCCACGCGACGACCTATCGCGGGCTCGTGCGCGAGCTCGTCAAGCGCGGCCACGACGTGCTTTTTCTCGAGCGCGACGTGCCCTGGTATGCCGACAACCGCGACCTGCCGCGTCCGCCGTTCGGGCGCACGGTGCTCTACGACAGCGTCAAATCCCTGCGCAAGCGCTACACCCGTACCGTGCGTGAAGCCGATCTCGTGATCGTCGGATCCTACGTGCCCGACGGCGTGGCGGTGGGCGACTGGGTGCTGGCGGAGGCCCGCGGCGTGCGCGCGTTCTACGACATCGACACGCCCGTCACGCTCGCCAAGCTCGCGCGCGGCGAGCACGAGTATCTCGAGCCTGCGCAGATCGCGCGTTACGATCTCTATCTTTCATTCACCGGTGGCCCCACGCTCAGGCGTCTGGAGCGCGAGTTCAAGTCGCCGTGCGCTCGCGCGCTCTATTGCTCGTTCGACCCGGGCCTTTATTTCCCGCAGTCGCATCGCATCGAATGGGACCTGGGTTACATGGGGACCTACAGCGCGGACCGCCAGCCCAAGCTGGATGAGCTGCTGGTGAAGCCCGCCAGGCGCTGGCGCGCCGGGCGGTTCGCGATCGCGGGGCCGCAGTATCCGCACCATTTGCGCTGGCCGGCCAACGTCGAATACACGCCGCATCTCGCGCCGAAGGAGCATCGCGCGTTCTACAACCGCCAGCGCTACGCTCTCAATATCACGCGTGCCGACATGGTCGCGGCGGGATGGTCGCCGAGCGTGCGGCTGTTCGAGGCCGCCGCTTGCGCGACTCCGATCATCAGCGACTGCTGGGCAGGCATCGACACGTTGTTCGAGCCGGGCCGCGAGATCCTGCTCGCCACCAGCGTCGACGACGTGCTGCAGGTGCTGCGCGACGTCACCGATGCCGAGCGCGTGAGCATCGGACGCCGCGCCCGCGAGCGCGTGCTGGCCGAGCACACTGCGGCGCATCGCGCGCGCGAGCTCGAGAGCCATGCGTGCAATCTGCTCGACCGCGCCAACGCCGCGTAGAGGAGAACAACGAATGACCCACGATGCCGCCAGCTCCAGCGTCGACGCCTCGAGCGCAGGCTCGGCGCCGGCAAGCAAGCCGCTCTCCGCGCGCGCATCGCGCGCCATCAACCTGCGGTACGGTGGCGCGACGAGCGCGGCACGCCGACGCGAGATCGATGCCCTGGGACCGTGGTTCCACAACCTGCATCTTCCCGACGGCAGCCAGACCGCGCCCACGCATTTCATCGGCGGCGACTTTCCCATGTTCAAATGGCGCGAAATCGCCCCGGCCATCCCGAAGAAGCTCAATGGCTGGCGTGTGCTCGACGTCGGATGCAACGCGGGCTTCTACAGCTTCGAGCTCGCCAGACGCGGCGCGTCGGTGGTGGGCATCGATGTCGAGCCGCTCTATCTGCGCCAGGCGCGATGGGCCGCGGAGCAGTTCGGCCTCGGCGCGCAGGTCGAGTTCCGGCAGATGGAGGTCTACGACATCGCGCGCTCGAGCGAGCAGTTCGATCTCGTCTGGTTCATGGGCGTGTTCTACCACCTGCGCTATCCGCTGCTGGCGCTCGACCTGCTCGCGCAGCGCACGCGTCGGCTGATGATGTTCCAGACCCTCACCATGCCCGGCGACTCGGTCTACGACAACACGCATGACCATCCGATCCACGAGCGCACGCCGCTGCTCGAATCGGGTTGGCCCAAGATGGCGTTCATCGAGCACCGCTTCGCGGGTGACCCGACCAACTGGTGGGTGGCCAATCACGCAGGTGTCGAGGCGATGCTGCGATCGAGCGGCCTCAAGGTGAAGGCGCGACCCGGGCACGAGATGTACCTGTGCGAGCCGGAGGCGAGAGCCGCGGCCCGGCGCAGGATCTACGCCTCGCAGCTTGCCGCGATCGCCTCTCTGGTCAAGGAGCGGCCGCGCGCCTCGCGCGTGCGTTGACGCCGCCGCCGAACGCGCTCACAAGGCCGGATCGATCGGGCCCGCGAGCAACGGTGCCGCGACGAACACGAGCGCGATCAGGATCCCTGCCAACACCTGCAGCACGCCGCGCGCAAGCGGCAGCATCGCAGCGGCCGAGGGCCGCGTCAGCGTATGCAGCACATCGGCCGCGGTCCAGCAGGGAAAGGATTCCGGTTCGGAAGAACGATCGTGCAATGACCGGTTCATGCGCGCCTCCGCGTGCGGGCCACGGGAGCCATTCTTGGAGCGCGCCGGCAGCGTGTAAATGACGCAAATGCGTCAGGGGAGTCCCGCGCGCGTATACTTTTTTCGCTCCCGCAGCCAAGCGAACGCGGCCCGCGCCAGGACCCTGATGGATGCGTACGACCGGCTGTTGATCGAGATCTATCGCGCGGCGCGCGAGGCGCCGCTGTCGGATTTCCGCGAGATCGCACTCGAGGCGATCAAGCCGGTCGTGCCGTTCGATACCGCAAGCTGGGGGATCGTGCGCTTTGCGCCGGAGGGCGTCATCGTCGACGGCGGCTATCTTTATCGCCTGCCCGACTCGATGATCGCGGAGCATGCGCAGGTGCAGCACTGCGAGCCCACCGTGCCGATCGAGCGCCTGGCCGATCCTGTCGTGCTGACCTTCTGCTGGTCCGATCCGCAATGGAGCCGCGCCGAGCTAGCGCCGTTCCAGGCCTATCTCAAACGGCACGACAAAGCCAATGCGCTCAATGCCGTGATGCGCGAGGCCGCAACGGGCCAGCACGCCAGCGTGTCGCTATTTCGCAAGGATCGGCGGCGGCGCTTCCGTGGCGACGAGCGCGCGCTGATGCAGCGCCTCCTGCCGCATCTCGTCGAGGCGTACGTTTCGTGCGAAGCCCACGAGCTCGCGAAGCCGCGCCTTTCCAGCGCGTCGGAATACACCGCGTTCGCCACCGTCGACTGGAACGGTCACCTGCATGCGCGCGGCGCGGGTTTTGGCGAGCTGATCGCGGAAGAATGGCCGCACTGGACCGGGCGCGAGTTGCCTGCTGCGTTGCGTGCACGCCTCGGCGCTGCTTCGGCCGAGTTCGTAGGGGCGCGCATCAAGCTGCGCGTCGATCGCGCCAACGGCGTGGTGTTCGTGAGCGCACGGCGCCGCTCGCCGATGGATCAGCTATCCGCGCGCGAACGCGCCGTGGCGGAACTGATCGCCGCCGGCTTGCCCTACAAGCGGATCGCGCTCGAGCTCGGGATCGCGCCCGACACGGCGCGCAACCACACGCGCTCGATCTACGGCAAGCTGGGCGTCAACAGCAAGGGCCAGTTCATCCGGTTGCTGCAGCGTCACAGTGCGCCGGTGACCTCGTCGTAGAGCTCGTCGACTGCCAGTTTTCGCGGCAGCAGCTTCTGGCGCCACGCGTAATCGATCGCCACCTCCAGATTGCGGCGGTTGCGTGCCGCACCGAAGGGGTACAGGTCGACGCCGTCCGAAGCCGTCGCCGGCGCCCGCGCCCGGCTTTCGTGCAGCATCCGGTAGACCTCGCGCACCGCCTGCGGATGTTCGCGCGAGACGTCCGCGCGTACCGTCACCATGTGGTTGATCTGGATCGCCCCGGTGCGACGGTGCCACGCTTGGGCCGCCTCATCGGCATGCGGAATGAGATGCGCGAGTCGCGGATCCGCAAGCTTCGCGTCGGCGACGACGGCTGCATCGATCTCGCCGGCAAGGAGCATGTCGAGCATGCCTGCCCCCTCGGCTGCACGCTCGACGTTGGGCGGATCGCGAAACTCGGCCACGTGCGGCTCCTCGAAGCTCACCCAGCGGACACGACCGAGATCGACGCCGTAATCCTCGGCGAGAATGCCGCGGATCCACGTGACCGTGGTGACCGAGTACGCGCGTATGCCCACGCGCCTGCCTTCGATTTCGCGCGGGGCGAGCGTGCCACGCTCCCGGTTGTACACGATGTACGGATGCTGGAAGCGCGACAGCACGACCGCCGGCAGCAGGACGAGCGGCTTGTCGTAAGCCTTGGCCATGAGGAAGGTCATGATGGCGAGCTCGGCAACCTCGAACGCAAGATCGCGCACGACCGATTTGAATGCGGTCGCCGGCCGCGCGACGTCGGCGAACGCAAGTCGCACGTGCGGCGAAGAGACGGCACCGCTCTTGAGCGCCGCCGTCACCGGATAGGCACCGAGCAGCGTCGACAGCTCGAGCATGTCAGTCAAGCCGCGGCTGCGGTGCGGGCGCCGCGTGGCGGCGTGAGGCCCATAATCGCGCGCGCCTCCGCCGGGGTGGCAATCTCGCGCCCGAGCGCATGGGCGATGTCGACGACCTTGCGGACGGCATCGGCCGGGGTCTGGATCTTGTCGTCGCGATGCGGATAGAGATAGACCGAGTCCTCCATGCCGACGCGCACCGCGTCGAAACCAAGCATGATGGCGAGGGTCGTGAACGGCAGCCAGTTGCGGCCGCCCGCGCACACGCCGCGCACGGCATTCGCGGGAAGGGTCTGCTGCATCGTCATCATGTACACGTAGTTCCACGGATCGGGGGAAAGCGGCGAGCCATGCGAGAAGCCGTGGAAGCCCATCATGATGTTCATGATCGGCGGCGATTTGGCGATGCCCGTTGCGATCAGCCAGTCCATCACGTCCTTGAGTCCGGAGTAGCTGTGGCCCTGGTATTCCGGGCGCACGCCGTGCTCCTCCAGGTACTTCACCTGCTCGACGAGAATGTCGCGCGTGACGACGTACGTGAATTTTTCCGAGAACGAGGTGGACTGGATCAGCATCACCGCGCTTTGCATGTACTCGGGCCCGGCGGAGGTGAGCACGTCCACGCAGCGCTTGATCGTGTCCAGGCCGTGCGGCACGTCGTAATCGACGTACGGGATCACCGACGTGATCATGTCCGGGCACTGGTCGAGCACGCGATCGATCGTCTCCTTCATGACGTGAGGATCCTTGCTCGGCAGGCCGTTCTTCTCCCGCGCATGCACGTGCCACACCGCCGCGCCCGCCTTGTACGCGTCGACCGCCGCCTTCACGTTCTCCTCCATCGTGTAGGGCTGCAGCGGGTTCTGCTCGCGATTGGTGAACGAACCGGTGGGCGCGACGTTGACGACGAGCTTCTTCGCCATCGTGGTGTGCGGCGGCTCGAGATGCAGGCCGGTGAGAATGCCCGAGTAAAGCTCGTTGACGGTGACCACGATTACGACTCCATCCCGCCGCGCTTGAAACCCATCTTCTGGAACACGCGTGCGGCGGTCGCGCGATCCGACTTCACGAACTGGGCGAATTCGGCCGGCGTGTTGCCGACGAAGGTCAGCGTGTAGTTGCGATAGAACTGCTGCACCGCCGGATTTTGTGCGGCCTTGGCGATCTCGCCTTGCAGCCGATCGAGAATGGCCTTCGGCGTCCTCGCCGGCGCGAAGGCCGCCATGTAGCCCGGCAGACCGGGATCGGCACCCACTTCGGCCAGGGTGGGCACACCGGGCAGCGCCGCGACATGTTGCTTGCCCGTGAGCACGATCGGCTTCAACGTCCCGGCCTGGATGTGCTGCATCGCGTTGCCGATGCCCATGTAGGTGAGGTCGATCTCGCCCGAGAAGAGCGCCGGGTTCGCCTGGCCCGCGCCCTTGTAGGGAATGGCGGTGATGGCCAAGTGCTCGTGGGAGTTGATGGCGCGCAGCAGGATGTCGGGCTGGCTCGCTTCGCCCCATGTGCCCCAGTTGAGCTTGCCGGGCCTGGCCTTGGCGGCGGACACGAGCTCCTGGTACGAGCCGATGCCGGATTTCGCATTCGCGACGATGAGGCCATTGGTCCAGCCGAGATTGGTGATCGGCGCGAAATCCTTCTCGGCGTCGTACGGCAGCGAAGCGAAAAGATAGGGGTTGTAGGAGAGGCTGTCCTGCACCGTGATGCAGAAGGTGTAGCCATCCGGAGCGGCATTCGCGCAGGCCTGCATGCCGACGATCCCGCTCGCGCCCGGCTTGTTCTCCACGATCACCGGCTGTCCCATCGCTTCGTGCATCGGTGCGGCCAGCACGCGCGCCAGCGCATCGACGACGCCGCCGGCAGCGTACGGCACGATGATGCGGATGGGCTTGGTCGGGAACTCCTGGGCGCGAAGCGGCGACCAGGCGGCCAGCAGGACCATGCTCAGCATGGCGAGCAGCGAACGAACCGTAGTGGATTTCATCGGGCTTCTTCAGCAACGCATGACGGCCGGCGATTCTAGCAAAGCCGGCGGCGCGAACGGTGGCGCGGCGCGGAAGTTGCGCGCTGGAAAAGCGTCGCGGCGATGATCCACTAGAATGCTCCTACAGCATCCCACAATCATTCGCTGTCCACTCGAGGAGGAGTCGTCATGAAGATGGGTCGCATCGCGCTCGCGGTGATCGCCGCTGGCCTCTTTTGCCTGCCTGCCGCCGCGCAACAGCCGATTGTCATCAAGTTCAGCCACGTCGTCGCGATCAACACGCCCAAGGGGCAGGGCGCCGAACGCTTCAAGCAGCTCGCCGAGGAGCGCACCAAGGGCCGGGTCAAGGTGGAGGTGTACCCGAACAGCCAGCTGTATAAGGACGGGGAGGAGATGGAAGCCCTGCAGCTCGGCTCGGTCCAGATGCTCGCACCTTCGCTCGCCAAGTTCGGTCCGCTCGGAGTGCGCGAGTTCGAGGTGTTCGACCTCCCGTACATGTTCGACGACTATGCCGATTTGAACAAGGTGACCGAGGGGCCGGTCGGCAAGGCGCTGTTCAAGAAGCTCGAGTCCAAGGGCATCGTGGGCCTCGCCTACTGGCACAACGGTTTCAAAGTGATGAGCGCGAACAAGCCGCTGCGCGATCCTTCCGACATGAAGGGCCTCAAGATGCGCATCCAGTCCTCCAAGGTGCTCGAGGCCGAGATGAAGGCGCTGGGGGCCATCCCGCAGGTGATGGCGTTCTCCGAGGTCTACCAGGCGATGCAGACCGGCGTGGTCGACGGCTCGGAGAACACGCCGTCGAACATGTACACCCAGAAGCACCACGAAGTGCAGAAGTACACGACGACGACCAATCACGGCTACATCGGCTACGCCGTCATCGTGAACAAGAAGTTCTGGGACGGCCTGCCGGCGGACATCCGCACCGCGCTCGAAAGCGCCATGCGCGATGCGACCAAGTACGCGAACGAGATCGCCGAGAAGGAGAACAACGACGCCCTCGACGCGATCCGCAAGTCCGGCAAGAGCGAAGTCATCAACCTGACGCCGCAGCAGCGCGCGGCGTGGAAGAAGGCGCTCGTCCCGGTGCACAAGGAGATGGAGTCGCGCGTCGGCAAGGACACTCTCCAGGCGGTGTACAAGGAGACCGGGTTCAAGCTGTAGACGGTTCGATGCCTGCAAGCCGGGAGAAGCCATGACGACGGTCGATGGCGATGCACTGAAGGCGTGGGTCGGGCGCAGCGAACGCCTGGACGACGTGGTCACGCCGACGCCGCTCGCCGCGCTCGCGGCAACGCTCGATCGCGACGAACCACCGCCTGCACCGGGCACGCCCATCGCCCCGTTGCGCCACTGGCTCTATTTCCTGCCGATCCACCGTTGGTCGGACCTCGGGCCGGATGGTCACCCGCGGCGCGGCGGATTCCTGCCGCCGGTTCCCTTGCCGCGTCGCATGTGGGCCGGGGGGCGCCTGGAGTTCCGGCGCGCGCCGCGGGTGGGCGATGCGATCACGCGCGAATCGCGTATCGCGAGCGTCGATGTCAAGCAGGGCCGCACCGGGACGCTGGTGTTCGTGCTCGTGCAGCACGAGATCGCGACCGAGGGCGAGATCGCGATCGTCGAGGAGCACGATATCGTCTATCGCGATGTCGCCCGCGCGGGCGAGGCTGCGCCGACGCCACGCAGCGCGCCCGCAGACGCCACGTGGCGGCGCGATATCGCGCCGGATCCGGTCCTGCTGTTTCGATATTCCGCCCTCACCTTCAACGGCCATCGCATTCATTACGACTGGCGCTACGTCACCGAGGTGGAAGGCTATCCGGGGTTGATCGTGCACGGGCCCCTGATCGCGACCCTGCTGCTGGATCTCGGGCGCGATCACGTCGCGCCACGCGAGATTGCGACGTTCTCGTTTCGCGCCGTGTCCCCGCTGTTCGACATCGAGGCCTTCGCCGTATGCGGCAAGCCGAACGACGACGGCACGCTGTCGCTCTGGGCGCAGAACGCGCGTGGCCAGCTCGCGATGGAAGCCACGGCGAGCCTGCGCTAGAGGCGCATCACCTCCCGAGGTTGTCATGTCGAACGCCTCCGATCCGTATCACGACATCCGCGATGCAGTGCGCGATCTTTGTGCGCAGTTCCCGCCGGAATACTTTCGCAAGATCGACGAGGAGCGCGGCTATCCGGACGAGTTCGTCGATGCGCTGACCAAGGCGGGCTGGCTCGCGGCGCTCATTCCGCAGGAATACGGCGGCTCGGGTCTCGGGCTCACCGAGGCGTCGATCATCATGGAGGAGATCAATCGTGCCGGCGGCAACTCGGGCGCGTGCCACGGCCAGATGTACAACATGGGCACGCTCCTGCGCCACGGCTCGGAGGAGCAGAAGCGAAAGTACCTGCCCAAGATCGCGAGCGGCGAGCTGCGCCTGCAATCGATGGGCGTGACCGAGCCCACCACCGGCACCGACACGACCAAGCTGCGCACGACGGCCGTGCGCAAGGGCGATCGCTACGTCGTCAACGGCCAGAAGGTGTGGATCTCGCGCGTGCTGCATTCCGATCTCATGATCCTGCTCGCGCGCACCACGCCGGTCGAGCAGGTGAAGAAGCGCTCGGAGGGGATGTCGATCTTCATCGTCGACATTCGGGATGCGATGCAGCACGGCATGACCGTGCGGCCGATCGCGAACATGGTCAATCACGAGACCAACGAGCTCTTCTTCGACAATCTCGAGATTCCCGCCGGCAACCTGATCGGGGAGGAAGGCAAGGGCTTCAAGTACATCCTCGACGGGCTCAATGCCGAGCGCACGCTGATCGCCGCCGAATGCATCGGCGACGGCTACTGGTTCATCGACAAGGTGACGGCGTACGCGAAGGAGCGCATCGTGTTCGGCCGTCCCATCGGCCAGAACCAGGGCGTCCAATTCCCCATCGCGCGCGCCTACGTCAACGTCGAGGCGGCGAATCTCATGCGGTTCAAGGCATGCGCGCTGTTCGATTCGCACCGCCCCTGCGGCGCCGAGGCCAACATGGCCAAGCTGCTCGCCGCCGATGCATCATGGGAAGCGGCGAACGCGTGCCTGCAGTTCCACGGCGGCTTCGGCTTCGCCGCCGAATACGACGTCGAGCGCAAGTTCCGCGAGACCAGGCTCTACCAGGTGGCGCCGATCTCGACCAACCTGATCCTCGCGTACATCGGTGAGCACGTGCTGGGCTTGCCGCGCTCGTTCTAGCGGGCTCACCGTGCGTCCGCTCGAAGGCATCACCGTCGTCACGCTCGAGCACGCGATCGCGGCGCCGTTCTGCACGCGCCAGCTCGCCGACCTCGGTGCGCGCGTGATCAAGATCGAGCGTCCCGGCGTGGGCGATTTCGCGCGCGCCTACGACGACCGCGTGCAAGGTCTCGCCTCGCATTTCGTGTGGACCAACCGCTCCAAGGAAAGCTTGACGCTCGACGTGAAGCATCCGGAGGCGATGAAGGTCCTGCAGGCGCTGATCGATCGCGCCGACGTGCTCGTGCAGAACCTCGCGCCCGGCGCGGCGGCGCGACTCGGGCTATCCTACGAGGCCGTGTCGGCGCGCAATCCGCGCATCATCGTCTGCGACATCTCCGGCTACGGCCTCGATGGCCCTTACCGCGACAAGAAGGCGTACGACCTCCTGATCCAGAGCGAGTCGGGGTTCCTGTCGGTCACGGGTACGGCCGAGGCGCCGGCCAAGGCGGGCTGCTCGATCGCCGACATCGCAGCGGGCATGTACGCCTATTCGAACGTTCTCGCGGCATTGCTCGACCGCGAGCGTACCGGCCGCGGCCGCGAGATCGACGTGTCGATGCTCGAAAGCATGGTCGAGTGGATGAGCTTCCCGCTGTACTACGCGTTCGACGGCGCCGATCCGCCGGCGCGCGCGGGTGCGGCGCACGCGACGATCTACCCGTACGGTCCGTTTCCCGCCGGCGACGGCAAGATCGTCATGCTGGGGCTGCAAAACGAGCGCGAGTGGAAGATCTTCTGCGCGCAGGTGCTCGGTCAGGCCGAGCTCGCCCAAGACGAGCGATTCTCTTCCAATTCGCGCCGCCACGTCGCGCGCGAGGCGCTGCGCGGAATCATCGTCGCTGCGTTCGCGCCGTACACCGCGAACGAGGTAGTGGAGCGGCTCGACGCGGCGGGCATTGCCAATGCGCGCATGAACGACATGCACGAAGTGTGGGCGCATCCGCAGCTGTCTGGCCGCCAGCGCTGGAGCCAAGTCGACACCTCCGCGGGGCCGATTCCCGCGCTCGTGCCGCCCGGCATTGCACCCGAGGCATCGCCGCGCATGGACCCGATCCCGGCGCTGGGGGAGCACACGGTGTCGATCCTGCGCGAGCTTGGGCTCTCCGACGACGACATCGCGCGCCTGCGCAACGACAAGGCCATCTGACATGACTGCCACTCCCGATGCAACCCTGGCGAGCTTCGCCAGCCGTCTTTCCTTCGACTCGCTGCCGGCACACGTCGTCGCACGCACGGAGGACCTGTTGCTGGATTGGGCCGCCTCCGCGCTCGCCGGCCGCGGCGCGCGCCCGGTGGAGACCATCGAAGCGTTCGCGCGCGCCATGGGACCCGTCGATGGACCGGCCGAAGTGCTCATCTCGCGCCGCCGCACCACACCCTATTTCGCGGCCATGGTGAATGCCGCCGCGTCGCACATGGTCGAGCAGGACGACGTGCACAACGGCTCGGTGTTCCATCCGGGAACGGTGGTGTTTCCACCGGTGCTCGCGATGGCGCAGGCGCTGCGCGCCTCCGGTCGCGAGATCATCGCGGCGTCGGTGGTCGGCTACGAGGTCGGCATCCGCGTCGGCGAGTTCCTCGGCCGGTCGCATTACAAGGTCTTCCACACGACCGGCACCGCGGGAACGGTCGCCGCCGCCGCTGCGGTGGGGCGGCTCCTGCATTTGTCGCCCGAGCAGATGCTGCACGCCTTCGGCTCGGCCGGGACGCAGGCGGCGGGCCTGTGGGAATTCCTGCGCGATGCCGCGGACTCGAAGCAGCTGCACACGGCGAAAGCCGCTGCCGATGGATTCCTTGCGGCGTGGCTCGCGCACGATGATTTCACCGGTGCCCAGCGCATCTTCGACGGCCCGCAGGGCATGGCGGCCGGGATGTCGCGCGATGCGAACCCCGAGCGTCTGAACGATCGCCTCGGTGAACGCTGGGCGCTCGCGGAAACATCGTTCAAGTTCCACGCCTCGTGTCGGCACACTCATCCGGCGGCCGACGCGCTGCTCGCTCTCATGCGGGAGCAGCGCCTGACCTCCGATCAAGTGAAGCAGGTGACCGCGCGAGTGCACCAGGCGGCGCTCGACGTGCTGGGGCCGGTGGTGAATCCCCTGACCGTGCACCAGGCCAAGTTCTCGATGGGAACGGTGCTGGCACTCGCGGCGATCCACGGGCGCGCCGGACTGCGCGAGTTCGACACCGCCTTCGCCGATCCGCGCGTGGTGCATTTTCGCGAGCGTGTGCGCATGGTGCTCGATCCGGAGGTGGACGCGGCGTACCCGCGGCGCTGGATCGGCAAGGTCGAAGTCGAGACCACCGATGGACGCGTGCTGCAGGCGCGCGTCGATGAGCCCAAGGGCGATCCCGGCAACACGCTGTCGCGCGAGGAAATCGTCGACAAGGCGCTGCGCCTCGCCGAGCACGGCGGCGGCGCGACGGCGGAGGAAATGCGTGACATCGCGCATCGTGTGTTCGATCTCGCCGAGGTGCCGGCGATCGGCCCGCTGCTCCCGCCCGCCAACGCGCGGCGCAATGTCGAGAACGCGCCGGCCATGGCGTCCTGATCCGCATCGACCCACGGAGGCTCGTCATGAGCACGGTGTCTTCACCCGTCGCGCGTTCGTATCTGTTCGTGCCCGGCGCGCGGCCGGAGCGCTTCGACAAGGCGCTCGCCGCGGGCGCGCATCGCGTGATCATCGATCTCGAGGACGCGGTGCCGCTCGATGCGAAGAACGAGGCGCGCGATGCTGTCGCGACGTGGGTCTCGGCTGCGCATCCGGTGATCGTGCGCATCAACGGCGCCGGCACGGCATGGTTCGACGACGACATCGGCTTGTGCGCGAGCGAAGGCGTGCAGGGCGTCGTGCTACCCAAGGCGGAGGACCCCGCGATCATCGCCGCGATTCGCAAGATCAGCGGCGAGCGCGTGGCCGTGCTGCCGCTCATCGAAACGGCGCGCGGGCTGTGGAATGCGCTCGACATCGCACGCGCTGCCGGGGTCGAGCGCCTGCTTTTCGGCAGCCTCGATTACCAGCTCGATCTGTCCATCCGCGAAGACGAGCTCCTGCATGCACGCTCGCAGCTCGTGCTGGCCTCGCGCGTTGCGGGCATTGCCGCGCCCGTCGATGGCATCACGGCCACGTTCGATGATCCGGCCGTGGTGCGACGCGATGCGCAGCGCGCGCATGCGCTTGGCTTCGGCGGCAAGCTGTGCATTCACCCGAAGCAGGTGCCCGAGGTGAATGCCGCCTTTCGCCCGGGCGCGGAAGAGATTGCTTGGGCGCAACGCGTGGTCGCCGCCGATGCCGCAGCGCCGGGCGCGGCGGTGGCGGTCGATGGCAAGATGGTGGACCGGCCGGTGCTGCTCAAGGCGCAGGCGATCCTGGTCGAAGCCGAGCTGATGGTGCCGGTGTAGGGCCGACGTCGGCCCTGCCATGGTCCGCTTCTTGCGTCCGGGACGGAATGGCTGCAGGCAGGCGAGAGGGGCGTGCATCATCGGACCCGGCGCCAGTGCAAGGGCGCGGGTGTGGTGTCGTCGTCACACTCGGCCAGGGTGATGACGAGAACGCCCGCAGCCATGAAACCGTTACGCGCCGCGAGATCGCCCGCCGCCTGGCCACACTCAAGGGCTATTCGTTCGAAGGCGAATTCGATCCGGATCGCGCCTACCCGGGTCACTGCTATTTCGTTCCCGCGGATACCGTGATCGGCCGCGACGCCGCCGCGGGCGTGGGCATCCACGACGAGAACGATCTTTACGGCGCCGTGGTCCCGCACCGCTTCATGGCTGTGAAGACGATCACGCATCCGGTCCTCGACGAGCACGCGCATGCGCCGCAGGCGTGGTGCCACGGCTTTTGCAACGAGGTGCGCGACGCGGTGCTTGCCGGGTTCGCGGCATTCCACCGCCATGATGCGCGACGCGCGACCGCGATGATGCTGCAGCGGGGCCCGGTGCGCATCAAGCGCGCGAGCGGGATCGGCGGCCAGGGTCAATTCGTGGTGGAAAGCATCAGCGAGCTCGATGCGGTGCTCGAGGTCATCGATGACGCCGAGCTCGAATCGCTCGGGCTCGTCGTCGAGGAGAACCTGCACGGCGTCGTGACGCACAGCGTGGGTCGGGTCGAGGTCGACGGGCTGGTGGCCTCCTATTGCGGCACGCAACGCCTGACCGTTAATCATCGCGGCGTGGATGTGTACGGCGGATCGACGTTGCTGGTGGTCCGCGGCGACTTCGATACACTGCTCGCGCTTTCGCTGCCGGCCGAGACGCGTCGCGCGATCGATCGCGCCCGGCGCTACGACGCCGCGGCGCTCGAGCATTTCGAGGGCATGTACGCGTCGCGGCGCAATTACGATGTCGCCTGCGGCAGCAACGAGCGCGGCGAGGAACGCTGCGGCGTGCTCGAGCAATCGTGGCGAATGGGCGGGGCGAGCGGGGCGGAGATCGGCGCGCTCCAGGCGTTTCGGGATGATCCGCAGCTCGGCATCGTGCGCGCGTCGTCCACCGAGATCTACGGCGAATGCGTGCCGCCGCCGGAGGCCATCATCTATTTTCGCGATGTCGACGAGCGTGTCGGAATGCTGACCAAGTACACCGTCGTGGAACGCCATGCCTACCCGTGACGAGCCCGTCGACATCGTCTCGGACGGCCAGGCGATCCGCGGCACCATCGTCGCGCCGAACCGCCGTCTTCCCGGCGTGTTGTTCGTGCACGGCTGGGGCGGCAGCCAGGAGCAATACCTGACGCGGGCGCGCGAGGTGGCGGCGCTCGGATGCGTGTGTCTCACCTTCGACCTGCGCGGGCATGTCGAAACGCACCGGCAGAAGGAGAAGGTCTCGCGCGAGGACAACCTGCACGACGTGCTCGCGGCCTACGATTTCCTCATGCGCCAGCGCAGCATCGATCCGGACCGCATCGCCGTGGTGGGAAGCAGCTACGGCGGGTATCTGGCGGCGATTCTTACTTCGATGCGTCCGGTGCGCTGGCTCGCGTTGCGCGTTCCGGCGCTGTACAAGGACAGCGAATGGACCGTGCCCAAGGGGCACCTCAAGAGCGCACAGCATCTCGAGGACTATCGCCGCAGGCCGGTGCGCCCGGAGGAGAGTCGCGCGCTGCGTGCATGCGCGGCGTTCGAAGGCGATGTGCTGATCGTCGAATCGGAGCACGACACCGTCGTGCCGCACCAGGTGATCGTCAATTATCGCGAGGCATGCGCGCGCGCGCATTCGCTCACCTATCGCGTCATGCACGGCGCCGATCACGGCCTCTCCGAGCCGCGCTGCCAGCAGGCGTACACCTCGCTGCTGGTGAATTGGCTGGCGGAGATGGCGCTCGGCAACAAGCCGACGCTCGAGGTGGCCCCTCCCGAGCCGGAGCACACGCACCGTCGCGCCACGTCGCAGCCGGCGTGATCCTTCAGGCCTTGCGCAGCATGCCCGCGTAGATGCCCGGCGTGGAGCCGGGGATCGCGATCGCGCCGACGGCCTCGCGATAGAACGCTTCCGGGCCGACGCCCGCGATGATCGCGTAGGCGTAACCCAGCTCGCGCTGCGCGTGCAGCGTCGCGATGAGCAATGCGCGCCCGATGCCGCGATGCCGCGCTTCGGGCGCGACCCCGGTCGGCCCGAAGAAATTGCGGCACACGACGTCGTGACACGCGAAACCGAGAAGCTCGTTGCCGGCGACCGCGACAAGACATGCGACCGGCACGCGTGCAAACGCCGCTTCGACTTCCGCGGCCCATCCGGGGAAGACACGGCGGGTCCAGTCGACCACGATCGGCTTCTCGGGCACGAGCGCGCGACGAAGGCCGACGCCGGCCGCGAGCACGACATCGGGGAGCGGCGGCAGGTCGTAGAGCTTCACCAGCATGTCGGTCATCGGGGAAGGTGGCGTGGGTGAGGTCCGCTGCACGCTAGCGGTGAGCGCACGCGCTGTCAATGTAGGATCACGCCATGCCCGAGCTGCCCGACATCACCCTCTACCGCGACGCGCTCGCGCAACGCATCGTCGGCGCGACCCTGGAGCGGATCGACCTCGCGAACCCGTTCGTGCTGCGCACCGCCGTACCTGCGTTGCAGGAGGCCTTCGGTAGGCGGGTCGTCGATGTGCGCCGGCTGGGAAAGCGCATCGTGATCTGCCTCGAGGGCGAACTCTATCTCGTCCTCCATCTCATGATCGCGGGCCGGCTGCGCTGGCTCGAGCCCAAGGCCAAGCCGCCGGGGCGCATCACGCTTGCGGTGCTCGCGTTTTCCACCGGACGCGTGGCGTTCACGGAGGCCGGGACGAAACGGCGTGCCGCGATGCATCTCGTGCAGGGCGCCGAAGCGCTGCAAGCGCTGGATGCGGGTGGCAGCGATGTGCGGGACATGACGCTCGACGCCTTCGCCGCGAGCCTGACGCGCGAGAACCACACCCTGAAGCGCGCCCTCACCGATCCGCGGCTCTTTTCCGGCATCGGCAACGCGTATTCCGACGAGATCTTGCATCGTGCCCGGCTTTCGCCCATCGCGCTCACGCAGAAGCTCGCGCCCGACGAAATCGCGCGCCTGCACGTCGCGGCAAGGCAGGTGCTCGACGAATGGATAGCACGCCTGCGGGCGCAGACGGGCGATGCCTTTCCCGAGAAGGTCACGGCATTTCGACCGGAGATGGCCGTGCACGGCAAGTTCGGCGAGCCGTGTCCCGTGTGCGGCGCGCCCGTGCAACGCATCGTGTACGCCGAGAACGAATGCAACTACTGCGCGCGCTGCCAGACCGGGGGCGTCGTGCTCGCGGACCGCGCCTTGTCGCGCCTGTTGCACAAGAGCTGGCCGCGTTCCATCGATGCGCTGGAATGACATCGATGCAGCGGTTGTTTGGCGCCGGTGACGCGGTGCGATATGCTCATCGCGCTGCACCCATCATCGACACCAAACGGAGGACATCGTGCGCGCCGGATTCCTTGCCGCCACGGGCTGGCTGTTGCTCGCGCTTGCCTTTGCCGCTGCCGCGGATAGCGGCGGACTGACGTTTACCACCCTCAGCATCACGCCGTATGCGATCGAGGGGCTGGCCGGCGACAGCGCCGGCAATCTCTACACCACGGGGCGCGCCCCGTCGGGCACGCGTTGCCCGGTGTGGCGCATCGACACCAATGCGGCGCGACCGGTGACCCCGGTGCAGATCGGCTCCATTCCGAATCTCGCCTCGAGCCTGTGCAATCCGTCGGGCATCGCCTTCGACGCGAGCGGCAACATCTACATCGCCGATGCCGCGCAGGGAGGCGTGATCTGGCAGTTGACCAAGGCCAACATGGATCCGACGACGCCGTATGCCACCGGTGTTCCGGGCACCAACGGCATCGCCTTCGATCGCTATGGTGACCTGTGGACGGGCGACGGCACCACCGGCCTCGG
>Ga0070741_10009680_pt1 | contig 18576 bp, 19 predicted proteins | sample Coa_R1_4_FD_66440 | JGI IMG/M metagenome (GOLD analysis project Ga0070741, IMG submission 66440) | Surface soil microbial communities from Centralia Pennsylvania, which are recovering from an underground coalmine fire - Coalmine... | ecosystem: Environmental > Terrestrial > Soil > Unclassified ...
TCCTCCGCTGAATGTGGGTGGACGCGAGAGAGGCGTTCGTTCCCGCCCCCACAGCCTACGAAGATTATTAACTAGGCCGTTCCTAATGGGTAGTACTGAGGGTACTACCAAAGGTCGGTTACCGTCATAAACGGCACCAATGCGTGCGGAAAGAGGTTCGGGTACCGCGCAGGCTCGATGGTCTGCTGGCATTCCCCCATGAATTCGTAGAAATAGGGGGTATATTCCCGATAAGCCATATGTGCTAATGGAATTTTTGGCTGCAGTCGCGGTAGCTGCGGCTGTCATTTGCGCGGTCGGCTGGCAGCGAACCCATCATGGTCTTCAGGCCCGAAAGATACAGCAGCGGTCGGACGAGGAGTCTTCGCGGTTCATCGAAGAAGAGCGCAGGGTCCTGGAACTGATTGCGACTGGCGCGTCCCTCAAGGATGTGTTGGAAGAGCTGACTCGGTCGATCGAAAGAATGGCCCCAAGCTGCTTTTGCAGCATTCTGCTCCTGGATGAGGACGGAAAGCACTTGCGGGAAGGAGCGGGGGGCAGCCTTCCCCGCGCCTACATGGAGAAGGTGGACGGCCTGGAGATCGGTCCTGAGGTAGGGAGCTGCGGTTCCGCGGCATACCTCAACCAGACCGTAATCGTGAACGACATTGCGACTGACCACCGCTGGGCAGTGGCCAAGGAACTGCCCCTGGGTTTCGGTTTATGCGCGTGCTGGAGTGTGCCGATTCGCGATTCCAATCACAAGGTGATTGGCACGTTTGCGATGTATCACCAGGCGCCCACCGAACCGAATCTGCACGCGCTCAAAATCGTTGAAGCCGGAGCCCACCTGGCCGGCAATGCCGTTGAGCGTTTGACGGCCGAGCGAAAGCTGCGAGAAAGCATGGACCGCCTCGCGCTGGCGGAAAGGGCGGCCGGGTTTGGAGTTTGGGAACTGGATCTGGTGACGGAGATCTTGACGCTTTCGGCGGGGGCGGCCAAGCTAAGCGGCCTCGGTGATGCGGCCCTAAAGATCGGCCGCGACCCGCTGGAGGAGCGGATTCACGCGGAGGACCGTCCGAAGGTCAGAGAGGCCACCCAAGCCGCTATTGACGAAGGGCGCAGCTACCAGGTAGAGTTCCGCATCCGGCGGATCGACGGCGAATATCGCTGGTGCCGTTCTCAAGGATCCGTGGAGCTCGCGGGCGGGCAAGCGACGCGGATTGTGGGAGCCCTTATCGACATTACGGAGCAAAAGCTGATGCTGGAGCAACTCCGGGAAAATGAACGGCAGCTCGCGCATAAGCAGAAGCTGGAATCTATCGGTCAACTGGCGGCCGGCATTGCGCACGAGATCAACACGCCGATCCAGTACATCGGAGACAACGGAAGATTCCTCCAGGATGCTTTTCGCGATTTAGCGAAGCTCCTCGAATCACCCGAACACCCGCACCCCTTGCCAGACTCAACTGCGGTAAATTCGGGCGCACCGACACCGGAAACGATCGATCAGGACCTTCGCAATTACTATCGAGACGAAGTGCCGGAAGCCCTTAGACAATTGCTGGAAGGAGTGGATCGGGTGGCCGCGATCGTGCGCGCCATGAAGGAATTTTCCCATCCGGGGCCGCTTGAAAAAGTGGCGATCGATATCAACCGCGGCATTGAAAGCACGATCCTAGTGTCCAGCCATGAATGGAAGTACGTCGCCGACATCACGACGGATTTCGACTCGGACCTGCCGCCGGTCCCTTGCCTGGCGGGAGAGTTCAATCAGGTCATTCTAAACCTAATCGTGAATGCCGTTCATGCCATTGCGGACGTGGTCGGCGGCTCGGGGAATAAGGGACAAATCCACGTCTCGACGCGCAAGCTGGGCGACTGCGCCGAGATCCGGGTAAGCGATACCGGTTCCGGAATTCCGAAGTCAATTCAATCGAAGGTATTCGACCCGTTCTTCACCACCAAGCCGGTAGGCAAGGGCACAGGCCAGGGATTGGCGCTGGCACACGCCGTGATCGTCCAGAAGCATAAGGGAACGATTTATCTGGAGTCGGAGCCGGGGCAAAGGACAACGTTTGTGATTCAGCTTCCGTTGAGCAGCGTGCTCGTGGAAGCCTAGCCTGCACGACCAATCAATTCCCTCCCGGATAAATGGGCTCTTCGGCCGCCCCAGCGATGAATTGTTTGGAATTGGTTTAAAATCAAAAAGAGTCCGTAATCGGGCGGTTAGCTCAGCTGGTTAGAGCGCCTGCCTTACAAGCAGGAGGTCCGCGGTTCGAGCCCGCGACCGCCCACCATCTAAGCCCTTTCCTTTCAGGTCAGCTTTCGATTTTCCCGCCGCTAAAGGCCGCAAAGTTGCGCCAAAAATGTTCCAAAAATCGTTCATGCCGTTTTCGCTGTTCCAAAATTGGCCGGGTGCTCGTTGGCTTTCCGGTCCAAACGATCCAATGCTTCCCGCATCATGTTGAACTTCGCCTGGCTGTAACGCTTGAACACACCAGCATCGCCTTGCCGAAGCATCTGGCTGACGAAATGATCGGCGACGCCACCCGCACTGAGTCGAGTTGCGAAGGTGTGTCGCAACTCATAAAGCGGAAAATACCGGACGCCGGCACGTTTCAAAGCCACCTCCCACGCCTTGCGAAGCGAGGTGAGATAGGGCTTCTTGGTGCAGCCGGTACGCGCCGGGAACAGGTAGTCGGACTCACCCGTCTCTTTCATTTGGGCGTTAAAAGCAATCCAGGCTGGTTCGGTCATGGGCATGTCGCCGATGCCGTTGGGCGTTTTGGAGTCCGGGATGTGTACCAAGCGATTTTCAAGATCAAGTTGGCACTTCTGAATGGGCAAGAGCTCCTTGAACGGCCTCAGACCCATCTCGGCTATGATCACAATGATGTTCTTCAGATAGCGCGGGGCCGCGGCTTCTATCTGAGCCTGCTCGGTAGCAGTCATGTAGTGCGGCTTTTTCACGGAGTGCAAGACTGACACGGGGAATTCCACTCCCTGACACGGATTGAAGGCGAGCCGCTTTTGCTTAACGGCCACGTTCAGAATCCGGCGCAGGATTCGAAATTCCTGGTGCACCGTTCCCGGTTTCAACTTCCCGCGGTGTACGGTACCGAGCTTCGTACGAATCCTCCTCTCTGTATTCAACCTCTGGTGCAAGTAGTCCTCGATGCTTTCAGCTGTGATCTCGCCCAGCCTCAAGGCCCCGAACACCGGCCTCAACGATTTCAAGGCGTTCAGGTTCGCCTCATGCGTACTCTCGGTCCGAAAAGGCGGCTTGGAGCGTCTTTCCAAAAACCAATCCGCCCAATCCGCAAAGGTCAGATGCCGGCTGGCCAGAACCACTGGCAACTGGCCCTGGTCCCTCGCCTCGAGGCGGGATCTCAGAAATCGTTGGGCCTCCTCCTGGTCCGTCGTTCCAGTCGATTCTTTCTGAATCTCTCCTTCCTTGGTCGGGTATCGAACCCACCAGAATGCGGAACCCTTCCGCTGGTAAATAGCCCCGTTCAGATTCCGAGGCCGTCCTCTCTTAGTCATTGATTCCTCCATTGACGTGGAATTGTCGCAGCCACCGGCCCAGCTCGGTAAGGCTGAACCGGATGCAGCGGCCAATCCGGTAATGGGGAATCTGCTTCCGCTCGACATAAGCATATACCAGCGACGGGCTCACTCCAAGGAATCGAGCGGCACCTTTGACGCCCACTGGCTTGCTGTCGTCGGCAGTGGCGTCGTCGGCCTTGTTGCAGAGAACCTCTGTTTCTTCAGGCATGTTGATCACCGATCCCAAGTGGTAGGTTCCGGACCCTGGGAAGACCGGGAAGGGGTTGGCACTGGCAATTGCGGGTTTTCCCTCGCCTCTGTCTTCGTCGAGGCAGTTGTCCCGTTATGAGCGCCTGCCCCTACACCTTCTTCCCACGCCTGCCGGAGAAGCTGCTTGCCCCTGAAAATTCGGCTAAGGACTGTTCCAGAGGGCACTCGTTCACGTCGCGCGGTGTCGCGGATGGAAAGGCCGTGGATGAAGTGGGCGACTAGAACGCGGCGGTACTTCGCGTGAAGCTGTTTCAGGGCCCTTTGCAGCCCCAGATGCTCATCCCGTTTTTCCAGGTCATCCGTAAGGAGACCCGGCGCCGGAATTTCGCGGGCGTCAATACGGTCGAAACGGGCAATACTCTCCCGGCGGAGAGAGTTACGGGCTTGATTTCGGGCGATCGCCTGGAGCCAAGTGTCGGGCGAGGATGCCCCTCGGAACCTTTCCCGGTTTTCCCAAGCTATCTGAAACGCTGTCGCGGCGATGTCTTGGGCTTTGTCATGATCCCTGACAAATCCGTTGATACTTCGGACGAGCCGATCGCGGCTTTCCCGGTGGACATTGCTGAAGCCATCGGCATCCAACTTGATTTCTTTGGATCTTGTTTCGGTCGAAGTCTTGTCCATAGGTATTCTGAGTAAGTGACAATGTGGTATGGCACCGCCATAGAAAATGGCAGTGGCAATAGGGAGCGAGTTGCGGTTTAGCGATCCGGGCCGCCGATGTCAGGTGTTCTTGTTTCGGTTTGGGCGTTTGCTGCCAGTTCTAGAGTTTGGGAGCTGGGTCGGTCTTGGTTGGCTGAGCTTTCTCTCTGTGCGGCCGCTTCCATGCGCGGCGCCGGAAGGGAGCGCTCGGGAAGAATCTGGTCCAGAATCTTCGTCGAGGTGGCCTGGATGGCAGAAAGGGATTCGGCGAGCGTGTTCTTGTCGCCATTGTAGAGGGCGATGTAATCTGCTGCTGCGTTATTGGTTTCAAGGCCGATGCCCCGGCAGACCACAAAGGCAACGGCTTCCGCTTGCGTTTCACAGACAACTTTTGGCGGTCGCGGCCCATCTTTAACGTGATGGAGCATCTCATGCGCGAGCTCGTGTACAAGCACGGAAAATTCTTCTGCATGCGAAAGATCGGGCTTCAGCCGGATGCGGCCTCCGCTCGATAAACCTTGGGCTGGTCCAATCGACGAATCGTATTCAACCGTGATGCCTTGATTGGCGACGAATGTTTTCAATTTCTCAGTGTAGTCCTTGGGTTCACCGGTTGTTTTTGCGAACTCTGGGAGAGCCTTGCCCTCCGTTTGAGCGACATCAAAAACATAGGCTGTGCGGAATCCGGAGACGCGGTAGGGCTGATCCGGCTTGATCGCGTCCCGCTCGGGCTCGGCATCCGGCCGTTTGACGACGATGGGTGCCAAGATCATGATCCCCTTTTCGCCCTTTTTTACTGTTCGGCCAAAATCGTTCCAGGTATGAATTCCGGCCACCTGCGTTGCCGTGGGCCGCTGTGAGTGAATTAGTAGCACGTTCCCCCAGCTATACCGGTGAAAGCGACCCATCGCCTCAAGGTAATTCGTCAAGCTGTCACTCCGGCCGGCTTCCAATTCGGCCGATAAACGGGCAAGCGCCTCCTCGGCAATTCTGGTGGTCTTTTCGTTCGGCTGTCCCTTCATGACTGTACATGCGCAAAAAGAACCCGAAGCCGCTCGGGGGCCCGCCCGCTTAGGGCCTAGCGCCAAGCGATCAAGTACAACGTTGGATGCAGGCTTTTAAGTGGGAGAAAAAGCGACGGGATTACAGACGGTCCGGTTCTTCACTCGGGCGAATCCGGGATTGCAACGCCTCGAGGGCTTTCTGGACCGTGAGATGAGCATAGTATTTCGGATTGTGCTTGTCGTGCCGGCGATGGCTCGCGATGGCGGCAGCCACCATTTCCGCAGCCTCTCCACGTGCGAGAGCACGTTTCGCATAGGCCCAGTCCCGCTCTGATTGGGAAAGACCGAGCTGCCAGACCCGGGGCGAGCCCTTAATCGCCTCTCGAAAGCGCCGGCCTTCTGCGCGGATTTCAGGAAACTGGTTAGGGCCGTACGTTTCGCGTGCAAAGGGTTCCACTCGGATCAGGTAAGGTTGACTATACTTGTGATTCAAGAATCCCGGCAGACGCAGCACTCGCGCGCAGTCGGTGGCGGCCGGGTCGGCGCCGCTCCTCCGGGCGAGTCCTTTTTGCAGGCGCTCGGCCTGGTCTTTTGCGAATCCGTCCACCTTCCAGACGACCTGCCATTTATCGGGCGACGTATTGAGCAGATAGTTGGGCTTGGGCATGTCCTTGCCCTTTAGGAGCCGATCCACAAGGGCCGTTCCGTCCGAGTCGAAATCGAGATAGACGTGCCGGATAGTTCCTACGTCCTGCTTCGTTCGACCCTGTGCCCTGAGATGGAGGGCGTTCATGGAAATGTAAATCTCGCAGTGGTCCCGTTGGTTCTTGTGTCGGAGCCAGGATTGGAAATCGGGTTCCGTGATCTTTTCGGCGTCGGCGATCCGCTGCGTCACGGAATGTGCGCGCTTGTTCAACACGACTACCGCGAGCCGGTCGGTCGGTTCGAAATTGTCCCGGATGTAATGCGAGGCGACCTTGACGCTGGCTATTTCGTCACTCATAGGTCTTGCAGCTCGTAGCGGTCTAGAGCCGGGTCGTAGCCTCGGACGGAATACGCTTCGCTAACGACGCGCTTTCCTTGGCGGCGCTCGATGTGGACCAACACGCTGAGCGCCTCAGCGATATTGGACCGGATCGCTCGATAGGGAATTTCAATTCCGGACATGAGCACGCACGTGGTAAAACGGGCGATCGCCTGCGCCGCGGAGTTGGCATGGAGGGTAGCCAGGGTTCCGGCATGGCCGGTATTGAGGACTTGAAGGAGATCAAAGGCCTCCCCGCCGCGAACCTCACCCAGAAGGATCCGGTCGGGCCGAAGCCTCAAAGTCGTTCTCAAGAGATCGCGAACAGTAACGGCGGGAACGGCCGGTTGTTCACGCCGCGCTTCCAGACGGACGAGGTTTTTCGCATCGAGCTGCAGCTCCGAGGTGTCCTCGATGATGATGATCCGCTCATCCGGTTCGATAAAGGCTGCCAGCGCGGATAAGAGCGTGGTTTTGCCTGTCCCCGTCGCACCTGAGATCAGGATGTTCTGGCGGGCCTGTACTGCGCGCCTCAGTCGCTCCAACAGGATCGGGGAGAGGGCTCCGATCCTAACGAGTTCCTCTGCGTTGTACCGCCGCCCGTGAAACTTGCGGATGGCCAGGACGGTTCCGGCCCCTGAGCACGGGGGAAATACGGCCGCAAGGCGAGAGCCATCCGGCAGCCGCGCATCTAGAAGTGGTTGGTCTTCGCTCACGTCATCACCCAGAATCCGCGCAATGTTTCGAACCGCGACCTGGAGGGACTTCTCAGGGATCATAATCCCACCGACTTGGTGCATCTGCCCGTCCTTCTCAACGAAGACGCTGGCCGGCCCGTTCACGAGAATGTCCGAGATTTCCGGATCCCGGATCAGCGGTTCTATTGGACGCAAGAACGGGATGATCACCTCCCAACCGTTGGCCATCAAATTTCACCTCTGGCCAGACACTCGAAATAGGAGCGATTCGGGTCCAGGTAATAGGGCTTGAGATAACAATAAGTCGGCGGCTCTGGATTCAGGCCGTCGTATGCGAGTACGATAGCCTGAGCGTTTTTCAATTCCGAGAAAACCTTCGGCTCAAAGATGAAGTCCCGCTGGACGCTATAGCCCTTGCTGGCAGTCAGAGTGGCCTTGTGCGCCGCCGCCCGGCCTGTAAGGACACTCACGCCGGCATCCTGCCCGTTTTCCGAAAAGCTGTAGTTGAGCTTCAGCTGTTCTTCTTTACCGCATAGTTCAGAGGCGCATTTCGCGCTGAAATCATCGGAAAGCGTGAGGAAAATTTTGGTTCGGAAGGTCTGAAGAAGTGTTCGCCAGGATTCTCCCGGCAAAGTCGACCGGAGCGAGCTGATGCTCTGGGTGGCCACGATCGCGATGCATTTGGCCTGTCGCGACAGGGCGAAGAATTTCTCGTCGCCGCTCGGATCGTTTTCACCCACTGTGGCGAACGCATGGTATTCATCACAGAGGAAAAGAACCTGCCGGCCCCTTTGTCCACCTTGGCTTTCGAGCCGTGGAATCCGGTTCAGCACGGCGCGTTGGAAATCCTGTTTCATCAAGGTGCCAATGGCTTTGGCCAACCCCGGGTTGAGGGATACCGGAAAGTTCAGCGCGCAGACAGCTCCGGTTTCAATGAGGTCGGAGAAAGGAGGAAGCGGTTTTCCGTACCGGCCATCGGCATTGGCCACCGGATCGTAGGTCTCCTTAGGCGGGCAGAAGATACGTTTAACGGCGGGGTTGTCATCGAAAAGCGATAGGAAGACGGAAATGCCTTCGATAATCGAGGTCCGAAGCCGAGCATCAATGCGGAGCCAGTCATGGTAAAACCAGCGCTTCACGGCTTCAAACTGCTCGCGTTTGTCGCCGCTCCACTCGGGCGTGCCGTTTGCCCCGACCGCGGGTTCGCTTTGAACGTCATAATCAATGTCGTTCTCGTCCAAAAACGTCCGGAGTTCACCACTGGCCGGCGACTTCATGCATTGAGTGTCCGCATCTCGTTCAAATGGGAAGGTCTCCAACTCCCGATGAGCCAGGAACTCCTCAATCCCAATCAGGAAGTAATCGGAAGAGAAGCGCTCCTCGCCTTCTTTGATTTTTTCTTCCAAAATCGCCGGGTCTATGGCGCCCTGGTAGACGTCAAAGAGTGTCACGTAATTGTAGAGGACCTTATTCAGAAGGATGATGAACTTGATGAGGTTCGTGTATGCCTGCTGCCAGAACGGTTCCTTGCCTCTTCCGTAAAGATTGTTAAGGAGCGAGGCAATGCCGTAGGCCAGGGCATAGGCATCGAGATCGTTGTGCAAGGGATTGTACCGGTAATTGGTGGTCAGGCTGACTTCAATATAATCTTCAGCGCGTCCGTGTCTTTCGAGGATTCCTCGGACCTTTTGACAGAAGTCGCCTTTTACTTCTAAAACTAAGCCGCCAATCCGGCGATCTTTGTCGTGCGGGCGGTAGGCCAGGACTTGTTCCGCAAACGGGTACATGCACCCGCTTGTTTTACCGCTGCCAATCGCGCCAAGGACCGCAATCCCGGTGTAGAGTCCTCGCTCTGGAATCATCAGCCATTTGGGATTTTGAACCGGCTCTGGTCGCTTGGGCTGATGAACTTCGCCGAGGACGACAAAGAGAGAATTGCGTCCGGGAGAGTCAGGGTAGAGCGGAAGGCTAGTAGCAGCGCTGGGGGACTCCAGCCGAACCAGGAATATATAGATGATGGAGGTCAGCATCGAGAAGAGGATGAGCGGAGTCGTAAAGCACATGGCCAGATAGCCGTATTTGATGGCCGAAAAAAGGTTCGGGGTTTGCCAGAGAACAAGTTGCAGAAGCGGATGATTTCCCGGGAATGGCCATCGGGATATCAGGGCTGCACCAATAATTGTTGCTGCCCCGGCGTTGATCCAATGTCGCTCGTCAAGTCCTGACTTCAATCAGTACCTCCGACCCTGCTGTGCTCCCGCACTTGTTTGGCGTTTGAGGTGACGACTGGCGCCGTTGGCGTTTCGCGCTTGGCAGCACGCCAGGCAGCGAAACCTTTATCCTTTCGAAACAAGACCTGAAGCATCTGGCCCAGGACATAATCCCGGTCGCTCTCCAAATACTCGCAGTACTTCTCCAACTCGCGAACGAGCCGCACATCGAGCTTGGCTTCGACGCGCTCGCGGGTCTGTTTGGGTTGCTTTGGTATGTAGGTTTTCATAGTCCTCCTATCACCAGAAAATCACCCGGTAATGAATAGCGTGGGCGGGAACGACCCCCGAGTCGCCGGACGTCTGGCGAGGAGCGGGTTTTGGGCGAGAAAGCCGAACGGCTTCGCACGCCCAAAACCGGGGTCGTTCCCGCCCACGCGTTGTTAGTCTGGCTCGCCCACAACCGGCAGTGCATCTTCCGAAATCGCTTCCGAGGCCGAGCATTCTCGGAAGCCGTACCCGAGAATGAGGCCGAGAATTGCCCCGAGTATCTTTTCGCGGCAATTCGAGGCCGCGCGCCGCCACGCCCAATGTTTCAGGCCGCCGATTCGGTTCCGAAGATGTCATAGTCGTGCTTCAGAAGATAAGTGGAAAATGCCCCCGAAATCTGCGTCCGACGCGGCTTCTCCGAAGGGAGAAAATGCGTCACTGCCCCTGCGCCCTCTGCCTTCCAGCGTTCATACAGGGCTTCATATTTCGGGCCTGAGAACTCTTCCCGTTCATCGCGGAAGCGCAAGAGTTTGGACCGATCAAAGGAGCCCAAGTCTCTGGAGTCGAATTGCCGGCGATCTGCAAAATGCCGAAGAAGTCGCTCCGCGTCAGGCACGGCCCTCTCAGCACTGGTCAGATCGGTCCAGACCTTCAGATACCGTTCGAATAAGCGCTGGGCCCGTCCGAACGGAGCGGAGCTTGCGGCGATATAAATGACACAGAATTGAGGCAAATAACTGAAGAGCTTCCCGTATTGACCCAAGTAGGTTTCGAAATGAGATGTCGTCGTCTGGCCCTCATCCACAAAGCAGAATGTGACCACAGCGGGTGTACTGACGTCAGCACTCGGTCTGAAGATCGGGTATTTGTCCACGAAATAGCGCGGGGTGATGTCGCCTGGCAGGACGCCTCGATAGTGCTTCGCTGGCAGGGACGCCATTGGAACATGGAATGTGTTTACGAAGTACGAAACCTTTTCTTGTTCGGTGGCGAGATAGTGTGCGCACGGGTGGTCCAGAACGAAATCAAGGCCCATCAGTTTGTTCTTAATCGTGAGCGGCTGTCGCCGTCTGCGATTCCTGCTGTTCGCTTGTCCGATCGCTTGATACAGGGGCCTTGCGCAGAGATGATAGACCTGAACCTTTCGGGACCAAGTTGAGGCTTTCACGTGCCCCTTTTGAAGGACTCGTTCGATGAGCTGGCTGATGGTGCCTCCGTCTTCACGTTCGAGAAAACGGGCATATTGCCGTCTCAGGAAATAGCCACCATGGTCGGCGGCCAAGTGAATGAATCGGGCTTCCTGCTTGGTATAACCGAGCAGTTCTAGGCCGAAGGCGGGCTCAGCGTTAATCATCAGATTTTGGCTCATAAAGAGAGAATGGCGGCCGTAATTTCGCGCTCTTCCAGGACTCGACTCAGGTGAGCCGCGGAGCCATCGGCCGAGTAGAATTTAAATCCGGCCGCTGCTTTACCTGCCATTTGCGTAGGCCGGTAATGCTCAGTCGCGAGCTCCAAGTTCACGTGCCCGATCTCACCTCCCGGGGTTCTATATTCAATGCGTAGATCGGGCAAGGGGATCTTGCCATCAATGACTTTCAGACCGTTCGCCTGGGCCACTTCGGCTTGCCGGCGAGCATAATCTGCTTTGGGTAAGGCTTTGGCTTTCGCCAGCGGGCGATAGACCCGCTGCTTCAATTCGTAATCAAGGACGACCCGCCGGATCCGCTCGCCTCGTTGCTCGATGCTCGACCGTTCCGCTTGATACATCCGATAGATGGCGGCATCATGGAGAGCTTCCCTGGGCTTCACAAAACCCGCGTACATTTGCTGCTGAGCTGCTTTCCCGGAATGCCGTTCAACGATGCTTTTCCCTGGTTTTGTGAGTACAACAACCGAAAGTTTTCGGCCTTCGCCACCAAGCCGGAGCGTACGGCGCTCAATCAAACCCTGGTCTTTGAGTGAGGCCAGATCTCGGCCCATTTCGTCCATATCACCCTGATATTTGAAGCGTGCCAAATCGCCAATGTCGATCGTCCTGAAGCGGCCGATATCCTTCATCACTTCCAGCTCGGCAGGGCTGATCTGGTACATGTAGCCCCGCTCCTGGATCGGTATGGGATCGCGTGATGGTTCAATGTCGTGAGATGGGCCCGGTTCGACTTCCCGGGCAACGACGTCGCGCTCAGGCGAATCAATGTCGCGGCTCATGTCAATCCTCCAGCCTTCGCCCGAGCTCGTCCAAAATGCTTTCGCGTCCGCGCAATTGCTTTTCCAGGTGAGCCAATTTCCGGCCCGTGTCTTTGAGAAAAACGGTCCGGCAGAGCCACCAGATTCCAGCGAAGAGATTGACAAAAAGACCACCGGCGTAGATCAGCATCGCGCCGCCGTAATCCATAAAAAGAACGTGGCGGTATGGAATCAGAAAGCGGCACTCCTGGAGCAGAAAGATGCCGAGAGCCAGGAAAATGATCGTCGTCATAAAAACCGCGTTGGCAACCATGACAGCTCCTAATCGAAGGCCTGATCCTCGCGGAAATAGGTAATGGTCAGACCCAGAGGATTGACGGGGATCAGCGTGTTTGACACCGGTTCTTTGATGATGAAAACGAAGTTAGCGACAAAGCGCTGACGCTTCGTTTCCTGGTGGTCGGCTGAATTGTAGAAGACCTTCTCGAATTCGACCGTCGCCTTGTAGGGCGGCTTCCGAAGATCCTCGATGGCGACGTTTTTCACTTGAATGTCGACTTCGTTACTTTGCCCGGCCAGAAAGGCATCTATGGCTTTGGTTTTCTTGTTGGCCGTTATAGCGGCGTCCGCGAGCCGCCCATCCAGAAAAAATAGAGAGCGCGGGTAGGACTCCTGGACGGTGGTGCGCATCCGACCGTAGTAGCCGCGCACGAATTGGGCAAGGAAATACTTGATTTCAGCTTCCTGAGGCTGGTATTCAAGGCTCCCGTAATTGATCGCTTCGGCTCGCCCGACTTCATTAATTCGGACCACAATCGGCTTCAAATCGTGGAACGCCGCGTACGTTCGGAAGTTCAACATTAGAAGGCCCAGGCACACCAAAGAGAGTGCTAAAACCGCAATCTTGAGATAGGTATTCATCACGGCCAGTGATCCGTGTAACTCCAAGAACTGTCGCTTAGCTGCCGCGAAATCCTTAGCAGGATGCGGCATCCAACTTGTTTGGTTCATAAGCCCTCCGATCTAGAATCTTGGCAAAGCCGATTCGCCTGAACGCCCCGTAAAGATCGCATTCACCAGTGACGGAATGTGCAAAATTCCGTAGGTGAATGCGATCAGCATCAAAACGAGCGGGAAGAAAAAAACGGCCATAGCGGCGCCGTCATAGGGGGGCGGATGCGAATCGACAAAGTGAACGAGCATGTTGCCGAAAACAAAGAGATAGGCGTTTGCAACCACCGGGTAAAACGCGTATTGGATCAGTGCGCGGAGCCATCCCCAGAACACCCATTCCATGTGAGGCACGATAAAAAATGGGATGAAAACCGGCCCCAACATCACCGCGATGGCGGCGGCCACATACCCGAAAGCGATCACGCCGAAAACTGCGGCCTCGGCTCCTAAAATGCAAAGCGCCGTGATGCCATAGCGAATGATTTCCATGATATTAATCGCGATCGTTAATGCGGGTGTTTCCATACCCCAATAGAGGCCCGTGAGACGATCCCAGACCTCCTGGACGAGCGAATGATTGAGCTGGTTGGCAAGGGCCAAGCCCTGATCAATGATGAGGTGATAAAAACTGATTCCGATTCCCGGAAGGGGCTGGCTGTAATAGGTGATCATCCCAAAGCCGAACGCTATCGTAATCAGAAGGGATGCGAACTGGTCGAAATGGAAGGCCGGCGTATGGGCGCTGCCGGCTGATGCCAGAGCGGTCTTCAGGCCAAACCAAACGATCAAGATTATGGCAAATCCACGGAACATGTGGCTGCCCATCGTCTCAAAAAGAGAGGCGTGCTCCGTCATGAGCTGCGTCAAGAACGCAAACAGATCGTTCATCGAGCTTGGGGGCATAGATTCTCCCTTTCGGCAGTTCGAAAAGACTCACGGCATACGCCAGGCGAGCATGGCGTCGGAGGCGTTTGCTGCCTGCGCGGCCATTACGGCACGGCCCTCGGTCATAAACCGAATGTGATTGTTAAAGGCCTTGGCCTCCGCATCGCGCTCACGTTTGGCGTGAATGATTTGCTCTTCGGCCAGCGTCGCCAGCAGCTTGTTTGTATCTTGCGTTCCCCGGACGTGAATCATGTTGGCAGCGTTGATTTTGTTCAGAACCGCGATCTCCGTATTCATGTTGGGGTCCGAAGAAAGCGAGTCGTTTTCGAGGTTCTCGATGGCGGCATCGGTCGCCGCGGAGCTTCCCCGAATCTGCCCGATTGTTTGAATGCCGGCGAGATTGGCACCATCCGTAAGCTCGACGGTTCCGTAGGCTGATTTCAAGGCGGCTTGCTGGTCATCGGGCACATTGGCCAGCGCGCTACCATAGGTCTCAAGCGGCTCCGTGGCAGCCGAATATCCCTCGGACACAGCCTGACCTGTATTGATTCCATTGACCCACGCAGCGGTCGTTCCATAGGTGTTGGTCGCCGATGAAGTGGTCCACGGAGTTGCGATCGCGCGATAGCGGCTGGCCATCGTCACCGGAACCTGTTTGGCCATCCAAACCATCTGCTCGTATTGGCTGCGCACCATCTGGTAGGTCTGAACCAATTGGGCATACTCTTGTTCGAGCTGGGCGAACTCTTTGATAGCCTGCTCGAAATTATTGGGGTCGAACACAATGTCGCCTAGGCCCAAGATGGCAAAGGCGGGAACGGCCAGACCGACGAGAGCCAGCCCAAAGACAACACTTCTCCTATGCATACTGAAGTTCCTCCTTCTATCGAGAATGGTGAGGCGTTTACGACGCCGTGCGTAGAACCTTGGCCGGCTGCGGATGCGGCTTCTGCCGCATCTCGGAGGCAAGGGTAAGCACAAGGATCGTAATCATGCCGATGGCAAAGAGTATCCCGATCCCGCGAAAGACGTAGCGATAAAGCCAGGCGATCATTGAACCCTCCTAATAGTCGCTTGGCATCCGGTGCTCCGAATAGGCGGGGAGCACCAGATCCTGCGAAAGATATACTTTTACGCGATGCCCTTCCCGAATCGTCATTGTGGGAAGGACGTTCAAATACCGGTCCAGTATTCGCATGGACGTCTGCGAGAGGCTGGTGGTAACGCCCTGTTGATAGATATCAAGACCTGACGCATTGAGACCGTAGCTGGTATTGGCCTGCGCAAGGCCGGCGATGGCGCCGATGGCTAAGGACACGCCAAAGATTTGCAAATAATGGTGGTTCACCTGGTCGCGTAGCCCGGTTTCTCCAATCTGATTTAAGGCTTGGAACTGGTCCAGGTTCACCGAATAACCGTTCGGCATGATGAGCCTGTGGAAAAGGACGGCCAGACGCTGCTGGCCGAAACTCTCAAGGCGTTTCACTTCGCCCAGGACCCGCGAGCCCTGCGGGATCAAGAGTGTCATCCCGTCCCGCGAGTAAACATCGGTTGTCACCATGCAGTTTACCGGCCCCGAAAAACTGGAATCGAGGCGGTTCGTCAGAACCGTTTCGAAGAATGTGCCTTCAAGCAGGTGGTACTTAGCTGAAGGATCTGCCGGCGACTTCGGAGTCGTTTTCTTCTCGAGCGTAACAGAATCGCGGTCCGAATGCGGTTGCTCCTCCGAGCTTGCGCCGGCCGGTGTGGCGCGTTCGTCACTTAGGGTATTCGCTGGCCTCCGGAAGCTAAGCGCGATATTGGATTCAAAGAGCCCCTGGTACTCACGTTTTTCCCGGTCAAGTTCAATCCAGTTCTTCTCCGGTTGTGGCGTGTACTCCGCTACCGCTGCCCCCGGAGTCCCTACGCTACCGGGCGCCCTTGCCATTTGCTGTAAGGCGACGTTCTGTTTGGTCCTCGCCAGTTCCTCTTCTTCGAGCGCCAGATCCCGAGTTTGCTCCGCGATTCGCGAGCGGAACTCTTGAATGCGCTCCTGATTCGGATCGACCGTTGTCATTTCCACAGCGCTCTTCGGTTGTGGGTGTGCGGGCGGAGTCTTCCGACCAGAAAAGAGGATGACCAGCACCATGACGAGCGCAAGAGCGCCCAGGAGCCGCGCCTGCGCATTTTTCGGCAATAGACCCGTGATTTTGGGTTGCTTATCCTGAACTTGAGGAATGCCAGGTTCGCTCATGCCTATTCCTCACGCGTAAAAGACAGCTTTTGTTTTCCAATGGCCAGATAGCCACTGTCCAGAATCTTGGTCACGACGTACACGCCGTCTTTGTATTCGAAGTTCACCAGGTTCGGCTGTCCGTCTTTCACTTCATAAAGCGTCGGAGTTTCCTCTGGCCTGGCCTGGATAAAGGTAAAGCGATCATCGTGATACATGGCGCGCACGAAAAACGGCCGTTTCCCCGCTTCAAAACGATAGGGAAAGCGGACATTGGAAATAAACCGGCTGATCCCCTGATTGATTACGCTTTGCTGGTTGTTCTGGATTTGTTCCGTTTCCTGTTTGGCTTTGGCGAGTTTGTCCTTATATGATTCGAGTTCATCCGTCGACACGAATCGGGGCGCTGCTTGCGTCGCGGCGACCATCCCCTGGTCTTTCAGTTCGACAAAAACCTTCAGGTCGGGTTCGCCTTTGGGCTGATCCGATACCTCGGCCAGGACAAAGGAATAGACGTTTCCGCTCGCGGTCACTAGATTGAGATTCGTCTGGGCTCCCTGTTTGGCGGGCTTAACGTAGGCGAAGTTTTGATTTCCATTGATGATCCAGAACTCTTTGTCACCGCAGGTAAAATCGAGAATCTGCTCGGATTTGGGGAGCACAATGAGCGTTGTATAGCGCACCTTTGTCCGGACCGTGATGACGTCTCGTTCGCTATAAGTGACCAGTCGCGCCACGGCCTGAACCGCAGGCGCGTCCTCGGAAGCAGCCGGGCGGATCGCCTCCGCCGGCCGCTTGGCGGCCGCTGGCTCCGCCGCTACTAACGAACTTGCCAGCAGGACCCCACCAGCCAGGAATCGGATCAAAAGACGTCGGTCTGTCATGAATTCTTCCCCCTTATCAGTGTTTCCAGACCCTCGCGGAACCCGAATCGCGCAAACGCTTCTTCTTTGCGCTGGTTGTCCGGAGGATTGTTCGTATAGATCCAGTACTCCCGTTCATCAACATTAAGACTCAGAATTTTGGAGCCATCCGGCCGTTTCACAAGCATCTGGCGCTTTGGCGCGAGCTCGGCGATCCGGTCGGCTTCCGTTTGGTTCAGGTGGAAGGTCTTGCGGTACAAGTCCCGGTCCATGCCGGGGTTGGCCAGCAAGATTTCGGTCGGGCAGCTCTCGACCACGACGGAGAGCATCTCCGAACCCACCAGATCATCGCCCGATTGGGTGGCCAGGATCATGGCCGCGTTTTTCTTCCGCCATGTTTTGAGCGCTTCCACGATGTAAGTCTTGATGACAGGATGGCGGAAAAATCGCCATGCTTCATCCATAACGAAAGCCTTAAACGTGCCAGTTTCCTTCGGGTCATAGATGACGGCGTTGGCGCGATGCAGGACGTAGAAGAGGAGCGGCTCCAGGTGCTCGGATGCGTGGATGCCCTCAAAATCGAGGACCTGAAACCGCGCGAGCGTTAGAGTGTCGCGCGTGTTGTCAAAAAGGCGGGCATGCGGTCCGCCTTCAACCCATTTCTGCAGCTGTTGACGCAGCGGGCGCGATACGATATTGGACAACGTGAACAGTCGCCTTTGATCGGGGCTGATCGAATATAAGTTTTCAATCTGCTGGTAAAGATCGACCTCTTCCTCCGCGCTCATTCGATATCCATTTGACTCGACCAGCACTTTGACAAACGACAAGAGGAATAGGAGGTTATCCTTGGTCGGCTCCAAACAGAACGGATTGATTGAAAAGGATTCGTCTGCTCGGCCAAGACCGATATAGCTCGCATTGAAAAGCTGCGCTAAGGATCGGTAGCTTCCGCCCAAATCAAAGATGCACGTGAAGGGCCGATATTTTTGCAGATGAGTAATGAGAAAATTGAGTAGAAAGCTTTTCCCGCTGCCGGTCGCTCCGAGGACAAGCGTATGGGCTACATCGTTTGTATGCAGGTTGAAGTAGTATGGACATCCGCCTCGACCTTCCAGGATGGCCAGGTACTCGCCCCCAAGATGGGGATTGCAGGTATTTCCGTTGTTGATGGAATGTAAGAACGAAAGATCGGCATAATTGGTACTCAGGAGCCACATCTTCCGGAGGTTATAGGCTCCGTTCCCGGGTACAACAGCAAGCCAAGCATTCAATCGGTTGTAGCGCTCCTCCGTGAGGAGTGCATCCTTGGCCGCCATGATTTTGAACGCCTGCTCCACGGATTCTGAAACCCTGCGCTCATCTTTGTCATAAAGGACGATCGTGAGTGTGAACTCCCCGAAAAATCGGCCCTGCACCTCGATCTCTTCGAGGGCGGAGCCAAGAGACGCCACGACGGCCAAGGCGCTATCGTCAATAAGCACGTCCTTAGGACCCGCGCTCCCGCTTGAATAGAGAGCGCTTAATAAGGAGGATTTGGAATTATGGAAATGCCGGCGCTTCGTCTGAATCTGCCGCCGGATTTTCGCCGCGTTTTCGCGCCGCCATTCGGTGGCGATGATGCAGTTCGAGTCAAGCTCAAAGAGTCCGCTCAGCATTCCGGCGAATGTGCGGGCCGGCGGCGACTTCAGCGTCAGGACCTGCACAAAGTATTCGTCCAGGCGGAGCGCATCGCGATGGCATTCGAGGGCCGAATCACAGACCTGGTAGTCAATGAAGCGTGACCAGTTCAGGCGAACGCCCTCGCTTTTAAACGGCTTGTAGTTGAT
>Ga0070741_10009681_pt1 | contig 18574 bp, 23 predicted proteins | sample Coa_R1_4_FD_66440 | JGI IMG/M metagenome (GOLD analysis project Ga0070741, IMG submission 66440) | Surface soil microbial communities from Centralia Pennsylvania, which are recovering from an underground coalmine fire - Coalmine... | ecosystem: Environmental > Terrestrial > Soil > Unclassified ...
GCGCCCCGTGCTTCGTCGGTCAGCTCGAACGGAACGACCGCGTCCGCGCCATCGGGCAGCGGCGCCCCGGTCATGATCCTGATCGCCGTGCCGGGCTCGACCCGGTGGACGGCACAGCGCCCGGCGGGCAAGTCCTCCACGACGGCGAGCGCCACCGGCGCAACCTCGGAGGCAACGGCGACGTCGGCTGCCCGCACGGCGTAGCCGTCCATCGCCGCGTTCGTGAGGGGTGGGACGTCGAACCCGGCCCGCACGTCCTCCGCCACGACCTGACCGAGCACATCGAGGATCGGCGACTCGACGGCAGGAAGAGGCGCGAAGCGCGCGAGGACCGCCTCCAGCGCTTGATCGACCGAGATCATTGCGCCGAGTGTAGGAGCTAGAGGGCGGAGGCCGCCCCGCCGCCGCGCAAGCCTGCCAGGAAGGCGCGGAGGCACTCGTGAACGGCGACGAGGAGCTCGCTGCCGCGGAGCGCCCCGTACAGGAGGACGACGGCGCCCACGACGACGCCAACCTCGAGGGGCCCGAGCTGCATGGGAACCTCCCCGCTGTCGAGTCTACGTCGGTGGTATAAAGGGCGCCACGGGGAGGAGCATTAATGCGCAGCGGACGCTTCGAGCGCGGGTCGGACGCGGACGGGACGCCGGTCTACCGGCTTCGCTGGGACAACCAGGCCGAGCCGCTCAATGGTCTGGACCTTCGCCGCCTGGAGTTCCTGCGCTACCTGCTGCGCACGGGCCGCGTGACCGACGGGGCGGTCGAGCCCTAGCCTGGATTCTTCACACGCTCGCCTGCTTCCGAGAACGAGCCGTGTTGACGATAACGAGCGGCAGCCGTGCAGCCTGCATGCGAGCTCAAAGGGGGCCGACGTAGCAAGCGCCCGCCGCGCGATGGCACCGATCCTGCTCGCCGCCACGCGACATAACTATGATCAAGTCGGCGGCCGGTTCAGGAGGGTTCCATGGCACGCGCGAAGGCGAAGGGTGGGCAGGGCGAGAGCGGCGCCGGCGGCATGAGTGTCCGCGAGGCAGGGCGCCGCGGCGGCGAGGCGGTGAAAGAGAAGTACGGGCCGGGCTTTTATTCGAAGATCGGCCAGATCGGCGGCGAGGCCGTCGCCAAAGCGCGCGGCCCCGAGTTCTACTCCCAGATCGGTAAGATGGGCGGCGACACCGTCAAACGCTCCCACGGCTCCGAGTTCTACGCCGACATCGGGCGCAAGGGCGGCGAGGCCGTACGCCAGAAGCACGGACCCGATTACTACTCGCGCATCGGTAAGAAGGGCGGCGCATCGAACGGGCGTGGGCGAGCGAAGGCCAGCTAGAGCTAGAGCGTCGGCCCGCTGGTGTCGTCTTGGAGAGGGACAATGGGGAATCCCGACGGCCCCGCGCCCCGGGGTGGCCCGGGGGCACGCCAGCCGCAGTCCGCGCCCCGTTTGGAACGGCAACCACAGCCCGGGGCGGCGAATCCGGTCCGGCGTTCCAGGTCGGCGCGCTATGCTCCCCTGGTATGGAGGAGCGCCCACGACCGACCGACGTCTCCGTCTTCACGAAGCGGCGTCAGCTCGTCATCGCTTGGTCGGACGGTCGCGAGTCGGCGCTCGACTGGGAGCTGCTCCGCTGGAGCTGCCCGTGCGCGACTTGCAGCGGCGAGCTGGGCCAGCCGGGCGTCCTGCAGTTCACGAGGTCGCTGTCGCCAGAGCAGACGACGATGGTCGACCTGCGCGAGGTGGGCCGCTACGCGCTGCAACCGATCTGGCAGGACGGCCACGACACCGGCATCTACTCGTTCGACCTGCTGCGTCGCCTAGGCGAGCGGGAGGGCGACTAGCTCCCCGCGCTCGTCGGAGCGCGCGGCCGCCGCGATGACCTCCTGCACCCGCAGCCCCTGCTCGAAGTCAGGGAACTGCTCCTCGCCGCGCAGCGCGCCGACGATGCGATCCCAGTGGACGCGTGGGAAGGTCGCGTAGTCGAGGGCGAGCTCGGCCGGGATCGGCACCTCGCGCCATTCGGTCGTCCCCGCGGCGGCGCGGGTAACCCGAACATCCTCGACGTCGAACTCGAGCCGGATGGCGCCATCGCGGCCGCTCAGGGTGACGAGCACGGCGTTGCCGCGGCCGGCTGCGACGCGCGAGATCGTCGCGGCCAGCGTTGCGCCGCTGCCCAGGCGACCGGCGAGCGCCCAGCTGAGCCCCGCCGGGTCGGACACGGCGCCGATGCGAGAGATGGGGCCGAGCCACCAGAGGAGCGCGTCGAAGGCGTGCGGACCGAGGTCGACGAGCGCGCCGCGGAAAGGGCCGGGCTGCGTCAGGCCGCGGCCTTGCAGGTAGCTGAGCTCGACGTGCAGCGGCTCGCCGATGCCGGGGTCGTCGAGCAGCCGCTCGACGAGACGAAACCCGGGCGAGGTGCGGTAGGTGAAGTTGACGGCCGTCCGCTGCCCCGACCGTCGCGCCGCCGACGCCATCGCGCGGGCCTCGTCGAGCGTCGCCGCGAGCGGCTTTTCGCACATCACGGCGCAGCCTGCCTCCAGCGCGGCGAGCGACATGGCCGCGTGTTGCTCCGGCGGCGTCATGACGAACACGGCGTCGACTCCGCCGGCCGCGAGCATCGCGGAGTAGTCGTCGAACGCGCGGCAGCCCGCGTACGGCTCGGCCATCCGCCTCGCCTTGGCCAGATCCCGGCTGCACACCGCGGCGAGCCGTGCGCGCGTCGAGGCGGCGACGCCGGGCAGCACCTGGCGCTCGACGCGCGCGTTCAGTCCGACGACGCCGACCCTCAGCGGCTGCATCGGCGCCAGTCTACCCGCGTTGTCGCGGGGTTCTCCACCAGATTAAGATGCGGCCAGCAAACCCCGCGGGGAATCTACAAGTGTCGCGTAAGCGCATCGCGCTTTTCGCCGCCCTGGCGATCCTTCCGGTCGTGCTCGCGCTCTGGCTCGCCGGCTTCGACGTGTCATACCAGCTCGGAAACTACGTCGTCACCGACAATGCGACCGTCACGGGCGACGTCTACCAGGCGAGCGCGCCGACCGCCGGGCAGGTCAACGACTTGCTGCTCGACGTCGGCGATCCGGTCGAGAAGGGCCAGGGCGTTGCGAACCTGCTCGCCGCCGGAGCCGCGGCTGGCGCGGGCGCGGCGCCGGCGCCCGGCCCGGCCGGCCCGTTGGCGCCTCGGCTCACCACGGCCGTGCGCTCGCCCGCTCCCGGTACGGTCGTCCACCTGAACGTCGTCAAGGGTCAGAGCGTGACCGCGGGGCAGTCGATCGCGACCGTGGCCGATTTGAGCAACCTCTGGATCGTCGCCGAGATCGACGAGACGTCGTTCAAGGACGTCCGCCCTGGGATGCCGGTGCAGGTCTATCTGAACGCCCTCGACCGCTACTTCGATGGGCGCGTCGTCGGCCTGCTGCCGGACCTGCCGCTCCCGTCGACGCAGCCCGCGCAGCGCACCGCCGCCTCGAGCCAGGCCAAGCCGATTCCGCAGGTGCCGGTGCGCATCGATTTCGACTACGGCGAAGCGGTCGTCTACCCGGGTATGACCGCGACCGTGAAGATCTACATCCGCTAAGCCCCCTCGACGCGCGGAGCATCGGGGGAACGATCACCGCGCCCGGCCAGGAGGAGCATGGCTGACGTGGCCGACCACCTCGCCCTTCTCGTCGAGGTGCTCGATCGCCCGGGGACGCTCCACCGCCTCACCGGCGTCATCTCGGAGCACGGCGCCAACATCGCCTACCTCGACATCACCGGGCACGGAGACGGCGTCGCGACGACCTACGTCGAGCTCGAAGGCGTCGCCGACGCCGGCCGCCTCGTCGCCGACCTCGGCGAGCTCGCCGACGTGCGAGAGGTGACAACCCAGCCGCCGCTGGGCCGCGTGTACGGCAAGAGGATCATCGTGATCGGCGGCGGCGCGCAGGTCGGGCAGGTGGCGATGGGCGCCATCTCCGAGGCGGACCGCCACAACATCCGTGGCGAGCGCATCTCGGTCGACACGATCCCACTCGTTGGCGAGCAGGCGCTCGCGGCGGCGGCCCGCGCGGTGACCCGCCTCCCCCGTGTGAAAGCACTCGTCCTAGCCGGGTCGCTCATGGGCGGCGAGGTGACCAGGGCGGTCCACGAGGTGCGCGCCAAGGGGATCATGGTCGTCTCGCTGAACATGGCTGGCTCGGTGCCCGACGCGGCGGACCTGGTCGTCACCGACCCGATCCAGGCCGGCGTGATGACCGTCATGGCCGTCGCCGACACGGCCAAATTCGACATCGCTCGTCAACGCGGCCGGCGGTATTAGTTTGCGCGATACGGCCCGCCGTGGGCTCTTCCGCAACCGTGCGACGGCTTCTCGTCGAGGTGCTAGCCGATCCGGCCCCTCGTCAGGATCAGGCGGTCGCCGATCGGCCGCCCCGTATCGTCGGCGACGGGCGCGCGTGCGCCGGTGGTGGGGTCGTACAGCCCAATCTCGACCGCATAGTCGCCTGGCGCTGCATCTGGCGCGACGGTCAGCTCGTAGCGGTCGGTGAGGTACTCGCCAGCCTGCCAGCCGGTCGTCGGCCGTGCTCCGTTTAGCGGGGGTGAGTCGCGCTGGCCCCGCACCTTCTCGCCCGCGTCGAGCAGGTGGACGAACACGGTCAGCGGCCGGTCGGTCGGCCCCAGCGCCTGCCAGTAGAGCGTGACGTCGAGCGGGCCGCCCGGCCGCCAACCGGACGTGACGTCGTAGCCGATCAATCGCACGCCGCTATCGAAGATCGCGACGAGCCGCGACGCTGGGCTCGGCGGCTCGAAGGTTCGGATGACGCTCGCCAGGCGCACGCGGCCGATCGGACGCTCGCCCTGGCCACAGGCGTCGAGCGTGACCTCCGCGTCGGCGCCGCCCGGGGCGTTCGGCGGAACGACGAGCGCCAACCGCTGCTGCACCAGCTCGCCGACCGCCCAGGCCGACGGCGGCCGCTCGCCGCCCACGCGCGCCTGGCTGGTCGTGAGCCTCGCGTCGCCAACACGCAGGGACAGCGTCGCCTCACAGGCGACGGCGTCGCCGTCGCGGCTCCAGTAGGTGCGCGCGGCGATGGCCTCGCCCGGACGCACCTCGCGCTGGTCGGCCGTCGCGCCCATGAGCCAAAGGCCGGGTGCCACGCGGCCGCCCCGATCGGCGCCAGGGGGCGGGCCGCCCTGCCAGGGACGGCTGGCCGGCTCGACGTGGACGGGGCCGAAGACGAGGCTGTCGCGGCCGTCGGCTAGCCGCAGCCGCTCGCCGTCGCGCCGGTAGAGTCCGACGCGCACCCGGTAGTCGCCGCCGGGTGCGCCCGGGTCCAGCGCCACGGCGAACGGCGCCACGATCGTTTCGCCGGCCTCCCGGTTGGAAGTCAAGTAGAAACGGTCGTCGCGTGCCCCCCACCCACCGCCGTCGCCCTCGATCTGCCCGAATAGCGTGAGGTCGTCGGCGAGCCTCTGCCGGAGTCGGAACGCCAGCCGCGGCACGAGCGGCTCGTCCGCGCGAACGGGCGCCGGCGGGTCGGCGCGCAGCAGGTCGACCGCGTCGCCGAAGTGGTCGATCGGCGAACCGAGAGCGGCTCCGCCGACCCGGTAGCCGTCGACGAGGTCGTCGCGCAGTATCGGCGCCGCCTCGATCCCGGATAGCAGGCCAGGTGGAGGCTTCGCCGAGCTCGGGAACAACACGACCGCCGGTCCGGGCGGCAGCACGAGCTCGCGGCGGCCGTCGAACCAGTGTAGCTGACCGGGTGCGAGCACGGGCGCGGCCAGGAACTGCACGACGAGCTGCCGCGGCTCGTAGGGGTCGACCGAAAGGTAGACTGGCTCGGTTGGCCGCAGCTCGCGCAGCCGCGCCGCCGCGTCGGCCATGTCGTAGGCGAACGCTGGACCGGTCCTGGGCGAGGTAGCCCAGACGACGAAGTAGTCGCGGTAGGTCGCGGCCGCGGTTGCGGCGACGAGCAGCGCGGCCGCGGTCGGCGCCAGGCGACCGGCTGGCCGCGGTAACCGCCGCCAGAGCCAGGTGGCCGCCAATGCGGGCGGGACGAAGAGCACGGGTGCGAGGGCGCCGATCCGGATGAAGTGTGGGCTCTCGGTTGCCAGCGCGCTGGCCAGGGACATGACGAGGAGCCAGAGCCACGTGATCGCCCCACCGCGGTCGCGCAGGTGTGCCAGGCAAAGTGCCAGGCCGACGACGAAGAGGATCGCGAGCGGCGGCGAGAAGAGCGGCCGCGCGTCGAGGTTGTATTTCCACATCTCGTCGCCGCGGAGGAAGAACATCCCTAGCACGCCGAGCACCGACTGGCGCAGTGCCGCGGAAGGGTCGGGCTGGGCGAAGACCGACGCCTCGCCCACCCGCTCGTTGGCTCTGCCCGGCGCGAGCAGCACGTAGAGCGCCATTGGCGCCATCGCGACCGCGCCGGCGGCCACGAACGCCAGCGCCGCGCCAGCGCCCAGGCGATCTCGGCGTCGCCAAGCCAGCCAGCCCTGCGCGACCGCGACCGGTAAGGCGACGAAGGGCAGCAGGCGGCCGGCGAAGTAGACGTAGACGCCGGCCGCGAGCGCCAGCCCTCCGACCGCACCCAGGAAGGGCCGCGCCCGGTCGACGCCACGGAGCAGCAGAGCCACCGCAAGCCCGGCGAGCGGCACCAGCAGCGCCGACCGCAGGCCCATACGTCCGGTGTGCACCTGCCAGTAGGAGGTCGCGAGCAGCCCGCTCGCCACCAGCGCGACCCGCTCGTCGAACAGCCGTCGGACCAGGGCGAACGTGGCCGGCACCACGAGCGTTGCGCAGGCGGCCGCGAGCAGCCGCAGCGCGAACGCGGTCGGACCCAGCACCCAGATCACCGCCGCCGCGACGTACATGAACAGCGGCTCACGCCCGCCGCCGGCCGGAAACCAGAAGCGGAAGTGGCCGGCGAGCACGTCGAGCGCGTTCAGCCCCTCGATCGCCTCGTCGTGGTGCAGGCCGGGCGGCAGCAGAGGCAGCCGCCAGACACGGAGGAACCAGGCGAGGAGGACGAGCGCGACGACGCCGAGCCGGACGACTGTTTCACTTCGGGGCGAGCCAGGCGCACCAGTGCCGCCTGGGTGGAGCGCGCCGCCGCGGCGCATCCGCCACGGCCGGGGTCCCGCGTCGGCGTCCCTTTTCGGCGTGACGGGGGTCGCGGTGTTACGCGTCGCCGTCGGCGCCTCGCCGGAGCTCGCGCACGAACGCGGCCGCCGCCTCGACGGCCCGGTCGCCGGCCCGCTCCATCGTGTCGAGCAGCGCGCTCGCGACGATCGCGCCGTCCGCTTTGCCGCGCAGCCGTGCCAGGTGCTCGGGCCGGGAGATGCCGAAGCCCACCACCACCGGCGTATCGGTCGCCGCCTTCGTCCGCGCGAGCAGGTCGTCGAGTCCGGCCGCGAGGTCCGCGCGCGCACCGGTCACGCCGGTGAGGGAGACGCAGTAGATGAACCCGCGCGCCGCCTTCGCGATCTCCCGGACACGTCGGTCGGTCGTCGTCGGGGCAACGAACTGGATGAGGTCGAGGCCGTGCTTCGCCGCCGCGACCGCTTGATCGCGGGACTCCTCCAGCGGTAGGTCAGGCACGATCAGCGCTTGCGCGCCGGCCGCGCTCGCGTCCGCGCAAAACCGCTCGAACCCGTGGCGGAGGAAGGGATTGACGTAACCCATCAGCGCGATTGGCACGCTGACTCGCGCGCGCACCTGCCGCAGGAGCTCGAGCGCGCCGACGACCGTCATGCCGTTCTCGAGCGCCCGCTGGTTGGCGCGTTGGACGGTCGGCCCGTCCGCGATCGGGTCGGAGAAGGGGATCGAGATCTCGAACCCGTCGGCCCCGGCGTCGACCATCGCGGCCAGCAGATCGACGGTCGTCGCGTCGTCGCGCTGGCCGGCCATGACCCAGGGCAGCAGCGCCAGCCGTCGTTGGGCGCGGCGCTCGGCGAAGAGGTCGGCGAATGTCCTGGGCGTGGGCGGCGCGCTAGGCAAGGCCGACCGCCCGTTTCACGCGCGCCAGCACCGGGTCGGCGATCGCCCGCGCCCGGTCGGCGCCGCGCGCCATGAGCGCGTCGAGTTGGTCCGGGTCGGCCATCAGCTCGGTGTAGCGCTCGCGGATCGGCGCGAGCTTCTCGACCACCAGCTCGGCCAGGTCGCGCTTGAGCTCGCCATAGCCCTTGCCCTCGTACCGCGCCTCGATCGTCGCTGGCTCCTCCCCACTCAGCAGCCGATAGATGGTGAGAAGGTTGTAAATGCCGGGCCGACTTGGATCGAAGCGGATCTCGCGCGACGAGTCGGTCGTCGCCCTACTGATCTTGCGGCGAATGACGTCTGGCTCGTCGATCAGGAAGATCGAGCGGTTCGGCGCGTCGTCGCTCTTGCTCATCTTCGCGGTCGGATCGTCGAGCGCCATGATCCGGGCGCCCTCCTCCTGGATGAGTGGCTCCGGCACGATGAGCGTCTCGCCGAAGAGGCGGTTGAACCGCTGGGCGACGTCGCGGCAGAGCTCGACGTGCTGCTTCTGGTCCTCGCCGACCGGCACGACCTGCGCGTCGTAGAGGACGATGTCGGCCGCCATCAGCACCGGATAGTCGAACAGCCCGGTCGAGATCCGCTCGCGGTCGCCCTGCTTCTGCGACTTGTCCTTGAACTGCGTCATGCGCTCCAGCCAGCCCATCGGCGTGACGCAGTTGAGGATCCAGCACAGCTCGGCGTGCGCGGTGACGTGCGACTGGACGAACAGGATCGACTTCTCGGGGTCGAGCCCGACCGCGAGCAGCGAGGCGAACATGCCGCGCGTGTATTTCCGCAGCTCGGGCGGATCGTACGGCTCGGTCATCCCGTGCAGGTCGACCACGCAGTAGATGTTGTCGAACCTGTCCTGCTCGTCGGCCCAGCGCTTCATCGCGCCGAGGTAATTGCCGAGGTGCGGATCGCCGGTCGGCTTGATGCCCGAGAAGGTTCGCTTCTTCAAATCTGGACCCCCAACGCCGCGGCCACCGTCTGCAAGTCTTTGTCGCCGCGGCCGCTCAAGTTCACGACGATGGTCTTGCCCGATCCGAGCTGCTTCGCCAGCTTGGCCGCGCCGGCCAGCGCGTGGGCGGACTCGAGCGCCGGGATGATGCCCTCGGTCTCGCAGAGCATCTTGAAGCCGTCGAGGGCCTCGTCGTCTGTGGCCGCCACGTACTCCGCGCGGCCGAGCTCTTTGAGGAACGCGTGCTCGGGCCCAACGCCCGGGTAGTCGAGGCCAGCCGAGATGCTGGCCGTCTCGACGATCTGGCCGTTCGCGTCCTGGAGCACGTACGACCGGGCGCCGTGGAGCACGCCGACCTGACCGGCGACGAGCGTCGCGGCGTGGTGGCCCGTCTCCACGCCGCGACCGGCCGCCTCGACGCCCACCAGCCGGACCTCGCGGTCGCCGACGAACGGGTGGAAGATCCCGATCGCGTTGGAGCCGCCACCCACGCAGGCGACCACCGCGTCGGGCAGGCGGCCGGTGAGCTCGAGAACCTGGGTGCGCGCCTCGCGGCCGACGACCGACTGGAAGTCGCGGTTCATCTGTGGGTAGGGGTGCGGCCCGACGACCGAGCCGAGCAAGTAGTGGGTGGTGGCGACGTTGGTGACCCAGTCGCGGATCGCCTCGTTGATCGCATCCTTCAGCGTGCGGCTGCCGCTGTGCACCGGCCGCACCTCCGCTCCGAGCAGCTTCATGCGGAAGACGTTCGGCTGCTGGCGTCGGATGTCCTCCTCGCCCATGTAGACGATGCAGTCCAGCCTCAGCATCGCACAGATCGCCGCGGTCGCGACCCCATGCTGGCCGGCGCCGGTCTCGGCGATGATGCGCCGCTTGCCCATCCGCCTGGCGAGCAAGCCCTGGCCGAGAGCGTGGTTCACCTTGTGTGCGCCGGTGTGGTTGAGATCTTCGCGCTTCAGGTAGACCCGCGCGCCGCCGATCCGCTCGCTCAGCCGCTGAGCGAAGTAGAGCGGGGTCGGCCGGCCGACCCAGTCGCGCAACAGCGTGGCGAGCTCCCGCTGGAACGCTGGGTCCCGCTGCGCCGCGGCGTACGCTTCGACCAGCTCGTCGAGCGCGGGCATGAGCGTCTCGGGGACGTACTTACCGCCGAACTGGCCGAAGTGGCCGGAGGTGTCCGGGAGCTGCTCGACGCGAGTCTCGGTCAGCATGCGATCAACCCCTTCTGTCCGCGCCGCGTCTCGTGTCGGACGCGCCGTACCCCGCTGGGGGCCCACGGCCCTTCGCGGCGCGGACGAACGCCTCTATCTTGGCCGGATCCTTGACCCCGTCGGTTTCGACCCCCGAGGACACGTCGACGCCCCACGGCTCGGCGACGGCGATCGCCTCGCCGACGTTCGCCGGATCGAGGCCACCCGCGAGCAGCACGGGGCCGAGCGAAGCGGCCGCCCGAGCGATCCGCCAATCGAAGCGCTCGCCGGTGCCGCCGTACTGCCCGGCGCGCCTCGTGTCCAGATGTATCAACGCGGCCTCGCGGGTGCGGCGCGCGATCTCTTGGACGGAGGTGGTCGCGTCGACGTGCACCGTGCGGGCGACCGGTCGATCCAGCTGCTGGTGGAGCACCGTGGGCTCGTCGCCAGAGAGCTGGATGAGGTCGAGCCCGACGAGCCGTGCGATCTCGCGCATCGACACCGGATCCTCGTTGACGAACACGCCGACCAGCTCCGCGCGGCCGCGCACCGCCTCGCCGATGCGGGCGGCCAGGGCAGGGTCGACGTAACGGCGAGCCGGGCGATAGAAGATGAAGCCCAGCAGGTCCGCACCGGCTTCGACCGCGGTGAGCGCGTGCTCCACCTCCCGCACGCCGCAGATCTTGACGCGCGTCACACCAGCACCGTGCTCTTGAGCTCGGCGACCTTGGCGGGGACGCCGTCGAGCCCGGCGCGCATCAGCGCCTCGCCAACCAGGATCGCGTCGACGCCGGCCGCGCGGAGCCGGGCCACGTCGGCCGCCGTGAACACGCCGGACTCGCCCACCACGACCCGGTCGGGGGGGATGCGCGGCCGCAGCCGCTCGGTGACCGCCAGGTCGACGTGGAAAGTGTGCAGGTCGCGGTTGTTGATGCCGATCACCCGGGCGCCCGCCGCGAGCGCCCGCTCCACCTCGTCCTCGCGGTGTACCTCGACGAGCGGCGTCAGGCTGATCTCGTAGGCGAGCGCGGTGAGGTCGCGCAGCGCCGCGTCGTCGAGCATCGCGACGATGAGCAGGGCGGCGGCCGCGCCGGCCGCGCGGGCCTGGTACAGGTGGTAAGGCGCGAACAGGAAGTCCTTGCGGAGCACGGGCAGGTCGACCGCCCTGTGGACGGCGGTCAGGTCGGCCATTGAGCCGCCGAAGCGGTGCTGCTCGGTCAGCACCGAAATAGCGTCCGCGCCGGCGTCGGCGTAGCGCCGCGCGAGCTCGGGCGGGTCGACCGCCTCGGCAAGGACACCCTTCGACGGCGACGCACGCTTGATCTCGGCGACGAGGCTGACGCCCGGGCCGCGAAGCGCATCGCCGAAGTCGGGTGTGGGGCCCGCGCGCTCCGCCGCGGCGCGCACCGCCGTCAGCGGCGCCGCCGCCAGCTCAGCTTCGAGGTCGGCCCGCTTTGCCACGACGATCGCGTCGAGCACCGACCCGGTGCGGACCGTGCTCATTTGCCGAGCTCCTGCGTCAGGCGGACGAGCCCCTCGAGCTTCGCGCGCGCCGCGCCCGTGTCGATCGACTCGGCGGCGGTCGCGACGCCCGTGGCCAGCGAATCGGCCACATCGGCCGCGACGAGCGCCGCGGCCGCGTTCAGCAGGACGACATCGCGACGCGGGCCGCGCTCCCCCTCGAGCACCCGGCGCAGCATCTTCGCGTTCTCGTCGGCGTCGCCGCCCGCGATCGCCGCCCGCGGCGCGACGTCCAGTCCGAGCGCCGCGGGCTCGACCCGGTACTCCTTGATCGTGCCGCCGACCACCTCGGCGATCCGCGTCGGGCCCGAGATCGACAGCTCGTCGATACCCGGCTCGCCGTGGACGACCAGCGCGTGGCGCGAGCCGAGCGCGAGCAGCGCGGCGGCCATCTTGGAGACCAGTGTCGGGTCGGCGACGCCGACGACCTGGTGGCGGGCACGCGCGGGGTTGGTGAGGGGGCCGAGGATGTTGAAGACGGTGCGGATGCCGATCTCGCGGCGAACCGGACCGGCGTGGCGCATGGCGGGGTGGAACGACTGGGCGAACATGAACCCGATCCCAACCTCATCGATGCAGCGCGCAACCCCCTCGGGGCCGATGTCGAGCCGGACGCCCAGCGATTCGAGCACGTCGGCCGAGCCGGCGCGGCTCGACATCGCGCGGTTGCCGTGCTTCGCGACGCGGGTGCCGGTGCCCGCGACGACGAACGCCGCGGTGGTCGACACGTTGAACGAGCCGGACTCGTCGCCGCCGGTGCCGCAGGTGTCGACGACGGCGAACGGGGTGTGCACGTGGATCGCCCGAAGGCGCATCACCCGCGCAAGCCCCGCGATTTCGTCGGACGTCTCGCCCTTGAAGCGCAGGGCGGTGATGAACGCGGCGATCTGGGCCGGCGTGGCCTCGCCGTCCATGATGGACTCCATCGCCGCGCTCGCCTCGCTCTGGTCCAGGGAGCCGCCCGCGGCCAGCTTGACGATCGCCTCTCTGATCACCCTGCCTGCTCCAAAAGAAGAACCCCCCGTCTCCCACTGTTGGGGACGGAGGGTACCGCGGTGCCACCCCAGTTGCCCGCCGCGAGGCGAGCCACTCGTTGTCGCGGCGACGTTCATCGCCGATCCCGGAGATAACGGCGGGATCGCCGTCGGCGCCTGGGCCATCCTGGCCTCGGGCCGCGACTCACGGGTCCATTCGGCCCTCGCCGCGGGCGCCGGCTCCCACCTAGCCCGGCTCTCTGGGCCCACGCGAAAACGCCTACTCGTCCCGGTCGACGTCGGTTCGGTATGCGGTTATCGGCAGTATAGTCACCGCCCCTAAGGTGTCAAGCCAGTGACGGACTACCCGATCGAGACGCTGCTCACCCCCGACGTGGTCGAGGCGCTTGCGCACCTGGCGGCGATGACGCGCGGCTGGCGGCGCGACGAGGAGCGCGCCGCCGCCACGCTCACGATCAACCTGACCACCACTCCGTTCGACGTGCGCGAGCGGGCGCTCGCCGCGCTGCTTCGACTCGCCGGCGTCGGACCGGAGCGCTGGAACGCGCCGCTCGCCGCGCCCGGCCGCGACATCGTGCCGGCGCGCCCCCGCGACGCCTTCCTGCAGCTGATCGACCGCGAACGGACCTACCTCAGCAACGTACCGGTCGAAACGCCCATCGCGCGCGTGTGCCGCGCGCTGGTACGACTCGGCGTGCTCTCGCGGCTGCCGACGGCGGCCACACTGGATGGCCTGGCGGAAGCTCTTTCTGGCCCCGGCGCCAATCTTGACGCCTCTATGAGCCGACCCTATAAATAGTTTGCGGGGCCATCCGAACAAATGGCCGACCGACGGTTCGACAAAAGGGGTTGGCGATGGTGGCGAAGTCAGGCGGCGGGCCAGGCCTGAGCGATCGCACGCCCATCCAATCGTTCTTCGTGGCGCGCTTGCAGCACCTCGTCGAGCAGCGGGGGCGTTACGCGAACCTTGTCGGACCCGACGATTGGCGGACGAAGCTGATCGCGCGTGCGATCTATTCGTCGTACCGCGACCTGGCCGAGCTGGGGCTCGGTGACGAAGCCCGGCGCATCCTCGAGCACGGCCGCGCCCGCAACCGCAACTAACCTGCGCGTCAAGGTCAGGCTGTTCGCCGCCTTCCGCGAGAGGGCGGGCGCGCCAGAGGTCGAGGTCGAGGTACACCCCGGGGCGAGCATGCGCGACGTCGTCGCAGCCGTCGTCTGTCGAGCGCCGACGCTTGCCGGCGTCGTGGACGCGGCGCGGCCCGTTCGCAATCAGGAGTTCGTCTCGCTGGACGCGGCCGTCGCCCCGTCGGATGAACTGGCGCTGCTGCCGCCGGTGAGCGGCGGGTCGGAGGGGCGGCGGTTCTGGTTGACGGAAGAGCCGCTCGACGCGGCCGAGGTGTCTCGCGTGGTCGAGGATCCAGCCTGTGGCGCCGTGGTGACGTTCGTCGGCGCGGTGCGGCGTGAGAACGAGGGGCGCGAAGTCGACTACCTCGAGTACGAGGCGTACCCGGGCATGGCCGAGGCGAAGATGGCCGAGATCGCCGGCGAGATCGAGGCGCGCTGGGGCATCACACGCGTCGCGATGGTGCACCGACTGGGGCGCTGCGAGGTGGGCGAGGCGTCGATCGTGATCGCGGTGGCGTCGGGCCACCGCCGCGAGGCGTTCGAGGCCTGCCACTACGCGATCGACCGGGTCAAAGAGATCGTCCCGATCTGGAAGCGCGAGGTGTGGAAGGACGGCGCCGTCTGGATCGGTATGAAGCCGTAGCCAGAGGAATCGGACCAGGGCGGGCGAGGAGGGGAGCGGACGACATAACGTCTGGTTTGCTCAGTCGGCGGCGTGGGCACCACGCCCGAATGCGCGCCGGTGGACGTCGGCGAGCCGCTGGGCGGCGACTTTGGTGTAGACGCGGGTCGTGTCGGCGCTCTCGTGGCCGAGCAGGTCCTGGACGGCGGCGAGGTCGCCGGTCTCGGCGACAAGGTGGGTCGCGAACCAGGCCCGGAACCGGTGCGGAGTCAGCCCGGCGTCGGGCAAGCCCGCCGCCACCGCCAGCCGCCAGATGACGTCGCGCACGCCGTCGGTCGAGAGCGCCGACACGCGCCCACCGGCGGCGCGGTCGTGGCGGGCGAAGACGGGCAGCGCGCCGGCGCCGCGCCCGTTGGCTTCGCCGCGGGCCGCGAGGTACGCCCAGATCGCGCGCCAGGCGTCGTCGGTGAAGAACACGAGCCGCTGTTTGCCGCCCTTGCCGGTCACGACCGCCCGCTGCTGGTCGCGCTCGAGGTCGCCGCGGCGGAGCGAGACGGCTTCGGAGACGCGGAGGCCGGAGCCCCGCAGCGTCTCGACGAGCGCGACGTCCCGCAGCCGGATCAGCTCGCCGGCGCGCGATCGCGCCGGCGGAACGCCGTGGGCGGCCTGGAGGACGCGCTCCATCACGTCGTCCGTCGGGACGCGCGGCAGCTTTTTGGGCCGCTTGCCGCGGAGCTGGGCGACCCGCAGCCGGATCGTCTCGAGTGGCAGGTCGGACCGGTGCCGCTCCCGGACGAGGAAGGCGTACAGGCGGGCCACGGCGGTCGTGTAGAGGTGCACGGTCGTCCGCGGCGCGCGGCCGCCGTCGGAGATCCAGCGCGCGAAGCCGATCGGATCGTCCTCGGTGAGCTCGCCGACCGTCCGCGGTGGGACCGCCCGGACGTGGTCCAGGTATTCCCGGAAGCGGCGCAGCGCATACTTGTAGGTGTCGGCCGTCGAGCGCGCGCGGCCGACCGTCAGGTCGTCGAGGAAACGCTCGACCGCCTCGTCGAGCGTGAGCCCGCCCGCGGTTGTCGTGGAGGCCTCGCTGACCATAACGGCATGGTCGAAGGCGCGGCGTTAGGCGGACGTCAGAGCTAGACGATGGTCGGCTAAATTGGGCTCAAGGGTAGTGGTCCGGCTTCGGCCCGGCCGCCGGGTGGGCGGAGTTAGAAGAACCTCGGGGGATTTTAGCGGGCACCACGACATGCGTTCTACACAGCAGGGCGCCGGGTGACCGTCGCGGGCTGCTTACGGCGCCCCGCTAGATCGGGTGTGCTCACGATTACACGCACAACATCTACCAGACTATTGGCCTTTGGCCGCCTGGTTCTCGTCCCGACCCGGGTGGCCGGGAGTCACCACGGCCGGGGTGCTATGGCTCGAGGATCGCGTGGACGACGTCCGCGACGCGCTGCACGATCGCGGCCGGCAGGGCGCCCCGGCGCCGCCACCGGCGGTGCTGCCAGTCGACCGAGCGCACCTGATCGCACAGGACGACGCCGGTTGCGTCCAGCCCCTCCGGCAATGGCACCTCGAACGCCCATCCGCGCGTCGTGCTCGTGAGGGGGCAAACGACCGCCATCCCGGTCGCGGCGTTGAAGCGCCGCGACGAGAGCACCAGCGCCGGCCGCCAGCCAACCTGTTCGTGACCGGCCCGGTCGCCCAGGTCAAGGCTCAAGTCGACGAGGTCGCCTCGGTCGGGCGCCTCCTCCTCACTCACCAGACCTCGCGCCCGACTGGAGCCCCCCAGTCGACCGACTCGGGCCTCGTCGCCGGATCGAGCCGCGCCAGCAGTTCATCGAGGGTCACGCGCGACGGGCCAATCGGTCGGGCGACGATCGCACCGCCGTCCAACGTGACGTCGACCAAGGTCCCGGTGCCGATCCCGGCCTCGTCGGCAAGGCGCTTGGGGATGCGAACTGCGAGGCTGTTGCCCCACCGTTGCACGTGCGCGCGCACTCGCTCCCTCCAGGGGATAGACGATGTTTCTACATTGTCCGACGCGCGTCGTCCGCCCGTCAAGAAACCCGCCTAACAGCCGGCGGCCGGCAGGTCCGGCCGGCGCGCGCTAGGTTCGGGGTTATGTGGAGCGCTCGTGCTCCGCCGGGCCTCCAAGCGAGGCCCCGTCCGCCACGTATCGGAGTTCGGGATCCCCCTCGATCCCCAGCTTGCTGGCCACGTCCATTGCAGCCCGCGGCGTGCGCAGGACCCGACGGATGTCGCCCGCACCGAGTGCGCCCCTGCGCGCGCGGTGCAGCAGCCCTGCGACCGGACTGGAGCCGATCGCCGCGGCGTACAGCCGGCCCTGCTGGCGCTCGGGCAGCGCCTCGTAGTCGGCGCGGGCGCGCAGCTCGGCCAGGACGCGGCTCGCTTCCTCCATTACAAGGGCCTCGATCCGGCGCAGGGCCTCTTCTCCCCGCTCGAGCGCCGCCGTCATCGGCGCCGCGCGGTCGTGGCCTCCCGGTGCCGATTCGGCGGGCCGCGGCGGAGGCGCATGCACCGCCTCGAGTTGCTCCCAGCCGAGGTCCAACGGGTCCACCGCGCGGCCCAGCGCCGGCGCGAACCGGGTGCGGGTCTCGGCCCAGTAGTGCCTCCGGCTCGGTGCCGACAGGAGCCGGAACTCGGGAAGAAGCAGGCCGGTCAAGGCGCCACCAGTGCAGCAGCCCGTGTCGATCGCGAAGACGCAAGTCCCAGAACGCGGGACCAGACGCCTCACCACCTCGGTAAATGCCCCCGAGGATGTCGATCGCGGCGACGGACAGCATCAGCGCTGCCAACCCAATTGGCTGCCCAACCGGGACGCCGGTGAGGCAACGGCGGATCTCGCCGACGAGCAGCCCCCGAAGAGTCGCGCGAACCTTCCGGAGCGCCTGATCCTCCGAGAGCTCGTCGAAGGTCACGCCGAGCAGGTGTAAGTCAGTCGCGACATCGGGCCAAGGTGCGAGCGCCATTCGACCGGAGAATACCGGGCCGATAGCGGAGTCGCGTCAGTCGAAGGAACGCTGCTCTGCTCGCTCGGGCGCCGACTAGCATTCCCCCTGTGAACGACAAAGCTCTGAGAGCCGCTGCAGCGGGGATCGCCGACGAACTTCCGGCTGTGCTCACCGAGTGGGTCGCGCCCATGACCGGTCGACGGCCACGATCGGTGGGTCGGCGTGTGAAAGCGATGTTGGCTCGAGAGTTGGAGGATAAGCTCCGCCTCCTCATCGCTTACGCCGACGAGATGGCCAGTGTTGGCGACTTCGAGTCCGCCCAAGCCGTTCGGCAGCGCATGCTCGCTGAGCTATCGCCGATCGCGGACGAGGACCCCGAGGCGACCGCCTCGCTCGAGCGTGTGCTCGCAACGCTGCACGCCGTCTACCCCGGCTACTGCGACTTCGTCACGTTCGTTGTGCAGGTGCACGGCCACCGGGCTGTAATGAGCTTCCTTCAAGAGGCGTTCAGCCCATCTGGGCTCGCGTCGCAGTTCCAGCGCCTGCTCCGGGCAAAGCATCCCGTGCCCAGATGGCTGCATACGCGGCCGCTCCGGCTAACTGCAGCGGGCGTACACCGACGGATCGCACTGTGGCGAACAGTGGCTGCGGACTGGGAGCAGCTGACTCGCGTCCCGTACGGACTCTTGTCGCTCGCGCAGCGAAGTCCCAGGTCCTGGGACGACACTGGCCGCGTGGCGCTGGCCGACCGCGTGAGGGCGCTCGAGCAGGTCCCGAACCTCGCTGACCTAGCACACCAAGACTGGGTGACGGTGCGCAACGCCATCGACCATGGCCGCGAGCTTTACCAGCCCACAGCCTCAACTGTGGAATTCCGCGACAGAGCCGGCACCCACACGCTCGGCGCCTTCGAGGTTCACGACCAACTCATCACGATGGCCAACGCGAACGCCGTGATGTTGCTCACCGGCCTCCTTGTCGTTGACGGGATGCAGACACTCGCGCAGGGCTGGCCGTAACTAAGCGCGGTATAGCGGTGGCGTACGCGACGGGTGCCGCCGAATCGTGTGATCGGCTAAATCGGAGTTAAGAGGAGCTTGGCCTCGAGCTCCGCTTTCTTGCCTTCGATCGCGTCGGGGCCACGCCGGACCGCGGCGGCCAGGCACCTTCCGCCGGGGGCCGCGGGTGGGTCTG
>Ga0070741_10009682_pt1 | contig 18574 bp, 21 predicted proteins | sample Coa_R1_4_FD_66440 | JGI IMG/M metagenome (GOLD analysis project Ga0070741, IMG submission 66440) | Surface soil microbial communities from Centralia Pennsylvania, which are recovering from an underground coalmine fire - Coalmine... | ecosystem: Environmental > Terrestrial > Soil > Unclassified ...
GCCGAGCCGATGCCGCCTCCGGGAAGGGGTCTTTCGTCGCCATCGCCGTTACAGCCGGGCGATGCCTTCGGTGAACAGGTGACCCTGCCGGAGCGCACGATGATCTATCTGAAGGGCCACACCAAGTGGGACACGGCTTTCGATACGCTTGTCGACGCGTTCAAGTCGCTGCACGAATATCTGGACAAGCAGAATATCAAGCCGGCCGGCCCCGCCTTTACCGTCTATACGGAAACCGACGACACCGGTTTCTCCTATCAGGCCGCGCTGCCTGTCAGCGAGACACCCAGGGATCCTCCCAAAGGCGATATCGCCGTCGGGCCCGCGCCATCGGGCAAGGCCTACAAGTTTGTTCACCGCGGATCCTACGATGCCATGGATACGACCTATGAAGCGATCACCAACTATCTTGACGACAAGCAACTCGAGGCCAAGGACCTCTTCATCGAGGAGTACACCACTGATCCGGTGAAGAGCGATCCTGACAAGCTGGTGGTGAACGTCTTTGTACCGGTGAAATAATGATCGTATCGCGGACACTCACAATTCTATTCGCCTGCACGGTACTTTTTGCCCAAGCGCATGCAGCGGAAAAACTGGTGACGGTCACCGGCGAGGCCACTGTTGCGGTTGCGCCCGACACCGCGATGATCCGTATCGGCGTCAGCAGTCAAGACAAGACCGCGCGCGAAGCGGGTGAAGTCAATGCAAGGCAGATGACCGCGGTGCTCGCCGCGATCAAGGAGACTGGCATCGCCGATCGCGACATCCAGACGTCGCGGCTGTCGCTGCAGCCTCAGTACGATCCGAACAAGGGCGGCACCGCAAGGCTCACCGGCTTCCAGGCCACCAATCAGGTGACGGTCCGCATTCGCGATATCGACAAATTGCCGTCAGTGCTTGATCGCGCCATTGCCGCCGGGGCCAACGAGATGTCGGGTATCGAATTCGTCGTCTCGGAGCAGTCAAAGCTGCTCGATCAGGCCCGCGACGATGCGATTGCCGACGCGCGCCGTAAGGCCGAGCTTTACGCCAAGGCAGCCGGCGCCAAGCTTGGCCGCGTGGTCTCGATCACGGAAGAAGGTTCCTCCCCGCCACCGCGGCCGATGCAGGCCGTGCGCGCCGGCGCCGTGCCCGTCGCGCCAGGCGAGCAGACGCTACGGGCCGTGGTGACGGTAAGCTATGAATTGGCGCTGTAAATCCGCCTTAGCTTGACTTAACGATGCACGGACCCTAGGTTCCGCGCGTTCTCGATAGAGACGTGAAATCCCAGTTCCGCCGACCGGTCCGTCAGGAGGCCGGAGGCCACCGCCCGACAGCGCGATGCGCCCTCGGGCGCAAAAGTGTTTGGAGACCGATGTTCGACTCGTTGTCGGAAAGACTTGGCGGCATTCTCGACCGTCTCACCCGCCGCGGCGCGCTCAGCGAAGCCGACGTCGATGCTGCGTTGCGCGAGGTTCGGCGCGCACTGCTTGAAGCGGACGTGGCGCTCGACGTCGCGCGCGCCTTTGTCGACGGCGTGAAACAGCAGGCTGTCGGTGTCGAAGTGATGAAATCGGTGACGCCCGGCCAGATGGTCGTGAAGATCGTTCATGACCAGCTTGTCGCGACGCTCGGCGCAGACAGCAAGGGCATCGATCTCAATGCCGCGCCCCCGGTCGCGATCATGATGGTCGGCCTGCAGGGCTCCGGCAAGACCACGACCACTGCCAAAATCGCAAAGCGGCTCACCGACCGGCAGCGCCGGAAGGTTCTGATGGCCTCGCTGGACGTTCGCCGTCCGGCGGCCATGGAGCAGCTCGCCGTGCTCGGCCGCGACGTGCAGATCGACACGCTGCCTGTTGTCGAAGGTCAGACCCCGCCGCAGATCGCCCGCCGCGCGATCGAGGCCGGCAAGCTTGGCGGCTACGACGTCGTGATGCTCGATACGGCCGGACGCACGACGCTTGATGACGCGATGATGAGCGAGGCGGCGGAGGTCAAGCGCGCGATCGATCCGCACGAGGTGCTGCTGGTTGCCGACGCCCTCACCGGCCAGGATGCGGTCAACCTGGCGCGTTCGTTTGACGAGCGGGTTGGCCTCACGGGCATCATTCTTACACGCGTCGACGGCGACGGCCGCGGCGGCGCGGCGCTGTCGATGCGAGCCGTCACGGGCAAACCGATCAAGTTGATCGGCACCGGCGAAAAGCTCGACGCGCTCGAGGATTTCGATGCCGCCCGTATCGCCGGCCGCATCCTCGGCATGGGCGACATCGTCGCGCTCGTCGAGAAGGCCGCGGCGAACATCGATGCCGAAAAGGCGATGCGCGCGGCAGAGAAGATGCGCAAGGGCGCCTTCGATCTCGCCGATCTGCGCGAGCAGCTCGTGCACATGCAGTCCATGGGCGGGCTCAGCGGGCTGATGGGCCTGCTGCCCGGAATCGCCAAAATGAAGAATCAGCTTGCCACGGCGAATCTCGACGAAAGCGTCATCAAGCGGCAGATCGCGATCATCCACTCGATGACGCCGAAGGAGCGTCGGAACCCCGATTTGCTCAAGGCGAGCCGCAAGAGGCGCATCGCCGCGGGCTCCGGCACCACGCCGGAGGCAATCAACAGGCTGCTGAAGATGCACCGCGGCATGGCGGACATGATGAAGATGATGGGCGGCGCCAAACGTGGCCCGCTCGCCGGCCTCGCCCAGGCGATGGGATTCGGCTCCGGCATGCCGTCGCCCGAGCAGATGGCGGAAATGGCGAAACAAATGCCCGGCGGCCAGCTGCCGCCGAACATGCCGGGCGTCGGCGGCTCCTTGCCGCCGGCCATGCCGAAGCTGCCCCCGAACATGCCCGGCCTGCCTGGCCTGGGCGGAAAGTTCCCAGGATTGCCGGGCGGCCTGCCGCCCGGACTCGGAAAGAAGAAGTGAGTTTCGACCTATAGAGCAAGAAAGGACCGATAGAATGTCTCTCGTCATACGTCTCGCCCGTGCCGGCACGAAGAAACGGCCGGTTTATCACGTCGTCGTCGCCGACAATCGAGCTCCGCGCGACGGCCGCTTCATCGAACGGCTCGGTTATTTCAATCCATTGCTGCCGAAGGAAAACACCGAACGGCTCAAGCTCGACCTCGAAAAGGTTCAGGCCTGGATGAAAAAAGGCGCGCAGCCGTCCGACCGCGTGATGCGCTTCCTCGATGCCGCCGGAATTTTGAAGCGCCCGAAGCGGAACAATCCCGAGAAGGCGATCCCGCGGAAGGAACGCAAGGCGAAGGAAGAAGAGGCGGCAAAAGCCGCCGGCGCCGCACCCGCGGCGGAAGGCGGCAAGGCGGCGGAAAAGCCGGCGGCAGCCGCGCCGGCCCCAGCGGCGAGCTAAAGGCTCGCCGCCGCTGCCGTGGCCGAGCGCATCTGCGTTGCCCGCATCGGCGCCGCGCATGGCGTGCGCGGCGAGGTAAAGCTGTGGTCTTTCACCGAAGATCCCGCGGCGGTCGCGACCTACGGTCCGCTGGAAACGGAAGACGGAACGCGCCGCTTCGAGATCGAGTCCCTGCGCGCGGCAAAGGACCATTTCGTCGCACGTCTCTCCGGAGTGGGCGACCGAAACGCCGCGGAACAATTGCGCAATCTTGAGCTTTACATCCCGCGCTCACGGCTGCCGAAGATCAACGACCGCGATACCTATTACCATGCCGACCTCATCGGGCTCGACGCCGTCACGCCGGACGGCGTCCAGATCGGGACGGTTCATGCGCTGCATAATTTCGGCGCAGGTGACATCATCGAGATCATGCCGGTGGGCAGCGGTGAGCCGCTGATACTGCCTTTCAACGACGTGACGGTCCCCAGGATCGATCTGGAGGCAAAGCAGATCGTGCTTGTACGGCCGGTCGAAATCGAGGCGCGGGAAGAATGAGCATGTGGCGCGCAAGCGTATTGACCATCTTCCCGGACATGTTTCCGGGGCCGCTGGCGCAAAGTCTTGCCGGCAAGGCGCTGACGTCGGGAGTCTGGTCGCTAGATACAGTCGACATCCGCGCACATGCGAGTGACAAGCACCGCACCGTCGACGACACGCCCGCCGGCGGCGGCCCCGGCATGGTGATGAAAGCCGACGTGCTCGCGCATGCGCTCGACAGCCTGCCGCACGACACGCGTCCTCGTCTGCTGATGAGCCCGCGCGGGGTTCCGCTGCGGCAAAGCTACGCGGCAAGGCTCGCACGCGGCCCGGGGGTCGTCATCTTGTGCGCGCGCTTTGAAGGCGTCGACGAGCGGCTGATCAAGGCGCGTCGCCTGGAAGAGGTTTCGCTGGGCGATTTCATACTTTCCGGCGGCGAGATCGCCGCACTCGCGCTGCTCGACGCCTGCGTGCGCCTGCTGCCCGGGGTGATTGGCAAGGAGGCCTCCGCCGCCGAGGAAAGCTTCGCCGACGGGCTGCTGGAATATCCGCAATACACGCGGCCGCCCGTGTTCGAGGGCGAGCCGATCCCCGAGGTGCTTACCTCGGGCGACCACGCCAAGGTCAAGGCCTGGCGCCGCGCGGAGGCCGAGCGGCTCACGGCCGAGCGCCGGCCCGACCTTTGGTCGGCCTATCAGGCCCGCAAAGCAGCGAAAATCGGCCCTAATCCGAAGGGTGACAAGCCGAAAGCTTTGTAATACAAGCTCGCCGACCCATTCAGACCAGATCAGGACCGCGCGCCGGTTGCTGGCGCTGCCGACGGAGAATTCACAATGGACATCATCCAACAGCTGGAAAAAGAGCAGATCGCGAAGCTCTCCGCCGGCAAGGACATTCCGGACTTTCAGCCCGGCGACACCGTCCTGGTTAACGTCAAGGTCATCGAAGGCGACAAGACCCGCGTGCAGGCCTACGAAGGCGTGTGCATCGGCCGGTCGGGGCGCGGGGTGAACGAAAACTTCACCGTGCGCAAGATTTCATACGGCGAGGGCGTCGAGCGCGTGTTCCCGCTCTATTCGCCGATGATCGATTCGATCAAGCTGGTGCGCCGCGGCAAGGTGCGTCGCGCCAAGCTCTATTACCTGCGCGGTCTGCGCGGCAAGAAGGCGCGTATCTCCGAGGCGCAGGGTGCCGGCGGACCGGAAGGCGCTGAGGCTGCAACCGCCACCGAATAATATTCGGCTTGTTCTGGATGGGCTTGTTCTGGATGAAAGGGCCGCTGCGGCGGCCCTTTTTCCTGGGTGGTCGTTCGTTGTCGAAGCTCGGCCAATTGGCTATATAGCAGTCATGGTTTCCAAAGCTCAGCGGATTGTCCTGATCGACCACACGCGCCTTCCGTGGCGGTTCTTTGGCCGGCTCACGGCGGCGGTACAGGCAGGCCTTTGATCACGGCGGCAATGCCGCACGCCTGCGAGTCGTATTCCATCCTATCTGAGCAAAGTCGATATCATGAAACCACGCACGCTCTACGATAAAATCTGGGACGATCATCTGGTTGACGAGCAACCGGACGGAACCTGCCTCCTCTATATCGACCGTCATCTGGTGCACGAGGTCACCTCGCCGCAGGCTTTCGAGGGCCTGCGCGCGGCGGGCCGCAAGGTTCATGCTCCGGAAAAGACATTGGCGGTCGTCGACCACAATGTTCCGACGACGGATCGAACCAAGCCGAATCCGGATCCTGAAAGCGCCGAGCAGATCGCAGCACTCGCGAAGAATGCGAAGGAATTCGGTATCGAATACTTCAACGAGTTCGACAAACGCCAGGGTATCGTTCACATCATCGGCCCCGAGCAGGGATTCACCCTGCCCGGGACGACGATCGTTTGCGGCGACAGCCACACTGCAACGCACGGCGCCTTTGGCGCGCTCGCCTACGGCATCGGTACGTCCGAAGTCGAGCATGTCCTCGCGACGCAGACGCTGATCCAGAAAAAATCGAAAAACATGCGCGCGGTGGTCGACGGCAAGTTGCCGCCAGGCGTCACCGCAAAGGACATTATCCTTGCCATCATCGGCGAGATCGGCACCGCCGGCGGCACCGGCTACGCCCTGGAATATGCAGGCGAGGCCATCCGCTCTGTTTCAATCGAAGGCCGCATGACGATCTGCAACATGTCGGTCGAAGCCGGCGCCAAGGCAGGCTTTATTGCGCCGGACGAAAAGGCCTACGACTATCTCAGGGACAAGCCGAAAGCGCCGAAGGGAAAGGCCTGGGATGAAGCGATGCGCTACTGGGAGACGTTGCACTCCGATGATGGTGCGAACTTCGACCGCGAGATCAGACTCGACGCCGCAAAGCTGCCGCCGTTGGTCACCTGGGGCACCAGCCCCGAGCAGGTAACATCGATCACCGGCAAAGTGCCGGTGCCGTCCGAGATTCAGGATGAGAAGAAGCGCATAGCGGCGGAGCGCTCGCTCGAATACATGGGCCTCAAGGGCGGAGAGAAAATCATCGACATCAGGATTGATCGTGTGTTTATCGGCTCATGCACCAATGCGCGCATCGAGGACCTGCGTACGGTGGCTCGCGTGGTCGAGGGCAAGACGGTCAACGCCAATGTCAACGCGATGATTGTACCCGGCTCGGGCCTCGTTAAAATGCAGGCTGAAGCCGAGGGTCTCGACAGGATTTTCAAGGCGGCAGGATTCGAGTGGCGCGAGCCAGGCTGCTCGATGTGCCTCGCGATGAACCCGGACAAGCTCCGGCCCGGAGAACGCTGCGCCTCGACGTCGAACCGAAATTTCGAGGGGCGGCAAGGTTACAAGGGCCGTACCCACCTTGTGTCGCCGGCAATGGCCGCGGCCGCGGCAATCGCCGGCCACTTCGTTGACGTGCGCGAGTGGAAATAGCGCCGCCGTAAATCCGGTCGAGGTCAAAAAGGCCGTGCCTCCTGGCGGGCCTTTTATCACCAGCAGCGCCACGCGCGCCGGTACACCCAATGCCCGTTGCGCCACACGCGCACGCGCGCCCAGCCACAGGCCGGACCCGCGTAGTAAGGCGTCGCGTAATAATAGGGGCCCGGATAGTAGGCATAGGGGTAGCCCCAGCCCCAACCAATTCCAAACCCGAACGCCGGACCCCAACCCCAGCCGCCATGCCAGTGACGCCCACGCCAATGCGCATCCGCACTGCCGGGCATGAACGCGACAATACTGATGATCAGCGCGGCGCCTGTGAGAAATTTCGAGAGTCGAGACATCGCCGTACCTCCGATGCCACCCCGCCACTTTCAATATATATCAGTGCCGGGGCCTTCTCTATTCCCACCAGCAACGCATCTGCGGCACGATCACCGGACCGCTCACGCGGTACTCCTGTGCAAGCCAGGCGTAACACTGGCGCTTTGCATTCGGCCCCGGATAGACGCGGCGCGGATAAATCGTAACGCGGGGCCGCTTTTTCTGCGCTGCACGATCAGGACAATCCGGTGAGGATCGCATCTGGTCACAGCGCACGGATTGGGCCGATGCCGGCAATGACGCGGCCATCAGCAAAACCAGACCGATCCCAACCAACCGCGCTGCCATTCGCCACATCGCCGGTTTCGCCTCGCGCCAGACCGCCAACCGTTGCGCATCTGCGGCCATGCCGTCAACCGCTTGGTCGCCGCGTGAACCTCCCTTACAACGTTGCCATGAAAGGTAAATTCCGCGATTGGCACGGCTTGGCGGCGCCAACCTTGTCCGATATCGAGGCACTCGCATCGGAGGCCTATGGCCGGCTGCCGCGGCGCTTTCGCGACCTTTGCGACAACCTCGTCATTCGCGTCGAGGATTTTCCGACCGATGAAGTCCTCAACAGCATGCAGGCCGAGAGCGAATTCGACCTGCTTGGTTTGTTCCAGGGCGTCGGGCTGCCGTTTCAGTCGGAATCGGTTCCGGAAGTGATGCCCAACATGATCTGGCTCTATCGGCGTCCGATCCTCGACTACTGGGCCGAGCACGAGGATACGCTCGGTGCAATCGTCACGCACGTCCTGGTACACGAAATCGGACACCATTTCGGCCTGTCGGACGAAGATATCGAGGCGATCGAAGCAAGCGCTGAATGAGGTCGATCTGAAATCACGATGATGCTCATTCAAAATATGAATTGGTCGGGCGTGCCCGACTGCACGACCATCGAACGGCAAGGAGATTCACCATGATCGTGACTGTTTTCCGTTCCCGCCTGCGCCCGGGTGCACGTGAGGACTACGTCGCCCTTGTCGATCGCATGGTCGAGCTGGCGAAAACCATGCCTGGTTACATTTCACATAAGGGATTCTTCGCCGACGACGGGGAGCGGGTTACTATTGTCGAGTTCGAGCATGAAGAGGGAATGCGCGCGTGGCGCATGAATTCCGAACATCGCGCAGCACAGAAAAAGGCGCGCGAGATTTACTATTCCGAATACAGCGTGCAGGTGTGCAATGTGGTGCGGGAATCAAGGTTCAAGCACGAACATGCAGTCGCGTGAGGAGAGACAGGGCCGAAACGCATATCTACCTGCGCGTTATGGCCCTTGACCGGTCCGGTGGGCGTCTTAAGAAAAGGCCTATCGACCGACCAACCGGGAGTCCGGGAACCATGGAAAAATTTACAACACTCGAAGGTGTCGCGGCGCCGTTGCGCATCATCAATGTCGACACCGACATGGTGATCCCCAAGCAGTATCTCAAGACGACCAAACGTACCGGTCTCGGCAAGGGTCTGTTTTCCGAGCGCCGCTACAGGGACGACGGCAGCGAAAATCCCGATTTCGTTCTGAACAAGCCGGCCTACCGCAAGGCCAAGATTCTGGTCGCGGGAGACAATTTCGGCTGCGGTTCCTCGCGCGAACACGCGCCGTGGGCGTTGATGGATTTCGGCATCCGTTGCGTCATCTCGACTTCATTCGGCGACATTTTCTACAACAACTGCTTCAAGAACGGCCTGCTGCCGATCCGCGTGTCGCCTGAGGATCTTGAAAAACTTTTTGACGACGCCGAACGCGGCGCCAATGCGACACTGACCATCGACCTCGAGAAGCAGGAAATCCGCGGTCCCGACGGGGGCGTGGTCCATTTCGAGATTGACCCGCACCGCAAGCACTGCCTGCTCAACGGCCTCGACGATATCGGGCTCACCCTCCAGAAGCAGAGCAAGATCGCAAGTTACGAGAAGAGTGCCGCCGCAGCACGGCCATGGGCGTAAGCCGACGCTGCCTTTGCTAATGTATATCGAGGGTTGACTGCGGGACCGGCGCAGGCGGCACGGCACTGGCGGTGCGCGCACGCCGATGCGAATGTGCCGACAGCGCGTGCCTGGTTTTCAAGCGTTGCGCGACCTGCAAAGCGGGTTTGTACGATTGCGCCACACAGAAACTGTCGACGGCGTCAACCACTGCCGCGCTGATCAGCTGCTGCCGCTCGGGCGACGCCATTTCCAATTCCTCATCACGGTTCGCAATCGAGCCCGCTTCGAGAAGCACAGCGGGCATCTGCGTCTCTTTCAGCACGAACAGTGTGTCGTAGCGATAGACACCGGCGTCGGCGTCCAGAAGCTTGCGTTGCCAGCGGCCCATGAAGCTCTCGGTATAGTGCGGCGTATATTCCAGGCCCCGCGCTTTCAACTGCCGGCCGAGCATGCTGCCGAACAATAGGCTGTCTTTTGGATCGGGATTGTCGTTGGAAACGAAGATGGAATGACCTTTGAACCGATCACTGAACGTCTGCCGCTTGCCGTTGTAGTCCCACTTTTCCAGAAACCGATCGGGGACCGAATCATGGTGGATTGAGAGGAGCAGATTCGCCGACAGCTCATTGGCACGCGCGACGCGGGCGTAAAGGCTCCGGTTGGCGCGCCCGTCGCTTACCAAAAGGACCGTCTTGGCAAAGCCCGCCTCCAGAAGGGCCCGGTCGATCTCTTTGGCCAGCCGCAGGTTGAAATCATATTCGTCGGCACCGCGGGCGCTTTTTGCCCCGGGTGATTTTGCGGTGTGGCCCACGTCAAGTACGACGCGGAAATCCGGGCGGGTGCAACCGGCGGAGCCGGATTTGACGGGACTCGCCGGCGGCTCGGCACGGGCAATGGCGAGCGGCAGCGCGGACAAGAGAGCCGCGAGCGATACCGCGATCGATTGCCAATGGCGGATCATGATTCATCCTGCGACATTTCCCGCCGTCGAACAATTACGCCTGTGGACGTTTCAGGCCCGGGCCGCAATTGCCTCCGCGATCGCAACGGTACGCCGCGCCATGTCGGCATGCAGGCGCTCGACCATGCGGCCGTCGATCGCGACCACACCCTTTCCCCTGTTTTCGGGTAAATCGAATGCCGCGATCAACTTGCGCGCCTGCTCAACCTCGGCCGGCGATGGCGAGAATGCCTTGTTACAGGGTTCAATCTGACTGGGGTGGATCAGCGTCTTGCCGTCGAACCCGAATTCGACGCCTTGGGCACATTCCTTGTCGAATCCAGCCGCATTACCGATGTCGTTATAGACGCCGTCAAGGATGCCGATGTCGTGGATGCGCGCGGCGGCGACGCACATGGAGAGCCAAGGCAGCATCGGCGCCCTACCCGGCACGAGGCGCGCGCGTGTGTCCTTGGCGAGGTCGTTGGTGCCCACGACGAACCCGGACAGGCGCGTTTCCGAATCGCGCGCCGCGGCTGCGATCGCGAGAATATTGAAGATCGCAAGCGGCGTTTCGATCATTGCCCATACCCGCGTCCTGCGGTCGGTACCCATGTCAAGCAGACGGCGGCCGATCAGTTCCAGCGTTTCGGGGCTCGACACCTTGGGCACCAGGATGGCGTCGGGCGCGGCATGGGCGGCCGCGGAAAGATCGTCCGCGTGCCATGGCGTATCGACACCGTTGATACGAATGAAAACTTCTCGCGGACCGAAACCACCCGCTTTCACCGCATCCACCACTTGCCGGCGCGCAACGTCCTTGGCGTCGGGGGCGACCGAATCCTCAAGGTCGAGGATCACGCCGTCGGCAGGCAGGGTCCTTGCCTTGTCCAGGGCGCGCCTGTTGGAACCGGGCATATACAGAACGCTGCGGCGCGGGCGGATAGTCATCCGGACACTCCTCCATGAAATCCTACCGTCCATAATGCACGTGCGCCACTCTCGCCCGCCACAGGTTGCCAAACGCGGCGGGAGCATGATTGTGTGACCAACGGTTCACCGGTGACAAATTATGCCGTTTCCCGAACAACTCATTGACGGTTACCGCACCTTCCTGCTCGGCCGGCTGCGTCACGAGCAGGACCGTTACCTGACCCTTGCTGAAAGAGGACAGGCACCGGAGATCATGGTCATCGGCTGCTGCGATTCACGCGTTTCACCCGAAGTGATCTTCAATGCACGACCCGGTGAGCTGTTCGTCGTACGCAACATCGGAAATCTTGTCCCACCCTATACGGTCGACGGCGCGCAACGAGCTGTCTCGGCGGCGCTGGAATTCGCAGTGCAGGCGCTCAAGGTGAAGCACATCGTGGTGCTCGGTCACGCCCAGTGCGGCGGCATCCGCGCCTACGCGGCGGAGGCAGCGCCGCTGTCGCCCGGCGATTTCATCGGGCAATGGATGGCGCTCATCGCACCGGCGGCCGCCGAAATCGGTCCGCGCGGCAATCGCTCCCTGGACCAATATCTGACGCAGCTGGAGCAGGCGTCCATAGTCAAGACGCTCGACAATCTGCTGACATTCCCGTGGATCAAGGATCGGGTGACACGCGGCACGCTCACGCTGCACGCAGCCTATTTCGGTGTGGCCACCGGTCAACTTTCGGTGCGCGATCCCGCCACGGGACAGTTTGTCCAGGTTGCCAAGGACGAACACATGCGGGTGATGGCTCCGCCCCGTTTCTGACCCTTCCAACGACTTACTTCGTCTTAACCGTATCGGCACGGATTTTTCCGGTGAATCCGACCCGCAACGCGAATCGTGGTTAGCGAGAATCCGCCGTTTCTCCCTAACGCGATGGTAATGACCTAGCGCTACAGCTGGCGGACATCTCATTTGCGGGAACGTTCGAAGCCGTGATCGAAGAGCGGTCGATTATCGCTGAAATCGAGGGGACCTTCGCATCGGGATCGACCGACAAGCAGGCGGACATTCTTCGCCGGGTCACCGATCTGTTCCTCGCCGGTGCGGACAGCTACTCCGAAGAGCACGTCGACCTCTTCGACGGGGTCATTTCACGCATCGCTGAAAGGATCGAGATCAAGGCCAGGGCCGAGCTTGCGCATCGATTGGCTCCGGTTTCCAACGCGCCGCTGAAGACCGTGCGCAACCTTGCGCATGACGAATCAATCGAGGTCGCGGGCCCGATCCTGAGCCTGTCCAACAGGCTCTCCGACGAGGACCTGCTGTCGATTGCAAGCGGAAACAGGCAGGATCGTTTGCTTGCCATCTCAAAGCGTCCGTCACTCAGCGAGAAGGTCAGTGATGCGCTGGTGACGCACGGCAACCGCGATGTCGTTCTTTCGGTCACCCGCAATGAAGGCGCTCGATTTTCCGACGCGGGCTATACCAAACTGGTCGATCGGTCGATCAACGACGAGGTGCTCGCAATCTGCGTATCAATGCGCAAGGATATCCCGCAGGAGCATTTCAATTCCCTCATCGCCCGGGCATCGGAAGTCGTCTTCGAAAAGCTGGCCGCAAGCAATCCGCACGCGGTCTACGAGGTTCATAAAGTGCTGACCGACATCACCGGTCAGGATCCGTCCGGCCAAACAAAGGCCGTTCGCGACTACCGCGAGGCCGCAGCGCGGTTCGACATCCTCAAGCGTTCGGGCGCGCCGGTCGATCCGGCCGTGTGCGAATACGCGAAAAACGGAAAATTCGAAGATACGGTCGCAGCACTGTCCTCCCTGTCCGGTGCGCCGATCAAGCTTGTCGAAAGCGTCATGAATGACAGCCGACCTGAAAACGACTTCGCGCTTATCCTGGCAAAAGCCGCCGGTCTGTCGTGGCCGACCGCCAAGCACATTTGCATTATGCGACGCAAGGTCCTCCGTTTTTCGCCGCAGGCGATTGAAAATGCGCGTCACAGCTTCGAACGCCTGCAGACAGCGACCGCGCAACGCCTCGTCCGCTTCTACAACGAACGCCACGCCGCGCTCGCCAACTTCCAGGAGCTCGCGCAGCACATTCGTGCACAGGACAGCTCGGCTCGCGCATCGTAGCCGGCAGCCGCCTTGCGGAGTCCGGGCGCGCTTACGCAGCCCGGCGTTTGGCCTGGATGAGCTTGCGGTTGATCAGGCACTCGGCGATCTGCACGGTGTTGAGCGCCGCACCCTTGCGCAAATTGTCGGATACGACCCACATCTGCAGGCCATTTTCGATCGTTCCATCCTCGCGAATGCGGCTGATGTAAGTCGCATCTTCGCCTACACATTCGTACGGGGTGACGTAGCCACCATCTTCGCGCTTATCGATGACAAGACAGCCCGGAGCATTGCGCAGGATCTCGCGTGCTTCGTCCGCGGTGATCGGCTGTTCGAACTCGATATTGACGGCCTCGGAGTGGCCGACAAAAACCGGCACGCGAACGCAGGTCGCGCTGAGCCTGATCTTGGGATCGAGAATCTTCTTGGTCTCGACCACCATCTTCCACTCTTCTTTGGTGTACCCGTCTTCCATGAAGACGTCGATGTGCGGAATCACGTTGAACGCAATCCGCTTCGGAAACTTCTTCGCTTCCACTTCGTCGAGCGTAAATACCGCCTTGCTCTGCGAGAAGAGCTCATCCATCGCCTCCTTGCCGGCGCCGGAGACCGATTGATAGGTCGCCACGACGACTCGCTTGATCTTCGCCCGCTCGTGCAACGGCTTGAGTGCCACAACGAGCTGGGCGGTAGAGCAATTCGGATTCGCGATGATGTTCTTCTTGGTGAAGCCCGCAATTGCATCGGCGTTCACCTCGGGCACGATCAGCGGAACGTCGGGGTCCATACGCCAGGCGGATGAATTGTCGATCACCACCGCGCCTTGCGCCGCAATCTTCGGCGACCATTCCTTCGATACGGCGCTCCCCGCCGACATCAGACAGATATCGACGTCCGAAAAATCATAGTGGTCGAGCGCCTTGACCTTCAGCGTCTTGTCGCCGAACGAACACTCGACCCCCTGGCTACGCCGCGACGCGATGGCGACCACCTCGTCGGCGGGAAAATTGCGCTCGGCCAGAATGTCGAGCATCTCGCGCCCGACATTGCCGGTGGCACCCACCACGGCGACCTTGTAACCCATTGTTAACGCTCCGGAATGATTTACCACCGGGCCTCCGCTGAGGGGCAACCGGTTGGCAGCGCTTCTAAGCGAGAACAGCGCGCAACACAACGGCAACCCGGTCAACGACGATTACATGCACCCCGCCCTGTACTCATGGCGTGATGAGCTGCCGTCGAGCTTCGTGCGCCTGCTTGCATATCTGGGTGCTGTCGCGCTGCTGTCCATGGCAGCTGCGCATCTTTCTCAATCGCCGAAATCGATCACTAGCATCAGCCCGGTACATAAATCGAAGTGGATCGAGATCGAAAAGCCCTTCCCTGCGTTCGCCCTGTCGATTCCTGAAGCGGCCGACGTGCCCGCTTCATACGCCATCCGCCGCCATGCCGACGGTGGAGGACGTAAGGATATTCTTGAATTGGGTGAATCCGACAGCGCAGCACCCTACCTGCACGTCGAGATCTACCGCCCGGGGTCGGAAATCGAGCGTTTTGCAGAGCCTGTCACCGAAATCGCGGCAAGCGCTTTCGCCTTGGGTCCGATCGAGATAAGGGCCGCCGAGCAGCCACTGGCAAGCAAGTTCGGTCCCGCGTCCGTTTATTTTTTCTCGACATCGGAAGGCACCCCCAGAAAGTGCCTGGCCTTCATTCGCGCATTTGCCGATCCGCGGCTGCAGCTGTCGGGCTGGTTCTGCCATGGTGGCGCGGAGTTCATCGAACTGGCCACGTTGGCCTGCGCGCTGGACCGGCTGACGCTGCTGGCCGCAGGCAGCGAGCCGAAGGTCGGCGCACTGTTCGCGCAAGCCGAGCGTAACCGCAGCTATTGCGGTCAAAGGGATCCGATCCTGGCGCCAACGCCGAAATATCATCTCCTCTGGAAGGCGCTTGCCAATCGCCCGCTGCCGCGGCGCATCGGACGCTGAACCGACGCCCGCCCCGGCGCAAAGTCCCATTCGATGAGATTGCGTGCCAGGCCGTACACGCGGACGGTGCAGATTCAATTGACCGGTGCAGGAAATCGGCGGATCATATTCCAATAAGAATATCTGAAGTGACGGGTGATGACCGGCTTCAGGGGAACCTCTGGGGAGAGGAAACGATGATTACACGACGTCATCTGCTCGAAACGGCCGGCGCTGGCGCCGCGCTTGCAATATCCGGATTGAAATTTTCCGCGGCGGAGGCCGCCGGCGTAAGGCTCACGCCGGGTGTACCGGAAGGCGTCGCAAGCATTGCCACCATGGGCACGCTGCCGGGAAAGAAGCCGCTGATTCAGCTTGCCGATCGTCCGCCGAATTACGAAGCACCGCTCGAATACCTGCGTACACCGATCACACCGAATGATCAGTTTTTTGTGCGCTATCACCTGGCGGACATCCCGAATGTCGACGCCAAGACCTACAAGATCGCCGTTGGCGGCGACGGCGCCAATGGCAAGGCCGAATTGACGCTCGACGACCTCAAGAAATTGCCTGCGGTTGAAGTCGTGGCTGTCAACCAGTGTTCAGGAAACCGCCGTGGGCTGTCGAGACCGCACGTCGCGGGCGTGGAATGGGGTTACGGCGCCATGGGCTGCGCGCGCTGGAAAGGCGCGAAGCTGAAAGACGTGTTGGATAAAGTCGGACTGAAGAAAGAAGCAATTGAGATTTTCTTCGGAGGTGCCGACGGACCTGTGGTCAACAAGACGCCCGATTTCGTCAAAAGCATCCCAGTCTGGAAGGCGATCGATGAATCCACGATCGTGGCATATGAGATGAACGGACAGCCGCTGCCGCACTGGAACGGCTTTCCGGCCCGCATCGTCGTTCCCGGCTGGACGGGCACTTACTGGATGAAGCACGTCACCACTATCGACGCACTTACCAAGCCGCTGGTCGACTTCTGGATGAATCCGGCCTATCGCATTCCGGTCGGCAAATTTCCTGTGAGAGACCGTTTCCTCAGCCAGGAAAACGCAACGACTACACCCATCACCGAGATGGTCGTGAACTCGCTCATCACCAGCCATCGGGACGGCGACAAGATCAAGACGGGCAAGGTCACGGTTAGCGGCCAGGCTTGGGACGGCGGCTACGGCATCCGTTCCGTCGATGTATCCCTCGACGGCGGCAAGACCTGGGCCGCCGCAAAGCTCGGCGTGGATCTCGGCCGGTTCGCATTCCGACCTTGGAGTTTCGAACTGTCGGCCAAGCGCGGTAAGAATACCGTGATGGTCAACGCTACAAACAGGCTCGGCCAGACCCAGGTTTCCGAACTCATTTTCAATGGCGCGGGCTACCACAACAATGTCATGCAAAACATAACGCTGACGGCGGGCTAGGGAGATCGACCATGCGCGCATTTGCAAGTGCATTCATCGCCGTTCTGGTTGCGCTCCCGGCGGCGGCTCAAGACAGACCGGTTCAGCTGAAAAAGGCTCCGGGACTCGACAAGGTCGAGGCCAACTGCCAAGCCTGTCATACTCTGGCCTATATCCCGATGAACTCGCCATTCCTCAACGCGGCCGGATGGGATGCGGAAGTGACGAAAATGATCAAGGCCTACGGCGCCCCGATCGACGATGCCGACGCCAAAGCAATCGCGGACTACTTGAAGAAAAACTACGGAATCTGAGTCGCGATCTGCCGCCCGCCATCATCACGCAAGCCCCGCCCGTCGCGGCGGGGTCTTTTTTTAAGAAATTTCAGGCATATACATCTTCCGGGGGCCTATGCCACGAAACGGAAGCCCGCTAGACTGCGTTGCATCACTGAGCCGGAATTCGAGGATCAAATGACAATGAAAGCCGTCGCCGGGACGTTTGCCGTGATCGGTGTTTTGGCCCTGCTGGCCGCGTCCGCGGATGCCCAGACCAGCCAGACCAAAAAGCGCGCCGTCACCTATAACCGCGACCGCACGGTCGTCATCAGCCGCGACGAGGATGGCCGCACGCGCACCCGGGTCATCATTCAGAAACGTTCCTACCTCGATCCCGGAACGGAGACTTTCCCGGGCGAACGGGTGGGCAATACCGGCTACGTTGAAAATCCGAACCAGTATGCCGGAAGCGTGATCAACAATACATCGGCAGGTCTCTACAACACCCAGTCGGCGCTTCCCGGACCGTGGACGTTGCCGGGCAGGAACAATCCCTGGCTCAAGTACTGAAACAAAAACGCGGCCAAAAGGCCGCGTTTTGATTTGGCATCCGTCGCCGGCCTAGGCGGCGAGCTTTTCCAGTTCGGCGAGAATCGCCGACCCCATTGCCGCCGTCGATACGACCTCTGTGCCCTCCGACTTGATGTCGGCGGTGCGCAGCCCCCTGGCGAGGGCTGCCGCAATTGCCTGATCGATCCAGTCGGCCTGAGTGCCGAGATTGAACGAATAGCGCAAAGCCATTCCGAATGACGCGATCATGGCGATCGGGTTCGCGATGCCCTTGCCGGCAATGTCGGGTGCGGACCCGTGCACCGGCTCGTACAGCGCCTTTCGCTTCCTGGTCTTGGGGTCGGTTTCGCCGAGCGAAGCGGACGGCAACATGCCAAGCGAGCCGGTCAGCGTCGCGGCAATGTCCGACAGCACGTCACCGAACAGGTTGTCGGTCACGATGACGTCGAATTGCTTGGGCCAGCGCACCAGCTGCATTCCACCGGCATCTGCCAGCATGTGTTCGAGCTGCACGTCCTTGAACTCGCGTGCGTGCAACTGCGTCATCACCTCGTTCCACAGGACGCCGGTCTTCATGACGTTGCGCTTTTCCATGGAGGTGACCTTGTTGCGCCGCTTGCGCGCCAGCTCGAAAGCCACGCGGCCGATCCGCTCGATCTCGTAGGTATCGTAAACCTGGGTATCGACCGCGCGCTTCTGCCCGTTGCCGAGATCGGTGATCGTCTTCGGCTCGCCGAAATAAACGCCTCCGGTCAGCTCGCGCAAAATGATGATGTCGAGACCCTCCACAACGTCCCGCTTGAGCGAAGAGGAATCCGCAAGCGCCGGGTAAACGATCGCCGGGCGCACATTGGCGTAAAGGTCGAGGTCCTTGCGCAGGCGCAACAGACCGGCCTCGGGACGCACATCATAAGGCACCTTGTCCCACTTCGGACCGCCGACCGCGCCGAAGATCACGGCATCCGCCGCTTTTGCCTTCTCCATAGTGGCATCTGTGATGGCAACCTTGTGCGCGTCGTAGCAGCAGCCCCCGACCAGCGCCTCTTCTGTCAAGAACCTGTCTGGACCGTTCTTATTGAAAAACTCGATGACGCGCTTTACCTCGGCCATGACTTCGGGGCCGATTCCGTCGCCGGGAAGCAGAAGCAGTTTGTGGGTGGCCATTTACCCCTCGCCGTTACTGACACGCGCGGATTGCTAATGGGCCGCGCGGCGATTGGCAAGGGAAGTCCGCTTATCGCGAGGCAAGCCCAGCGAACGTCGTTCAAGCAGACCGGCCTCTTAA
>Ga0070741_10009683_pt1 | contig 18573 bp, 20 predicted proteins | sample Coa_R1_4_FD_66440 | JGI IMG/M metagenome (GOLD analysis project Ga0070741, IMG submission 66440) | Surface soil microbial communities from Centralia Pennsylvania, which are recovering from an underground coalmine fire - Coalmine... | ecosystem: Environmental > Terrestrial > Soil > Unclassified ...
GCCGCGGAGGAATCCTGCATAGGCGATCTGCGTGCCGTCGGGCGACCACGCAGGCGACATCAGTGGATCGCGCGAGGACACGATCACCTGGCAATCGCCACCGTTGGCGTCGTCGGTGACCAGCTCGAAGCGGCGGTTGTCCCCGTAGCCGCGCGCGATGACGTAGGCGATGCGGTTGCCGGCGGTGACCTTCGCGCCCGCGGTCGGCACCGGCGTCGCGGCGAAGGAAACCGTCGATGTACACCAAGCGGCGCCCGCGACTGCGAGCGCGATGAGACTGCGGACCACCTGTGTTGCTCCTGACGCTGCCGGGCCTAGAGCGGCCGGCTTCCAGCGCTCCCCAACGAAGCTACGACAGGATGCCAGCCGCGCGTGCCGCTTGCTAGGTCTTGTCTATGGTGGCCGGACCAGCGGTGTGACCGGCGTCAGGTTTTGCCGAACGGCATGTCGATCGACACGCCCGTGCCGAAGGATCCGTCGCGGGGCAGCGACGGGTCGTTGCGCGGCCAGCTGTAGCCGATGACGGTCTCGACGTAGAGCCGCTGCGCGAAGATCGGCTCGCGGTAGACCACGCGCATGCCGAACTCGCCGAGCGGCTCGGGCGCCTCGGTCGATCCGCGCACGAAGTTCTCGAACGCGAGCGCGCGACCCTGGCGGAGACTCTGGTAGTAGATGACCGCGCTGCGCCAGTCGATGCCTTCGGTCTTCTGCGAGCGCGTCGCCGCGGTCGACAGGCGCAAGAGGCGCGTCGCCGACAGCACGTGGCTCCAGTCGAAATTGCCGGTGAGGCCGACGCCGTCGTCGGTATTCCAGAACGGTGTCATGCGCACGTAGAACACGTTGCGCTCGTCGGAGTAGAGGTTGAGACGCGTGCGCCACTGCAGGAACAGCTGCGGCGGCCCGAGCCCGTGCACGCCGATGCGGAACTCCGAGCGGAAGCGGTCGGTTTCGGGGAGCGAGTAGCCGAGGCCGCCGAGCCAGCCTTCGCGATCGTCGAGCCGCGGGAACTGCGAGCGCAGCGCAAAGCCTTCGGAGCGATCGCGCAGGAAATCGTTCTCGTTGTCGCGGCCGATGAACGCGTTCAGGCGATGCTTGAGCGTCGGCAGGTCGGCGCGTACGTCCATGCGCACGCGGAATTTGCTGCCGTCGAACTGCGAGTAGGCGCCGGAGATCTCCACGTGCCCGTGCACCGCGCGCGCAGCCTCGATGTCGCCTTTCTCGCCGAACAGGCTGTCGGCCCACAACGCGGCGCTGCAGGTCGTCTCTTCCAGGATGCGGCGTGTCTCGTCGAGCATCGGCATCGTGTCGGTCGCGCGGTCCTCGGCGCACGGGTTCGCGGGCGTCGGCGGCGGCTTCTCGGCTTCGTATTCGATCTGCGCGACCGCTTCCTCGCTCGGGGGCGCGGATGGCGCCGGCGTGATGGTGAGGTCTTCGATGGACTCGGGGACCGGCTCGCCGGGCGGGAACGCGCGGGCCTGGGTTGCCGCCAGCAGCACGAGGAGGAGCGTGGCGCAGCCGCGCCCGCGCGCTCTCCGCGTGCTCCGATCGGACATGGTGAAGCCTCCCTTGTCCAGCATAAGCCCAAACCCGCGCGTTTCCCCGGTCCGCTAGACTTTGACCATGACCAAGGATGAATTGCGGTTGACCCTGGAGAAGCTGCGCGCCGAGACGCAGGGACTGTCGTTCCGCGATGCGCGCGATCGCGAGCGCATGCAGGCGCTGCTGGCGGCGATGGAGCGATTGCTGCGCCGCACCGACGACGCCGGCGAGCGCGAAGAGGTGCTCGAGTCGATCAAGCAGCTCGAGGTCCAGCATCCGACGCTCACGGCGATCCTGTCCCGGCTGATCACGGCCCTGTCGTCGATGGGCATCTAGTTGTTCGAGATCCCGGAGTCCGAGATCGAGATCACCGCGGTGCGCTCGCAGGGCGCCGGCGGCCAGAAGGTCAACAAGACCTCCAGCGCGATCCACCTTCGCTTCGACGTGCGCGCCTCGTCACTCCCGCAGGAGATCAAGGAGCGCCTGCTCGCGAGCCACGATCGGCGCATCACCGAGGACGGCGTGGTCGTGATCAAGGCGCAGCAGCATCGCAGCCAGGACATGAATCGCGCGGAGGCGCTGCGTCGGCTGCACGACCTCGTGCGCGCGGCGAGTGTCGTGCGCAAGACGCGAAGGCCGACGCGTCCGACGCGCGGGTCGAAAGAGCGCAGACTGGAGAGCAAGGCCCGGCGCGCGCACGTGAAATCGCTGCGCGGCCGGGTCGAAGACTAGCGTCTCACGTCCTCCGCCAGCTCACTTCCTTGCCGCCGTCAGCGCGTGCCAGCACGCGCGCGGACACGAACAGAAGATCGGAAAGCCGGTTCGCGAAGCGCAGGCTGATCGGATTGATCGGCTCGGCCTCGTTCAGCATCCACAGCGATCGCTCGGCGCGGCGCGCGATCGCGCGCGCGAGGTGACACGCGGCCGCGGGCGCATTGCCGCCCGGCAGCACGAACTCCTTGAGCGGCGGCAGATCGAGATTGAGCTGAAGCACGTCGCGCTCGAGCTCCATCAGCTGCTTTTCGCCGACGACCACCGCACCCGGCATCGACAGCTCGCCGCCGAGATCGAACAGCTGATGCTGGATGCGCGTGAGCGCCTTACGCACCGGCTCGGGCAGATCCTGCGTGAGCACGACGCCCAGCTGGCTGTTGAGCTCGTCGACGTCGCCGAGCGCGCGGATCCGTGCGTGCGTCTTGGCGACCCGATCGCCGGTGGCGAGGCCGGTGGTGCCCTTGTCGCCCGTGCGCGTGACGATCTTCGAGAGGCGGTGACCCATGATGGCTGCCCGGTTAGAACGCGTAGCCAAGACTAAGCCAGAAATTCACGCCGGGCGACGGATAGAACGCGGGCCCGGCGAACGTGAGCACGCCGTACTCGGAGTACTTGCGATCGGCGAGGTTGTTGACGCGAGCGCTGGCGCGCCATGGACCGTAGCTGCCGTTCGCGGCGACATTGACCACGGCAACGCCCGGCAGCTCCCCGGCGGAATTCGCGAAATCGCTGTCGTAAGGTCGATGGCCGGTGGCGATCAGCTCGACATACGTACTCACGTTCTTCGCGAGAGTCACGGTCGCGGCGACGCGCCCCGTCTCGCGCGCGACGAGTGGAACGTCGCGGCCGCTATTGGAGCCGCCGGTGAGCACGGCGCGCACGTACTGACCGCCCGCGGACAAGGTCAGCAGATCGAGTGCGCGCCAATCGGCCTGCAGCACGACGCCGTCGCGACGCGTTCGCGGCAGGTTGAAGTTGGAGAACGTGTTCGGATCGAACGAGATCTCGTTCTTCAATTCCAGTTTGTAGAGCGACGCGTGCAGCTCGATCGGCTCTGTCTTCCAGTCCGCGCCGATCTCGTAGGTGCCGCCGGTCTGCGTCTGCAGCAACGGCGCGCCCGACGGCGGCGGTCCGAGACTGTAGAACTCGTCGGCTTTCGCGAATCGGTAGTTGCCGTCATAACGCGCGAACAGGCGCAGATGCTCGATCGCGCGCCAGGCGACGCCGGCTTCCAGCGCGTGCTGTGAATCGCTGACGGACGTCGGCGTCGGGAAAGTGAAGCCGTCGAAGAGCTCGTTGTCGACGCGCGCGAGGCGACAGCCGATCGTACCTTCGAGCGAGGAGACGATCGGCAGCACGGCCTGCGCGTAAAAGTCGCGCGTGCGCTGCGTGTCGGTTTGCGGCCCGATCGCGGAGATCAGTTCGTACTCGGCGAGCTGCCCGTCGGCGCCGACGGTGACGAGCGCCTCGCCGGCGGCCATGCGGAATTTCCCAGTGGCGCGCGGATTGAGCGACCAGAGATTGCGGTTCTGCACGAGCGTAGAAGCCGTTTCGCCGAACGTCAGCTGCACATTTCCGTCGCTGCGACGGTGCGTGAAGTCGGTCTCGAATTCCCAGCCCGAGTTCAGCGTCTGTCGCCAGTTCAGCCTCTGCAGCGTCGTCTGCACGTCGGCGTAGTCGTCGCAATGCGAACAGTCCCGGCGATCCTCTTCGACCTTCTCCGCGGTCAGGCCGCCCGGCGTCTGCACGCGATCGTTGATGTAACCCGCTTCCAGATACGCGGCGCCGCTGACGTAGTCGTAGCCGGCGCGCCCGAGCGCGTTCTCGTTCTCGTGATGGTTGTGGCGACGGTAGTTGTCGCTGCCGCTCGCTTCGCCGGAGATGCGATAGAAGAATCCCCCGACGCGTTGCCCGATCGATCCGCTCGCGCGCTGGCCGGAATAACTCCCGCCTTCGAGCCGCACGTCGCCGGCAAGCTTCGCGGCCTGGCGCGTGACGATGTTCACCACGCCACCGACAGCCTGATCGCCGTACAGCGTGCCAGCGCTGCCCTGGATGATCTCGATCCGCTCGACGCTCTCGAGCGAGATCGATGCGAGGTCCGGCGGCGCGATGTCGGGATTGTTGAGCCGACGCCCGTCGACGAGCACGAGCGTCGTGGCATTCGCGCCGACGCCAAAGCCGCGCATGTCGATCACAGCGGAAGAGCCGTCGCCGTAGAAATCGCCGGAGATCTGCACGCCGGCGACGCCGCGCAACGCTTCGGCGAGCGTGTGCGCGCCGCTGCGCTCGATGTCGGTGCGGGTGATCACCGTCATCGCCGCGGGCAGCCGGTTCTGCGGCTGCTCCGAGCGCGTCGCCGTGACGATCACGGACTCGAATTGCTGCGAAGGTTCGTCGGCCGCAGCAAAGGCCGATGCGCACAAAGCGCACACCAAGACGTAACGGATCATTCAAGCTCTCCTGCCCGCATCCCCGCGGGGCGAATCGAGTGGCGAAACCGCTTGCGCGGCGTGGTGCAGGCCGGTCTCCGGGCTCGCAAGCTGTTCGCTGAAATGCCTTCCCGGATTGCTCCAGTGGCGTGGGACTCAGCTCTTCTTGCTTACCGTTGCGGGGGCAGCGCCGGAATGTTCACCGGCTTCCCGTTTCACCCGAGCGCTCGTCAAAGCGTCCGGGCACCTGCGCCGCTATTATGCCGCCATGCAAAGCCAAGAGCTCAGCGCGGCGCTCGCCGCGGCGGACGCCGCTGCGCAGATCATCCGCAAGGCGTACCGCGGCAACTTCAAGGTCGACTTCAAGGCCGACGCGAGTCCGGTCACCGAAGTCGACGTCGCCGCCGAGCGCGCGATCAAGAAAATCCTGTCGGAGAAATTCCCGGACTACGGATTCTTCGGCGAAGAGACCGGACGCGATCACGCCGACGCCGAGAATCTCTGGCTGGTCGATCCGATCGACGGCACCAAAGCGTTCGTGCGCGGCTATCCGATCTTCTCGGTCCAGATCGCGCTGATGCGGCGTGGCGAGCTCGTGCTGGGCGTGTCGTCAGCGCCGTGCTGGAACGGCGGTGCCGGTGAAGTGATGTGGGCCGAGAAAGGCAAAGGCGCGTGGCTCGGCGACGAGCAGGTGCGCGTGAGCGAGGTGAGCGCGATCGAGAAGGCGACGCTGTCGACCGGCAATCTCGCGACGCTCGCGACGTCGGCTTCGTGGGCGAAGCTCGGCGCGATCGTGCCGAAGCTGCATCGCATCCGCGGTTACGGCGATTTCCTGCACTACCACTATCTCGCGACCGGCAAGATCGACGCGGCGATCGAATCCGACGTGAACATCCTCGACATCGCCGCGCTCGCGGTGATCGTGCGCGAGGCGGGCGGCACGTTCACCGACCTGTCGGGCAAGCCGGTTGGATTGGAGACGCGCTCGGTGCTGGCGACCAACGGGCGCCTGCATCAGACGCTGCGCGACGCGATTTCCTTCTAGTCGAAGATCACTGTCTTCTTCGAATAGATCAGGATGCGGTGCTCGATGTGCCAGCGCACCGCGCGCGAGAGCACCGTCTTCTCGAGATCGCGGCCTTTCTGCACCAGGTCGTCGAGCTGATCGCGATGCGAGACGCGGATCACGTCCTGCTCGATGATCGGCCCTTCGTCGAGCTCGTCGGTCACGTAGTGGCTGGTCGCGCCGATCAGCTTCACGCCGCGCTCGTGCGCGCGGTGATACGGACGTCCGCCGGCGAACGCCGGCAGGAACGAGTGGTGGACGTTGATGATCGAGCGCGGATAGCGCGCGACGAACGCCGGCGACAGGATCTGCATGTAGCGCGCGAGCACGATCAGATCGATGCGGTTCTGCTCGAGCAGCTGCAGCTGCTGCCGCTCCACTTCGGCCTTGTTCTCCGAGTCCACCGGCAGCACGTGATAGCCGATGCCGTGGAATTCGGCGAGGCGGCGACCGTCGAGATGATTGCTGATGATGAGCGGGATGTCGCAGGCGAGCTCGCCGCTGTGATGGCGATAGAGCAGGTCGGCGAGACAGTGGTCGTAGCGCGACACGAAGATGGCGACGCGCGGGCGATTCGCGGTGAGCTCGAGCCGCCAGCGCATCTGGAATCTCTCGGCGATCGGCGCGAACTGCGTGCGGAAGCCGGAGACGTCGAGATCGAACTCGGCGAGATCCCACTCGACGCGCATGAAGAAGAGCCCGTTCTCCGCGTCCTGATGCTGATCGGTGTGCAGGATGTTCGCGTTGTGCGCGTAGAGGAAGTCGGCGATCGCGGCGACCAGGCCTTTGCGGTCGGGGCAGTCGATCAGCAGGATCGCGCTGCTCTTCATTCGGCCAAGACGACGCTTTTGAGATCGCGCAGGCTGATGATCGGCCAGCTTCGGCTTTGCGCATGCGCGCGCAGCCGGTCGTCCGGATCTACGGCGACCGGTTGGTCGGCGGCTTCGAGCAGCGGCAGGTCATTGTGCGAATCGCTGTACACGCTCATGCCGCTGTAGCGCCGATCGCCTTGCCACGCCTTGAGATTGATCAGCTTGCCTTCGCGGAAATTCGCGGTGCCGGCGATGCGGCCGGTGTAGCGACTGTCGATGACTTCGGGATTGGTCGCGAGCAGCACGTCGATGCCGAGCAGCTTCGCAATCGGCTCAGTAATGAAGCGGCTCGTCGCCGTCGTGATCAGCAGCTGATCGCCCTGCGCGCGATGACGCTCGAGCAGATGCGCGGTGCCGGGCGCCACGATCGGCTCGATCTTCTCGTGCACGAATCGCGGACGCAGAGCGGCGAGCCTGTCGGCGCCGTGCTTGACGATCGGCGCCAGCGAGAAGGCGGCGAAGGCGGCGATGTCGAGCGTGCCGTCGAGGTACGCCTTGTAATAACGCTCGTTCTCGCGCGCGTAGGCTTCGCCGTCGACCAGTCCCTGCTCGACGAGGAACTGGCCCCAGAGGTAATCGCTGTCGCCGGCGAGCAGCGTGTGATCGAGGTCGAAAACGGCGAGGCGCATGACGCGGGAAGACGGGGTCGGTCGTTGCGGGGCGCGCAGGATAGCAGCGTTGGCGCGGGCGATGGGCGTGTGAAAGAATCGTCGCAAGCGCAATTCCAGGATTCGCGCGTGATCGACGCCGAAGGCTACCGGCCCAACGTGGGCATCATCCTGTCCGGACGGGCAGGGCAGGTGCTTTGGGCCAAGCGCATCCGCCAGGACGCGTGGCAATTCCCGCAAGGCGGCATCAATCCCGGCGAGAGCCCCGAGCAGGCGTTGTATCGCGAGCTCTTCGAGGAGCTCGGCCTGGAGCCGCCGCACGTGCAGGTCCTGGGCGTCACTCGCGATTGGCTGCGTTACCGATTGCCGCGACGCTATGTCCGGCGCGGCGGCAATCCCGTCTGCATCGGACAGAAGCAGAAGTGGTTCTCGCTGCGGCTCCTCGCCGAGGACGCCCAAGTACGGCTCGATCGCAGCGCGCGTCCCGAGTTCGACGGCTGGCGCTGGGTCGATTACTGGCAGCCGATCCAGGACGTCGTGCCGTTCAAGCGCGAGGTCTACCGCCGCGCGCTCGATCAGCTCGCGAGCACGGTCGCGATCGAAGCCCGCGCGGCCTGACGGCCGCGCTTCCGGCGCACTCGCTCTCTGAATCTCCCTCGGTTGACACCTTCACGGATCCTTAATGATAATGATTCGCAATTACACGATGGGAATCCGGGATGCCTCGTTGGGGAATGCGCTGGCCGGCACTGCTGTGCCTCGCGCTCTGCGGTTGCGGGGAGGGCCGCTCGTTGCCCGACGCGCAAGCGACGGGGGCTGAGCTCGCGCCGATCGCTGCGCTCGGCAAGAAGATCTTCGAGGACCCGTCGCTCTCGGCATCGGGGACGTTGGCGTGCCAGACCTGTCATGACCCTGCGCATGCCCATGCGGATCCGCGCGCAGTTTCCATCGGCGGCGTCGACATGGCGCAAACCGGCACGCGCAACGCGCCATCGATCCGCTATCTCGATCAGACGCCGGCGTTCTTCTTCCACGACGAGGGCACGCCGGTCGGCGGCTTCAATCGCGATGGCCGCGCCGACACGCTCGGGCTGCAGGCGCGGCGGCCGATCCTGTCAGCGAACGAGATGGCGAATGACACCGCGCAAGCGTTCGCCGATCGTTTGCGTCAGGCGACCTACGCGAGCGACTTCACCGCCGCGTTCGGTGCGCAGATCTTCGACGATGCGGATGCGACGCTCGATCGCGCGACCTTCGCCATCGAGCGCTACGAGCTCGAGGATCCGAAGTTCCATCAGTACAGCAGCAAGTACGACGATTTCCTGCGCGGTCGCGCGAAGCTGACCGAGGCGGAGATCCGCGGGCTCGCGCTGTTCAACAATCCGCAGAAAGGCAATTGCGCGGCTTGTCATCCGAGCGGCATCGGGCCCGGCGGCGCGCCACCGCTGTTCACCGATTTCACCTACGACAATCTCGGCGTGCCGCGCAATGCGGAAATCGCCGCGAACGCCGATGCAGGATTCTTCGACCTCGGCTTGTGCGGACCTTCGCGCGAGGATCTCGCCGATCGCGCCGATCTGTGCGGAGCCTTCAAGGTGCCGACGCTACGCAACGTCGCGGTGACTGCGCCGTATTTCCACAACGGTCGCTTCGCCACGCTGAAGGAAGCACTGCAGTTCTATGTGCGGCGCGATACCAATCCGGAAGCGTTCTATCCCGCGGACCCATTCGACGATCTGCCGCCGGCGCTGCACGGCAACGTCAACACTTCCGAGGTCCCGTACGACCGCCAGCCCGGCGACGCGCCGCGGCTCTCCGACGACGAGATCGACGATCTCATCGCCTTCCTCACCACGCTCACCGACGCCGATTTGAGACCATGACCCATCGCAATCGTATCGCCGGATTCTGTTTCGCCACATTCGCCGCGGTATCGACGCCCGCGTTCGCCGATTCCGCGACTGACGCGCTTGCCAAGCAGGTCGACGAGCTGGCCAAGCAGGTGAAAGCGCTGCAGGAGCAAGTGAAGCATCTGCAATCGCAGAACGAGGCGCTCGCCAACCAGATGGAAGGCGAGACGGCGAATGCGCAGGCGTCGCCGGTGCCGGCACCCGCCGCAGGTGCCGTCGCTGCCTCGAGCACTTCAGGCGGCGTCCTGTCGCGCGCGTCCTTGTTCGGCTACGGCGAGATCAATTACAGCCACTATGATCACGACGCTTCCGCGACGCAGATGGATCTGCGCCGCGCGGTGTTCGGCATCGGTTATCGCTTCAACGATCGCACCCGCTTCGTCTCCGAATTCGAAGTCGAGCATGCGATCGCGTCCGCCGACGACGAAGGCGAGTTCGAGGTCGAGCAGTTCTACATCGACCACCGCCTCGCGTCGGTGGTGAGCCTGAAGGCCGGACTGTTCCTGATCCCGATGGGCTTGCTCAACGAGTCGCACGAGCCGACGCGCTACTTCGGCGTCGAGCGCAACTTCGTCGAGACCGCGATCATCCCGAGTACGTGGCGTGAAGGCGGCGCGGCACTCTACGGCGACGTCGCTGGCCTGCGCTGGGACGTCGGAGTCACGACCGGATTCAATCTGTCGAACTGGGACTTCACGTCGGACGAGGCGACCGAATCGCCGCTCGGCGCGATCCATCAGGAGCTGCAACTGGCGCGGGCGTCGGATCTCGCGCAGTACGTCGCGCTGAATTACAACGTCCCCGGACTCAACGTCGGCGCCAGCGTCTTCACCGGTGGCGCGGGGCAATCGCAGCCCGGCATCGAGGATCATCCGCGCGTCACCTTGTGGGAGACGCACACGCGCTGGACGCATGGGCCGTTCGACCTCTCGGCCATGTACGCGCGCGGCGTGATCGGCGGCGCGGGCTCGACGAATGCGGTCAACATCGGCCAGCCGTTCCCGATCCCCGACTCGTTCTACGGCTGGTGCGCGCAGGGGGCGTATCGCGCGTGGCAGAGCGGCGAGCGCTCGCTGTGGCCGTTCGCGCGCTATGAGCGCTTCAACACGGCTGCGAGCTATCCCGGCCAGCCCGAAGGGCTCGGCACGGAAGCTTTGCCGACCGAGACGGTCAATACCTACGGTGCCAACTTCTATCTCAACCCGAACGTCGTGCTCAAAGCCGATTACCAGAGCTTCCACGTCGATCGAGATCGCGATCGCTTCGATCTCGGCATCGGGCTGATGTTCTATTGATGCGCCGATTCCTCGCGATCGCTTTTTTTGCTTGCGCCGCAGCCGCGCGCGCCGACGAGGTCGTGCTCGATCCCCAGAAATTCCTCGAGCAGACGTTCGACGGACGTCCGCCATCCGCGTCAGAGTTCTGGCTCGACAACGCGGCGCAAGCGCAGTTGAAGCCGATCTTCGGCCACAACTATCCTGCAGCGCGCGTGAAGTACTGGAAGACTGCCGATCGCGTCGTGTGGATCCTCGAAGACATCGGCAAGGAATTCCCGATCACGGCCGGCTTCGTCGTCAAGGACGGCGCGATCGACGCGGCGCGATTGCTGATCTATCGCGAGACGCGCGGGGACGAGATCCGCAATCCCGGATTCTTGCGCCAGTTCTCCGGCGAGCGCTTGAAGGACGGCGAGCTCTCCGAATCGGTCGACGGCATCTCCGGCGCGACGTTGTCCGTCTCCGCCATGAAGCGCATGGCGCGCGCAGCGCTCGTGCTCACGGGCGACCTGCGCTGATCATCCGTCTCGTCGATGGCTCTCGGGCGGATCCGTCCGCGCCACGCGTGCCAGGCAATCGCGATCGGCAATGCGAGTCCGACGATCCAGTGCGTCGCGCTGATCACAGTGCGGCTGGATCCGCCCGCGAAGTAATACAGCGCGTAGCCGGTCAAGACGAGAACTGCGAGCACGCTCGTTGTAGCGATGCCGGTCGCGATGTTCTTGCGCAGCTCCCACGCGCGGCGCACATGCACCGGCAGCATCGAGCCGATCACGATGAGAGAGCACATCGCCGCGGCGCCGTGCAATCGGAGCCACCAGTATTCGAGCGGATGCGGGCTCGATCCGAATTCGCCTTCCACGCGCAGGAAGTGGTGGAACACGAGCCAGAGAATGCCCGAGACGACGAGCAGCGCGATCGAGACGTAAACGGCGCGCTCGTGAAACCGTCCGAGGCGGATCGGCTCGTGGCGGCGGACGTGCGGACCATGGCGTAACATGGGCCCAGTGTAATGCAAATGAGAGTGTTTCTCATTGCATCCAGCCCCCAAGGGCTTAGAACGGCTTGGTGACCGCAAGCAGCACGATGGCGACGAGGAACAGCGCCGGGACTTCGTTGACGACCCGATAGAACTTCGCCGAGCGCCGGTTCCGGTGCTCGCGGAATGCTTTCATCGGGACGATGAGCCAGTGGTGATACCCCACGAGGCCGAGCGCGAGGATCGCCTTCGCCCAAATCCAGCCGGTCGCGATCGGCCAGTAGCCGATCCAGAGCCAGAGTCCGAACACGAACGTTCCGGTCATCCCGATCGACGCGATGGTGAGCAGCTTGCGCTCCATCACGCAGAAGCGCGCGTAGCCCGCGTCGTCGCTCGTCTCGCAGTGATAGACGAACAAGCGCGGCAAATAGAACAGCCCGGCGAACCAGGTCACCATGAAGATAATGTGGAAAGACTTGATCAGGAGCATTCGGTGCGCTCGTGGGAAGGCGCGTGCGGCGCGCGCCGGTCAACGTCAGTGTACCGATAGAATGCCCGCCTTCGTTTTCCGGGCGGACGGCCATGATCAAAGTCGGCATCGTCGGCGGCACCGGCTACACCGGCGCCGAGCTCCTGCGCATCCTCGCGCGGCATCCGCGCGCGCGCGTCGCGGTGCTGACGTCGCGCCAGGAAGCCGGCAAGCGCGCCGACCAGCTGTTCCCGCATCTGCGCGGACACTGCAACGCCGTGTTCGAGCAGCCCGACGCGCGCAAGCTCGCCGAGTGCGAAGCGGTTTTCTTCGCGACGCCGCACGGCACTGCGATGCAGATGGCCCCCGATCTCGTCGCCGCCGGCGTGAAGGTCATCGATCTCTCGGCGGATTTCCGGCTTAAGGATGCCGGCGAGTATCGGCACTGGTATCAGCATGAGCACACCGCGCGCGATCTGCTCGCCGAAGCCGTGTACGGGTTGCCGGAAGTGAATCGCGCGAAGATCAAGAGCGCGCGCATCGTGGCTGCGCCGGGCTGTTATCCGACTTCGGTGCAGCTCGGATTCCTGCCGTTGCTCGAGGCGGGCGAAGTGGATGCGCAGAACCTGATCGCCGACTGCAAATCTGGCGTCTCCGGCGCGGGCCGCGAGCTCAAGCTCGGATCGATGTTCGTCGAAGCCGCCGATACGCTGAAAGCGTACGCGGTGCCAGGGCATCGGCATGGCGTGGAGATCACGCAGGGCCTTACCGCGATCGCGAAGACGCACGTGTCTCTGACCTTCGTGCCGCACCTGGCGCCGATGATCCGCGGCATTCACGCGACGCTCTACGCGCGCCTGAAGAATCCGCTGCTCGACGTGCAATCGCTCTATGCGAATCGCTTCGCCGATGAGCCGATGGTCGACGTGCTGCCCCCCGGATCGCATCCCGAAACGCGATCGGTGCGCGGTGCGAACACGTGCCAGATCGCCGTGCACAAGGTGAGCGACGGCAAGTCGGTCGTCATCCTCGCGGTGATCGACAACCTGGTGAAAGGCGCGTCGGGTCAGGCGGTGCAGTGCTTCAACCTGATGTTCGGGATCGACGAGGCCACCGCGCTCGACGCTCCCGCCCTCGCGCCCTGAAAAGGATGGCGAAGCCGAACATCGTCATCGCCGGCAAGCGGCGCGCGCGCACGCCGCTCCTCATTGCGCTCGGCGCCATGCTCGTCGTGCTGGCGGTGCCGATGCTCTACGGTTTTGCGCACAGCGCCGCGATGCAGGATTCGCAGGCGATGTCTTCGCAGATCGAGCGTGCCAATGCCGATCGCGATCGCATCGCGCGCCAGCTGCGTGAAGCGCTGTCGCGCAATGATCAGCTGCAGCAGGACGTCACCGATCTGCAGCACGGTCGCGACATCGATCGGCAAGCCTGCCTCGATGTGCAGAAGTCGATGTCCGGGGAGCAGCAGGAAGTGGCGAGCCTTCGCGAGCAGCTCGCGTTCTATCGCGGCGTCGTCTCTCCGCAAGCACTGCAATCCGGACTGCATGTGAACGAGTTGCGCATCTCCGCCGGTGCGCAACCGGGCAGCTATCACTTCGATCTGGTCCTGGTGCAGGCGGCCCGGCAGGAGCATCGCGCCAAAGGGCGCGCTGAGCTGCGTGTCATCGGGCGCGACGCGACCGCACAGCGAAGCCTCGGGCTCGCTGATCTTGCGCAAGGCGGCGGCGATCTCGGATATTCGTTCCGCCATTTCCAGGAGCTCGGCGGCGAATTCAGGTTGCCCGCCGGCTTTCATCCGTCGCGCGCGATCGTCACCTTGATGCCCGACGGGGGCGACAGCCCCCACGTCGAAGAGGAGTTCGACTGGACGAGGATCTACGACAAGTCGACGGAGCAGGCCGGATGAGGAAGTGGGGCAAGTCCATCGTGGTCGAGACGCTGATCGGCGAGCAGACCGAGATCGTCGGCGACGTCCAGTTCGCCGCCGGGTTGCATGTGGACGGCCGCATCAAAGGTCGTGTGGTGTCGACGGCGAAAGGCGCGGAGCTGTCGATCGGCGCGAAAGGGATCATCGAAGGCGACGTCTACGCACCGCGCATCGTGCTGCATGGCCGTGTCATCGGGCACGTCTATGCCTCCGAGCACATCGCCCTCGGCGCCAAGGCGCACGTGCTGGGGAATCTCTACTACAAGACCATGGAAATGGCCGCCGGCGCCAAGGTGATGGGCAATCTCGTGCTCCAGGAACAGCCGGCAGCGCTAAAATAGGCGCATGTCAGAAGCTGAAGTCCTTTCCCCCGCTCCGCTCGTCTTCACCGATGCCGCCGCCCGCAAGGTGCGTGCGCTGCTGGACGAGGAGTCCAATCCCCATCAGATGCTGCGGGTGTTCGTCACCGGTGGCGGCTGTTCGGGCTTCCAGTACGGGTTCACCTTCGACGAGAAGGCAGAAGAAGGCGACACGCAAGTCAGCAATGGCGGCGTGACGCTGGTGGTCGATCCGATGAGCGTGCAGTACCTGCAAGGCGCCGAGATCGATTACAAGGAAACCGTCGAAGGCGCGCAGTTCGTGATCCGAAATCCGAACGCGACCACAACCTGCGGCTGCGGGAATTCCTTCTCGGTCTGAACCGCTCTACCGCAGCGACGCGTAACGCGTGTTGCTGAGCGTATCGAGCTGCGCGACCAGCGGCGACGTCTCGGCGCGGAACTGCACGCGATACTGACGGGCGATCGAGTTGGCGCGCGGCAGCGCCACCGTCATCGGATTCTTGTGGATGCCGTTGACGCGGAATTCGTAGTGCAGGTGCGGCGCGGTCGCGAGGCCGGTCATGCCGACATAACCGATGACCTGCCCCTGCTTGATCGAGTCGCCTTCCTTCAGACCCTTCTTGTAGCGAGAGAGATGCGCGTAGACCGTCTCGTAGGCGCCGCCATGCTTCAGCACGATCACGTTGCCGAAGCCGGTTTTCTTGCCCAGGAACTCGACGTGGCCGTCGCCGGTGGCTTTCACCGGCGTGCCCTGCGGGGCGGCGTAGTCGACGCCCTTGTGCGCTCGGATCGAGTTCAGGATCGGATGCAGGCGACCCAGGCTGAAGCCCGAGCTGACGCGGATGAAGTCGAGCGGCGCGCGATTGAAGTACTTGCGCAGCGAAGTGCCGTCCGGGGCGTAGTAACCCGCATGGCCCTCGCGGTCGACGAAGCGCACCGCGCGATAGGTGTCGCCGTCGGTGTTGAACTCGGCGGCGAGGATGTCGCCGTCGCGCAGTTTCTTGCCGTTGCTCCAGAGCGTGTCGTAAGCGACAGCGAAGCGATCGCCTTCACGCAGGTCGAGCGCGAAGTCGATGTCGTAGCCGAAGACCTTGGCGACGTCGAGCACGAGGCGATTCGAAAGACCCGCGGCCTGGCCGGCGGCGATGAACGAGCTGCGGATCGTGCCGCGCGCGTAAGCGGTGCGGTGCTCGATCTGCGCGGTGAGGCGGATGGCTTCGAATTCCTCGCCATCGCGGCGAATCTGCAGCGTCTCGCGCGGATCGGGCGAATAAACGAGCTCCTGCAGGCGACCTTCCGCGACGCGCAATTGAAGCTGGTCGCCAGCGCGCAGCTTGCGCAGCGCGGCGGCGTCGCTGCCGAGCTTGATGATCTCGAGCCAGTCGTCGCTCGGCAGCTGCTGCTCTTCGAAGATGTTGGAGAGCGTCTGTCCGCTGCGGACGCGAACGGTGACCCAGTCAGTGGCCGAAGGCACCAGGACAGGAGTCTGCTGTTGCAGCGGCGAATCCATGATCGGCTGCGCCGCCGCGACCTGCGCGGAGGTCGGGGGCAGCCCCGGCGAGCGCTCGGTGCCCACGCTTTCGCGGGTGATGGTCGCGCCGACGGTGACGGCGAACAGCGTTCCGAGGAGGAACGAGCGCCGGGTCATGCGACGGTTGGCCTGACGCGCTCCGCTATAATCGCTATGCATTGGTTCCGAAAGCCCAGGAAAATCAAACCGTGCCCGACAACGGCCCGGCTACCACGCGCCTCGTTGGGAAATAGTTATTTTTATTGGCTTGTTTTTGGCGCTTTCTTGTGGATAAGGAAACATAATTCGCTGCGGCATGCAAGTCGCGGGTTTGCCCGCAGCCTCATCCTGCAATAAGCCCGAACGGGCTCCGATAGTAAAAATGGCCCCAGCCAGCGAAAGCTTTGCCGAGATCGAGCGCGGAACCGAAGAGGTCATTCCCCGGGACGAGTTCAGGACCCGGCTGTCCGAAGCCGAGCGCTCGGGCCGTCGGCTCGTCGTCAAGGCGGGCTTCGATCCGACCGCCAAGGACCTCCATCTCGGGCACACCCTGCTCCTCAATAAGCTGAGGGCGTTTCAGGAGCGCGGCCACGACGTGGTTTTCCTGATCGGCGACTTCACCGGCATGATCGGAGATCCATCAGGCAAGAACGAGACGCGCAAGCCCTTGACCCGCGCTGAGGTCGAGGAGAACGCCAAGACCTACCAGGCACAGGTGTCCAAGATCCTCGATGCGCAAAAGACCCGCCTCGAGTTCAATTCGAAGTGGCTCGACAAGCTCGGTGCGGAAGGCATGCTGCGGTTGGCCGCTCAGCACACCGTCGCGCGGATGCTCGAGCGGGACGATTTCGCGAAGCGCTACAAGGACAATCAGCCGATCGCGATCCACGAATTCCTTTATCCCCTGCTGCAGGGCTATGACTCGGTCGCGCTGAAGGCCGACGTCGAGCTCGGCGGCACCGATCAGAAATTCAACCTGCTCGTTGGCAGGCATCTGCAGCATGCGTTCGGCCAGAAGCCGCAATGCATCATGACGGTGCCGATCCTCGAGGGTCTGGACGGCGTTCAGAAGATGTCGAAGTCGCTCAACAACTACGTCGGCGTCAACGATGCGCCGAACGACATGTTCGGCAAGCTGATGAAGATCTCCGACACGCTGATGTGGCGATATTTCGATCTGCTGTCGTTCAAGCCACTCGCCGAGATTGCGAAGCTCAAGGCCTCGGTCGATGCCGGCGCCAATCCGCGGGACATCAAGTTCGAGCTGGGCAAGGAGATCGTGGCCAGATTCCACGGCGCATCGGCAGCCGAGAGCGCGCAACGCGCGTTCGTGGCGCAGTTCTCCGAGGGCGCGCTGCCGGACAACATCCCGGAGCTCAACATCGCCGCTCCCCCGGAAGGCCTGCCGCTCGCGCGCGTGCTGAAAGAGGCGGGGCTGGTGCCGTCGACGTCGGAAGCCAATCGACAGATCCAGCAGCGTGCCGTGCGAGTGAATCAGGAGCGCGCAGAGGACCGCTCGCTCGTGCTTGCCGCGGGCGGCTCCTATCTCCTTCAGGTGGGTCCGCGACGCTTCGCGAGGGTGAACCTGGCGACACCGACGGAGTAGTCCCTGAGCAACAAACACCCACTTTCAAAAAAAGTTGTTTCAGGGTGTTGACAGGCACTCAAACTGGTCTAGAATGCGCGTCCCTGCTGCCGCGGGGCAATCCCAAAAGAGAGTGTCGCGGCAGCCTGCTCGTTAAAAATCAAGCAAGTGATTTGTGTGGGTGCTCCCGTTGAGCGCTGGCTGCAACAGCCAATGCATCACGAGAGTATCAATTTTGGCCCAAATGGGCTTAAGGATTGAGAACTCTAAGCACCGTTGGATCCGCAAGGGTTCCGGTGCACCAGTTAGCTTTAAATTAATTGGAGAGTTTGATCCTGGCTCAGATTGAACGCTGGCGGAATGCCTAACACATGCAAGTCGAGCGGGGTGTAGCAATACACCTAGCGGCGGACGGGTGAGCAATACATAGGAATCTGCCTCAGAGTGGGGGATAGCCCGGGGAAACCCGGATTAATACCGCATGATGTCGCAAGACCAAAGTGGGGGACCGTAAGGCCTCACGCTCTGAGATGAGCCTATGTCTGATTAGCTAGTTGGCGGGGTAATGGCCCACCAAGGCGACGATCAGTAGCTGGTTTGAGAGAACGATCAGCCACACCGGAACTGAGACACGGTCCGGACTCCTACGGGAGGCAGCAGTGGGGAATATTGGACAATGGGCGCAAGCCTGATCCAGCAATTCCGCGTGTGTGAAGAAGGCCTTCGGGTTGTAAAGCACTTTAGGCAGGGACGAAAAAATCGGCGTGAATAACGCCGGTCTTGACGGTACCTGAGGAATAAGCACCGGCTAACTCTGTGCCAGCAGCCGCGGTAATACAGAGGGTGCAAGCGTTAATCGGATTTACTGGGCGTAAAGCGTGCGTAGGCGGTTCGCTAAGTCGGTTGTGAAATCCCTGGGCTTAACCTGGGAACTGCAGTCGATACTGGCGGACTAGAATGCGGTAGAGGGTGGCGGAACTCCGGGTGTAGCGGTGAAATGCGTAGATATCCGGAAGAACACCGATGGCGAAGGCAACCACCTGGGCCTGCATTGACGCTGAGGTACGAAAGCGTGGGGAGCAAACAGGATTAGATACCCTGGTAGTCCACGCTGTAAACGATGAGAACTTGACGTCGGTTCGCCTAGCGAATCGGTGTCGTAGCTAACGCGCTAAGTTCTCCGCCTGGGGAGTACGGCCGCAAGGTTGAAACTCAAAGGAATTGACGGGGGCCCGCACAAGCGGTGGAGTATGTGGTTTAATTCGATGCAACGCGAAGAAC
>Ga0070741_10009684_pt1 | contig 18572 bp, 22 predicted proteins | sample Coa_R1_4_FD_66440 | JGI IMG/M metagenome (GOLD analysis project Ga0070741, IMG submission 66440) | Surface soil microbial communities from Centralia Pennsylvania, which are recovering from an underground coalmine fire - Coalmine... | ecosystem: Environmental > Terrestrial > Soil > Unclassified ...
GAAGAAGAGAAGGCCGCGAAGGCGACGACCTGATCACACCTTCAGATTCGTCAAAAAGCCCACCGGAAGGTGGGCTTTTTTGTTTGCCGCGCTGCGCGAGAGCCTGACTTCATTGCCCCGCCGCACCGGCGGCAGCGTGCACAACAAGCTCGGTAAACGGCGCGACATAGGCCTGCAGCGTCACTACTATCCCCACCAACGCGGCGAGAACGATGCTGTGCCAGAACACGTAACGCAGAATATCGCCTTCATGCCCGTACCAACGAGTGGCGGTCGACGCGACCACGATCGACTGCGCATCGATCATCTTGCCCATGACGCCGCCGGAGCTGTTCGCCGCCGCCATCAGGATCGGGCTCAGGCCGAGCTGTTCCGAAGTAATGCGTTGCAGTCCGCCAAACAGCACGTTGGACGCCGTGTCGGAGCCAGTGAGCGCGACTCCCAGCCAGCCCAGCATCGTGCCAAAGAACGGATACAGCGCTCCGGTGTAGGCGAACGCCAAACCGAGCGTCGCGTCGGTGCCTGAGAAGCGCGTGACGGTACCCAAGGCAAGCATCGCCGCGATAGTGATGAGCGAGAAGCGCACCAGCTTGATCGTTTCCCAGTATTTCTTGAGCAGCCCGCCAAACGAGTAACCCATGAACAGGCCGGCAAGGATGGCAGCGAGGAAGATCCCGGAGCCCGTCGCTGACAGCCAGTTCAGCGTATAGACTGCTTTTTCCTTCACGGGCTTTGCCACCACCGGCGGAACTCTCTCCACGAGGTCGTTCAGGCCCGAGATCGGAAAACTGAGCTTGGTCACGCCGTCCCATGGCAGTGCAACCTTGGTTTCCTTTTTCGAGCCGTCCACCACCTCGACGCGAGTGAGCGTGCCGTCCAGCACACCCTTCACGTGCGGCAGCCCCCAGGCAAACAGGAAGACGGTGAGGATGATCCATGGCGTCCACGCTCTCACCACGATTGCAGGGTCGTGGCGGGTAAAAGTGGTTACGGTGCCGGCCGGGACCTCGCCGGCGTCCTTTTCGTGAGCACGCGGTGTCGTGTTGCGCCAGATCTCCTTCGGCTTCCACACCTTCAGGAAAAGGGTAAGGCACGCCATCGAAATCAGGGCCGCTCCCACGTCCACCAGCATCGGCCCGTGGAAGTTCGAGATCAGAAATTGGGGAATTGCGAAGCTCACGCCTGTTACCAGAATCGCCGGCCATACGCCCCTCATGCCACGCCATCCCGCAAAAGCCCAGATCAGCCAGAACGGAACCAGCAGCGAGAAGAAGGGCAACTGGCGGCCCACCATGGCGGACAACGCCATCTCGTCGAGGCCGGTAATCTTGGCGAGCGTGATGACCGGCGTACCGAGCGCGCCGTAGGCCACTGGCGCAGTATTGGCGATCAGAGAAAGGCCAGAGGCCGCAAGCGGTGAGAATCCCAGCCCGATCAGGATCGCGCCGGTCACCGCGACCGGGGTACCGAATCCAGCCGCGCCCTCGAAGAAGGCACCGAACGCGAACGCGATCAGGAGCAGCTGAATGCGCCGGTCCTCGGATACGTTCGCAATCGAGTCCTGCAGGATCTGGAAAAATCCCTTGTCCTTGGTGAGCTGGTAAAGAAAGATGATGTTCAGGACGATCCAGCCGATCGGCAGCAGTCCGAACAATGCACCGAGAAAGGCGGAATTACCCGCCATGGATGCGGGCATGCCGTAGACCAGGGTTGCGACCAGCAGCGCACTGACTAGGCCGAGAATGGCGGCCCAGTGAGCCGCCAGGCGGAAGAAGGCCAGGCTACCGAGCAGGACCAGTACGGGAACAGCGGCAAACAGCGTGGAAAGCCAGGGGGTGAGCGGGTAGTAAACCTGCTGCCAGACCATTTTTTTCCTCCCGAAGATCTTTGTTCTGATGGAGCCGGCCCGCCGAGGGTACAGGCGCTGCAGCTCGCCCCGGATTATAGCCAAGCCGCCCGCTGCGTGGTTGGCGGACCGAAGCCTATAATTCAACGCACTTCCACAGAGAAGGTGGACATGGACAAGAACCTCATGCCACGCCAAGGCGGGCGAATCCTCGTCGACCAGCTTCGCGTCCACGGCGTCGACGCCGTATTTTGCGTGCCCGGCGAGAGTTTTCTGGCCGCGATCGATGCGATGTACGAGCACCGGGAAGCGATTCGACTCGTCGTCTGCCGCCAGGAAGGCGGCGCTGCGTTCATGGCCGAGGCCTACGGCAAGATTACCGGCAAACCCGGCATCTGCTTCGTGACTCGAGGCCCGGGCGCCACCAATGCCAGCATCGGCGTGCATACCGCCTTCCAGGATTCCACGCCGATGATCCTGTTTGTGGGCCAAGTGGGCAGCGATGTCGCAGAGCGCGAGGCGTTCCAGGAAGTCGATTTTCGGCGGATGTATGGCCAAATGGCCAAATGGGTCGCACAGATCGATCGCGCCGACCGCATCCCCGAGCTGGTCGCGCGCGCCTTCCAGATCGCCGTGGCCGGTCGTGCGGGACCGGTGGTGCTTGCACTACCCGAGGACATGCTGGCTTCGGAAACGGCCGTCATGGATGCGCGGCCGTATCGGCGCGTCCATGCGGCGCCAGCGAGCGCCGATGTCGACATTCTGCGGGAAATGCTTGCATCGGCGTCGAGACCCTTGGTCATCCTGGGCGGGGGCGGCTGGTCTGCGCAAGCATGCGAGGACATCAAGGCCTTTATCGAGGCCAACAACCTGCCTGCGGCCTGCAGCTTCCGGCGCCAGGACCTGCTCGACAATCGTCATCCGAACTATTGCGGCGACGTGGGACTCGGGATGAATCCGCTGCTTGTGGAGCGTATCCGCAAGTGCGACCTCGTGCTGGCAATCGGCCCGCGTCTCGGAGAAATGACCACCGGCGGTTACTCGATGTTCGCCGTCCCGCGTCCCGCGCAGCGCATGGTGCACGTACATCCCGGCGTGGAAGAATTGGGCCGCGTCTATCAGGCGGACCTCATGATCAATTCGGGAATGGACGAATTTGCGCACACCGCCGCGGCTGTGCCGCCGGTGGACTCTTCCGCATGGCGCGACTGGACGCATCAGGCCCGCGCGGACTATCTGAAGAACCTGGAGCCCGGCAGCATGCCCGGAAAGCTCGATCTGGCGCAGGTGATGCGCGTTCTGCGCAAGCATCTGCCTCCCGACACGATTGTGACCAACGGGGCGGGAAATTACTCCGGTTGGGTGCAACGGTTCTGGCAATACGCCGGATTTCGAACCCAGCTCGGCCCGACCAACGGCGCGATGGGCTACGGGGTGCCGGCGGCGGTGGCGGCGAAACTCGTCCGCCCGGAGCGTGCGGTCGTGAGCTTCTCCGGCGACGGATGTTTCCTGATGAACGGGCAGGAGATCGCGACCGCGATCCAGTACGGCCTGTCCATCCTATTCTTTGTCGTGAACAACGGCATGTACGGGACCATACGGATGCACCAGGAACGGGAGTACCCGGCGCGCGTCCATGGCACTGCGCTCAGGAACCCCGATTTCGTAGCGCTTGCGCGCGCCTACGGCCTGCATGCCGATGCGGTGGAGGAAACCGCAGCATTCGAGCCGGCGTTGGAACGGGCACTTGCCTCCAGCGGACCTGCTTTGATCGAGCTGCGCATTGATCCGGAGGCAATTACCACGCGCACCAGCCTGCGCGCAATTCGCGAGCAGGCGCTAAAGGCGGAGCGCTAACGGTTCTCGGCCCGCAGCGGCGCGATTCGAATCGATAAGCAACACGGCATAGCCGTCGCGTCGCGGCTCCGGGCCTGAGCGACATAGCTGTCGTCCTTGAATCATCAGGGCTTACGCGACGGCAAACGCAATTCCTAATCGCAGCGACCTTCAGCGCAGGCCGCAGATCGGAACGGCCATTGCCTGCAATGTCTCGCCGCTTTCTACCGCCACTGCGAACGCGGCGATTCCGAGGTTCGCGTGATTCCAGTCTGGCGCGAGTTCAATGCTGACCTTATGCCGGGCGGCCGTACCGGCCGCCCCGTATAGTGGCCCGAGCAGAGTGCGCACGACGAAATCGTGGACGAGCCGGCGATCCGCGTTCTCGCCCCTTTTCACGTCGGTGGACAACCCGCTCTCGAAGAGCGCGACGAATGCGTAGGTTGCCAGGCTGTCCGCCGATCTGACTTCGAGGTCGACGTGGAGCAGCCGGTTGTCCGCGCGTTGTGATAGTGCAAGCGCCGCGCCGGGAGCGGCCTCGATTTCCCGGTGCAGAAGGTCAATCCATCGGTCGTCGAGCCAGGACTGGTGCAGGTCCTTTCCGTCCAGCAGTAGTTGCGGCGTGTACACGAATTGCGCCCGAAGACGCGTTGCCGCTGCCCGTTGCCGAGCGGAGAAGACTGTCTGTGCAAAGCGATCGCGCCAGCCGAGGTGGTCCCAGTAGTCGACGTGGAACGCCAACGGCACGATCGTGTCAGCGCCGTAACCGCGGGCGCGCAAGCGACGCAGCCAGTCCTCCGCAGGCGGGCAACTGCTGCATCCCTCGGAGGTATAGAGTTCGAGCAGCGCCGCGCGGTTCGCGCCACTGCTGGCGCCGCAGCGTTCCGCCGAGGGTGCGGCGATAGCAGCAGCGGCGGCGGCCAGCAAGGCAGCCATTGCAATTTTGCTATGATGCGCTTTCCAAGAAGCCTTCTGCCGAGACATTTGCCTTCCCGTTTGCATTTACTGCCTATCCGTTATCTGAGACGTCCCGTCGGCTGCTGCCGGATGCAATTGCAGTTACGTTTTCACTCCGAGTTCGGATGCGCGGAGCGGATCGGCAGGACCAGACGCGAAACGAACGGCGACGTCACAGACAATATGGCTCAATTCTTCGTCGTTCACGCGCAGAATCCCCAGCGCCGGCTGATCCGGCGCGCCGTCGAGACCCTGCGAAGCGGCGGCTTGATCGTGTATCCGACGGATTCCTGCTATGCACTGGGTTGCAGGATCGGGGAGAAGCAGGCGATGGGACGGCTGCGCCGGGTGCGGCAGATGGATGAAAGCCATCATCTGACTCTGGTCTGCCGCGACCTGTCCGAGATCGCACAATACGCGAGAGTGGACAACGTTCAATATCGGCTGCTGCGCAAGACCACTCCGGGCAGCTACACGTTCATTCTGCGGGCGACACGCGAAGTGCCCAAACGCCTGCTCAATCCCCGTCGCAAGACCATCGGCCTGCGCGTGCCGGAGCACCCGGTGGTTCAAGCGCTCCTCCAGGAACTGGGCGAACCCATCCTCAGCTCCACGCTTATCCTGCCGGGCGACGACAGGCCGATGACCGACGCGGAGGAGATCCGCGAACGCCTGGAGCACGACGTCGACCTCATCCTCGACGCGGGCTCCTGCGGCGTGGAGATGACGACGGTGGTGGACCTGACCGGGGAGGCGCCGGAGATTCTGCGTTTCGGTAAAGGGCGGATCGAACCTTTCGCTGAGGAGATGACGCTGCATTGATGAATTATGCCCATATCATTCAGGTGATCGTCCTGTACGCGATTCCCGGCATCTTCGCGATCACGCTTCACGAGGCCGCCCATGGTTATGCCGCGCGGCATTTCGGGGATCTCACGGCATACCAGGCCGGGCGCATCAGCCTGAATCCGCTGCGCCATATCGATCCGCTCGGCACGCTGCTCGTCCCGGCGCTGATACTGCTCGCAAGCGGCGGGAAGTATGCGTTCGGCTGGGCGAAGCCCGTGCCGGTGAACTTCGGTCGTCTGCGCCATCCCAAGCAAGACATGTTCTGGGTAGCCGCGGCCGGCCCGATTGCCAACCTGGTCATGGCGCTTTGTTGGGCCGCGGCAGTGAAGCTTGCAGCGGTGGCTCCGCCGAACTATTTCACGCGGCCCATGCTGCTCATGGCACAGGGCGGCATCGTGATCAACATCGTTTTGATGGTGCTGAACCTGCTGCCTCTGCCGCCGCTCGACGGCGGTCGCATCGCGGTGAGCCTGCTGCCGCACCGGGCCGCCTTTCGATTCGCGAGAATCGAACCCTACGGAATGATGATATTGCTCATCCTGATGTTCACCGGCGTGCTGAATGTCATCATGTGGCCCTTCATCGCCGCGGCGATCAGCGTGATCGCCGGACTGTTCGGCATCAGCTGAATTTCTTGGGCCCGAACTGAGGAAGACATGTTTGCAGATCGCGTGCTATCCGGCATGCGGCCGACCGGCAGCTTGCATCTCGGCCATTACCACGGCGTGCTGAAGAACTGGATCCGGCTGCAGAACGAGCATCCGTGCCTGTTCTTCGTCGCCGACTGGCACGCGCTCACCACGCATTACGACACGCCGGAAATCATCGAGGCCAACACATGGGACATGCTGATCGACTGGCTTGCCGCCGGCATCGATCCGTCCCAGGCCATCCTGTTCATCCAGTCACGCGTGCCGGAACACGCCGAACTGCACCTGTTGCTTTCGATGATCACGCCGCTTGGCTGGCTGGAGCGCGTGCCGACCTACAAAGACCAGCAGGAAAAGCTCACCGACAAGGACCTGTCGACCTACGGCTTCCTCGGTTACCCCCTGCTGCAGAGCGCCGACATCCTGATCTATCGTGCGAATCTTGTACCGGTGGGTGAGGATCAGGTCCCGCACATCGAGTTCACTCGCGAAATCGCAAGACGGTTCAATCATGTGTACGGGCGCGAGCCGGACTTCGAGAAGAAGGCGGAAGCTGCAATCAAGAAGCTCGGCACAAAGCGGGGGAAACTGTACCGGGAGCTTCGCACGCGCTTCCAGGAACAGGGCGAGCAGACCGCAATCGCCGAGGCGCACGCGTTGCTCGACGAGGCGGCGAACCTGTCCATGGGCGACCGCGAACGGCTGTTCGGCTACCTCGAGGGCGGCGCAAAGGTGATTCTCGCCGTACCGCAGGCCTTGCTCACCGAGGCTTCACGCATGCCGGGACTGGACGGCCAGAAAATGTCGAAGTCCTACGGCAATACGATCACCCTGCGCGAAGAGCCGGAGAGCGTGGAAAAGAAGATCCGCACCATGCCCACCGACCCGGCGCGCGTGCGTCGCACCGATCCCGGCGAACCCGAACGCTGCCCGGTGTGGCAGTTTCACCGTGTCTACTCCGACGAAAAGACCCGTGAGTGGGTCCAGCACGGCTGCCGCAGCGCCGGAATCGGCTGTCTGGAGTGCAAGCAGCCCGTGATCAACGCCGTCCTTAAGGAACTGGCGCCGATACGGGAGCGGGCGAGGGTGTATCTGGACGACCCGACGCTGGTGCGAAACATCATCGCCGACGGCTGCGATCGCGCACGCAAGCTCGCTTTGGAGACCATGCGGGAAGTCCGCCAGGTGATGGGACTGCATTACGGCTAGGAAGTCGCCTTCTTGCCGGCGGGCCGGAAGCGGCCGGCGGCATACGTGCCGGGCTCGAATCCGGTGCCGGTCCGCCGGTCGCTCATGTCAGGGCTTCACCGCGCGACTCGCCTTGAGCAGCCGTTGCTGTTCTCGCTCCCATTCGCGCTTCTTCATCGTTTCCCGTTTGTCGTGCTGCTTCTTGCCTCGCGCGAGCCCGATCTCGAGCTTGATGCGCCCGTTGCTGTAATGCAGGTCGATCGGTACCAGGGTGTAGCCGGCCCGTTCCACCTTGCCGATCAGCTTGCGGATCTCTTCCGCGCGCAGGAGCAGCTTGCGCGTGCGGGTGGGGTCCGCATGCACATGGGTAGAGGCGGAGGAGAGCGGGCTGACGTGGCAACCGATCAGATACACTTCCCCACCTTTGAGCACGACATAAGCCTCCTTGAGCTGGACGCGTCCGGCACGGATCGCCTTGACTTCCCAACCTTCGAATGCGACACCGGCCTCGTATTTCTCCTCGATGAAGTAGTCGTGAAAAGCCTTCTTGTTTTCGGCGATGCTCATGAACGCGGGGCGCGTAACGCGGTGACGGGGTATTCTAGCCGACGTGCGCCTGCGGGCATTGCCCGCACCGGCAGGACCCCGGAATGGCGCTGACCGAAAAATCGGTATTGGTGGAGTATCCGGCGGAGAAAATGTTCGCGCTGGTGAACGACGTCGAACGTTATCCCGAATTTCTCCCTTGGTGCGCGGGTTCGCACATCCGGGAGCGCGACGAAGGCGGCATACATGCGCGCGTAGTCATCGATTTTCGCGGCATCCGGCAGCATTTCACGACTCACAATACGGCACAGCCGCCGCGGCTCATCGAAATGAAGCTCGTGGACGGACCGTTCCGCCATCTCGACGGGCGCTGGAGCTTCAAGCCCTTGGGCGAGCAGGCCTGCAAGATCGAACTCCGCCTGCACTACGAATTTTCCAGCAGGCTGCTCGAAAAACTGGTCGGCCCGGTGTTTCACCTGATTGCAAACAGCTTCGTGGAAGCTTTCGTCAAGCGCGCCGAGCAGCTATACGGCCGCCGCTGATCATCGTGATCCGCGTCCAGGTGGTCTACGCTTTGCCGAAGAAGCAGGTGGTCGTCGACCTGGAGCTTCCTTCCGGCAGCACGATTCGCGACGCAATCCGCGCCTGCGGGCTGACCGTCCCATCTCCCGCCGAAGATTCCGGAACTGCGAACTCGCTCGGGGTGTGGGGTCGAATCGCAATGCCGGAGCAGGTGCTCCGAGATCGGGACCGGGTAGAAATCTATCGGCCGCTGGTTGTGGATCCGAAGATCGCGCGGCGGCTTCGCTCCCGCCGTCGACAGGACGGGCGCTAGTTACACCAGTCGGCGATAAGCTTCTGCGTGCGGGCGATCTCGTCTGCGACCTGCTTGTCGTCCAGATACTGCCGCTCGCCCTGGTCGTTGTAGCGGACGAAGCGCCCGCCTCCCTGAAGCGCCTTGAGCTGGTTCTGCGCCTGCTCGCAGTTGCGCTGCTTTTCTGTCGCCTCCTGCCGCGCCTTTTTCGCCGCCGCATCCTTTTCGGCTTGCTCCACTTGCCGTTTGCGGAACGCCGCATCCTCCTGCTGGTAGGTCTTCGGCGCCGACTGGGTGCCGGGCGTCGTCGCGGTCGGAGCGCGTGGCTTTAGCTCCTTTTGGGACTTGACGTTAGGCGGAGGAGGCGTGTCGGAATAATGCACCTCGCCCTTTTCGTCCACCCACCGATATAGCCCGCCCGGCCAGGCGTCCTGCATTGCGACCCATGCGGCGGCCAGCATTGCGATCGGGACAAGACGATAGTACGAACTCATGCCTGCTCCTTGCTGCGTCATCGATATCGGTACGGCGGGTACTCCAACTGCCGCAAACCGAGCTCCGCGTAGTCCTTCGCCGCGAGTGCGTCGCGCTCTGCGGCCGTGAAGTCGCCGCGGGAAAACTCCGCGCGCGCCTGCTCCATTGCCTGCTGGGCGGGAAGCCACAGGGCTCGGGCGGCGGCAGCCCGTTCCACCGTCACTTGCGCATCGGCCAATGCCCGGGCCGCCCGCTCCCGCGGCTCGCAAGGCGTCGCGCAGTCCGTCGGTTGCGCGGCCAAGCACCCGAGGCGGAACAGCAGCAGCCCGAGTCCAATCAAGTAACGCGCCATCGGCAACGAACGTCCAAGGCAGTCCATGGAGGACCACGGCTACCTTATCCGCTCGCCTTTGTACGGTCAATGAAAGCCGTGCTGCTTTGCGGGAGAAATATGGGGTCGCGTATAATGCCTTCTTTGTGAAGGATCAAGAACAATGCGCGTCCTGCAAAAGGCACTGACCTTTGACGACGTCCTGCTCGTTCCAGCCCATTCGATCGTCCTCCCGCGCGACGTCAGCCTGACGACGCGATTGACCCCCGGCATCTCGCTCAATATCCCGCTCGTGTCCGCGGCCATGGATACGGTTACCGAGGCGAGGCTCGCCATCGCGATCGCCCAGGAAGGCGGCATCGGCATCATCCACAAGAACATGGCACCGAAGGCGCAGGCATCCGAGGTGGCGAAGGTCAAGCGCTTCGAAAGCGGCGTGGTGAAGGATCCGATCACCATTTCACAGGATATGACGGTGCGCGACGTGCTCAACCTCATTCGCCAGCACCGCATTTCCGGGCTGCCGGTGGTCGATCAGTCAAGGGTGGTCGGCATCGTCACCAACCGCGATCTGCGTTTCGAGACCAATCTCGACCAGCCGGTGCGCAACATCATGACGCCGACGCAACGTCTGGTGACGGTCAAGGAGGGGGCGAGCAACGAAGAGGCGATGCGCCTGATGCACGAGCATCGCCTCGAGCGGGTGCTGGTGGTGAACGAGAAGTTCGAGCTGAGGGGCCTGATCACCGCAAAGGACATCCTGATGTCCTCGGAGCACCCCGACGCCTCCAAAGACCAGCTCGGCCGGCTGCGCGTGGGCGGCGCGGTCGGGATCGGCGAGGGCACCGAGGAGCGCGTGGAACTGCTGCTCGAGGCCGGCGTGGATGTCATCGTGGTGGATACCGCGCACGGGCACGCGCAGGGCGTGCTCGATCGAGTGCGCTGGATCAAGCGCACCTATCCCGGCGCCCAGGTGATCGGCGGCAACATCGCCACCGGCGCGGCGGCGAAGGCGCTGGTCGAGCATGGAGCGGATGCGGTGAAGGTCGGCATCGGTCCGGGGTCGATCTGTACCACGCGCGTCGTCGCGGGCGTCGGCGTGCCTCAGGTTAGCGCCATCGAAGCAGTGGCCAATGCGCTGCGGGGAACCGGACTGCCGTTGATTGCAGACGGCGGGATCCGCTATTCCGGCGACATCGCCAAGGCGCTGGCGGCGGGGGCCGACTGTGTCATGATCGGCGGGTTGTTCGCCGGCACGGAAGAAGCGCCCGGGGAAATCGAGCTGTTCCAGGGACGATCCTACAAGGCGTACCGCGGCATGGGTTCCCTCGGCGCGATGCAGCAGGGCGCGGCGGATCGCTATTTCCAGGACGCCCAGGATGCCACCGAGAAATTGGTCCCCGAAGGCGTCGAGGGTCGTGTCCCTTACAAAGGGTCGGTGGTCGCCCTCATCCACCAGCTCATGGGGGGCCTGCGCTCGGCGATGGGCTACGTTGGCTGCGAGACGGTGCGCCAGGTCCAGGAGCGGGCCGAATTCGTGGAAATTACCGCGTCGGGAATGCGCGAGTCCCACGTCCACGACGTCCAGATTGTCAAGGAAGCGCCGAACTATCACGTAGAGTGAAGCAAGAGGCGTAAGCAGCACCTGCTTTTTGCGATTTCTCGGTCGCCAACCCTCCGTCCCCGGCGCGCATGCTTCACCACAAGATACTCATTCTGGATTTCGGGTCCCAGTACACACAGTTGATCGCACGCCGGGTTCGCGAGCTGGGGGTGTATTGCGAACTTCATCCCTATGATGTCGATGACGGCTTCATCGGCGGATTTGCGCCCGGCGGAGTGATCCTCTCCGGCGGTCCGGCTTCGGTATATGAAGGCGATACGCCTCGCGCGCCGCGAGCAGTCTTCGGCCTCGGCGTGCCGGTGCTCGGCATTTGTTACGGCATGCAGACCATGGCGGCCCAGCTCGGCGGCGGGGTCGAAAGTTCACCGACCCGGGAATTCGGGTATGCAGAAGTGCGGGCGCGCGGCCATTCGAAACTGCTCGACGGCATCGAAGACCGCCGCAACGCCGAGGGGCATGCTTTGCTCGACGTCTGGATGAGCCATGGCGACAACGTTACCGCGCTCCCGCCGGGCTTCAAAATCATCGCGTCGAACGCCGCCACGCCGATTGCCGGGATGGCGGACGAGTCGCGCCGGCTCTACGGATTGCAGTTCCATCCCGAGGTCACGCACACGCTGCAGGGTAAGGCGATCCTCGAGCGCTTCGTACGCGGCATTTGCGCCCTGGAGCCCGACTGGACGATGCCGGGCTTCATCGAGGAAGCTGTCGGGCGCATCCGCTCCGAGGTAGGTGCGGATGAGGTCATTCTCGGTTTGTCGGGCGGGGTCGATTCGTCGGTCGCGGCGGCCCTGATTCACCGTGCAATCGGCAGGCAGCTGACCTGCGTCTTCGTCGACACCGGCCTGTTGCGCCTCAACGAAGCCGAACAGGTGATGGATACCTTCGCCCGCCACCTGGGGGTGAAAGTGGTTCACGTCGACGCTTCGGAGAGGTTCATGGCCTCGTTGAAAGGCGTGACCGACCCGGAAGCGAAACGCAAGGTCATCGGGCGGGAGTTCGTCGAGGTTTTCCAGGCCGAAGCGAAGAAATTGCCCAAGGCAAAATGGCTGGCGCAAGGCACGATCTACCCCGATATCATCGAGTCCGCCGGCGCCAAGACCAGGAAAGCGGCGAGCATCAAGTCCCACCATAACGTGGGCGGTCTTCCCGAAACCCTGCATCTGAAGTTGCTGGAGCCTCTGCGCGAGCTGTTCAAGGATGAGGTGCGGGAACTCGGGCTCGCGCTCGGGCTGCCGCGGGAGATGGTCTTCCGCCATCCGTTCCCCGGACCGGGCCTGGGGGTACGAATTCTGGGCGAGGTCAGGCGGGAATACGCCGACCTGCTGAGGCGCGCGGACGCGATCTTCATCGACGAGTTGCGCACGTCGGGTTGGTACGACAAGACGGCGCAGGCTTTCGCGGTGTTCCTGCCGGTGAAATCGGTAGGGGTGATGGGCGACGGCCGGACCTACGAGTTCGTGGTCGCGCTGCGCGCGGTGCAGACGCAGGACTTCATGACCGCGCACTGGGCCGAGCTTCCTTACGGTCTCTTGTCCAAGGTATCAAACCGGATCATCAACGAGGTCCGAGGTATCAATCGAGTCGTGTACGACATCTCGGGAAAGCCGCCGGCAACGATCGAGTGGGAGTGACTAGTCACGCTTGACGTTAATCACGCTAAGCGTTACTATCGGCACGGTGGCGATCAAGACGTTCAAAAACGTCGAGACTGCGGCCCTGTTCGGGCTTAAGCGTGTCTCGCGCTTCGCCAACATCGAGCGCCCGGCGCTGCGCAAGTTGAAGCAACTCGACCTCGCACGACGTATCGAGGACTTGCGCGCGCCGCCCGGGAACCAGCTCGAGCGGCTGAAGGGCGACCGCCTGGGCCAGTGGAGCATCCGCGTGAACGATCAGTTCCGCATCTGCTTTCGCTGGACAGGAAGCGATGCCGAAGACGTCGAGATCGCGGACTATCGCTGACGGAGATCGACATGAGCAGGAAACTCAAACCCGTGTCGCCCGGCGAAATGCTGGCCGAGGAATTTCTCAAGCCGCTGGGCATGAGCAACTACCGGCTGGCGAAAGAGATCGGGGTGCCCGCGCAGCGCATCGGCGAGATTCTGGCCGGCAAGCGCGCCATTACGGCGGACACCGATCTACGGCTGTGCCGCTTCTTCGGACTCTCGGACGGTTGGTGGCTACGTTTGCAGGCGGACTACGATACCGAGGTTGCAAAGGCGAACCTTGCGAAGACGCTCGCGAAGATCAGGCCATGGACGGACGGGCTCCTTTCGCCCGAGACATCGTATGCCAAGAAGCGATAGCTCTCGATACATCTCAACAGCTGGTCATAATTGAGCGTGATCCGAGAGTTTACTTTAAGTAGGACAGATATTTTATTGAATAGTAAAACATCAGATGAGCAGTTCATGCGCCGGGCGTTGGCTCAGGCGCAGGCTGCGGCTGCCCGAGGCGAAGTGCCCGTCGGAGCGATCGTGGTCATCGAAGACGAAGTCGCAGGAGAGGGCTTCAATGCCCCGATCTCCGACCACGACCCGACTGCCCATGCGGAAATCCGGGCGTTGCGCGCTGCCGCTGCCAAGCTGGGAAATTACCGACTGACTTCCGCCACGCTTTACGTCACGCTGGAACCCTGCGCCATGTGCGCGGGTGCGATCATGCATGCGCGGGTGGCGCGGGTCGTCTATGGCGCCGCCGACCCCAAGACGGGGGCATGCGGCAGCGTCGTCGACCTGTTTGCAGAGACGCGGCTTAATCACCACACGATCGTCGAAGGCGGGGTGCTGGCAGAAGAGTGTGGCCTGCTTCTCAAGGATTTCTTCCAATCGCGCCGGGGCAATGAACTCGATTTGGGTCGACCTCGATAACCAGGTACTCGAGTTGCTCGATGAATCCGGAATCCCGCTCCGGCGCTACCTGGTGTCGACTTCGCGTAATGGGCCCGGGGAACGCAACGGCAGCTACTGCACCCCTCGCGGCCGGCACCTCATCCGGGCCAAGATCGGCGCCGACGCGCCTCTGAACGCGGTATTTGTCAAACGCCGCCCGACCGGGGAGATCTACTCGCCCGAGTTCGCCGAGCGTTTTCCCGAACGCGATTGGATCCTCACTCGCATTCTCTGGCTTTCCGGCTGCGAGCCCGGCATCAACCGGCTGGGCGAGGTCGACACCATGCGGCGCTATATCTACATCCACGGCAGTCCGGACAGCGTGGAAATGGGTAAACCCGGCTCCATTGGCTGCATTCGGATGCGCAATCGGGAGATCGTCGAGCTGTTCGATCTCGTGCGCGTCGGCACACTGGTGGATCTCGTCGCGACGCAGCGTTGAAGATTCAGCACCGCAGTACTGAGCGTTGTGCGGCGCAACGCGATATTGTAGAGTCCGCCCCGCCTTGGAAAGGCACGAAAGGGGAGGACCTCAGTTCATGAAGCTCAAGGACAAAGTTTCGGTCATTACCGGGTCGGGGCGCGGCATCGGGCGTGCGACCGCGCTCAAGTTCGCGCAGGAAGGCGCCAAGGTTGTGGCGTGTGACATCGACCGGAAGGGTATAGATGCGGTCGTCGCGGAAGTCTGCCGGTCCGGCGGGGAGGCAGTCGGTTTTGTGGTGGATGTAACCAGCCGTCCCAGCATCGACCGGATGGTCGGAGCAGTGATGGAGAAGTACGGCCGCGTCGATGTGCTGGTCAATAACGCCGGGATCGTCGACGACGCGCAATTCAAGAACATGAGCGACGCGCAATTCGATCACGTCATCGAAATCAACCTGAAGGGCACGTACAACTGCACCCGCGCGGTGGTGGAGGTCATGCTCGCGCAGAATGCCGGCGTAATCCTCAACGCGTCGTCGATCGTGGGGATCTACGGCAATTTCGGGCAAACAAACTATGCGGCAAGCAAGTTCGGCGTGATCGGCCTGGTGAAGACGTGGGCGCGCGAGCTCGGCCGCAAAGGTATCCGCGCCAATGCGGTGTGTCCGGGTTTCGTCGAGACCCCGATTCTGCAGACCATTCCTGACAAGGTGCTGAAGGCGCTGATCGAGCGCGTACCGCTCGGCCGCCTGGCGAAGCCCGAAGAAATCGCCAACACCTACGCATTTCTCGCTTCCGACGAGGCGAGCTACATCAACGGTGCGGTGATCGAGGTGAACGGCGGCGCCACGCTGTAGCGCCTTGCTTCACTTCGGCGCTCCGGCGTCGTTTGGACGAATGCTCCCATCCGCGCGTCATCCCGAGGCAGCATCGATCTCTTCGTTGCCGGCCTGCAGTGCCAGATGCGCCGCAGGACGACCATGACCACGGCTTTCGAACTCAGCGTCCGCATCGCGGACTGGGAAGTGGATGGGGCTGCCCTGCGCGCGATTCGAGAAGCGGTCTTCGTGCGCGAGCAGCAGGTACCGGTCGAGCTCGAATGGGACGGCCTCGACGCCGAATGCATGCACGTGCTGGCCGAGGCGGCGGGCAAACCGATCGGCACCGGGAGATTGTTGCGCGATGGCCGCATCGGCCGGATGGCGGTGCTGGCGGAATGGCGCGGCAGAGGAGTGGGCCGCATGCTGCTGGAGTTTCTTGTCGAATCGGCCAGACAACGTGGCCACGCAGCGGTCGTGCTGCACGCCCAGGTTCGGGCGATTCCCTTCTATGTCCGTTGCGGCTTTCGCCCGGTAGGCGAGGAATTCATGGATGCGGGCATTGCGCACCGGACCATGATCCTGCATCTCGCCTAGACCAGCCGGGGCGCATCGAACGCGTACCGAGCGCGCCCGATTTCCACGCCGCCGGGGCCGAAGCTTCTTTCTTCGAATCGCACACTGCCATCCGCGCGCACGATCAATACCGTCGAAGCACGCGTGCCGTAATCGGGCGTTTCGATGAACGGTGCGGACAGCGCGCGTTCCCATTCCAGGCTCACGCCGGTGGCGGGCAGATCCTCGTCGCGCGCCCGGCGGCGATCGGCCAGCATCCCGAACAGCGCTTCGACCAGTCCGCTCTCGTCGAGCCGCAATGCGGTTTCAAGCTCCGTCTTGGCATGCACGACCTTGGGCCAGGGCGTGTCGAGCAGGTGATTGCTCAGGCCATGGACGCCCGGGGTTACCACGATCGACGCCGGCGAGCGGTTGCAGACGTAGTGCAACTGATACCGGTCCCCGGCCAGGAGACTGAAGCCGGGATACTCGTGACCGGACACGGCCAGGGAACCGATCCAGTCTTCGGGCGCCGTGTCGTGGATCAGATATTCGCGCACCAGAAGCCCGCGGGAACGGCCTTGCTTTTCACGGGCGGGTTCCCGGTAGTTGGTGACCGCGGCCCATCTCCCACCCGTCGAGATGCCGAGCCAGCCGCCGCCTTTTTCCAGATCCTGGCCGCCGAGAACGTGCGGATGATCGCGCCAGTACGCCGCCGGCGCACTCGGCCTGCGAAAAAATTCGTCCCGATTGGCGGCCAATACCAGGTCGAAGCGGCGATCGGCCCGCCAGGCGAAGACGATCAGGCACATTCGATGAATGCCTCGACGTGACGTCGCTCGCCCTCGTCCAGGAACGAATCCAGTCCCGCCGCCTGTGCCGCCCGGTGGAGGCAATCCTCGAAGGCGGAGAGATCGACGATGTCCTCGTAGACCTCCATCCACAGCAAGGGCTCGTTATGCCGTTTCATCAACCGGCCGCGGACGCGATGTGCACCGGACAATTCCTCGATCGCCCGCCGGACGATGGTTTCCGCACGCGCCGCGGCAGCCGGTGCGACCCGGTAATACACGAATAGCGCGGCGCTCACTGTGCGGTAGAGGAAACAGGAGAACCTTGCGGCTCGAGAAAGCTCACGCCCGCTCCGCCGGCGTCCTTCAGCCGCAGCATTGCCCGCCGCGGAAGATCGCGCCGGACTACCGCAAGCAGATCCCAGCCGCCGGTCGGGGCAGCGGCGGCGCTTGCCACCACGCCGGCCGCTTCACCGCTTTCAGTGACAAGCAGCTCGTCGCCGGGTGCTGCCGCAGCCTCGCTGTGGAGCAGGGCAAGCCCGCGTTTGACCTCGCCGAGGTAATGCGTCCGCGCCACGATCTCCTGTCCCGGGTAGCAGCCTTTCCGGTAGCTCACGCCGCCAAGGCGGTCGAGATCCAACATCTGGGGAAGAAACGCTTCCTGTGTAGCGGGCACGACCATGGCGATGCCTGCACGAAGCTGCTGCCAGTCCCATGCCGCCGCTCCTGCGGGAGGCGCGACTTGCGCCAGCGTCCGCCACAGGGCGGGGGCGTCCCGCGCGGCCGCAATCACGAGCGCGCAGTCCTGCGGAAGCGCGACTAGGCTTGCGGCGCGCCCGCGCACGCAGGCCAGCGTCTGGCGCGGGGCCGGATCCAGGTTCGCCGCCGCCAGCACTTCCGTCCAGGCCTTGCCGACGATTCCCAGCAGCGGTGCCTGATCGGACAGATCATCGATGCCTACCTTCGAACGCAGCACGTATTTGCGCAAACGCTCGGCCAACACGCCCGCCATGGCATGCGGCAGCACCATCAGGTATCGGTCGGCCGCGCGCAGTATCAGGAACGTTGCGATCAGCCTGCCCTTGGGGTTGCAGTAGCCGCCAAAGCGGGCCGTTTCCGCGCCGACTTCGCCCACGTCGCAGGTCAACTGCGCTTGCAGGAACGCCTCCGCGTCCGCACCGGATACACCGACCACGCCGAAATGCAGCAATGGGACGATGCGCGCACGCTCCTCGCGCGCAGGCGAGTCGGCAGGACCGAACTCGGTGACCTGGTCTGCGCGGATGCGGGCACCCTGTGCGACGAGGAAGTCTTTCCAGCTAAGCTGGGCGTTCATTTTGCTAAATATCGGGCCTCAGGGGACGATTGGCAATGTCACGGTCGGCGAAATTCGCAATCGAACTGCAGCCGTCGGCAATCCTGACGACGATTCTGTGCCTCGTGCACGCCGCCGCACTCGGTATCGCGCTTCTCCTGCCCGTCCACCCGCTGTTGCGCTTCGGGCTTGCAGTCGCCATTGCGCTGAATGCGGCGTACAGCATTCGAGACCATGCCCGCCTCAACGCGCCGAGGTCGGTCGTCCGCCTGGTCCTCTCGAGCGACGGTCGCGCCTTGCTGTACGACCGCAGCGGTACGGCGATCGAGGGACAGGTCTGCCCGGATAGTTTCGTCTCGCCGCCGCTTACCGTGCTGCGGGTCCGTCCCGACGGCCGGCGTTTTGCGAGGAGTGTGGTGCTGATGCCGGACAGTGCAGATTCGGAGCGGCTGCGCGCCTTGAGAGTGTTCCTGCGCTTCAAGCTGGAAGCGGAGCAGTCATGATGGTGTCAGCATCGTGTCTCGGGGCTGGGCGAGCTGGTCGGGGTAATCCCGGCTGTAATGCAGGCCACGGCTTTCCTTGCGTTGTATCGCGCTGCGGACGATCAGATCGGCGGTGACGACGAGGTTTCGAAGGTCGAGCAAATCGCCGGAGACGCGGAAAT
>Ga0070741_10009685_pt1 | contig 18571 bp, 18 predicted proteins | sample Coa_R1_4_FD_66440 | JGI IMG/M metagenome (GOLD analysis project Ga0070741, IMG submission 66440) | Surface soil microbial communities from Centralia Pennsylvania, which are recovering from an underground coalmine fire - Coalmine... | ecosystem: Environmental > Terrestrial > Soil > Unclassified ...
CTGGCCCTTGCCATCGGCGTTCACCGTGACCATGCCACCGCCGGCTGATGCCGATACGGTGCGTTGCTGCAATTCATCTTGGATCTGCTGGAGCCGGCCCTGCATCTGCTGGGCCTGCTGTAGCAGCTTCATAATGTCGGCCATATACACTGAATCTAATTAGCTGGCGTACCCGCGGCCCTGGACCGGTGCCATCGATGGACTGCGGCTCCTGCCCGCTGACTTGCTCAGTTTGGCCAGCGTCCTAACGAAGTCGTTGGAACTACTCGTCCATCAGTTCTAGGTCGAGGGCGTCGATGGCTTTGTCCAGGAGGGCGTCGCTCCGGCGGAGTCGGGCGACTTCTTCGGTTTTCAGGATTTCCTGGGTCAACCGCTTTGGCGGGGCCGGCGGTTCGGCACTCGAAGCCCCTTGAGCCAGTTTGAGGCTCTTCGCCCGGCCGAAGACCTCTCTGGCGGCAGCCAGAATTTGGTCCCGGCCGCCTTCGATCTTGCGTTGAAAGACCTCATTCGCTTCTTCAAGGCGGATGGTCAGCTCACCCTCCTGGGACATCCCCACCAGGTTGGCATGATCCAGCGCCGCCGCCAGCATGGGAGAGGCTCCCCTGAGCCGGCTGACTACGTCGCTCCACTTTCCCTCTTTGGGAGGGGCAGCCGGAGGAGGCGGTGCCTGAGGCCGGGCTACCGAAACCGTACCTCCGCCGCCGCCGAACTGTCGCAGCACCGATTCGAGCTCAACTGAGCGATCGAGGAGCGCGAAGCGGACTAATAGCGTCTCGATCAATAGCTGTTGCTGGACGCTCTTGCGAAACTGCTGCTCCAACTCGGTAATCGCGTGCAGCATACGCAGCAGGTCCCCGGCGGACCACGCCGAGCGGCGTGCGGTCAATGCGGCCAGCAAGGACGCGGAGATGTCCGGCGGAGTGGCGCCGAGGACCACGGCGAGCTGGGCTCGAATCGTGTCGGCGATGCCGGAAAGCAAGAGTCCGAAATCGATGCCCTGATCCGCGAGTCGCGCGATGGCCGTAAAGATCTCCCCTGCTTTCCGGCCGGCGATCAGATCGAGAATCGCGATGTACTCGTCTTCCGCCACCAAGCCGAGTGCATCCCGGACGCGATCGGCCGTCACCGTGGCATCGGGATCGAGCGCCAGAACCTGGTCGGTCAGACTCAAGGCGTCCCGCATCGAGCCATCGGCCGCGCGAGACAGCATCCCCAAGCCGTCGGCATCCGCCTCGAGCCCCTCGGCGTCGAACACCTCGGCGAGCCGCGCGCGGATCTCGGACGACGGGATGCGCTTCAGATCGAAGCGCTGGAGCCGCGAGAGCACCGGCGCGGCGGCTTGGGCGATCTTTTGCGGCTCGGTCGTCGCAAAGACGAAGACCACCCGCGGAGGTGGCTCCTCGAGAATCTTGAGCAGCGCATTCCACGCCTCGCGCGTGAGCATATGCGCTTCGTCGACGATGTAGACCTTGTACCGGTCGTCGCCCGACGGCGCGTACATGGCGCGCTCGCGCAGCTCACGCGCGTCGTCGACACCCCGGTTCGACGCCGCGTCGATCTCGACGACGTCGAGACTCGCCGAGCCGCTCCAGATGCGGGTGCAGGATGCGCACTCGCCGCACGGCTCGCCGTCGTTGCGGAGATGCCGGCGCTCGCAATTGAGGGCCATGGCCAGCACGCGCGCGAGCGTGGTCTTGCCCGTCCCGCGCGGCCCGCAGAAGAGGTACCCATGCGCGACGCGGTTGCGGGCGATGGCGCCTTTCAGCGTGTTCGAGACGTGCGATTGGACCGCGACCGAGGCAAACGTCTTCGGTCGATATTTACGAGCGAGAGCCAGTGGCATGTCGGAGGAGAGATACCCCAGGCCCGGCGAAGCGACGCAAGACACCTCATGCCGCTGCTACCTGCGGGGTCCTGACGGGGTTAGTGGGCTCGCGCCCTCCTACGGACCTGGGGCACGCGAAACGTAGCGGCCGTCGCGGCGCTACTCAACTGCTTCCCACTGCAAACGCCGGATGCGTCGCAGCGCGTACACCTGGCCGACCTCGCCGCCCAGAATGAAGATCGTGGCCGCATAGTAGAGCCAGATAATCACGATGACGATCGCGGCCAGCGTGCCCGTGTACAACGAGCCGGGATTGAAATGCCGGAGGTAGGTCGCGAACGCGACCTTCGCGAGCTCCAGCAAGACCGCGCTGAAGGTGCCCGCCAGCACCGCCGTGCGGGCGCGGACGCCGCGCGCGGGTAAAAACCGGTACAGCGCGAAGAACGTGGCGGCCACGAAGCTGAACTCGAAGGCCCGCGCCATCCAATACTCGAACCGGTTCATGGCCGCGTGCTGCACACCGATGTCCGACAAGATCGCGGCGCCGTTTTTCGTCGCGATGGCGAGATAGGCGTTGAGCACCGTGTAAATGACGACGAGCAGCGTCGCGACCACCGTGACCTTGGCATCGAAGATCTTTCCATCGATGATCCCACGGTCACGGTCGAGATCGAACACGAGCGCCAATACCGCGCGCAGGGATCCGAACAGTCGCGTCGAAAACCAGACGAACGTGACGGCGCTGACGAGGCCGACCGTGCCCCGGAGCCGGATCGCCTCGTTCATGAGCGCCGTGACGACCTGGCCCATGCGCCCCGACTCCGATGGCAGCAGGCGGTCGACGAGCACCGAGATCCTGGAAAGCGATGCCGCCGGCGACAGGTCGAGGAAGTACCCCATGCCGCTGACGAGCAGCAGCACGAATGGGACGGCCGCGAGCAGGATATTGAACGCGACCCCGCTGGCGAGGAAGAAAATGTTGTCCTCGCCGCTATTGAGATACACGCTCACCAAATAGTCGCGCAGCGCCGACTCGCGCCACGCGACTCGGAGCGAGCGGATCGTCAGTCCTCGGAGACCGGGCCGGTCGTCGGCCGCTTCGTCGTTATCTCCCGACGCGCGTCCCGTGCTGCCTGGCGCGCGGCGGCGCGGCCGGCGGCGACGGCGTCGGTCATGCGCTGCTTTTTCTCTTCCAGCGAAATCCGCGCGGATTCCAAGCGCTGCTCGACGCGCTCGCGTGCCTCGGAAAAGGTATCCGAGGCCCGGTCGCCCACGCGCTTGACCCGGCGCTTGATCTCGCCACGGATCTCCTCGCCCGAGCGCGGCGCGAACAGCAGCGCAACGCCGGCGCCGATGGCCAGACCGAGCAGGAACGACCCGACATCGCTGGACCGTTCCTGAATCACCACGTATGGCTCGTCGTCGTGATCGCGCATCGTTCCCCCGTTACTTGGTCTTCTTGCCATTCGGTTTCTTGAGCGGCTTCGCGTCACCGTTCGCGATATAGCCCGCCAGCTCTGATTGCAACGTCTGTTCCTCGACGCCGAGCATCGTCGCGGCGCGAGCCAGGTCGCCGTTGGCGGCGGCGTATGTTTTGAGCACCAACATCCGGCGCGCGTCGTTCGCCGATGTCCCCACCTGGACCACGACGGAGTTCGGCGTTTCCGCCGTGTGACGGACGTGGCGCGGCATGATCTCCGTCTGGGTGATCACTGGGCCGCGCGACATGACGACCGCGCGCTCGACCGCGTTCTTGAGCTCGCGGACATTGCCCGGCCACGAGTAACTGACGATCCAGTCCATCGCGGCGTCGTCGAACGCCTGGATCTTCTTCCCGTTCTGATGGGCGAAGCGCGCCAGAAATTCGTTCGCCAATAGCGGGATATCGCCGACGCGCTCCCGCAGGGGCGGCAGGTAGACCTCGACCACGGCCAGCCGATAGTACAGGTCCTCACGGATCATATTGTCGGCCAGCGCCAATTGAAGGTCCTTGTTGGTCGCCGCCACGATGCGAATGTCGACGTCGATCTCTTTCTTGCCGCCGAGTCGCCGAACAGTGCGCGTTTCGATCGCGCGGAGCAGCTTGACCTGGATGTCCGGCGCCATCTCGGCGACTTCATCGAAGAACAATGTCCCGCCGCTGGCCATCTCGAACGCGCCGGGTTTTTCATTGGTCGACCCGGTAAACGCGCCTTTTTCGTGGCCGAACAGCTCGTTCTCGAGAATTTCTTTGGGCAGCGCGGCACAGTTGATCGCGAAGAACGGGCCTTTCGCTCGTTCACTTTTCGAGTGGACCGCTCTCGCGACGAGCTCCTTGCCGGTGCCGGATTCGCCGAGGATCAAGACGCTCGCCGTCGAGGACGCGACGGCATCGACGATCTTATAGACCTCTCGCATCGCTTCAGACTGACCGGTGAGCTCGGCATAATGGGTCAGTTCTTGGAGCTGCGAGGCGAGCTCACGATTGCGTTGTTGGACGGTGTACTTGTCCAGCGCTTTCGGGATCAGCGCCTTGAGGCGATTGAGCTTTTCGGTGTTGAGCGGTTTCTCGATGTAATCGTATGCGCCGCCCTGCATCGCTTCGACGGCTGAATCGATCGTCGCCTGGCCCGTGATGATGATGCATTCGGTGGGAACGCCACGCTGCTGCATCTCGCGCAGCAAGGCCAAGCCATCGAGCCGCGGCATCTTCAAGTCCGCGAGCACGAGCCCGAAGCGATCGGCCGCCAAGCGATCGAGCGCCTGCTGTCCATCGGGGACGACTTCGACTTCATAGTCGAGGTCGCTCAAAATGGCGCTCAGCCCCGTGGTGATCGCGGGCTCGTCATCGGCAATAAGAATCTTCGCGGATTTCATGTAAACGAAAATGTAACTTGCCCCAACTCCAGTCGCAGGCCAACGCCGGCCCGTCGAGCAGCATCCGCCACGTCATCAGGAACCGCGCCGCCGCTAATCTGCATCTCTTCTCCTCCACGGAGAATGTGGACCCGACTGACGGTGCCCTCCGACAGAGTCGCCGCGAGCGCCAGCCGCACGACGGCGCCGTCGATCGGGGTGGTGGCGACGTGCGCAATGTCGTCGTGTACTTCGATCACCCGGTCGGCGGCCCGTAATACGGGAACGAGCTGATGCAGGACTGATGCCGGCTCGACGGGAACCGGCACGGGTCGCGATAACGCCATGACTGCTTGGGCCAGTCGTGTAGCCTCCAGAAGGTATCCGTCCGCCCGTTCGGCGTAGGCCGCGACACCTGGGGTGTTCGCCCGAGACTGCACTAATGCCAGGTTGATGGCGACGTTATTGAGCGCGTTGTTGACGGCATGCGCCGCCGGGCCCGCGATTTTGCCGAGCAGATCGAACCAGAGGGCGGCGACGATAGGGTCGGTCACTCAATCGATACGGACGGTGAGTCCGTCGAACGCGGGGGTCACGCCGCGAGGCAGCTCAGCCTCGAGATCCGCGTGAAAGTTGTCGTGCGTCAAATGCGTCAGGAAGGTCCGCTCCGCGCCGACGGCGCGCGCGACCTCAATCGCTTCCGGCACGCTCAAGTGGGTCGGGTGCTCGGTGCGAAACAGAGCGTTTACGACCAATACCTTCGCACCTTTGAGGGCATCCATCGCGGCCTGAGGGACGACCTTGGCGTCGGTCACGTACGCCACATCCCCGATGCGGTAGCCGTAAACGGTGATGTCGCCATGAGGCACCGGGACGGGCGTGACGGCCGTGTCTCCGATACGCACCGTCTCATACGGCGCCAGCACGCGTGCGTGACCCTCCGGCTTCGTGGTTCCGGGCTGCGGTTTGATCCGGTCGTCGAACACGTATGGGAATTTGCGCGCGAGCGACGCGAGCGTTTCCGCCGAGCCGAACATGGGCAACGCGCCCTCCCGCCGAACGGAAATGGCGCGCAGATCGTCCAGTCCGTGCGTGTGGTCCGCGTGATCGTGCGTAAACAAGACGGCGTCGACGCGGTCGATACCGTTCGCGATCAGCTGCACGCGAAGCTCCGGCGGCGTATCGATCAAGAGCCGTGTGCCGCGGTCGGTTTCAATAACGGCACCCACGCGCGAGCGTCGGTCCCTCGGGTCGGGTGACCGGCACACCGCGCAGTGGCATCCGATCATCGGAACGCCAAAGCTCGTCCCCGTGCCCAGGAACGTCAGCTTCACAGGGAAACTGCCCCCTGTGAAGCTGACGTCGAGCGGCTGACGCTCATATCCGCAGAGTGGCGGCGCTTTGCGGCCATGTAAAGGAGTCGTTGGACCAAAACCTACACAGTCTCGACTTTCAGCAGATTCGTCGTTCCGGGCACATCGAAGGGGACACCAGCGGTCACGAGAACGCGGTCGCCGGGGTGCGCCAAGCCTAGCTCGACCGCGGCTTGGCGGGCGAGCGCGACCATCTGGTCATAGGTCGTGCAGTGCGCGACCAGATGGGGGACGATGCCCCAGACGAGCGCGAGTTGGCGGTACGTCTGCGGCATGTCGGTCAGCGCCAGAATCGGCACCTTCGGCCGATGCGAGGAGACGATGCGCGCGCTGAATCCGCCTTTCGTCAGAACAATGACGAGCGGCGTGCCGAGCATCCGGTTCGCGGCGATCGTCGCGGCGGCAATCGCTTCTTCCGTGGCTACGGTCGTTCCAGCTTCGCGTCGCTCTTCATCACGAGAGCGCCACGGGAGTGGGTGACACTCGACTTCGCAGATAATCCGCCGCATCGCCTCGACAGCCAGTCTTGGGAACGCGCCGGCCGCGGTCTCGGCGGATAGCATCACCGCATCCGTACCGTCTAGGATGGCGTTCGCTACGTCGCTGGCCTCGGCTCTCGTCGGTCTCGCGTGCTCGACCATCGACTCGAGCATCTGGGTCGCGGTGATGACCGGCTTTCCCAGCCTGTTCGCCAATCTGATAATTCTCTTCTGCGCGATCGGAACTTCTTCGAACGGCAACTCAACGCCCAGATCGCCGCGCGCGACCATCACGCCATCAGACGCGAGCATGATGGATTCGATGTTTTGAAGCGCGACATCTTTTTCGATTTTGGCGATGACGAGTAAGCGCTTCGGAATGCGCGAGCGAAGATCAGCGATGTCTTCGGCGCGACGGACAAAGCTGAGCGCGAGATAATCCAGGCCTTGCTCCACGGCAAAGTCTATGTCGGCGCGATCCTTGTCCGTGATCGATGGCGCCGACACATGAATGCCGGGGAGATTCAGTCCCTTGTGGGATTTGACCTGGCCACCATGCACAACGCGCGCATGGACCGTATCGCCTACGGTATCCAGCACCATGAGCTCGATGAGGCCATCGTCGACGAGGATACGGTCGCCCGTGTGTACATCGCTCGCCAGCGCGCGATAGGTCACCGGGATGGCGCCCGCGGGGACGGCATCCTCCGGAGCGAGCGTAACGTCATCGCCGGTCTCGAGCTGCCGCGGAGCCGACAACTCCCCGATCCGAATGCGCGGACCTTGGAGGTCACCAAGGATGGCGACAGGCCTGCCCCGGGCGTCAGCGGCTTTCCGTATGCGCGCGATGGTCGCGGCATGCTCGGCCTGCGTGCCGTGCGAAAAGTTGATCCGGGCGACATTCATCCCGGCGTCGAGCAAATCCCCGATCGCCGATTCCGTGGCGGTCGAGGGGCCGAGCGTGCAGACGATTTTCGTTCGAGCGAGAGTGGGAGTGGCCACTCAGCGCGCCGCGACGACCCGTGTCTTTTTCTCCAGCCCCGCCAGCATCGTGTCCCACGACTTCTGGAACGACGCCAGGCCGTCGGTGAGCAGCTTGTCGGTGACCTCGCGCATCGAGGTGCCGGCCGCCTCGATCTGCTGGATCACCTGCCGCGCCGCTTGAACGTCCTTGTCCACGGTCCGAGCCACTTCGCCGTGATCGCGGAACGCATCGATCGTCGCGACCGGCATCGTGTTCACGGTGTCCGGGCCGATCAGCTGCTCGACGTACATGACGTCGCGATACGCCGGATTCTTGGTGCTCGTGCTGGCCCACAGTGGCCGCTGCACGCGCGCGCCGCGACGCACGAGGTCATCCCACGCCGAACCCGCGAACTTTTGCTGGAAGAGCGCGTAGGCCAGCTTCGCGTTCGCGATGGCGGCCTTACCTTTGAGATCGGCCTGCGTCAAGCGCTTGTCGATTTCGGTGTCCACGCGGCTCACGAAGAAGGACGCCACCGATGCGATACGGTCGATAGCGCCACCCGTGCGGAGTCGGTCCTGCAAGCCCGCGAGGTAGGCGTCGATAACGTTCGAGTACGCGTCGATCGAGAACAGCAGCGTGATATTGACGTTGATCCCATCCGCCAGCAGCCGGCGCACGGCAACGACGCCGTCGGGAGTGCCGGGGACCTTCACCATCACGTTGGGCCGATTGACGGTCTTCCACAGACGGCGCGCTTCGGCGATCGTGGCGTTCGCGTCGTTCGCGACGCCGGGCGAACACTCGATCGAGACGTAGCCGTCGGCCGCGTTCGTGCGGTCGTAGACGGGGCGGAAGATGTCGCAGGCATGACGCACATCGTCGGCCTCGACGGCCTCGAAGACCGCCGCCGGATCCACGATGCCGTCGGCCGCGAGCGCGGCCAGCTGATCATCGTACGCCGTGCCCTCGGCGAGCGCCTTCTCGAAGATCGTGGGGTTCGTGGTCTCGCCCGTGACGAAGTCTTCCCGGATACGGCGCTCGAGCTCGCCGTTGGTCAGAATCGTACGGTCAATGAAATCCAGCCAGATCGACTGGCCGGCGTCATGGAGCAGCTGCAGTCTGTTCGGCATGCAGTGAAAACTAAACTGGCTTCGCCTTGGTCGAAACAGTGGCAAAGCCCTCACGGCGCATCACTCCCCACGATCGGTTGCGGCGCAGAGTACGCCAGAACGCCTGCAATCGAAACAACACGGTCACCTGACGGTATCCGACATTTTCCACAATGGCGTACAGCAACAGCCGCATGAGATCGCCGGGTCGCGTGTAGCGCCGATACGTGAGCTCTTCCAGGACGAACGTCCAGATCGATAGCAGGAGCCCGTAGCCGACCGCTACGAGCAGGAACAGTCCGGCGAACGTCCAGTTGACGGCTCCGATCGCCAGTCCAAGGATCGTCACGAGATAGCCGAGCAGCTCGACGACCGGAGCCAGCATCTCCCCGAAGAAATAGAAGGGGTAGGCGACCATGCCGATCGAACCATACTTGCGATTGAACATCAGGTCGCGGTGCTGCCAGAGCGTGGCGATGAGGCCGCGGTGCCAGCGCTCGCGTTGCCGGCCCAGGACCTGAAGCGAGGTCGGCACCTCGGTCCAGGCGACCGGATCCGGCACGAACGGCATCCGATCCGGCAGCTTGCGCTCTCGCAAGTACCGATGAAGCCGGACGACCAGGTCCATGTCCTCGGTGATGTGGCCGGTACGATAGCCGCCGATGTCGACCAGATACTGTCGCCGGAAGAGGCCGAATGCGCCGGAGATGATGAGATTCCCGCCGAGGCGGTTCCAGCCGAGCCGACCGAACAAAAACGCTCGCAAATACTCCACGACCTGAATGCCCGGCAGCAGACGGTTGTCGACCCGGGCCTCAACGACCCGCCCGTGCTCGACGCGGCACCCGTTCGCCACTCGGATCGTGCCGCCGACGGCCGCCACGTGCCCACCCATGAGAAACGGCCTGGCCAACCGAAGCAGCGCGTCGGACTCGATCAGTGTGTCGGCGTCGACGGCCAGCACATACGGATATCGCGCGGCATTGAGAGCCGCGTTCAAGGCATCAGCCTTGCCGCCATTGTCCTTGTCGAGAACCAGCAACTTGGAATAGCGCCGCGACCGATAATAGGCGCGAATAGTCTTGGTTGGGACACCGATAGGAAAGGCCGGTGGGACTTCGTAGAGATCATAGGCTTCCACGAGTCGCTGGATCGTCGCATCGGTGGACCCGTCGCTGACCAGAATGATCTCGTGCCGCGGGTACTCGAGCGTGAGAAAGGACAGGACGCTCGCCGCGATGGTGACTTCTTCGTTGTACGCGGGAACGAGCACCGAGAGTGGTGGCAGCGCGTCCGATCCCAGCAGACGGCGCACATGCTCATCGTGCGACAGATGCCAATGCAACCACGCTTCCGGAATGCTCGACAACAGCAACAGGGCGTAGAACGAATTCAGGGTCAGGAAATAGAACAGCGCGAATTGGTCCGCGATCCCCAGGCCGAACACGACCCAATGCGTCCAATGGGTCACGCGTCCGCCAGTTCCAAGACGCCGCCGCCGGACAAGCCACTGATCATCGTGGCCATCTCGCTCGCATAGCGGTCACCGCCGACGCGGGCCTCGCGCAGCATGCGCCGTCCCGGCTCGCCCAGCTGCGCCAGGCTCAACGCCGCGCGGAATCGCACCCACCATGCGCGGTCGCGAAGCAGCGCGCCGAGCGGCCCGACCGCTTCGGTGATTTTGAGCACACCGAGCGCGCGGGCGGCTTGCGCGCGGACACGCCAGTCTTCGTCCGCGAGCAATGCGTACAGCACGTCCGGTGTCTCGGGGTGGAAGTAGTGCTTGAGCGCACGCGCCACGGCGAGTCGCACATCGCCGTTGGGATGCGTCGACAGACGGAGTACCGGCGCGAGCACCGCCGGCGTCGCCAGCGCCTCCGCGAGATTGATCCACACCTCGAGGCGATCGGCCGGCGTGTCGGCCCGGAGGCGCCGGGACACGAGCGGTACGGTGTGCTGCCAGCACTGCTTGAGGGCGGAGAACAGATAGTGTTGCACCGCGATCGGCCGACCTGGCAACGTCTCGACGACGAGGGAGACGAGATCGCTGTCGGCGACCCGACCCAGGCAGGATGCCGCCGCGAGCTGCACGGCGGGATGCCGATCGAGCAGGAGACGACGAAGCACGGCGCGATGCGATTGCTGACCGACGGCCGCGAGCAGACGAACGGCCGCGAGGCGTTTCCACCAACGCGGCGATCGGGCACCTTTGAGACCGCGCTGGACCCATTGCTCCTTGAGGAGCGCCGTGGCCAGCGCATCCTGTCGTTCAGCCGCTACGCGCAGAGCGGATAAGCGCGTGAGCTGCTCGAGCGCCTGATCAGGACCGAGCACGCCGAGATGGGCACAGACCTCGACGGCGCTGCCTTTGCCGAGCAAGAACGCGTGGAGGGGTTCGGTCAGTGAGGCGGCCACCGCGGTCTCGCGGCGCGTGAGACGGGACATCCGCGCGCGATTGGCGGCGAGATACGCCATGAGCACTACGAGGAACGTCGCCTGCACCGCGGCGATTATGGCAAGAACGACCGTGGTCAGCGCCGGATCCAGATCGGGATCTTGGCCAGCAGCACGCGAAGATTCAGCGGCTTGACGACGTAGTCGAGCGCGCCGTTCGTGAGCGCGCGGACTTGTTCCGCTTCACCGCCATGCACGGTCTGAAAGACGAACCCGTATGCGCCTGGGCGCTGGACCCGCAGTCTCTCGTGCAGCGAATGCCCATCCATTCCGGGGAGATCCACGTCGAGGAGAACGAGCGGTCGGCGGCCGTCGGCGGGCGCCGGCATCGCCAGCAGCGCTTCGAGGGCTTGGGGGCCATCGCTGAATGCGCGGGCCGAGAGGCCGACCGAGCGCAGCGCGTAGAGGATCATCTCTTGAAGCGGGCCATCGTCCTCGATCACGACCACGTCGGGCGTGGCGACGACGGTGGCGGGCTCCGCGGCTTCCGTCACGGGCGCGGGAGCCGCGCTCGTCTCGGGCTCGCCGACGGCAAGGGACAGAACTTCCGCGAACTCGATGATCATCGCCCCGCGCACATCGCGGTCGAGCTCGGCGTCCGACGCCCAGCGAATGGCCCTCTCTTCGAGCTTCGCGGCGAGATTTGAGGCCTCGCGGTATCCGTAGCTGCCCGCCGTTCCGTGCACGCGATGCAACTCACGACGGACGGCGTCGACGACTTCCGGCGCGTCCGGCGTGGACGTCAGCTGGATGCCGAGGGTGCGGAACGCCGCGCACGTGCGGAGCGTGGAAGTCTGAAATCGCTCCCGCAGGCCGCGCATCACCTCGGGAGGGATCGTCCCCGCCGGCGCCGCCACTGCCGAAGATTGGATTTCACTCATATAACTCCCAATTCCAGTTGCGCTTCCAGCGCGAAGCTCGTCTCCGCGATGACGGCTGTTACAGGGAAGCCGTCACTCTCTCGCCTCAGTGCTGCCATGCGCCTCCTCTGCGCCGACGACGAAGCCGATATCCGCACGATTCTCGAGCTCGCGCTCGGGCTCGATCCGGACCTCCAGGTCGAGATCGTCGAATCCGGCCAGGATGCGTTGGCACGAGCCAAGGAAACGCGGTTCGACGCCATTCTGCTGGACGGCATGATGCCCGGTCTCGACGGATATGAGACATGCCGGCGGCTCAAAGCCGACAAAGCTACCGCCGATGTACCCGTTGTGTTCCTCACCGCGAAGACGCAGCGAGACGAGGTCGCGCGGGCCCTGGAAATCGGTGCGGTCGCGTGCCTGACGAAGCCCTTCGATCCCCTCACGATTGCCGCCGAAGTCCGGCGCGCGCTCGCTACGGAATAATTCGCGCGACCAGCACGACCGAGTAGCCGCGATACGCGGCCGCTCCAGCCGCGGTCGTGGCATAGGGCGAGGCGGCAACGGCGTATCCACCATTTACGCCGCACTCGACTCCCGGTGCGAATCGATACAGAACGGTCGCACTCGCTCGCTCGGCGGGTTTGACGGACGCCGGTTGATGGAAAGCCGCAATACGCTGCGCCCCGGCGCCGAATTCCAACGTCCCACCTAAACCACGCTCGCCGCCGACCGACATTCTCAGTGCGCCCTCGGCGAGAATGAAGCTCGCCGGCGTGAAGTAGCCATCAGCCGTGTCTGGGCGCAGATACCCGTAGCCATGGGCTCCCGCGCCCAGCGCGAGACCGTGCCATGCGCTCGACCAGAGGTACATGGAGCCTTCGACACGCTCATCGCTGTGGTCTTCGCTACTCACGGTCGCATATCCGAACGTCCCCGTGAGGTGACTTGCGACATCGAGCTCAGCGTCGGCCATGGTCTGCGTGAGGCCCGCCGCGATCATCGCGGCGGTCTCATCGAACAACTCGCGTGAACCGCCGGCCGTCATCGTTATCGGGCCAAGCGTCGCCGAGATGTGCGCGGAGCCGATGGCCTCGGCGTACTCACCTTCGCCGTAACCAACGCCGCCATCGGCGCGAAACGCGAAGTGGGGGGATGAGAGATTGAGGCCGACACGATCGGTCTGGGTGTGACCGTAGACGTCGTGCGCGCCGACCGTGTTGCGATACGCCGCGGCGAACGTGAATGGGCCGTCTTCGGCCGCGAGCACCGCCGCTTCGCCGGAGTTGTCTTCGTTGTCGCCCCAGGTGGTCACCGTCGGGCGGATCCACGGTGAGACCATTGGGCGCAGCTTCGCCCACGCTTCTTGGGCATCGCTATCGTCCGGGTGTGCGGCAAGCGCTTTTTTCAATGCGGCGCGCGCTTCGCGCGGCCGGCCTTCCCACTGGAGCACCTGTGCGAGGCCGGTGAGCGCCTCGGTATCCATCGAATCGCGAGCGACGACTGAGCGATAGATGTGTTCGGATTCGGAGAACCGACCGCGCCAAGCAACGACGCGCGCCAAACCTTTTTGTGCATCCGGTCCGGCGCCCGAGTCGACCAGGCTACGATACAGAGATTCGGCTTGGACGAGATGCCCGCTCCACGCGATCGTCTGCGCGCGACCAAGCGCCGCATCCCAGTTGCGCGGCTCCTTGGCGAGGACCGAGTCATAGAGTGCGATGGCCGCGCCGTAGTGACCTGATCGCGCGAGCGCGCGGGCGGCATCTTGACCAGACGCTGCACCCGTAGCGATAAAAAGTGCAAAAATGACAGGACGGTTCACGGAGCTCACGAGAGATAGACGCCCGTTCCCGTGTCCGTGTCACCCCTTCAACTCTCGTCCTTTTGCTTCGGCGAGCTTCCGCGCGATGCCGCGATAAAACCCGGCGTCCTCGCGCTTACCCTCAGCTTCGAGGCTCGTCGCGGCCAACTCCAAGGCGTATAGAATGTTGCCGAGGTACAGGTCGGCCACGGCGCCGACTGTCGGCTCGTTCATTTCTCCGGCGATCGATAGACCGGAGTCTCGGCGGTCGGCGAGTCGAGACGCGGGTCGTCGAGCGCGGTGACCTGAACGACGACGGCGGTGATGTTATCGAGCCCGCCGCGGCGGTTGGCCTCGCCGATGAGTGCGTCCACGAGCCGTCCCGGCGAATGCTTCGCGAGCATGAGGCGCTGGAGCTGCGAGTCCTCGAGCATCCCCGTGAGCCCGTCGCTCGCGACGAGGAACACGTCGCCGACCGCGAGCTCGCCGGAGTAGACGTCGGGCTCGACATCGGGGCTCGCGCCGACGCAGCGCGTGATAACGTTGCTGTACGGGTGATATCGCGCCTGCTCGGGCGTGATGTATCCCGCGTCCACCTGCTCCTGCACGTACGAGTGGTCCTTTGTCAGCTGCTCGAGGTGCCCGTTCCGGACGCGATAGATGCGCGAGTCGCCGACCTGGCCGATGAGATAGCGGTTCCGGCTCAGGATGAGCACCGAGGCTGTCGTCCCCATCCCCTGCTTGTCGACTTCGGCGATCGTGCGGTCGAAGATCGCGCGATTCGCATCCTGCAGGGCATCGCGCAGGGCGTCCGGCGCCGTGGCGGTCGTGATATCGGACAACGGCGCGATGTCACGGGTGACGATCTGCACCGCCATCGCGCTCGCGACTTCGCCGGCTGCGTGCCCACCCATCCCGTCGGCGACCATAAAGACGCCGCGGTACGGATTGGCTTCCGCATACATACTGTCCTCGTTCCCGACGCGGACCATCCCGACGTCAGTGCGGCACGCGTAGGTCAGTTGCACTAGCGCATCCGCATGGCGAAGAATGCCGCGCCGCCAACGACGGCGGCGGCTGCTGCCCATGCCCACCATGGAACACCGGCGCTTTTGGGAGGCGGCGGCGGGGGCGCCGCGGGACGTGGCCGAGGAGGCGCGGGGGCTGGTGCCGCCGGGGCGGCTCGTTTGACCTCTTCCACCGGCAGCATGCGCGTGCCGATTTTGGGTTCGGTCACGTGCTCGACGACCGTCGCATGGAACATGAGCGGGACACCGCCGAATCGGAGGTCCGCATCAGTGGGCAGTTTCTCCTCGGCCGAGATGCGCCGACCGCCGATATACGTCCCGTTCGTCGAGCCGAGGTCCGTGAGATACCAGACGCCATCGCGCCGTTGGAGCTTGGCGTGGGAATCGGAGACGCTCTCTTCGACGATCACGATGTCATTGTGTGGTCCGCGCCCGATGTTCGCCAGGACCGATATCACAGAGAACGTCTGACCCTTCATCGGGCTGGTCCCGACCACCTCGAGGGTCGCGAGCGCTTGACGCGGAAACGGGGCGGCGACGGCGGGGGTCGGGGCCATTGAGGCCGCTGATTGCACAACCGGTTCCGCTTTGGGCGCCGGAGCCGCGCTTGCCGACGCTTGATCCGCGTAAAAGCGAAATTCCTCGGTCCCGATGCGCACTACGTCACCTCGACCGAGGACTTGCATTGCGTCGACACGTTGCCCGTTGACGAAAATCCCGTTCGTGCTCGTATCGCTCAGGACATACCCCACGTCGCCGGGCGCGATCTCGGCATGGCGACGGGAGACCTCCGACGAGGGAATGACCACGTCGCAGCCCGCATCGCGGCCGAATGAGATACCGGCGGCCGGTATCTGATATTCGCGACCATCGACGAGCGAAATCACGCGCCCACCGGTGGCGAGGGTCGCCTTACCCGCGGCGGGCGGCCTGAGATTCTTGAAATCCGGGAGATTGATGCTCGAAATGAACTGCGTGCTGCCGCCCTTCCGGTCATCTCCATAGAAGAGCTCCGCGCCACCGATCTCGATCTTGTCGCCATGGATGAGTGGTGTCGGCTCGGCGCCCAGTTGCACCCCATTGACTCGAACGGCCGACGATGGGCCGGCGCGGCGGATGGACACCGCACTCTCGCGGGACAGGTCAACGACCGCTTGGACGGCCGTGTCGCCCCCGGGGACGAGCACATCCGCATCCGCGCCCCCACCGACGCGCGTCTCACCGACGCGGAGGGCGAACTGCCGTTCATTGAGTTGAAGGTAGGGCATGACCAGTTGGACAAGCTAGGGGTGCCCGCCGAGGCTGGCAAGCGCCGATGGTAGCATCAGTTAGATGCGGCAATGGCGTCGCGCGCAACACTTCCCCGTCCATCGTCGCCGACTTGGAGTCGATACAGACGCTCATACAATCCGCCCTGTTCGAGCAACTCGCGATGGGTCCCTCGCTCCCGAATCTCCCCATGGTGCATCACCAAGATCTCATCCGCACTCACGATCGTGCTCAGCCGGTGGGCGACGGCGATCGTGGTCCTTCCCTGCATGAGCACGGCCAGTGCCTGTTGAATCTCTGCCTCGATCTCACTATCCACGGCGCTCGTGGCCTCATCGAGCAGGAGGAGCGCCGGATCGGCGGCGATGGCCCGGGCGAACGATAGCAACTGGCGTTCACCGACACTGATCGATGCCCCACGTTCGCCAAGTTCCTGCGACCATCCGTTGGGCAGACGGGCGACGACCCGATCGGCCCCCACACGGGCCGCGGCGCGTTGCACCTCCGCGTCGGACAGCGCGCCGGACAAGCGCACGTTGGACATCACGTCGCCGGCAAACAGAAAGATGTCCTGTTGGACGTAGCCGATACGGCTCCGAAGATCGGCGATCGACATCTCACGGATGTCGATCCCGTCGACCAGAATGCGGCCGCGCTGCGGATCGTAGAATCGCATCAACAGACTGACCACCGTGGTCTTCCCCGCCCCCGTGTGTCCGACGAGCGCGATCGTTTGGCCCGGCTCCGTCCGGAAACTCACGGCTCGGAGCACCCATTGCGGCGGATCGGCGTTGCCATAGGCAAACCATACGTCCTCGAACTCAACCGTCACCCCGAGACGACGCGTGGTCTCGGTCACAACGCCCTGCGCGGGGCCTTCCGGCTCATCCAAGAGTTTGAAAATGCGCTCGGACGAGGCCATCGCCTGTTGCAGCGTATTGTATTTGTCCGAGAGATCCTGGAGCGGTTGGAAGAACCGGCGAACGAGTTGCAGAAATGCCGCCACCGTCCCTACGGTCAACGTCGACGCATGGATTCGTCCCGCTCCAGCAACGAGCAGGCTGGCGAGAGCGACGGATGTTAAAATCTCGATCGCCGGGAAATACAACGCGTAAATCGTGATCGACCGGAGGTTCGACGCCAGGTAGCCGCGGTTCAGGTCATCGAAGCGATCGGCTTCCCACTTTTCACGTCCGAACAGTTGGACGATGCGCATGCCGGAGAGGCGCTCGTTTAAGAACGCGTTAATGCGCGCGAGCCGTGTCCGGATATCGCGATAGGATGACCGGACCTTGATCCGGAAGATCTCCGACGTGAGCCAGACCAGCGGGATCACGGCGAAGGCCGCGAGCGCCAGACGCCAATCGTCGTGAACCATCGCTATAGCAATCGCAATCAGCGTAAACAGGTCGCCAAGTCCGGACACGACGCCGGCCGTGAACAGTTCGTTCAGCGCCTCGACGTCCGATGTCACGCGCGTCACGAGGCGGCCGACGGGATTGCGGTCAAAAAACGCGACCGGGAGGGTCTCCACATGCGAGAACAACCGCATTCGGAGGTCCCGCATGACGCGCTGGCCCAAGAGGCTCGTGAGCAGAGTCTCGCCGTAGGAGCACCCGAACTGCAGCGCGAGCGACAGCACGAACAGCGCGACGGCGACGCGGATGACGTGTAAGTCGTGGCGCGGCAACGCCACGTCGATCACCCGCTTCGTCAGCTCGGGGCCGACGAGTTGAAGGAAGCCTTCGCCGAACAGTAGGAAAATCGAGGCGACGATCAGGTACCAATAAGGCTTGGCGAACGCCAGCAAGCGCCGCATCAGCCGACCGTCGTATGCCTTGCCGAGGGCATCCTCCTCGTGAATGCCCGCCATGTCGCCTCCAGCCATCGGTAAATACTAGCAGGGTGCGGGACTACGCACCTGCTAGATGTCGGTTGGACACCGCTTCGACTGCGCCTGTCGGCGTCAGTCTAGCTGGGGTATCTTTGCCAACCGTGCCGCTCTGGCTCCATTGGGTCATCCTCGGATTCGTGGCCGGTGCGCTGGCCAAGTTTCTTTTGCCCGGCCGCGACCCCGCCGGGTGCCTGATCACCACCGCCCTCGGGATCATCGGCGCCTTTATTGGCGGGTACATCGGTACGCGCTTGGGCTGGGGAACGGTGACCGCGGACCACTTCGATCCGCGCTCGCTCGCGCTGGCGACCGCCGGCGCCTTGCTGGTGTTGATCCTTGGCCGAATCCTGCGCCCTCGACCACGGCAGTGAACGAGCAGTAAGTCCAACGACTTCTTTAAGCGGATTCGTGAAGCGCCGCCGCCTGCTCGGACAGGCGTTCGGCCGATCGACTGGCCGAAAGCACGAGCAAAGACTTCACGGAGTACGCAGGCTAGCTCGGGTGCTTTCGGCTATCTTTCGGGTGTGAAGGATCGGCTGATTGTCCGAGGCGCACGGCAGCACAACCTGAAGAACCTGGACCTCGACATCCCGCGTCGGGCGTTGACCGTCATCACTGGTCCGTCGGGCTCGGGGAAGTCGTCGTTGGCGTTCGATACGATCTACGCCGAGGGA
>Ga0070741_10009686_pt1 | contig 18571 bp, 13 predicted proteins | sample Coa_R1_4_FD_66440 | JGI IMG/M metagenome (GOLD analysis project Ga0070741, IMG submission 66440) | Surface soil microbial communities from Centralia Pennsylvania, which are recovering from an underground coalmine fire - Coalmine... | ecosystem: Environmental > Terrestrial > Soil > Unclassified ...
ATCCCGCGAGCAGCGGGAGGTCGACCTCCGCGGCGCGACGCGACGCTCGTCTTCGCCGACCGGCGGGTCGGCATCGCGCAGACGACCGGCGGAATCGTCCGTGCGGCGGCGCTCGTGCCCTTCGCGCTCGCGCGCGCCGCGCTGCGGAATCCGCGCGGACTCGGCGCGCTGGCCGATGGACAACATATACCGCGCGTGGCACAGGTGAACGCGATCCACGTCACGCAGATCGAGAGGTCGAGGACATGCAGCGTCCCGGAGTGATGAGCATCGCCGCCGCGTCGATCGTCGGCGCGGTCGTGTGCGTCGGGCTGCGGTTCGGAGCGGCCGCGCCCCGCTACAGCGGCATCGTCAGCGGCGCGTTCGATGCGCCCGCGCTTTCGGGCGCGTATCTCCGGATCGGCTCGCATGCGCCCGTCGCGTGCGACAACGCCGGCACCGCGGGGCCCGCCGGCGCCGGCACCGCGACGATCACGTGGGGCGGGCCGGTGGGCGGCGTGCCGCCGAGCGGCGTGTCCTTCGTCGGCGAGTCGTTCGCCGACGTCGCGCCCGGGCAGGTTTTCCGCCTCGGAACGCTCACCTTCGACAACGGAGCGAGCGATCCGCCGTCGTTGATCTTCGGCTTCGCCATGCATCTGTCGGCAGGTGACGGCGTCGTGCCGTTCGCCGGGGCCGTTTCGATCGTCTCCACGCAGAACGGCGGCGTCGATCGGATCGCCGACGCCGACGTCCTCTCCTTCGACGACATCGGTGCGCCGGCGACGCTCGCCGCCTTCGAGGGCGCCTCGGTGACGGCCGTGGTGGACGGCAGCATCGACGCGGACGGACGGCTGCACGTGACCGGCATCGCGCTCCCGCCGGGCGAGGAGGCGCACGGGTGCGTCGACCCGGCCCCGTTCGATGCGTCGCGCGGACCCTGCCTCGCTGGTGCCGCACGCGCTGCGATCGCGAGCGCGTGCGGTGCGGACCTGCCCGCCGCGCTCGCTACTCGCCTCGCGCGCGCGAGCGGCGCGCTGGCGGAGAGCACGACGGCCGGCGGCCCGCGGGATGCGAAGCACGCCGCACGGAGGGCGATGCGGCAGCTGCGGATCGCCGCGGCCCTCGCCGCGCGCGCGGCGAAAGCCGGCGAGGTCCCGGCCGCGTGCGCCGATGCGATCGCTGCAGCGGTCGCCGACACGGGCTCGCGCGCCGCGCCGTTGCTGCGCCCGCGCTAGGCCCGCCGCCCGGACCACTCGCCGCGATGCCGCCGCGGATCGCGTCGATCCTGCCCGCACCGCTGCCGCTCCGCGACGGGCTGCGGGTCCTCGAGATCGGCACGGGCGACGGGACGACGATCCTGCAGATCGCGCAGTGGGGCGCCGAGCTCGGCGTCACCGGCCGCTACGTCGGGGTCGACCGCGACCCGTCCCGTGCCGGGCCCTTCCGCGCCTCCGCCGCGGCGGCCGGTGTCGGGGACACCACGACGTTCGCGCGCGCGGACGCCTTCTGTCTCGGGAGCGCGCTCGGACGTTTCGACGTGCTCGTCTCCGTCGATTGTCTCAGCCAGTTCGTGTTCGAGGGACTCCCGGCTGGCGTGGGATGCGACGCGGTGGAGCAGCGGCTGACGGATATGCTCGCACACTGGCGCACCGTCCTCGAGACGGGCGGGCTGCTCGTCGTCGCCGACACCGATCGCGAGAGCGCAGGCGATCCGGCGGGGCGCGCGATCGCGGTCTTCGAGCGCGAGCGCTGGCCGCTCCTCCCGGGCGCCGTGATCGACGCGGCCCTCCGTGCGGCGGGATTCGCGTCGTTGCGTACACGCTCGACGCTCCGGCAGCGGAGCGGCTCGCGCGACGACCTGGAGCGCTTCGTCGGCGGTGGAGCGTACCGCCGCCTCCCGCGCGGCAACTTCCCGCCGCCGCCGTATCCGCCGCGGGAGGCGGCGGTCGTCGACGGGATCCACGAGCTCGCGTGGCGCGTCGTGCAGGCGTCGGTCCCCGCGGAGGACGCGGGCGCTTGAGCGACCCGGCGCGGCGCGCCGTCCGGACCCGGCGGCTGCGTCGCGCCGGCATCGCGGTCGCGAGCGCGCTCGCCGTCGCGCTCGCGGCCGAGCTCGGGTACCGCGGCGTCTTGTCGGTCGAGGCGCCCCGTCACGCCGCGGGCGACTTCGAGCTCTACGGCGTCGGCGAGTCGACGATGGTCGGAGAGCCCTTCCACCCGAAGCTTTCGGTCCCGCGGCTCCTGGACCATATGTTCGGCGGCAGGATCGCGGGTCTCCCGCTCCGCATCATCGACGTCGCCGAGCGTGGCGTGCCGCTCTACCCGCAGTCGATCGCGTTCGAGCACGCGGTCGCGGGCCGCGATCGGCGCGTGCCGGGCGTGGTGCTCGTCATGTCGGGGCACAACGAGACGTTCGACACGGGCGGCGACGAGCGGGGCGCTCCGGATGGCGGCCTCGGCGGGGAATCCGAGCTCGTCCGCGACGGCGTTCTCGCGCTCCGGCGCCGGCGCCTCCTTCCGCGGCCGCGGACGTTCGCGGCGTGGGAGTACTACCTCCGGCGCATCGTCGAGACGGCACGGGCGAGCGGGCTCGTCCCGATCCTTGCGACGATGGCGTCGAACGTCTCCCGCATCGAGCCGAACGTCGATGGCTCGGCGGCGGCTCCCGCCGCCGGCGCGGTGACGGAAGGTCTCGCGCTCGAGGATCGCGGCCGCTTCACGGAGGCGAGCGCGCTCTACCGGGGGCGTCTCGCCGGGGCGGGCGCCGCTCCACTGCTCGAGTACCGGCTCGGGCGTTGCGCCGAGGCGCTCGGCGACTACCCCGCCGCGCGCGAGCACTACTGGACGGCGGTGGACCTCGACCCGCGCCTCCTCTTCGGCCGCGCGACCCGCGCACAGAACGACCGGATCCGGCGGCTCGCGCGCGAGTACGCCGTTCCGCTCGTCGACGCCGTCGAGATCCTGGAAGGCGCCTCGCCGCACGGGATTCTCGGCGACGACATGATCATGGACGGCCAGCATCCGACCGCCGACGGGTACGTCCTCCTGGCCGACGCCTACGCCGGGATACTCGCGCGGCGCTTCGACACGCCGGTCGTGCATCCGGTGCGGGACGCAGCGGAGGCCGAGCGCGCCCTCGGCTTCGTGCCCCGCGACCTCCAGCAGGCCGCGGTGATCGCCGGCAGCTGGCTGATCGCGACGTCCGTCGGCCATCCGTTTCCGCGCGACCGGATGGCGCTCGCGGAGAAGCGTTTTTCGACCGCCCTCGGCCTCGGGGACGACTTCTCGGATTACTTCGGCATGGCGCTGGCACGGGCCACCGCGCGCGGCGGCATCCTCCGGAATCCCGACGAGGTGCGCGCGCTCGGCGGATTGCTCGGCTACGTCCCCGCCTATTCGGTCCCGGCGGGCGAGCTGCCGTCGATGCTCGCGCGGCTCGAGACCTTCGGCGTCGACCGGGAGTTGCTCGCTCGGGTGCGGACCGCGGCTGCCGGGCCGGCAGCCGCGTCCGAGCGCCGCTGATCGGCGGCTATCGGGCCGCCGCGGCCTGCGGCAGCCGGTAGAGACCGAGGCGGACGGTCGGCTCGACGAAGTCGTACCAGGACGTCTTTCGCGCCGGCACGTCGATCTCCTCGACGGCGTCTCGCGCCACGCGGCTCCGCATCGACGCGCAGTCGCGGAGCCACTGCGGGTACGCGTCGCCGAGCGGACGATTCGGCTGGTCGCCGACGGCTGCGCACGAGGAGCCGACGTAGAGATACGTATCCGAGGGCGAGGGCGCGGGCCCGCCGCGCCGCGGATCCCAGGGCTCGAAGTCGACGCCCGAGTGCACGAACAGGCCGACGAGGTCGGCGTCGACGAAGCCGAGATCGTTGACGGGCGGCGCGAGGACGTAGACCCGCGACGCGGACGGGAGCGCGAGGGCCCACCGGCGGAGAAAGCGGTATTCGTAGTCGATCGTGAACGGCCTGAGGAGCGTGTCGTACGCGCGCGGGTACGTGAGCGCGGTCAGGACCCCGAGCGTGGCCGCGACGCCGAGCCGGATGCGCCGGTCGGCCGCCAGCATCCGCTCGGCGAGGAGCGCCGTCCCGATCGCGAAGGGGAGGAGCAGCACCGCTTCGTAGCGCGCGCTGGCGACCTGGCGCGTGTACCCGAGGAAGCTCCCGTAGACGCCGGTCGCGGACCACGCGACGTGGAGCGCGAGGACCGTCGCGACGCCGATCCACGCCGTGCGCCGCCGGAGCGCGGCGAGGACGCCGCCGATCCAGACGACGATCCAGGCGAGCGGCGTGAAGTCGGGGCTCAGGACGACCGTCGCGAGCAGCGCGCGGGGATCGGTCCACACGGGATGGCTCCCGGGGACCCAGGACCGGCCGTACTCGACCAGCGTGCGGAGATAGACGCCGGCGCCCGCCGCGAGGAGCGCGAGGACGAGCCCGGCGCCGGTGCGACGCGCGCGCGTGGCGGCCGCGAACGCCAGCACCGCCGCGTCGACGAGGATTGTCTGTACGCCCTCGGGCCGCGACGTGACGGCGAGGACCGTGCCCAGCACGAACGCCAGCAGTGCGGCGGCGCCGCCGCGACGGAGGAAGCGCGCGAGACCGAGGATCGACCCGAACGCCGCGAAGAGGAGGGTGGACTGGCGGCCGAGGTCCGCGGAGAACGCGATCAGCAGGGGATGGGCCGCGGTCACGAACGCCGCGATCAGCGCGGCGCGATGCGCGATGCCGAGCTCGGCGACGATCGCCCAGACGAGGACCGGGACGGCGCCCGCGAGCACGAGGTTGACCGCGGCGATGTCGACGTCGCGCACGCTCCGGTCGAGCAGCAGGCCGAGCAGGCGAAACAGCTCGACGGGCGCCGGTCCCCAGTACAGAGCGGGGTCGTTCGTCCGGAATACCGCGGCGAGGTTCAGGCGGAGATCGCCCGGTCCGCCGACGCACAGGAGCCGATCCAGGACGAGCGCCCAGGCGAAGAGCGCGACGACCGCCGCGCGTTCGGCCGGTGCGCGCGCCCGGTCCGCTACCGCGGCCGCGAGAAGCGCCGCCAGCGCGATCCACGCGGCGCCGAAGAGGAGGGTCACGGCGAACGCGCGTGTGCCGACGTCGTCCGGCTCCGCGCCGAGCGTCCGGCGCGCCGCTGCGGCGAGCGTCGCCTCCGCCGGCACGGCGCTGCCGCCCGTGCACGCAGCGAGCGCCTCCTGCAGGTCCGTGCGCTCCCACCACCTCGCGATCGTTCCGGCGACGCGGCTCCGCTCGGCCTCGTCGATGCCGGTCGCAGCGAACGACGTCGTGAGGCGCGTCCCCGCGGCATGCAACGCGACCGCGAACGCGCCGTCGCCTTCGGGCCGCGCGAAGCGGACCGTCAGAACGCCGCCATCCGCGCGCGCGACGGTCGCCCCGTAGCCCGGACAGCTCGCCTCGGCGGCCGCGCGGACGACGTCGGGATCGCACGTCGCGGGGCGTCCGGTCCGTGCGACGGCGACGATCGCGATGCAGGCGATGCCGAGCGCGCGCCGGCTGCTTCGGAAGACGTGCCGCACCGATGGGATCCCGCGCCGCGGCGCGGGAGGCGACCTATACGAGCGGTGCGAAGTCGCGGTCAAGGAAACGGCGCGGCTCCTTGCACGACTTCGACGCGCAGGTGTAGAGGCGGCAGCCCTGAGGAGCCGCACGTCGCATGCCGACTCGCGCGCGCGCCGCCGCGTCGCGGGTCCGGGTCTCCGCGCGTCGGCCGTCGCGGTCCTCGTGCTGCTGTTCGCGCCGGCGGGCCGCGCGGAGGGGCCGCAACCTGCGCCGGCCCTGCCGCCGGATGCGGCGCCGTTCTTCGCGCACCTCCTTCCGCCGTCGGAGCTCACCCGGGGTCTCGACATCCAGCTCCGCGGCGACCATGCCGAGTATCGCTTCCGTCGCGGCGCGGCGCATGCCGACATCCGTCTCGCGCACCCGTCGACGTGTGCGGCGCCCGACGGCCCGCTCTGCCTCGTCGTCCTGGACACCGGCGGCCCCGGCGCGGACGCCCTCGCGCGCGAGGCGGCGGCCGCGCTCACGAGCGCGCTGCGTGCGTCCGCGACGGGCCCGAAGTGGATCATGCCGATTCCGCAGGCCGCGGACATGCCGGCCGGCGAGCCGAGCGTCGCGGAGTGGTCGCGTCCGGCCGCGCAGGCGCTCTGGATCCTCCTCCTCGCCGGCGTCGGCGCCGCGGTCTGGCGGTCACGCGGAGCCGTGTTGCGGCGCGAGGCGCTCGTCCCCGCGGGGCTCGCCGTCCTCGCACTGGCCCTCCGGTTCGCCGCGCACCCGGGGCCGGCCGACGTCCGGCCCGTCCTGTACAACCTCTGGCCCCGTCGCGCCGGATGGGCGGCGCTGCTGGACGTCGTGTACGCGGTTTTCCCTGCGGGGGACGCGACCGTCTGGAATCTGAATCGAGTCGTCGGTGCGCTCTCGGTCCCGCTGCTGTACGTCGTCGCGCGCCGGCGCTTCCGCGACCGGATCTGCGCCATCGGCGCCGCCGCGACGCTCGCGTGCACGCCGTTGCTGGTCCGCTTTTCGGCGTCCGACACCCCGTACGTGCTCCTGTGTGCGGCGTTTCTCGGCGCGCTCGTCGCGCACGACGCGTACGTCGAGACGCAGTCGGTCGCCGCGTGGGCGCTCGCGCTGGCGCTCATGACCGCGGCGATGCAGCTCCGGCCGGACGGGCTGTGGTTGATCGTCCCGGGGCTCATCCTCACGATCGCCGGAGGGCGCACCCGACTCTCGAGCCCGGCGGCCGTCGCGGCGGTGCTCGCGTTCGTGGCGCTGAACATCGCGCCGGCTGCGTGGGCGATCCAGGGACACCGCGAAGCGCACGATCCCACCCGCTACTTCGTGCTCGTCGGGTCCGCACTCGGGAGCCCGTGGGTCGATCGTGCGATGACGCCCCGACCGCTCGCGGCGCTCGTCGTCCTCGGCGCGCTCGCCGTGCTGTACCGGCGCCGCCGGCCGGAGATCCTGTGGCTCCTGGCGACCGCCGTCGCCGTGCCGGGATGGACGCCCGCAACCGGACGGTACGCCGATCTCCAGCTCTACTGGCGCCACGCGTTCGCCGTCCCGATGGCGGTCCCGGCGGGCGGCGACGCCGCGTTCCACCAGTATGCGAACGCGCGGTACCACATCCCCGCGATGGTGCTCGCGTGCGCGCTCGCCGGCGTCGGTGTCGCCGCTCTGCTCCGGGCGCTCCGCCGCGTCGTGCGGCGCGACGTCCCGGGGGCGGGCGTCGTCGCCGTCGGTCTCGTCTGCCTCGCGGCGCTCCCGCGGGCCGACGTGCTCCAGCGCATGTGGACGCCGCAGCGCGAGTTCGACTTCTTCCGCGACGGGCTCGCCCGCATCGACGGCGGATGCCGCGTGGCGACGCTCCTCGACGTCGCCGATGCGGGTTTCGTGCCGTTCGAGTACCTCGCCGCGGGCCGCCTGGTCGACGTCGCGCTCGTGCTGGACGGCCCGACGCCGGACGGCTGCGTCGTCTACTACCGATCGGGCAACTGCTTCACGCTCGATCTCGTTCCCCAGACCGATTGGCGGACGTTCGAGATGAACCCGCGCTGCGAAGCGGTCGAGGAGAAGTACCGGCTGGAGCCGATCGTCGAAGCGGGGATTCCGGCGCTGCCGTTCCGGGGGGAGCTGTACGCGCGGGATCCGGTCCCCGTCGGCTTCTACCGTCTCCACGCCCGCGGGTGAGCCGTGGCGTGCGGCACCCCGACATGAGGCTCGCGGGCTGGCCGGCGCGCTGGAGCGACGCGCTGATCGATCGCGTGCGGGGCCGCCGGATCCTCGACCTCAACGCGCTCGCGGGCGTTCCGCGGAGCCACCCGGCGCTCCGGCTTTCGGGTGGCGCGTCGGCGGACGTGTGCCTGCTCGAGTACAACTACATCGATCGCGAGCGGTCGGTCGCCGGCGTCGCGCGCCTGCTGGACCTCGACCGTACCGGGCAGGTCGACTGGTCGACGAAGACCCTCCTCCTCGCCGCGAAGGGCCTGCATCCGGTCGGGGACGAGCTCGTGGCGCTCCTCGGTCGCTTCCGCGAGCATCACGTGTTCTTCGGCCTGTGGAACGGGCTCCGGGAGATCGTCGAGCTGGCGAACGCTCCGGTCCGGAACCTCTACTACTTTCCGGTCGCGACGAAGCTGAAGCGCGTGCGGGCGAGCGCGGTCCCGGTGCGGGCGAACGGGCGGGTCTTCGTCTCGCTCGGCGGCGACGACGACCTCGAGCTGATCGGCGCCGTCGTGGCGGCGAACCCGGACCTCGAGTTCCGGGTCCCGGGCGTCGCGTGGGCGAAGGGATCCGGAAAACGCTACGTCGACGTGCGGCTTCCGCACCGGAACGCGACGCCGGTCGACTGCTCGGTCGTGCAGGAGAGCGGCCACCCGGTGTTCTCGCCGGCGTACGTCGCGGCATACGACGCCTGCGACACGGTGCTGATCGCGACCAGCGCGGACAAGATGTTCCAGATGCGCGGCGGCGTCAGGATCGCGGACGCGCTGTACGCCCGCAAGCACGTCGTCATGGCGGAGAACGCGATGTGCCAGCTCCTGATGGCGCAGCACGAGCGCACGTGCCTGGTCTTCGAGCACGACGCCGCGCACGCGACCGAGCATCTGCGACGCATCCACGCCGGCCGGTTCGCAGTGGACCGCGAGCTGTACGAGGAGATCCGCGGCCTCGTGCTCGAGGACGCGCAGCTCCGGTGCATGCTTCGTGCGGCGGCGGAGCCGGATGCCGTCCGGCGATCGGTCATCGCGTGTCCCGATCCGCTGCCACACGCGCGCGGGATGCTCTTCGCGCGCGGCCGCGCGCTTCTCGAGCGCGAGGTGACGTCGCTCGCGCGCGAGCGACGGTGACCGTACGGCGCCGGAGGCGCGCTGCCGCCGGCGTCAGGCCGTCCGGCGTGCCGCGGCGACCCGACGGAGCGCCCACAGCGCGAGGAGCGCGACCAGGATCCCGCCGACCATACGGATGCCCGGGCGGCTCTTCGCGCCCGCGTCCGCGTTCACGACCGTCCACTGGAACGACGACTCGCGATCGCGGATGCGGGCGATGACCGCGTCGAGAAATCCCGGAGGCGGCGTCCCGCGCGTCACGGTGACCCCGAATCGCTCCGTCCGGACCGCGCCGCGCGGCGCATCGTCGGGATGGACGAGCTGGAGCGCGACGTCGCCCGCGCTGCACTTGTACGTCGCGACGACCGCGGTGCGCTCGATCGAGCCTTCCTCGAGCCTGCAGCCGCCGGGGAAGCTCTCCTGGCTGCCGAGGATGTCGCCGACCGACGTCTCGGCGCCGGGCGGAATGACGTGCCGCTCCTCGAGCCGGCCCTGGTCGACGGGCGCCGACCCTGGCTCGGGCTGCGCGCGCGCGATGCCGACGACGGCCGCCGCCGCCAGCAGGGGAACGACGAACGGGGACGACGCGAGGCGCCCCCTCGCTTGTGTCGATCGCACGCCCGTTTCTTACCGGGATCGCCCGCGCGGCGTCCACCGCACGCGCCGCACGGGCGCGGCTCCGTCAGCGCGCGGGCGCAGGCCGGCGGAGGATCGCGACGGCTTCCCGCAGGTGGCGGGACGCGACGCCGGGCAGCAGGCCGTCGATCGTGCGGACGACGCCGGCGTCGCCGAGCCACGTGAGGCAGCTCGCCGAGCGGTTCCCGTGCACCCGCGCGAGCATCGCGCCGAGCACCCGCGCTCGCTCGTCGTCGTCGAGCGCCGGCCAGGGCGGCAGACCGGGGGGCATGCGCCACAGGTCGACGCCGCAATCCGCGGCGGCGGCGACCACGAGCGCCGGCGCCTGCTCCGCGACGTGGCGGAACGTGTCGGCGAGCTCGCGCGCGCGGCCGGCGTGCGCGTGCAGCAGGCCGAGGTTCAGGTGCGACGACAGTCGCCGGGAGTTGGCCGCGATCGCGATGCCGAGCTCTGCGACTGCCTCGTCTGGCCGGCCGAGCGCGCGGAGCGCTTCGCCGCGCACGGCGTGCTCGAAGGGCGCGTCGCTGTTCCCCATCGCCGCGTAGCCGCGCGCGCAGAGGTCGATCGCCTCTTCCGGGCGGCCGGCGATGATGCGCAGCACGCCGAGGCCGTAGTAGGGCCAGCGGGTCCGGTGACTGACCGCGAGCGCGCGCTCGAGCGACGCGCGCGCCTCGTCGTAGCGGCCGAGCCACATCAGCACCTCGCCGTGGTGCGCGAGCGGCAGGCCGCTCTCCGGATACCGTTCCTGGACGGCCGCGATGCGCGCCAGGAGCGCGTCGGGGTCGGCCGTCCGGATGGTGTCGAGGATCACCCGGGAGTCGTCGCGCGGCGTCCCGGGCGACCGCGTCCGCCGGTCGGCGACGTCGCCGGCGACGCGGCGGAGCTCGTCGTCCGAAGGGAACGCGGCGCGGAGCGGCGCGAGCAGCTCGGCGGCGCTCTCGTGATCGCCCACGCGCAGCGTCACGCGGAGCTGCCGCTCGTGGAGGTCGCGATGGCGGGCGACGTCGAGACGCGCGAGCGTCGCCCGGGATTCGCGGTAGAAGCCGAGATGGTGCTGGATCCCGAACTGCAACGCGGCCGCGCGCTCGCCGCCGCCCGGCATCGCGCCGAGCCGTGCCGCCAGGCGGAGCGCGCCGGGGTGATCCGAGACGGCCATCAGGAGGTTCGCTCCCGCGACCAGCATCTCGAGCGGAGCGTCCGGCGCGGACGTCGCGTGACGCGCGAGGCGCCGGGCTCGCGCGCCGTCACCGCGTACGACCAGCGCGCTCGCCGCGAGGAGCTGCTCGGCGGGGCCGAGCGACGTCATCGCGCGACGGTATAGGCGAGCCGAGCGCCGCGGCGCAACGCGCGAATCCTTGGCATGCCCGGGCGTCGATGGCATGACGCCGCTCGCGCCCATGCCGTTCCCGAACGTCACCGCGATCGAAGCGGCCTGGGTGCTCCTGATCGTCGCGGCGCCGGCGCTGTGCTGGCGGTGCGGGCAGGCGAGCGGAGTCGGCGGTGCGCCGACCGCGGCGGCGGTCGTCGCGTCGCTCGTGCTCGCCGTCGCGGCCGTCGCGCAGCGGGGGGACGAGCCGCTGCACGCGAACGGACACGCCTGGCGCGAGGCGCGCGAGGTGCTGATGCCGGTCGGCGTGCGGCTCCACGGCGTCGCACCGTTCATGCACGGGAAGGGCGGCATCGCGCTCGCGTGGGTGGTCGCCGCGGTGGAGCGACGGCTGACCGGCCGGACGAGCCCGTTTCTCGTGAGCCGCGTGGCCGGTGCCGCGGCCGCGGGCGGTGCGGCGCTGCTGGCGAGCGTGCTCGTGCAGTCGCCGTGGGCGGGACTCGCGGCGGGGACCGTCGTGGCGCTCATGCCGCTCGCGCGGATGCTCGCCGTGTCGGGATCCGCGCTCGCGATCCCGGAGTGGATCCTGCCTGCGTCGCTCGCGTTGCTCCTCGCGGCGGGGGCGTCGGGCTCGCGCGCGCTCCTCGCCGGCGCGACCCTCGCCATCGCCCTCGGGACGCTGTCCCACACGGCGATGCTCGCCTGGCCCGCGGCGAGCGTGGTCGCGTGGCTGATCGTCGCGCGGCGGGAGACGCGGGAGAGCTGGCCGGCGGCCGTCGCGCTCGCCGTCGTCGGCGTCGCGTGGCTCGCGCAGGTCGACACGACGTACGGCATGGTCGCCGAGCGCGACTCCTCCGAGGGATTTCTCGCGGCAGCGCTGCGCGGCTTCGAGGTCCGGAATCTCTTCCTCAGCCCGCACTGGGTGTCCCCGGTGCTCGCGCCGCTCCTCGTGCTGTTCGTCGCGGTCCACCTGCGGCGGGAGAGGTGGGCGCCCATGGCGGCGTCGATCGCGGCCGCGGCGATCGTCGCGCCGCCCTTCTTCGCCGTCACGACGTGCAGCTCGGACGCGGTCCGCTACCAGGGCGCGCTCGTCGGGCTCGCCGCGAGCCTGGCCGTCGCCGGCGCGTGGCGGGTGCCGCTCGCACGCTGGATCGGGCGCGGCGGCGCGGCGCTCGCGCGCGCGGGCGTGGTGGCCGCGCTCGTGGCCCTGCCGCGGCCCGCGATGCAGGAGCCGCCGGACCCCGCGACGGTCGAGCACCGGCTCGTCGTCGATGCCGCCCGACGCATGAGCCCCGGGACGCTCGTCATCCTGCCGGCCGGGCGCTGGTTCCAGGGGATGGTGATCACCGACTTTCCCGACTTCCTGCTGCCGCCGGGGTCGCGGGTGCTGTTGCAGGACGACCCGCGCATCGCGCAGCACCGCGGGCCGCGGCTCCTCTATCTCGGGCTCGCGTGCGTGTCCTGGGTTTCGGGTGAGCCGGGCGCGCCGTCCGGCGATCACCCGACCGGCATGCGGCCCGAGTGCCGCGCGCTCCGTGCCGACGCCCGCCCGTGGATGGTGCGCTCGCTCGGTGCCGCGGACCTGCCCCGGGAAGACGACGGGCAGCCCTGGACGTACCACGTGCTCTCGCTCGACGAGCCGTTCGGCTTCTTCGAGCCGTGAGCCTTCGGGGACCTTCGGCTGGAAGCGCTCCCGCCGGGGCATGGCGCTTCCTTCGCTTTCGCCTTGAATCCGGACGTCGGGCGGTGGTACTTCGACCCCGGGACCTCGCGCCGGAAAGCCGCGGATTTTCGAGGGGATGCGCGGCCGAACGAATGCGAGCCGCCGCACGATGCCAGAGCCGATCCAGTTCCACACCGACCTCTACCGCCGCGACGCGGTCGAGTCGGTCGCGGGGAAGTACGGCGGCCGTGCGCGCATCGCGGTCACGGAGTCCGGGGGGCACGTGCTCGCCCGTATCGAGCCGGCGCACGGCCAGGACGCGCGGGCGCTCCTCGACGAGTTCTGCAACGACGTCTTCTCGACGACGGCGCGGCAGATGCGCGGCGGCCCGTCCGAGGCCCGACACGCCGAGACCGCCGACGGCGACGAGCCGCCGTGGCCGCTCCTCGCGCCCTTCGGGGCGGGCACGCCGCTCGCGCTCGGCTGGTCGATCGATTCCCTGAGCCCGATCCGCGGCGGCACGGCGACGCTCGTGCTCGCGCACGCGGAGCAGGGCCGGGCCCGCATCGCGATCCGCCGGAACGGCGGCGCGCCGCTCGGCGTCGCGCACACCGACGCGCTCGACTTCATGCTCATGAACGGCGGAAGCGGCGGCACGCGGACCGAGGAATCCGTCGGCCGGGTGCTGATCGCGCTCGCGCGCGACCTCGGCCGCCGGCCGCCGGCGGCCGGCGCGGACCGCCTGCTCGCGGCGCTCGCGCCGCACGCCGAGACGCCGAGCTCGCCGGTCCCGCGCGCCGACGGCGCGGAGCCGGGCCGTCGCGTCGCGCCGCGCATCGACGTCGCGGCCGGGACGATCGACTTCACGGTGGACGAGGCCGGCGTCAGCCGGCTCGCCCTGTACGACGCGGTGCTCGGGTTCGCCGACCGCTGCTTCGTCTTCCTGACGCGCCCCGCCGCGCGCTCGATCGGCGTCCGCGTGCGCCCGCGCGACGAGAGCACGCCCGAGGCCACGAAGACGCTCGCCGCGGAGCTCACCCGCGCGTTGAACCGCGTCGTGCGGCGCGGCGACGCGACCGACGGCTCGGCGGGGCTGCCCGCGCTCCGGCCGGGACGCCGGACCGACCTCGACGCGCTCGTGCGCGCGCTCGCCGTCGCCGACGCCGCGACGCTCGGTCTCGGGCACGTCCCCGAGCGCGGTCCGGGCCACGAGGGACTCCGCGTCCTCAACATCCGCGGGACGGGCGCCTGCAACAGCGACTGCGTCTTCTGCGTCGAGAAGTTCGATCCGGCCCACCGGGTGATGCCGAAGGCCGACACCACGCGGCAGTTCATCCTCGACAACGCCGGCCGGTTCGACATGCTGTTCTTCGCCAGCGGCGAGCCGACGATCCATCCGAAGCTCTTCGAGTACGTCGCGCTCGCCTCCGACGTCGGCTTCACGAGCTTCGGCATGTCGTCGCACTTCCGGACGTTCGCGGATCCGGCGTTCGCGCTCCGCGTGCTGCAGGCCGGGTTCGAGTACTTCGACATCTCGCTGCACGCGGCGGACGTCGACGGTCAGCTGGCGGTGAACCCGATCGGCGACGACGGGGCGTCGCTCGACGAGGCCCTCAAGGGGCTCGCGGTGCTCTATGCGCTCGCCGATGCGCTCGGGACGCGGATCAGCGTCACGCACAAGATCGTCGTGTCGCGGCTGAACGTCGCGGACCTCGACGCGATCTTCCGCGCCACCTACGACCGCGGCGTGCGTCACTTCATCCTGCAGCCGGTGCGCGCGATGAACCTCGACCCCGAGCGGAAGGCGCTCCTCGACATCGGCGAGGACGAGATCATGCCGCACCTGAACGCCTTCCTCGCGCGCACCGAAGGGCTCGGGGCGACGGTCAAGCCGTACGGCTTCTCGCGCCAGAACCTGTTCGCGGGCGCGCACGTCGAGACCGAGCAGAACCGCGTCAAGAACGTGTACGGCCGCATCCGCGGCGCCGGCGAGCTCGTCGCGCGGAAGGGCGGGGCCGAGGAGCGCCCGCGCGACGGCCGCCACTGGGTCGAGGTACGGATGTCCGACAGCCTCGACCCGCGGGATCGGTTCCAGTTCGCGTCGACGGGTAAGGTCCCCGTGCTGGACGAGGCGCTCGAGCGCGGCTTCGACCTGCCGTTCGGCTGCCGCATGGGGTCGTGTGGCATGTGCTGCGTGCGTCTGCTCGCGGGCGAGGTCGATCAGAGCGGGCAGTTCTTCCTCACCGCCGAGCAGGAGCGCGACGGCTACGTGCTGCTCTGCCAGGCGCACGCGAAGAGCGACGTCGTCGTCCGGCTCTGCACCGACGACGAGCTCGACCCGCTCTGACGGGGCACCGCGTGGCGGTCGCGCTGAGCCCGTTCGTCCCAGGCCTCGCCGACGCCGTCGGGGCGGCGCTGCGCGAGCTCCTCGGCATCCCGCCGCAGGTCGCGTTCGGGTGGCACGAGCAGCGCCGCGACCCGTGGCGCATGGAGGTGACCGTCGGGGACGTCGCGCTCCAGCTCCACGCGCCGGGGTCCGAGCCGGCGCTGTTCGCCGGCGAGCGGCTGGCCGTCGCCGATCGCGGCGCAGCCGACCCCGCGCTGCTCCGCGCGGTCGTGCGCCGGCTCCGCCATGCGGAGCGAGAGGGCACGCCGATCGACGTGCTCCAGGCCGCGCTCGAGGCGTGGCGGCCGTTCGTCGGGATGCAGGACACGGACTTCCGGAACGTCTCGAACACGGAGGCGATCGTCCGGATCGGCTTCCGCTGCAATCAGGACTGCGGCTTCTGCTGGCAGGGTCGCGACTGGCCCGGGCCGCCGCGCGCCGTCCTCGAGCGCTGGATCGACGAGATCGCGGCCGGTGGCGTCCATCAGCTGACGCTCTCCGGCGGCGAGCCGACGGTCTACCCGGATCTGCTCGATCTCGTGCGGCGGGCCCGCGCGGCGGGTCTCCGGCCGTGGCTGCAGTCGAACGCGATCCGCATGGCGAAGCCGGGCTACGCGGAAGCGCTGGTCGACGCGGGCGTCGAGGGGCTCGCCGTCTCGTACCACGCCGCCGACCCGGCGCTCTCGGACCTCCTGACGCGCGCGCCGGGAACCCACGTCCGGACCGAAGCCGGCATCCGCGCGAGCCTGCGCGCGGGCCTGCGCCTCGGCCTCAACTGCGTCGTCGGCCGGCGGAACTTCACGGAGCTCCCGGCGACGGCCGCGCGCATCGTGGCGGAGTTCGTCCCGCTCGCGACGCACGGCCTCGTGGTCTCGTTCTCGAACGCGTCCGAGGCGCACGTCGTCGCGGACGGCGATCCCGTTCCGCTCGACGACGTCGCCGGTCCGCTGTCCGCGGCGGTGCGGACGCTCCTCGCCGCCGGCGTCGCGGTGCAGGCGGTCGGGTCGTGCGGCTTTCCCCCGTGCGTGCTGCGGGACGTCCCGGAGATCGTCGTTCCGCTCGCGCTCGAGCGGCTCGCGCCCGAGCACTTCGCCTCGCGCCGGAAGCCCGACGCCTGCGCGCCGTGTGCCCTCCAGGACGCGTGCGTCGGCCCGCGGGACCGCGACCTGCGTCTCTTCGGGAGCCGCGGGCTCGTGCCGTTCGCGGAGCGGCCGCAGGGCGAGCCGTCGCAGCTCGCGTTCATGCCGCGCGTCGACGACGCGCGGCCGTGACCCGGCTCAGGGGCTCGCGTCGGTGCCGGTTCCGTCGGCGACGGTCTGCACCGACCAGCGGAACCGCGATTCGTTCGAGCGGATCAGGAGGAGGAGCGCGCGCGTCAGCGTCTCGGGGGGATTCCCGCTTCGGAGCGTGAGCGCGAACCGGTCCGTTTCCGCGGCGCCTTCCGGCGCAACGCTCGGATGGACGAGGTCGTAGACGACCTCGCCGGCCGGGCATGCGTACGCGACCCGGACGAGCGGACCGTCGGCGCCGCCGCCGGTGAACCGGCAGTAGTCGGGCAGCAGCAGGCCACGGCCCGCCATCGTCGCCAGGAGATCGTCCTGCCCCGGCGGGACGACGGCTTCCTGACGGCCTTCCGGTTCGCCCTGTGCCCGGGCGGGCTGGACCGCGGCCGCGAGCACGAGGACCGCGACCGCCGCAGACCATCGCCACCGGTCGAGAGGCGGACGCCGCATCGACGCAGGATGCCACGAGCCCCGCGCCGGCGTCCACGGGTTTCTCCGGCGCCGGCGTCGCCGGACTTCCGGCTCAGCGGATCTGCGCGATCCAGCAGCCCCCGGCGGCGAAGCGCCGCGTCCCGTGTTCCGCAACCGCCGCGTAGAACGCCCGCTCCGCGTCGTGGCCGGGTCCCGCGCCGTCGGCGTAGCGCACGTACCCGTCGCAGGTGACCACGAGGTCGATCTGCTTCCCGGTGACGAGGCGCGGGTCGAAGTTCGCGCTCCGCGCGACGCGCTCGCCCTTCAGGACCCGGGCGCGGAAGCCGGGATGGGCGCGCACGAAGGCGCGCTGCACGAGCGCCTGGAAATCGCCGCCGGGGTCCGCGAACGTCGCCTGCACGAGCGGAAGGACGTCGGATTCGAGCCAGACCGTACCGTCCGCCGGGGCGCGCTCGATCAGCCAGCGCTGGAGCGCGGCGTGCGGGTCGTCGGCCGCCGCGCCGCCGAGCACGCGCGGGGTGGCGCGCTCGCAGAGGCCGAACGTCGCGAGCGCGAGCACCGCCACGCTCGCAGCGCCCGCCGCCGCGCGGAGCGGCGCGAGCCGGAGCGCCGACGGGACGTCGACCAGGAAGACGCCGATCGCGGCGCAGAGCCAGGGCGTCGCGATCAGGATGTAGCGGTCGACCTGGTTGCTCGCAGCGATGAACGTGCCGATGAAGAGCCACGGGAACCCGCCGAGCACGCGCCGGAACCCGGGCCCGCGGACGACGAGCCACGCGCCGGCGGCCCCCGCCAGGATCGCGAACGGCAGGCTCTGGTCGCGGAGGACGTGGAGGTAGAACCAGCGCGACACGTCCTCGTTGTACGGATGCTCCCGGACCGCGAGCGAGAGCTGGAAGGCGAACCCGTCCCAGGCGGCGCGGGGAGCGAGCACGACGTACGGGTTCGTCAGCACGAACGCCGCACCGGCCGCGAGGACGCCGAGCGCGAAGGACGCCGCGAAGCCGGGTGAGCGCTCGCGGGCGAGGAGCGCCGCGGCGACGTACGCGACGCCGAGGAACGCGGCGGGGTAGTTGCTCGCCGTCGCGAGCCCGATCAGCGCGCCGGACAGGATGAAGTCCCGCCGGCGTCCGCGCTCCGCGAGCGCGTGGAGCGCGAGCGCCGCGAGGGCCGTCAGCAGGACGCAGAGCGCGTCGACGCGGATGCGCTGCGAATACTCGACGTGCAACGGCAGGAGCGCCATCAGCCCGGCCGCGATCAGGGCGGCGCACCACCCGCTCGTCCGGCGGCCGAGCTCGAACACGACCGGAATCGTCAGCGCGCCGAAGACGGCGCCGAGGACCTGCAGCGCCTGGAGGTACCGCGACTCGTGCAGGACGAAGTCGGCGAGCAGGTCGACGGTCGAGTGGAACGTTCCCGCGATCCGGCCGACGACGTAGAGCCCGGAGAAGACGGCGGCGCCCGCCTCGTAGAAGAGCGCGGGGTGGAGGAAGTTCCCCGGGTTCCCGCGCTCGAAGAGCACGGCCCACGAGCGCCACGCCGCGTACCACTCGTCGCCGCTGCCCTCGCTCGGGCCGACGCGCAGGACGAACGGGAGACGTATCGCGAGCCCGATCGCGACGAGAGCGAGCCACGTCACGGCCGCGGCGGCCTTCCGCCGGGCCGCTCCGCTAGCCAACGTGCTCGACGCGCGCCGGGTCCGCCGCGTCCGACGCGAGGAGCGCCTCGACGAGCTCGCCCTCTTCCAGGTACTCCGCCTCCGTGTTGACGCTCCAGACGTCGTGCCGGCTCCCGTCGACGACGTTCAGCGCGGCGAGCATCGCGGTCCACATCGAGTGGTCCTGGTTGTTGTAGCGATGGAGGCCGTTCCGCCCGCAGGTCTGGAGGTTCTCGAAGCCGCGGAGATACTCGCGAAGCGTCCCGACCGCCTCCTCGAAGGCCGCGTCGTACATCGGGTATGCGCGCGGAACGAGCACCTTCACGCCGTGGGTCACCCGCGTCGGGTCGATGAGGC
>Ga0070741_10009687_pt1 | contig 18567 bp, 18 predicted proteins | sample Coa_R1_4_FD_66440 | JGI IMG/M metagenome (GOLD analysis project Ga0070741, IMG submission 66440) | Surface soil microbial communities from Centralia Pennsylvania, which are recovering from an underground coalmine fire - Coalmine... | ecosystem: Environmental > Terrestrial > Soil > Unclassified ...
GCGCGCGGTCCCCATTCCATGCGGCCCTCGAACCAGCCGACGACGAGCCCGTCCGCAATCGCGCGCGCTGCGGCCTCGATCAGCGCAGCCTCATCGTCGAAGCGCCGCACCGTACAGCCTTCGGCGGCGATGACCTTGCGCCGCCCCGCCAAGACTTCGCCAAGCTCCGCATCGGAGAATGACGGCCCCCAATACGCGTGCGTCATCGGCGCGGCGCGGGCGCCGGCGCGATGCCAGACCGCATACGCGGCGCCGAGCGCGCCGCCGGCATCGCCGGCGGCCGCCTGCACGTAGATTTGTTTGAAGCCGGTGCGGTCGAAAATCTTGCCGTTGGCGACCGAGTTGTAGGCGCAGCCGCCGGCGAGCGCGAGCGCATCCCGGCCGTAGCGCCGCTGCAGGCTGTGCAGCAGATGAAACAACGCGTCCTCGTAAACGGTCTGCGTGGCCCAGGCGAGATCGCGGTGGCGCTCTTCGATCGGATCGTCGGGGGCGCGCGGCGGCCCGAGCGCGTCGATCAAAATCGGCGAATAGAGCGGCCCGAACGCCGGCGCGCCGCCGGCCCACTCGTAGCTGATGTCGTCGCTGTGATGCCGAAAGTATTTCAGGTCGAGCGCAAAGCCACCGTCGTTGTTCAATCGGACAAGCCGCTGCACCGCGTCGCGCCGCGACGGCCCGCCATACGCGGCAAGGCCCATCAGCTTGTACTCGTCGCCGTAATACGGAAAGCCGAGATACTGCGTCATCGCCTGATAAAAGATGCCGAGCGAATGCGGAAACAGGATGCGGCCGTCGAGCGACAGCGCCGTGCCGGAGCCGCAACCCCACGCCGCGCTGGCAAAATCGCCAAAGCCATCGACCGACACCGCGACCGCATCGGCAAACGGCGCTGCGTAGAAGGCCGAAGCCAGATGCGCGCGATGATGCTCGACAGGCACGACGCTGCCGGCAAACGGCCGGCCGGGCAGGGCGCCGAGCTCGTCGGCGATGCTGGCGACTTTTTGCCGGTTCTTCAGCTTGGCGGCGAGCAGCCGCGGGCTCGGCCGCGAGGCAAGCACATAACCAAGCTTGCGGACAAAATTAGCGCGCCCACTGCGGTTGACCGCAACATGGGTCACATCGCCAAGATCGAGCTTCGCCTCTTGCAGACAATAGGCAATAGCCTGCGACGGAAACCCCGCCCAATGCTTGACCCGGCGAAACCGCTCTTCCTCGGCAGCGGCAACCAGCTCGCCGCCGCGCAGAATGCAAGCCGCGGCGTCGGCGTGATAGGCGTTGATGCCGAGGATGATCAGGTGAAGCTCACATCTTGAACTTCACCACCTTCTGGCGTTGCTCGCCCAGGCCGTCGATGCCGAGCGTCACTACGTCGCCGGCTTTGAGGAACTGCGGCGGCTTCATGCCCAGCCCGACGCCGGGCGGCGTTCCGGTGATGATGACGTCGCCCGGCTCCATGCAGAAATATTGCGAGCAGGCCCAGACGATATGGCGGCAGTCGAAGATCATGGTCGAGGTATTGCCGCGCTGGCGTTTCTCGCCGTTGACGTCGAGCCACATGTCGAGGTTCTGCGGGTTCTTGATCTCGTCCTTGGTGACGAGCCACGGCCCGAGCGGGCCGAAGGTCTCGCAGCCCTTGCCCTTGGTCCATTGCCCGGCGCGCTCGATCTGAAACACGCGTTCGGAGACGTCGTTGGCGAGGCAATAACCGGCGACGACGTCGAGCGCCTTGTCCTTCGAGAGATAACGCGCGCGGCTGCCGATGACGATGCCGAGCTCCACCTCCCAGTCGAGCTTCGACGAGCCCTTCGGGATCATGGTGTCGTCGTTCGGCCCGCAGATGCAGGTGGCGGCCTTGTTGAAGATCACCGGCTCCGACGGAATCGCCATGCCGGCTTCGGCGGCGTGGTCGGAGTAGTTGAGCCCGATGGCGATGAAATTACCGACCTTGTTGACGCAGGGGCCGACGCGCGGCTTGCCCTTCACCAGCGGCAGCATGTCGGGATTGAGCTTGCGCAGCTTGGCGAGGCTCTTCGGCGACAGCGTTTCACCGGTGAGATCGGGCACGATTTTGGAGATGTCGCGGATGCGGCCCTGGGAATCGAGCATGCCGGGCTTTTCGCGGCCGGGCGGGCCGTAGCGGAGGAGTTTCATGAAAGTCTCCTTAAGTCGGTGATGGCGAGGAAATGTCGATGACGAACGCCTCGCGGCGGAATTTATTCAAAACGCGCCGGGGAAAGTGCCTCCGTCGATCAAAATGTTCTGGCCGGTGATGTAGCCGGCGTGCGCCGAGCACAGAAACGCGCAGGTGTTGCCGAACTCATCGGGGTCGCCGATGCGCCGCGCCGGCACGGCTTCGATGCGTTCCTTGAGCACGGCATCGTAGCTCTTGCCGCTCTTCTTGACCGTGGCCTCGACATTGGAGCGGAAGCGGTCGGTCTCGAAAATCCCCGGCAGGATGAAGTTGATGGTGACGTTGGCGTTGGCAACCGTGCGGGCGACGCCGGCCAAAAACGCGGTCAGCCCGGCGCGCGCGCCCGACGACAGGTCGAGCCCGGCAATCGGCGCCCGCACCGAGCCTGAGGTGATGTTGACGATGCGGCCGAACTTTTTGGCCACCATAGGGTCGATCACCTTCTGGATCAGCTCCACGGCGACGATCATGTTGCCGATCACGCCGTCGATCATCTTCTGCCGGTCGAGCTCGCGAAAATCGCGAAACGGCGGGCCGGCATTGTTGTTGACCAGGATGTCGGGCTCCGGGCAGGCGGCGAGCAGTGCCTTCTGGCCGTCGGGCGAGGCCACGTCGGCGGCGACCGGAACGATCTTGGCGCCGGTCGCCTTGCGCAGCTCCTCGGCGGTGGCGGCGAGCCGGTCGCGGTTGCGGCCGTTGATCACGACCTCGCAGCCGGCCTCCGCCAGCGCTCGGGCGCAGGCGCGGCCGAGCCCCAGGCTCGAGGCGCAGACGATGGCCTTGCGGCCGGCAATTCCAAGGTCCATCCAAAACTCTCCCGCAGGTGACGCGACAGCGCCGCGTCCCGCCTGTATGTGCTGTTCTCGTAACTGGATCGCCGCAAGTCAACGGCCGAGTGGCTGAAAGTCTGCCGCAACCATGCCGCCGATCGCCGACGTTTCTTTCGTCCAGCTCGCCCTGATCGCCGGTTTGGCGGCGTTTTCCGCCGTCGCCGGTGGGGTCGCCGGCTACGGCACCGGCGCGCTGATGCCGCTGCTGCTGGTGCCGATCGTCGGCGCTGCGCCGGTGGTGCCGATCATTGCCATCTCGGCCCTGTTCACCAATTCGGCGCGCATCCTCACCTTCCGTGACAAGCTGGTGGTGCGCCCCGCCATCATTGCGCTCATCGCGGCGCTGCCAACCTGCGTGCTCGGCGCCTGGCTCTATACGCTCTTGTCCGGCCGCGGCGCCGCCATCGTCATCGGGACGACCTTGATCTCCACCGTGCCGCTGCGCCGGGTGTTGAAGAAGCGTGGCCACCGGCTCGGCGAAAAGGGTTTTGCCGGGGCGGCGGCCGGCTGGGGCATTCTGGTCGGCGGCACTACCGGCGCCGGCGTCATCCTGCTGTCTCTCCTGATGGCCGTCGGCCTCGAAGGCGCCGCGGTGATCGCCACCGATGCGCTGGTCTCCATCGTCATGGGCGTCATCAAATTCTCGGTGTTCGCTGTCGCCGGCGCGATCACGCCGACCGTACTGCTGGTCGGGCTGGTGATCGGCTGCATCGGTTTCCCGAGCACGTTCGTGGCGCGGCTCATCGTCGAGCGCCTGCCGGTACACGTGCACACCGCGATGCTCGACGCCGTCGTGCTGATCGGCGGGGGCGTAATGATCGCGGGGGCGTTTCGCTAATGTCGTCACCGCCGGGCTTGACCCGGCGGTCCATGCTGAAGTGCCGCAACGAGTGCGACGGCAACTTGCAAAACCGCAGCTCCGTATGGATTGCCGGGTCAAGCCTGGCAATGACGAACTGAAAAATGCGGCAGGCCGGCGCGGCCTACGGCCACTTCACCACCGGCGGCAGCGAGGACAGGATCGAGTCGACATTGCCGCCGGTGCGCAGGCCGAAAATGGTGCCACGGTCGTAGAGCAGATTAAACTCGACGTAGCGGCCGCGGCGGATGAGCTGCTCGTCGCGTTCGGCTTCGCTCCACGGCACGGCGAAATTTCCGCGCACCAGCTCGGGATAGACGCGCAGGAACGCGCGCCCGACGTCCTGGGTGAAGGCGAACGTCTCGTCCCACTCGGTTTCCAGGTAGTCGTAAAAGATGCCGCCGATGCCGCGCATCTCGCCGCGATGCTTTAAGAAAAAATATTCATCGCACCATTTTTTGAATTTGTCGTAGGGCGCCACCGCCGGATGCGCATCGCAGGCCGATTTCATGGCGGCGTGAAACGCCACGGTGTCGGGATCGTCCTGGCTCCGGCGCCGGTCCAGCACCGGGGTGAGGTCGCCGCCGCCGCCGAACCACGCCTTGGTGGTGACCACGAAGCGGGTGTTCATGTGCGCGGTGGGCGCCTGCGGATTGTGTGGATGCGCGATCAGCGAAATGCCGGTGGCGAAAAAGCGCGGGTCTTCGGCGGCGCCCGGAATGTCTTTGCGAAACTCCGGCGCGAACTCGCCGAATACGGTCGAGGCGTGGACGCCGACCTTTTCGAACACGCGGCCCTTCATCATCGCCATGACGCCGCCGCCGCCCGGCGCGCCGCCATGGTCGGTGCGGCTCCACGGCGTGCGCACGAAGCGGCCGGCTGGTTGGTCGGCCAGCGGCGCGCCAGCCGGCAGCGCATCCTCCACCGCCTCGAGCGCGGCGACGAGGCGATCGCGCAGCGTCTCGAACCAGAGCCGCGCACGCTCCTTGCGCTCGCTTGTTTGCTCCGTGGCCATGGCGGTCTTGTACCGGCTGCGACCGAGACGGGATAGATGGCGTGTCTTAACGGGCGAAGCCGCCGGTCTGCCGCAGCGCCTCGCCCGCCGCCATGGCGGCGGCCATGGCGACATTGAGCGAGCGCAGTCCCGGCCGAATCGGAATGACGAGCCGTGCATCGGCGGCGGCATGCACCTCGGGCGGCACGCCGGCCGATTCGCGGCCAAACAGCAGCATATCGTCGCGGTGAAAAACGAAATCGAGATAGGGCTGCGTTGCGGCGGTGGTGAAGAGCACGAGTCGGCAGCCCCGTTCCTTGCGCCAGGTCTCGAATGCCGCCCACGACGCATGGCGGACGAGCGCGACGGCATCGAGGTAGTCCATGCCGGCGCGACGAAAGGCCCGATCCGACAGAGGAAAGCTCGCGGGCGCAATGAGATGCGCCTCAATGCCGAGGCAGGCGGCAAGCCGCAGGATCGTCCCCGTGTTCTGGGGAATGTCGGGTTGGTACAGGGCGATGCGCATGGCGGACGGTGTGTCGAAGGCACCCTTGCACTCGGTCGGCAAGGGTGCCAATAGAACCCCGCCGGATTGCGTCGCTTCCGACCTTCCCCAGGCCGGTGCGACCGGACTATCCGCCGCGCCGCTTGCGCTTTTCTCACCACGGGGCGAGGCGCAAGAGAGGGCGGCCCGCCGCGCGGGTGGTCGAACGGCAAGACGTAAAGAAGGGTCGAGACGTGATTATCATTTCAACGGCCGAGCCGATGCGCCGCGGCTTTCCTTTTCGTTCATCCGATTTCCCGCAAGGCTTAAGGCTTAGGGTTAGATCATGAGCGGACATGCTACTTACCAGCCGCAGAGCCCATTCATGCGATGGATGGAGCGGCGGCTACCGATTGCGAGCTTTGCCTATTCGTCGTTTGTCGCTTATCCGACGCCGCGCAATCTGAACTATTGGTGGACGTTCGGCGGCATTCTGACCTTCATGCTCGGCGTGCAGATCGTCACCGGCGTGGTGCTGGCGATGCATTACACGCCGCAGGTGACGATGGCGTTCAATTCCGTCGAAGCCATCATGCGCGACGTGAATTACGGCTGGCTGCTGCGCTACATCCACGCCACCGGCGCCTCGTTCTTCTTCGTCGCCGTCTACGTCCATATCGCCCGCGGCATGTATTACGGCTCCTACAAGGAGCCGCGCGAGGTGCTGTGGATACTCGGCGTGATTCTCTTCCTGCTGATGGTGGTCACCGGCTTCATGGGTTACGTGCTGCCGTGGGGCCAGATGAGTTTCTGGGCCGCCACCGTCATCACCAACCTGTTTTCCGCCATCCCGGCAGTCGGCGATCCGATCGTCACTTGGCTGTGGGGCGGCTTCGCGGTCGGCAATCCGACGCTCAACCGGTTTTATTCGCTGCACTACCTCTTGCCATTCGTGATCGCCGGCGTGGTCGTGCTGCACATCTGGGCGCTGCACGTGGTCGGCCAGAACAATCCGACCGGCGTCGAGCCGAAGACCGAAAAGGACACCGTGGCGTTCACGCCGTACGCCACCATCAAGGACTCGTTCTTCATCGCGCTGTTCTGCATCGTGTTCGCCTGGTTCATCTTCTACGTCCCGAACTATCTGATGCATTCGGACAATTACATTCCGGCCAATCCGGGCCAGACGCCGACCCACATCGTGCCGGAATGGTACTACCTGCCGTTCTACGCGATCCTGCGCGCGATCCCGAGCAAGCTCATCGGCGTGATCGCGCTGGGCAGCTCGATCCTGATCCTGGCGTTCATGCCGTGGCTGGACACCTCGGTGGTGCGCTCCGCCAAATACCGGCCGCTGTACCGGCAGTTCCTGTTCATCTTCTTCGCCGCGGTGATCGGGCTGGGCTATCTCGGCTCGCAAGAGCCGACCGGCGGCTACGTCATCGCGGCGCGGCTGTTCACGGTCTATTACTTCGCATTCTTCCTCATCATCCTGCCGCTGCTCGGCTTGTTCGAAAGGACCAGACCGTTGCCGAACTCGATTTCCGAATCGGTGCTGCGCAAAGGGGCGCCGGTCGGCGCGTCCGGTCCGCCGCCGGCCGGTCGCAAAGCGTAGCGGGAGCCGGATCATGAATTCTTATCGTGAACTCATGACCGCATTGGCGCTGGCCGCTCTCGTGGCCGGTACGGCAATTCCTGCCCGCGCCCAGGAGGCGGAGGCGCCGCCGCTGCAGCATTGGTCGTTCGCCGGCCCGTTCGGCACCTACGATCCCGCGCAGCTGCAGCGCGGCTTCAAGGTCTATCGCGAGGTTTGCTCGACCTGCCACAGCCTCAAGCTCTTGTCGTTCCGCAACCTCGCCGATGCGGGCGGTCCCGGCTTCACCGAGGCGCAGGCCACGGCCGTCGCCGCGGGCTTCCAGGTCACCGATGGCCCGAACGACCAGGGCCAGATGTTTCAGCGGCCCGGAAAGATTTCCGATTATTTCCCACCGCCGTTTCCGAACGATCAGGCGGCGCGCGCGGCGCTCGGCGGCGGGTTGCCGCCGGACATGTCGACGCTCGCCAAGGCGCGCGGTTACGAGCGCGGCTTCCCCTGGTTCATCTTCGAGCCGTTCACGCAGTACCAGGAAGGCGGCCCAGATTACATCCACGCCATCCTCAACGGCTACGCCGATCCGCCGCAGGGTTTTGTGCTGCCGCCGGGCACGCACTACAACAAATATTTCCCCGGCAATGCCATTGCCATGCCGAAGCCGATCAGCGACGGCCAGGTGCAATACACCGACGGCACGCCGCAGACGGTCGATCAATACGGCCGTGACGTCGCCGCTTTCCTGATGTGGGCGGCGGAGCCGAAGCTCGACGAGCGCAAGCGGCTCGGCTTTCAGGTGATGATCTATCTGATCGTGCTGGCGGGCCTGCTCTACTTCACCAAGAAGAAGGTCTGGCACGAAGTCGAGCTGCATCCCGAGCTCGAGCAGCCGCGCGCGCCGACCGAATACGGCCGCTGAGCCGCGGTTGGCACGGCGCGCCCCCTCTCCCCGCAGGGGAGAGGGTTGGGGTGAGGGGGTTCGGAAGTTTGAGCAAATCTGCACCTTCCGAACCCCCTCACCCTCGCTCGCTTCGCTCACTCGACCTCTCCCCTCCGGGGAGAGGTGAAAAACGCGCTAACCGGCTGCGACCGAATCTAAAATTCGCAGCGGCTTCTCCGGTTGCGTCCGCCGCTGTGGTTCGCCAAAGTGGCCCGCCTGCACGCCAAGTTTGCCGACTGACTGGGACGCCGACATGCTCACTGCCGCGTTGGAGAACGATCTCAAGGCTGCGATCCGCTCGATCCCGGACTATCCGAAGCCGGGCATCATGTTCCGCGACATCACCACCCTGCTGGGTGATGCGCGGGCATTTCGCCGCGCCGTCGACGAACTGGTGCAGCCCTGGGCTGGCGGCAAGATCGACAAGGTGGCCGGCATCGAGGCGCGCGGCTTCATTCTAGGCGGCGCCGTGGCCCATCAGGTCTCGGCCGGCTTCGTGCCGATCCGCAAGAAGGGCAAGCTGCCGTTCAAGCGCGTGAGCATCGGCTACTCGCTGGAATACGGCATCGACGAAATGGAGATGCACGAGGACGCGGTGGCGCGGGGCGAGCGGGTGATCGTGGTCGACGACCTCATCGCCACCGGCGGCACTGCCGAGGCCGCCTGCAAGCTCCTGCAGCAGATCGGCGCCGACGTGCTCGCCGCCTGCTTTATCATCAACCTGCCGGATCTCGGCGGCGCCAAGAAGATCGAAAAGCTCGGCATCCCGGTGCGCACGCTGGTGAGCTTCGAGGGGCATTAGTTAGTTCGTCGCGGAACCCAATCGGCGAGCAGGGGAGGGCACCCATGGCGGAACACATCGACGGACCGCTGTACTATGAGCGCATGGGCCGAAGCGGCCCGGTGTTGGCATTCGTGCATCCCAATCCGATGGACCAGTCGTGCTGGATCTTTCAGCTGGCGCAGATGTCCACCTGGTACCGCTGCATCGCCATCGATATTCCGGGCTACGGCCGCTCGCCGAAGGCGCGGCCGGGCCTGACCATGGACGACATGGCGCAGGCCTGCTGGGACGCGATCGACGACGCCGCGCCGGGCGAGCGCGCCATTCTGGTCGGCTGCTCGGTCGGCTCGGCACTGGTGCCCTACATGCATCATCAGAAGCCGCAGCGCACCGCGGCGCTGATCCTCTCGGGCACCGGCTACAATCCCGGCAAGGAGTTCACCGCGCGCCGCATCGCCGCTTACACGGCGCAGGGCATCGATTACCGCTGGGGCTACACGTTCGAGGATTTTTCCCCGGCGTTCCGGGCCACGCCGTTGGCGCACTACTTCGCCGACCTGTTCACTGGGCGCAACCCGCACGCCGACGCGCAGTCGATCATTTATCAGTTTCAGGCGCTGGCCAAGGCGGACGCCGAGGATCACCACGCGCGCATCAAATGCCCGACCATCATCCTCACCGGCAGCGAAGACGCCTCGCATCCACGCGCGCCGGCGCTCAAGGAGCGCATCCCCGGCTGCGAGATGAAGATCCTCTACGGCGCCGGCCATGCCTGCCAGATCGAGCAGCCGTGGCTGTTCAATCGCTACATGATCGAGTTTTTGCAGAAGCACGGGCTGCATCCGGCGGCGTGATGCGTTGATTGTCATGGTCTGCGCAGGCGGACCATCCAAAAAACGCCATGCTATCGGTGCTGACTGGATCATCCGCATGCGCGGATCATGACGTGACGGTAGCGAACTCAGTCGAACCGGTAATTGAGCTTGACCCGGATCTGGTTGGTTTCAAGCGTCTTGGATCCCGTGGCGGTCGTGTTGGCGCACGTCGCGCCGGGACCGAATGGATTTTGCACACAAACCGGGATCGCATTTCCCAGATTGAAGGCGCCCGGCTCCGAATAGAACGTAAAGCGATACTCGGCGCCGATTTCCCAATTGCGGCCGATCGCGTACGCTGTGCCCATGCCGATCGTGCCGCCATTCACGAGCTTCGTATCGCCTGCCGTCGCGCCCGAGAAAGGCGGTAGCCCGGGCAGGCTGATCGGGATGAAGTTCGCAGCCATCGTCACCTGCGTAAGAGCATAACCGCCGGTGCCATAGACCAACCAGCGGCCGAAGCTGTGGCCGAGAACGATCCGCGCCGACGATTCCCAATGCATGCGATCGGTGAACGTGTCGCCATCGCAGATCCCCGTGGTACAGGCGAACGGCGGGTCAACCCCATAGACCGCGGCCGTGCCGTGGAGATCGGTCCAGTCGAAATCGCCCTCAAAACCCAATATCCAATGGTCTGCGCGTTCCCACCGGCAGCCGCCCTGGAATCCCGCCGCGGCAGAAGTCGCGGATTGCGCGACCCCCGCTGACCCGCCCAGAAACGGAATGAGCCCGATCCCAGGAATGAGCAGGGTGCCGCCCGGAACGATGACCGTGTCGCCGAAGCGCCCGGAATCAAACCCGGCATTGGCGCCGACGTAGCAGCCGCTCCAACTGTAAGCCGCAGCCACTGCGGGCGGCGCCTTGTATAAGTCGGCCGCCTTCGCCGGCGACCAAGCGATGAATGCAAATCCTGCAAGCGCGCTGCAAAACGCCTTCAGTTCGTGTCTCATGGGATTTGCCCCAATGCGATCTTCGAGCTAAAGCCCGATCCCGCAGGTCACCGCCAATCGTATTTTACCAACGAGCAATCGGCCATCTGCAATTCGGTGCCGTTTACCACGCAAAGAGAGTTTTCCGCCGCGATGATGCAAAAATATCACAGCGGTTCCGTTGGCGATCACCAATCCCCGCCGCCGCGCGAAAGCGACGCGCCGAGCGTGCCCATGAGCAGCCGCAGCTCGAGCTCGCGGAATTCGTTAAAGATGCCGGCGACCCAGCCGTGGATTTCGGTCGGTGTGCCGGGCGTTGCCTCGAGGTAGGCGGCGAACGAGAAGCTCGGCCGGTCGATGACGCCGCGCACCAGCTGCGACAGCCGCGGGATGCGGATCATGCGGCAGGCGGTGCGGGTCGGCGGGAAATCGTCCTTGTCGCAGGTGACCGAGACGAATTCATTGTGCACCGGCACGACCGTGATGTCGGGCAGACACCGCCGCAAATCGGCGTAGGCGCGCACCGTCGCGGCGGCGCGGTCGGCCGCGAACAGCACGACCGGCTCCATCATGCGCCGCCGCGCTTCCCGCACGAAGCCGATCTCGGCCATGACGCCGAAGAACTGGTCGTACGCGCCGTAGCCCACGTCGACCACGCGCGTCACCGGTCTCCTGGCGATCAGCTGGTCGAACAGCACCATCTGGCCGTGGGTGTCGGCGATGTCGATGGGCGAGACCAGCTGCGGAAAATAGCCGGCGAGCACGGGTTCGCGCGGATTGAGATCGTAAGCGCCCACGGGGCGGCCGCCGGAGCGGAGGAACTCGACCAGCAACCGCGCCAGCACGGTCTTGCCGACGCGGGGGCGCGGCGAGGCGGCGATGTAGATGGGCGTCGGCTGCGCCATGCCAGGCCGTCAATTCAGCACGCCGCGCCGGACTCTTTCGGCCGGCGCGCCCGCGCGGGTCTGGCGCAACGCGGACCGGTGGGATTACGAGCGGGCAGCCGCCTGCGCGCGCGGACCGTTGGCCGCCGCCGCGGCGCCGATGATGTCGTTAAGCTTGATGCGGTCGTACTCGGCCCAGACATTGCCGAGCCAATGCCGCACGTAGCCGCGCAGCACGAACGAGTAGTTGGCGGCGTCGCCCTTGGGGTTCTTGTTGGCCACGAAAGTGAGGAACGGCACCGAGGCGAGCTCGACCTGCTCGTAGGCCATTTCGTTGAGCTTGGGGATGGTGATCTCGACCGCGTCCTTGAGCTTCTTGAAATAGGCCGCGTGGGTCGCCTGGTCCCATTCGAAGAAGCTGGTGTTGTTGACGTAGTTCTTGACCAGAAAATACTTGGCGTCGGCGGTGAACGACGCGGTCTCCTCGATCTCGTTGAGCGAGGCGATCGACGAGCCGAGAATATGGAAGACCGCGAACGTGATCTGGCCCTTCTTGACCGAGTCGAGAAAGCCGATGTCGCGCAGCGCGCGCAAGGTCGGCGACAACAGGCCGGCGCGCACGTCGATCACCGTCACCTTCGAGTCGTCGTTCGACAGCGTGTCGAAAATCTTCATCTGGTCCGGGACGGACGTGACGTCGACGACCTCCGTCACGTCGGGATGGAAGCGCTTGAGCGTGCCCTTCGGGGATTCGCTGTCGAAGGCGCGGGTCGGGACGTGATGGGCGGTGAAGTAGTCGAGCAGCGTGCGCGACACCGTGGTCTTGCCGACGCCGCCTTTGTCCGCGCCGACGACGATAACTGATGGCTTCGTCATGGCTCTCCCCTCGCTGACGCGGCGCCGATCGCGCCGAACCGACGGCTGCGCCGATCCGTGCGGCAGCGCTGCCAAGCGGAAGCGTCGCGTCCCCTTGAACCACCCATCCGCTTCTACACAGCCGCGGCGCGGTTTGGAAGGCGGACGAAAAGGTTATGCCCCGCCGTCATTCGCACGACTGCAAGTCGAAGAAGAAAATGTGACCCAATTGCGGCTAGCTGCCGCTATGTGGTCCCCAAGGCCCCGGCGCACTTGGCGGCGATCCGGCTGAAGAGCGCTCATCGTTCTGTGCGGGAGCGTTGCCCTCAGCCGACCCCCAGGGGCCATCCGCCGGCGGCTCAGTGGATTCGGTGGGCGCTTCGTCCTCGCCGGGCTCCGGCAATGCAATCGGCCCGGGATCGTGGCCGCCGGCGTACTTCACCAGCGCCGCCACCCGGTTCTCCACGCTGGGATGGGTGTCGAACAGCTCGCCGAAACCCTGGCGCGGATTGTCGACGCACAACTCCATGACCGCCGAGGTGGCGCCCGGCAACTCGCCGCGGCTCTCGATCTTGCGCAGCGCCGAGATCATGGCATCGGGATTTTGCGTCAGCTCCACGGAGCCCGCGTCGGCCAGATACTCGCGCTGGCGCGACAGCGCGAGGCGGATGAGAAACGACAGCACATAGGCGACGACCAGGAGCGCGACGGCAATCACGATGGCGAGGAACGCGCCGCCACCGCCACCCTCGCGGTCGCCGGAAGACCGCGAGCGCCGAAACGAGAAGCCGTTGTAGAACCACAGCCGGAAGATCAGCTCGGCGAAGAACGAGACGACCCCGGCGATGATCACGGCGATCACCATCATCCGCACGTCGCCGTTGCGGATGTGGGTCAGCTCGTGGCCGAGCACCGCTTCGACCTCGGCGTCGTCGAGCCGGTCAAGGAGCCCGGTCGTCACCGTAATGGCGTACTGCTTCTGGTTCATGCCGGTGGCGAAGGCATTGAGCGCGTCGCTCTCCATGACCTTCAGCTTCGGCATGGTGATGCCGCGCGAGATGCAGAGATTTTCCAGGATATTGTAGAGCTGCGGCATCTCCTTGCGGGTCACCTCGCGGCCGCCGGTGAGCGCGTCGATCATGCTCTGATGAAAGTAATAGGCGATGACGATCCACAGCGCGGTGCCGAGCGTTGCGATCGGCGCCGCCTTGATGAGATCGTTCCAGGCGAGCCGCAGCAGCGTGTCGACGTCGGCATTGACCGAGAGCGCCTCCGCCGCCAGCGCCCCGGCATAGACCAGGACGTAAACCAACAGGAACAGGCCGATCAGCAGCGCGATCGAACGGTGCCGGTTCGACTGGATGTGTGTATAGAGACCGTAAGCAGCCATGGCGCTCTTAGCTCGTCATTGCGAGGAGCGAAGCGACGAAGCAATCCAGGAGTCGGTGCACCAGCCCCTGGATTGCTTCGCTTCGCTCGCAATGACGGTGCAATGCGTTGACCTCGTCATGGCGATATGTTTGCGCTTGCAGCGTCGCGTTCCTAGAACTTCACCTGCGGCGCCTGCAGTTCGGCTTGGCGGTCGGGACCGAGATCGAAGAAATCCCTCTGCGTAAAGCCGAACATGCCGGCGAACAGAGCGGCCGGGAAGCGCTGGATACCGGTGTTGTATTCCTGCACCGCGTTGTTGAAGAAGCGCCGCGACGCGGCGATCTTGTTTTCCAGATCGGCGATCTCGGCCTGCAATTGCTGGAAATTGGCGTTGGCCTTGAGATCCGGATAGGCCTCGGACAGCGCAAACAGCTGGCGCAGCGCGCCGGACAGCATGTTCTCCGCGGCGGCCTGCTGCGCCGGCCCCTGCGCGGCGACCGCTACATTGCGCGCCTTGATCACCTCTTCGAGCGTGCCGCGCTCGTGCGCCGCGTAGCCTTTCACCGTCTCGACCAGGTTGGGGATCAGGTCATAGCGCTGGCGCAGCTGGACGTCGATGTCGGCGTACGCCTGATTGACCCGTTGCCGCATCGACACCAGGCCGTTGTAGACGCTGATCGCCCACAGGACGATCACCACGATCACCACAAGGACGATGATGGTCGACGTGCTCATGGCAAGGCTCCCCTCCGCAGGCCGCGCGACCCCGATTCGGGCTCGGCGGCCGCGCGCAAGACCATAGCCGCAAAGCGCGGCATCCGCGAGCAAGGCCTCCCGTGCGGAAGCCCCGCGCGTGCGGCCCATATAGGGGTTCCAACCGCCGCCGTTAAGGTTAGGAGTCGATGAATGTCGCGCCCTGCCGCGGGCCTGATTAGGATTCCGGCAGCAGCAGAAAGGCGCGACCCATGCCGGAGCAATATCGCGATTTAGTCGATCTTGCCGAACGCACGCCGCTTGCCGGCCCGCACCATGAAGTCGACGGCGACATCGGCATTGTACGGGCAAACGATCAATTTGCCCGCGATATCGCCGAGATCGAGCGCGCCACGGCGGCGTTGCGCCGGGCCGAGCCGTCGCTCGAAATGTGGGGCGAAGCCGGCAGCGAAACGCGACCCGACGACGCGGCAACGCTCACCATCCGCAAAGCGCGTCCGGTCTGGCTCTTGATCGGCCTGTTGTGGCTGTCGACCGCGCTGGTCACGGTCGGCGCCGTCGCCGCGATCGCGCGGCTGGTGGGGTGATCTTATCCTCCACCGCGTAGCGAAGCGGGGGAGGGGGACCGTCCGGAGCGAGCGTAGCGAGCGCAGGATGGTGGAGGGGGCGCGCGGCCTCCACGAAATTCTTTCAACAAAGGTGACGCGCCGAGTCCGGCGCCCCTTCCACCATCTTGCTGCGCAAGATGGTCCCCCTTCCCCGCTATCGCGGGGAAGGAAAAAGTCAATACGCGTCCCGGTACGCCGTCGGCGACAGCACCGTGCGGGCGATGATTTTCAGGTCGAGCCACAGCGACCAATTGTCGATGTAGAACAGGTCGTGCTCGACGCGCTTGCGCATCTTCTCTTCGGTATCGATGGCGCCGCGGAAGCCGTTGATCTGGGCCCAGCCGGTGATGCCGGGCTTGACGTTGTGGCGGCGGGCGTAGAGCGCGATGCGCTGCTCGTATTCGCGGTCGTGCGACAGCGCGTGCGGCCGCGGCCCGACCAGCGACATGTCGCCGATCAGCACGTTGAACAGCTGCGGAATCTCGTCGATGTTCCAGCGCCGCAGCCAGCCGCCGATGCGGGTCAAGCGCGGATCGTCGCGCTTGGCCTGCGGCACCACGGCGCCGTCGTCGAGCGTGCGCATGGTGCGGAACTTGAAGATGCGGAACGGCTGCTGGTTGAAGCCGAAGCGGCGCTGCAGAAAGAACACCGGCCCCGGACCGTCGAGCCGGATCAGCGCGGCGACGACGACAAGCAGCGGCGTGAACGCGAGCAGCGCCAGCGCGGCGAACACCAGATCGAACAGTCGCTTCTGCACCACCTCGAAAGTCGAAAGCGGCAGCCGCGTCACCTTGAGGCTTGCCAGCGGGCCGAGCTTCGACAGTTCGGCGTCCTCGAATTTGTGCAGGATTTGTTCGGGGCCGAGATGGATTTCGACCGGCAGCGCTTGGAACGCGTCGGCGCAGCGCGTAATCGTTTCGGTGGCCGACCACGGCAGCAGCAGATAGATGGCATCGGGCCCGAGGCTGCGCACCCGTGCGATCGCCTCGGCGAGGTCGCGGTCGAGCGCGCTGCGCCGCGTCTCGGTGCTGGCGGTCGCGGCAAGCGGGGTGAGAAACCGGCAGCCGACGACATTGATGCCGAGCGTCCACGGCTCGTAATGATTGATGAAGCTGCCGACCTGCGCGCCGGTCCCGATCAGGAAGATGCGCTGCGCCGAGACGAGGCCAGCGGCGCGCGCCCGCGTGGTGATGCGCACGATCAGGAAGCGCTCGAACAACAGTCCGACGAGCGTGACGCAGTAGAACAGGACGATCCAGGCGCGCGAATAGGCGGCGCTGACCTGGGTGAGGAAGCCGAGCGCGAGCAGGCAGATCAGCGTCACGTTCCAGAGCTGGATGGTGCGCCGGGCATGGGGCTTGACCGCGAAATAATTCGGCAGCCGGTATTCGCCGCGGAAGCCGTTGGAGACCGCGAAGATGCTCGCCGCCAACACGCCGACTTGCGCGAAGACGTCGATATCGCCGGGCTCGCCGTAAGCGAACAGCGTGTAGGCGACGCCGGTGCCGCAGGCCGTCGCCACGATGAGCGCGATGTCGAGCAGGAAGAACGTGGCCGCGAAGGTGCCGCGCGACGCCACCGCCCAGCCGCGCAACAGGCGGTTCGTCTCCTGCCGGGACGCCAGCGTATAGCTCGGCAGCTGGTTCATGCTCGCGGGCCGCAATCCGTTGCGCCAAAGCGCGCCGGCGCTGCCCCGGAATGAAACAACGCCGCTCGCCACGGCGCTTTCGTCGCCAGAACCGTGCCAGCGGCGGCGTGGCGGCGACCCCCCGCGCAACTGGCGTGCGGCATCGTGCGTGTTAAGATTAATGCGGCGGCGACACGCGCGCGGGGAGAGGTGAAGAATGCAGGGCAAGATCGCACTCGAAGAGCACTTTGCGATCCCCGAAACGGCCGCCGATTCGATGGGCTATTTCCCCGAAGGCGTGCGCCAGGAAGTGGCCGAGCGCAACGCCGACATTCACGGCCGGCGGCTGGCGCTCATGGACCAGTACGGCATCGAGATGATGCTGTTGTCGCTCAACGCGCCGGCGGTGCAGGGCATTCCCGACAAGGCGCGCGCCCATGAGATCGCCCGCCGCGCCAACGATTATCTGGCCGAGCAGGTGGCCAAGCGGCCGGACCGGTTTCAGGGCCTCGCCGCGCTCGCCATGCAGGACCCTGAGCTCGCCACGCGCGAGCTGGAACGCTGCGTCAAGGAGCTCGGCTTCCGCGGCGCGCTGGTCAACGGTTTTTCGCAGCTCGATGACGGCGACGCCGTCGCCTATTACGACCTGCCGCAGTACCGGCCATTCTGGGCCATGGCCGAGCGGCTCGACGTGCCGTTCTACCTGCACCCGCGCAACCCGCTGCCGTGCGACGCGCGCATCTACGACGGCCACCCGTGGCTGCTCGGGCCGATCTGGGCGTTCGGCCAGGAGACCGCGGTGCATGCGCTGCGCCTGATGGCGTCCGGCCTGTTCGACGCCCATCCGCGGCTGCAAATCATTTTGGGTCACATGGGCGAGAACCTGCCTTACGCCATGTGGCGGGTCGACAATTCCAACGCCTGGATCCCAAACCGCAACAAATGGCCGGCCAAGAAGCGGCTCGGCGAATATTTCTCGGAAAACTTTTATCTGACAACGTCGGGCAATTTCCGCACCCAGGCGCTGATCAACGCCATGCTGGAGATCGGCGCCGATCGCATCATGTTCTCGACCGACTGGCCGTTCGAGAACATCGACCACGCCGCCAACTGGTTCGACACCTGCGCCATCGGCGAAAACGACCGCCTCAAGATCGGCCGCACCAATGCGCGGCGGCTGTTCAAGCTGGGGAATGAATAGGCGACGCAAGCAACGTTCGTCGCCGTATTGCTGCACGAAATCGGCCGCCCAGGCTCGCGCGGGCTGCAGATCGTTTTCATTCAGATGGGGATAAGCTATCTTACGTAGGTCTCGGGGAAGCGATGCGACGGTGCAAATCCACCGCGCATCTGGCGATGGAGCAGGACCTTGCAACAGCCAGCTGATCATCACCTTGCGCAGTTGAACATCGGACGGATTCGATATGAGATCAACGATCCGCGCATGGCCGGTTTCACGAACAATCTGGCCTTGATAAACGGCATTGCCGAGCGCAGCGCCGGATTCATCTGGCGCTATATCGACCAGAGCGGCAACGCCACCAACACGCGGCCGTATACCGACCCGCGTATCATCGTCAATTTTTCCGTTTGGGAAAGCCTCGACGCCCTTGAGCGTTTTGTCTGGCAAACGGTCCACAAGCGGTTCTATGGCAACCGCCCCAAGTGGTTTGAGCATTTTGAAGGACCGTCCGTCGTGTTGTGGTGGGTGCCGATCGGCCATCGGCCGAGCGTCGAGGAAGCTGTCGCGCGCATGGAGCACCTGAAGCAGCATGGTCCGAGCGGGCACGCATTCGATTGGCAAGCGGCATCCGCACAGCTTTGGAAGACGGCGCGTTGTGCGCCGGAAGGTCAGGTGGCATAGCAGCGCAAGCCGAGTGCGGCCGCCCTGAGCCGAGTGCTCGACAGCTCGCGTCGCAAGTGTGCATGTTCACTAATTCGCTGATCGAATCTACCCGAGAGGGGCGATTCGATGCGCGACAACAGCTATGACCGGACGATCGAGCGCAATTACCTGCAGAAGTGGCGGTTTCT
>Ga0070741_10009688_pt1 | contig 18566 bp, 22 predicted proteins | sample Coa_R1_4_FD_66440 | JGI IMG/M metagenome (GOLD analysis project Ga0070741, IMG submission 66440) | Surface soil microbial communities from Centralia Pennsylvania, which are recovering from an underground coalmine fire - Coalmine... | ecosystem: Environmental > Terrestrial > Soil > Unclassified ...
GCACCGTCTCGACCGCGCCCGGAAGCCACGGCGGGCCGTCGGTGTATCGCTCGAGCATCCGCTCGACGACGAGCCGGTTGATCTCGTCCGGCGACTCGGGGAGGCCGATCCGATCGTGCATGTAGCGCGACCATTCCCGCGACGACATTCCCATCATGTCGCGCTGCGCGTTCTCGTGCCAGCGGCCGCCGCGCTCGCGCGCGAGCTGCTCGCGGACGTCGTCCCACACCTGCTCGGAGTCGATCAGGACGCCGTCCATGTCGAACACCACGGCCGTCGTCACAGCGGCTGGAACCTGCGGCCGAAGTAGACGAGCGCCCCGCGGCCGGGCCCTTGCTCGACCCGCTCGACCTCACCGACGAAGACGGTGTGGTCGCCGGCGGCGATCTCGTCGATCGTCTGGACGTGCAGCCAGCCGACCGCGCCTTCGAGCAGGTGCGGCTCGTCGGCGCGGACCGCGATCCCGTTCCACTGCGCGATCGGGGGCACGCTTCGCGCGAAGTGCTGTGCGAGGTGCTCCTGATCTCCGGCGAGCATCGACACCGCCCACCTCCCGGCATCGCGCAGCACCTCGTACAGCGACGCCGACAGGGCGAGCGAGATGCCGATGAGCGGGGGGTCGAGCGACAGGGAGACGAGCGAGTTGACGGTCAGGCCGGCGCGCCTGCCGCCTGCTTCGGCGACGACGACGGAGACGCCGGTCGGCCAGCGGCGGAAGAGCGCGCGCTGCTCGGCGCCGCGGTCGGTTGCCACGGCGCCGAGGCTAGCGCAGCGTCTGTCAGTTAGGCCTGCACTGCTTGTCGCCGAGCGCGGCGATCTGCTGGTTCGCTGTCTCGTCGGCAGTCTTGTCGTACGCGCCCGGAGGCGTGCCCTCCCACATCACGTCCGGCGTCACGCCCGGGCCGAGGATCGTCGCGCGGTACTTCGTCCCGTTGCCGGCGGGATGCTCGCCGTGGGGGTTGAAGCTGTAACAGAAGACTCCGGTGTTCGTGTGCGTGAGGAAGCTGTTCTCGCGGATCCAACCCGCGCCGTACTTCGAGTCGTACGTGTCGACGTAGAGGTTGCGCCCGAACGTGTCGAGCGGCGCGCCTGCGGACGTGGACTTGAAGCCGTAGACCGGATGGCCGTCGTAGGTGTACGAGCCGAAGAGGTGATCCCACTGGTGCCACGCCCAGTCCGTCTGGATCGTGAGCTGCGGCAGGTCTCCGGTCCAGTGCGCGAGGTGCACCTCCCACGCCGCCTGCACCGCGCTCGGCGTGACGCCGTAATCCGGAAGCAGCCGCTGCCACGACTGAACCGCCCAGTAGCTGCCGTCGGGCGCCTTGCACGCGGTGACGAGCCACGCGAGCGCCGGCCCGTCGTACTTGCCGCACGAGAACCCGCCCGTCTTCCAGTAGTTGCTCGCGTACTCCGAGGCCTGCTGCAGCTTCTTCGTCACCGGGTTCGTCAGGTATCCCGGCGTGTACCTGATCTTGGTGAACTCCTTGCGGAGCTCCGCGATCGACGGCACCTGGTTGTAGTACTTGTCGAACCCGCCCGAGTAGTCGAGCTTGAACGCGACCTGGGTGCCGTCCGGCGTCGGTGCGGCGGCGTTGATCGCACCCCAGGCGAGCACGTGGACGAGCCGTCCGCCCTGGCGATAGGTCAGGAGCGCCTCGCCCTTCGAGTTGACGCCGAGCGTGATTCCGTTGGCGGTACTGGTGGAGATGACCTGCGACGCGCCCGCCCCAGGTGCGTAGACCGCCGAGGCGAGGGCGAGCAGCACGAGCAGACGACGCATGAAGCCCCCAGTTCGTTGTCGAAGAAGACCCGCAGTGGCGGGGGCGACGAGCGCCCTCGCAGAACGGTCTTCGGCCCGGCGTCAGCGCGGCTCGATCACTCGGACGAGGAGTCGCCGAGCTCCTCGGCGAGCAGCGACATCGCGTAGAGCCGCCACGCGAGATCCGGTTCACGTGCGAGCGCGAGCACCGTCTCGCGCACGCGAGGAAGGTCGCGCGCGAGGAGTGCGAGGTCGTCGAGGCCGCGGACGAGCTGCCCGCCGCGCTCGTCGGTCCAGAGGTCGACGGCGAGCGCCTTCACCGCGCGGTCGTCGACACCGAGCTCGCGACGGGGGTCGCCGCCGGCGGCAAGCAGGAGCAGCGCGCGCCGGCGCGCTTCGTTCACGTCTTCGTCGGGGAGGGAGACGTGCCCGCCGGCGAGGTAGGCGACGACCGCCTCGGCGTTCCCGAGCTCGCCTCGTTCGAGACGCGCGAGAAGATCGGCAACCGGGTCCACTCACGCATCATCGCGTGCGCGGCGAGGACGATCAGCAGGCCGAGCGTCGTGCCGCCGACGACGTCCGTCAACGTGTGCGCGCCACCGACGACGAGCGCCGCCGGGACGAGCACGACCCACGCAGCGAGCGCAACCCGCAGCCGCGGGAAGACGTATGCGAGGAGCGCGGCGACGACGACGCCCCGGGCGCTGTGCCCGCTCGGGTACGAGTTGTCGAAGGTGAGGACGTGCACGGGCCGCGGGCCGTTCGACCAGTGGACGGCGGGGCGCGTCAGGCCGAGCTTGCCGACGAGCTCGGCTCCATTCGCGGCGCACCACGCACCCGCCCACACCAGTGCCGGCACCCGCGCGCCACGCCGGAGCAGCACCACGCATCCGACACCGACGAGGAGCGCCGATACGACGAACGACGCCGGGTACATGAAGAGGTCGACGATCTTGTCCCACCACGGCGCGTCGAGTCCGAACGGCTGCCACAGGCCGCTCAGCGCGACGACGCCGACGTCCGAGTAGGGGTTCAGCGCGGGGCTGACGTGGTCGATCGCCCAGTTGTCGACCCCGGTCAGCGCACCGGTGACGACGAGGACCGTGAAGACGGCGAGCGCGGCCGACGTCGCTGCGAGCGCGCGCGTCATCGTCCGCCCAGACTAGCCTGGAGCCCGTGGACGAGCTCGTCGAGGTTCGCCGTTCGCGGCGCGCTCGTCGGTGGACGCTGAGCGTCCCGTGGGGCGAGCCCGTCGTCCTCACCGTGCCCGCGTGGATGCCGGAGCGCGAGATCGAGAGCGTGATCGAGTCCCACCGAGAGTGGATCGCGCGCGAGCGCGCCGTTCAGGCACCGCAGCTGCGGCTCGACCCGCGCCGCGTCTCCGAAGCCGACGCGCGCCGGGCGGCGCGCGAGCTCGTGTCGATGGTGCTCGAGGAGGAGGCCCGTGCGCTCGGAGTCACCTACAACCGCGTCCAGATCCGAGACCAGCGGACACGCTGGGGGTCGTGCTCGTCGAGCGGGACGCTCTCCTTCAACTGGCGCCTTGCGCTCGCGCCGCTCGAGGTTCTCGACTACGTGGTGGTGCACGAGCTCTGCCACCTGCGCGAGCCGAACCACTCCGCCGGGTTCTGGCGGCTCGTCGCCTCCCGGCGTCCCGGCTGGCGCCGCCAGCGCGACTGGCTCACGGCGCACGGGCCGGAGCTGCTCGCGTTCCGGCCGGCCGCGTGAGCTACGGCCGTCGGAAGGCGGCGTACAGGAGCGTGAGCACGCCGGCGACGGCTGCGGCCGGCGTGACGACTGCGAGCAGGGCGAGCGACATCGTGCAGCGGTGGTTGCCGCGGCGTGCCGACGCCAAACCAGACTCGAGTCGAGTCTAAGCTGGGCACGATGAGGTATCTCGCCCCCGCGTCGGTCCTGGTCGCGGCGGCGCTAGCTCCCGCCGTGCTCGGCGCCGCGCCGGGGTCGACCTTCCACACGGTCGACACGCGCCTCTGCTCCTTCCCGCTGGACGTCACGGTCAAAGGGACGGCCGACGGCGGCGCGGTCGCGACGACGGCGCTCCGGTACACGTTCGCGGGGCCGACCACGATCACGCTTCGGAACGCGCGGTCCGGACGGAGTGCGGTGCTGCGCTCGACGGGCTCCCACGCCGTCGACACGCGCACCGGCACGATCACGTTCCGCGGTCATCAGGTGTGGTTCTGGGCGACCGGGAAGCATGTGCCGTTCCTCGTCACCGACGGGACGGGCTCCTTCAAGGCGCCGTCCTACGTCCTCTCACCCGGGAGCTCGCGGGCCCGGGTCGTCGACCCGTGTGCGCTCCTGTCGCAGCCGCCGTCGACGCAGCCGCGCCGGACCGAAGCGCCGTGGCCGGCACCTCGCCACACGCTGAGCCAGATCGCCTACTCGGGGCTGAAACCGCTTCTCGGAGCGCTCATCCGGCACGACCACGTCCACCTCGACGTGGTCGTGAACGGGCGGAAGGTCTCCGTGCCGGCGGGGGTCGGCATCGCGGAGCCGGTCGACAGGGGGCCGTGCCCGCCGCTCGGGGGCAAGCGCGGCGACTGCGCGACGGGACACGGCTACTTCGGGCAGGTGGCGAACTCGCCCGTGCACACGCACAGCGCGAGCGGGCTCATCCACATCGAGGCCGACCGCGCGGGGCCGTACACGCTCGGCCAGTTCTTCGACGAGTGGGGCGTGCGGCTCGACGCCCAGTGCGTCGGCGCGTACTGCACCGGCGCGCACGGGCAGCTGCGCGTGTTCGTCGACGGCCGCCGCCACCGCGGCGACCCGCGCGCGATCGTGCTCACGAACGAGCAGGAGATCGCCGTCGTCTACGGGCGGGCCCGCGCGTTCCGCACCGTCCCCTCGACGTACAGGGGCGGCTGGCCCGGCGGCGGCTGCGGCGGCGCCGGCGAGCGCTCCTGCCTGCCCGCCTGACGCTACTGCCGGACGACGAACGAGTACGCCGTCTGGCCGACGCGGGGCATCACGAGCCAGGTGCCGGTGGTGAGCGTGACGGCGATCGACCGCTTGCCGAGGAATGAGGAGCCGGTGACGCTCAGCGCCGAACGCCGGGACTTCTCGAGCACGAACCCGCTCGTCGAGCTCTTGTCGCTGACGGCGAACGTGTACCGGCCGGCCTTCAGGCTGCTCACGCTCTTCCCCTTGTACGAGAACGTGAGCGTGCCGGCGGCGCTGACCGCGGCGGCGATCGTCCCGCGGAACGGCACGATCGCGGAGCCGACGATGTCCTGCGACGTCGGACGCGCGTTCGAGCCGGGGGATCCCGACGAAGGCACGGTCGACGTGCCGGAGCTGCCGACGACGTCGCCCGAGGTGCGGAAGGTGTAGACGAGCGAGTCGTTCCGGTCGCTGTGCCACGTATACGTCGCGTTCGGGACGAAGTTCGCGTACAGGGTGTGCGTGTCCGTCTCGCCCCCGAGCATGTCGTCGTTGATGTTCACGCCGGGCCCGCGAAGCTCGAACAGCGGGAGGTTGATGCACTCGCCGGGCCCGAAGAAGAGGAGTGTGTAGGAGCCGGCGGGGATCACCGTCGGCGCGCCGCTCGTCGTCCCGACGGCGGTGCCGTCCGGCATCGTCACGGCGATCGACCCGGCGGCCGTGAACGTGATCCGGAGCGACGGCGTCGCGGCGCGCCGGGCCTGCCCGGGTGCGGCGGCGACGAGCAGCGAGGCGAGGACCGTGCTCGCCGCGAGCAGGCGCAGGCGCCCGGAGTGCAGCCATCCCACCTGCACGACCGAAGCATAGCTCCGGCACTGGCTTTTCCCCGCGCGGCGTCGTAGGATCGGCGGAGGAGGTGATCGAGCGACGTACCGGACGCACCTGACCGCGGCCGTATCGGTGCTCCTGCTTGCCGCTTGGCTGGGAGCCGGGGTCGCGCAGGGCTCGGTCAAGGTCGCGGATTGGGCGCGCGAGGCATCGCTGCGGGTCGACGCGGCAGGTGACGCCGAGGTCGACTGGAGCTCGTCGCACGGCACCGAGTCGGTCGTCATCTACAAGAACGGGCAGCTTCGGTACGGCGGCAAGATCGACGCCGCCGACGTCTCGCACGTGGTGGCCGAGCCGTCGCTGCCGTGGGCGCTCACGATCCGCCAGACGCCGGACGGCTCGTTCTACGCGCTCCAGTCGTGGAAGCGGCTCGACGACGGGCCGGTCGAGCTGCGCTTTTCACGGTGGCGCGGCGAGCCGACGAAGCTGACCCTCCGCACCGTGTGCTGCAAGTGGGGCGGCGAGAACGTCGAGGGGAACGCGAGCTTCCACGGGAAGCCCATCTACGGGTTCAAAGCGACTGCGCAGGGGAACCCGCTCGACCCCTACGGCCGCAACGTGTACCTCGACAGCTTCCACGGCGGGCAGTGGCAGCGGATGATGGGGATCCTGGCGAAGGCTCCCGCCGGCCAGTTCTCGCTCTGGATCCGCTCGGTGTGGGCCGGGAGCGCGTACCGGGGCACGATCAGCGGCCCGAACTGGGGCTGGACGCTCGGCCCGGACGCGTTCGCGGAGGCCCATTCCTCCCGCTGAGGTCTCGGCGGACCAGACCAAAGCACATGGCGGCCCCGGCCGGGACGGAGGAGGGTTGGACGAGGCCGCAACGCAGACCGCCAGGTCGTGCCCCGGCCCTCGCGCCCGTCCCCCGCACAGCGGGGGGCGGGCGTCCATAGGATCGGGCGCAGCTTTGCACGCGGCGCCGTCACTCCCGGCCGCTCTCCACTACCTCCAGAGAAGCGGTGTCGTTCGCGTCTGGAACGCGAACCTCGGCGCGAGCGCGCACGGCTACGCGTACTACTTCACGGTGCTCGAGCGCGGCGGTCACTACGCGCACATGGTGAAGGTGTGCGAGAGCCGGCGCGGCCGCGTCACCGGCTCGACGAACCTGTCGGCCGGCGAACCGGACTGCGAAGGCTGAGTCAGCGGTCCCACGCGGCAGCGCCGCGCCGAGGCGATCAGGCCGGCGTCGCCCCTCGCCGTCGCGGGCCAACGTCGCGTTGGCCCGCAATCTCCTTGGCGGTTCAGTTGGGCGAACAACTGCTTGCCAGGAGAAGCTGAGGATCACGCGGGCGCGACGGTGCGACGCCTCATGCTGCTCGTGAGTGTCTCCTGCGGGCAGCAACGGAAAACCGTCTCGCGGCGCGTGGTTGCACGAGCCGCACGCAAAGAGCGCTCCCGGTGCCGGCCGCGGCCGGCACCGGGAGCCTTCGTGATGGTCAGAGCTCTTGCAGCACCCCGCGGATCTCGCCGCCGGGATATGCCGTCGTGTGGATGTTCAGGTAGGCCGTCCCGTTCTCGATCCCGGTGAGGAGTGCCGCCGCGGCGGCTGCGGTCGAGCCGCCGTTTGCCGCGAGGAACGCCGGGTTGTAGCTCGTCGGGTCGGTCATGTCGAACGTGTGGGAGTAGCTGCCCGACGTGACGCCGGACGGGAAACCGGTGAACGACGGGACCTGCGTCGCGACGGGTGCGTTCGCGGGAGGTGCCGCACAGCAGTGGATGTGCGACGCCGTCGTCGTCCCCGTGAGCCCGCTGAACGTGACGTTCACCGTCATCTGGCTCGTGGCCGTGTCCCACGTCACGACGGTGTTCCCGGTGCCTGCCGAGCCGTTCGCCGGGGTCTCGTTCGCGCCGCTCAACGATGCCGTGAAGACGTGCACCGTGTCGCTGCAGCCGGAGATCGACCCGACCGGGATGCAGTTGTTCGGCGTGTTCCCGTTCACCTGCGTGTTGCGCAGCGTCACGGATCCGAGGGCCGCGCCGAACGGAGAGATGTTCGCGATCCCGCCGCCGGAGACCGCCGCGGTGTTCCCTGTCACGCTGCCGTTGTTCATCGTCAGCGTCGGTGTCGGCGACGTGACTCCCGGGATCGGGACGCCTTGCAGGTTGATGTTGCCGATGCCGGCGCCGATCGCGGCCTTGTTCCCGGTGAGGGCGACGTTGTTGAGCGTGGCGGTCGCGTGGTTGAGGAGGCCGCCGCCCGTGCCGCCGTCGGCGTCGTTGTCGGTCAGGCGCGTGTTGTTCATCAGCAGCGTCCCGCCGTTCGAGATGCCGCCGCCTCCGGTCTCCTCGCCCCCGGTTGCGCTGTTGCCGCTGATCACGCCGTTGTTGATCGTCGTGACGCTGCCGGGACCGCCGCCGTTGCCGTTGCCCGCTGCGATGCCGCCGCCGCCGGACGCGGTGTTGTCGCTGACGGTGCTGTTGTTCAGGGTGAGAACGCCCGCGACGCTGAGGATGCCGCCGCCCCCCATGCCGCTCGACGGCACGGTGTTCGAGGTCACCCGGCTGTTGTTGAGGATCAGCGTCGCACCGGGGCCCGGGCCCATCGTCGCGCTTGCGATCCCGCCGCCCGCGCCGGAGGCCTGGTTGCCCGTCACCGTGCTGTTGTTGAGCACGAGCGTGCCTCCCAGGTTGAGGATGCCGCCGCCGAAGCCGGCGGGGCCGCCGCCGGAGACGTTCCCGCCTGTGACGGTGAGGCCGTTCACCCGCAGGCTGCCTCCCGCGGAGCCGTCGATCGTGATGATCCGGAAGTTGCTGCTCGAGCCGGCGATCGTCGCGCCGTTGCCGTTGATCGTGATCGCCGTCGTGATCACGGGGAGCCCGGTCGTGCCGAGCCCGGCGACCGTCGTCCCCGACGTGATCGAGTACGTGCAACCCGACGCGAGATTGATCACGCCGCCCGCCGCGTTCGCGCTCGCGACGGCTGCGACGAGCCCCGCGCCTCCACCCCCGGATCCGGAACAGGGGACGTTCGCGAAGCCGACCGCGTGGGCTGCACCACCACCCAACGCCGCCGCCACCGCGCACGCCAGAACCACCGCGTAGATGCCGACCTTGCGTCTGAGCCGGTCCGTCATCGACCTCTCCTCCCTTCATGCCGCCGTCGGCGGCGCATCATCTCGGGACGAGGCCGACGCTACCGCACCGGCGCCGGCAGCCGCCGGCTACTGCGGGGCGGGGGAGGTCATGCCGGGCACCGCCGCCGGGTCCGGATCGGGCTCCGGTGACCGCTCGTCCGCGAAGAGGTCTGCGACGCTCGAGTCGACGGCTTCGGTGACGACGTTCTCCGCGCCGAGCGTGGTCAGCAGGCGTTTCGCGGTGTCGACGACGTCGCCGGCGATCTCGAGCACGACCGCGGAGCTGTTCGGCGCGAGCGACTTCCCGAGCTCCTCGAGCTGGTCGTTCTTGAAGCCGGAGTCACGGAGCTTCGCCGCGAGCGCTCCGATGCCGCCGCCCGCGACGATGCCGACGGGGCCGCCGATGATCCCGATCAGCCCGCCGACGAGCGCCCCGCGGCCCGCGCCCCAGTCCTTCGACTCGACGAACTTCGGCGTGCCGTCCGGCTTCACGTGCAGCACGGCAGCGTTGCCGATCTTGTCCGGGTACGCGCCGCCGACCGCTCCCGCTCCGCGCGAGCCTCCGTCCGGCGTCGCGAACGTGGCGGCGAGGATCTGCCGGTCGCTCGTCATCACCCGACAGCCTACGCCTCCTGCCGTAGGCGGCGGGGGTGGGATTTGAACCCACGGACCCCGAAGGGTCAACGGTTTTCAAGACCGCCCCGTTCGGCCGCTCCGGCACCCCGCCGAGGTCGAAGCCTAGCCCCGCGTTTGGCGCTCCGTTGCACGAGGAATTCACGCCCGTGAGCAACGGTGCCGGCGGCCGCCTGAGCCGCGTGCTCGAGATCGGCCGGACGGCGCGCAACGCACGTGTGCTCCACCTGATGCGGGAGGTCGGCGTCGTCGGCTCGGGCACGACCGCGACCCGCGAGGGCGCGCAGGAGCTGCGCCGCGCGTTCGAGCGGCTCGGGCCGACGTACGTGAAGCTCGGGCAGCTGCTCTCCTCACGGCCGGAGCTCCTCCCCGACGTCTACATCGCGGAGCTGTCGCAGCTGACGGACTCGGCGCCGCCGCTTCCGTTCTCGGAGATCGAGCCGGCGATCGCGCAGGACATCGGCCTCGACGTCTTCGCGCGCATCGACCCCGATCCGCTCGCGTCGGCGTCGATCGCACAGGTTCACCGGGCGCTGCTTCGGGACGGACGCGACGTCGTGATCAAGGTGCGCCGTCCGGGGATCGAGGATCAGATCGCGGTCGACCTCGACCTCCTGCGCTCGACGGCTGCGCTCCTCGAGCGCCGTTCGGAGACCGCACGGGCGGTGCAGGCGCGCGCGCTTGCGGAGGAGCTCGAGGTGCACCTTCGCGGCGAGCTCAACCTCGTCGAGGAGGCACACAACACGGAGTTGATCGCGGGGCTCGCGACGGTCGAGCCGCACCTCGTCGTCCCCACGGTGATCCGCCCGCACGTCAGCGAGCGCGTGCTCGTGCTCGAGCGGATCGAAGGGAGCAAGGTGACCGCCGATCACGGGCTGCCGCCGGAGCGCGCGCGCACGCTCGCCGAGAGCTTCTTCACCTTCTACGTGCGGCAGGTGACCCTCGAGGGCTTCTACCACGCCGACCCGCACCGCGGGAACGTGCTGCTGACGCCGGACGGCCGGCTCGCGCTCCTCGACTTCGGGTTGCTCGGCCGCGTCGACGACGACACCCGGCGGTCGCTCGCGATGCTGCTCCTCGCGGTCGCGCAGAACCGTGCCGACGACGTCGCCGACCAGATCCTCGGCCTGTCGCTGACGCTGCTCGACGCCGACGAGCCCGGGTTCATCCACGACCTCCGCAGGAAGCTGCCGCGCTACCACTGGCGCGCGCTGTCCGACATCCGGTCGGGGGAGGCGCTCGCGGACCTCCAGCGGCTCGCGATCGCCCACGGGATCCGGCTGCCGACGAGCTTCGCGCTCGTCGGCAAGACGCTCGCGCAGGCAGACGAGATCGCCCGCACGCTCGACCCCGAGCTCGATCCGGTCGCACTGATCCGCGAGCAGTCGTTCACGATCGTCTCAACGGAGGTCCGCAACAGGCTCGAGCCGACGGCGCTGCTCGCGTTCCTCGCGCCGCAGGTCGACGAGCTCGCCAAGCTCCCGCGCCGCGTCGGGCACGTCGTCGAGCGGCTGGAGACCGGGACGCTGAAGGTCGGGATCGTCCCGACCGACCTCACCGACCTCGAGCACATCACGAGGTCGGCCGCCAACCGGGTCGGGATGGCGCTGATCATCGTCGGCCTGCTGCTCGCATCGGCGCTGATGGCGCGCGTGAACCACGCGGTCTCACTCGCCGGCTTCTGCCTCGCGGCGGCGATCGGTCTCTACATGATGTGGAAGATCATCCGGACGCCCGGAGAGCTGTAACGCGCTAGCGCCCGACGCGGGGCGGGGCGCCGTACTGGAGCAGCACGTCGGGAACCTCGCCGCGGAAGTTCTCGAGCAGCGCGAGCAGCCAGCGATCGGTGACCGCGGTGCCGTTCAGCGTGTGCGGCGACTCCAGACGCTTGTCGTCGACGCGATGCCGAATGCCGAGCCGCCGCGCTTGGAAGTCGGTGGTGTTCGACGTCGACGTGATCTCGCGGTAGCGCTGCTGCGACGGGAACCACGCCTCGATGTCGTACTTCTTCGCCGCGGGCGCTCCGAGATCGCCGGCCGCGACGTTGACGACGCGATACGGCAGCTCGAGCGCCTTCGCCAGCTCCTCCTCGATCGCGAGCAGCCGCTCGTGCTCCTCCGGCGAACGCTCGGGCTCGCAGTACACGAAGAGCTCCACCTTGTTGAACTGGTGCACGCGGAAGAGCCCGCGCGTGTCCTTGCCTGCGGCGCCCGACTCGCGGCGGAAGCACGTCGAGAACCCCGAGTACCTGATCGGCAGCTCCTCGAGGATCTCGGTCATGTGCATGCCCGCGAGGGCGACCTCGGCCGTCCCGGTGAGGTAGAGCTCGTCCGCCTCGAGCGCGTAGATGTTCGTCCGGTCGGTCGGGAAGAAACCGGTGCCGTACATCGCCTCCTCCCGCACGAGCACCGGCGGGAGCACGGGCGTGTACCCCCGTCCGCCGGCGCGGTCGAGCGCGAACCGGTAGAGGGCCAGCGCGACGAGCGCGGTGTCCCCGACCATGAACCCGAACCTGGACCCGGAGAGGCGCGCCGCCCGCTCGAGCTCGAAGCGCCCCACCTCCGTGTGCTCCGGGCCCTCCGGCGGCGGGTCGCCGACGCGACGGAGCTCCTGCGCATCCTCCTCCGACGCGCCGTCCGGCGCCGTCGGGTCGGGCGGGTTCGGGACCTGCGCGAGCCACTCGTCCCGCTCCGCCTCCGCGGCCGCCAGCTCCTCTTCGAGCGCGCGCAGCTCCTCCTTGATCCGCCCGAGCTCCTCGAGCTGCTCGGGCGTCGGCTTACCCTTCAGGTTCTGCCTCGCACGGAGCTCGTCGACGCGCGGGACGAGCGCGCGCCACCGCTCGTCGGCGGCCAGCATCCGGTCGAACGCGTCGACCGCGGCGGCGCCCTTGCGGGCGAGCGCGCTGCGAAAGCCGTCGCGGTCGGAACGTGCAGCTCTGAGGTCGATCATGGCCGCGCTGAGTCTAGGAGCGTTTCGAGAACCTGCGCGACCCCTTCCTCGGCCGCGGGCGGGCAGATCCAGTCCGCCGCCTCCTTCACACGCTCGTGCGCGTTCGCGACGGCGATGCCGTAGCCCGCCCACTCGACGAGCTCGACGTCGTTCTCGCCGTCGCCGAACGCGACCGTCCGCTCGCGGGCGAACCCCATCCGCTTCGAGAGGAAGTCGAGCCCGGAGCCCTTCGAGACGCCGAGGGTCGCGAACTCGAGGAACTTCGGCAGCGACTTCGTCACCCAGAGCCGCCCCGCGAAGCGCTCGCGCATCCGCTCGCCGAGGCCGTCGAGCGCGACGGGGTCGCCGACGCAAACGATCTTCGTGGGCGGCTCCGGGAGCCACGCCTTCACGTCGCCGACGGGGTGGATCGGGATCTGCTGGAAGTCGGCGTACGCCCGCGATCCGGGCGTGATCTTCGACACGTAGAGCTCGTCTCCGACGTAGACGTTCGGGTCGTACCCCTCCGCCTCGACGGCGGCGATCGCCTCGCGCGCGAGCTCGGTCTCGATCGGGACGTGCAGCAGCCACGTGCCGTCGCCGTCGACGACGGCCGCGCCTTGGTAGCAGATCACGGGGTCGTGGAGGCCGGTCGAGTCGAGCACCCGTCGCAGCGACTGCACCATCCGCCCCGTGACGACGATCACGGGGACGCCGGCGCCGTGCGCACGAAGGAGCGCCGCGATCGTCCGCGGACGCAGGACGCCGTCACCCCACGTCAGGGTGTTGTCGAGGTCGGTCGCGACGACGTCGACCTCGCTCGGAAAATCCTCCGGGAGCTCGAGTTTCAGCCTTGCCGCGACGCCTTGACGACGTAGGAGGCGACGTCCGCGATCTGCTTCGTCGTCAGCTGGCCCTTGAACGGAGGCATCGCGGCCTTCCCGTGCAACACCCGGTCGACGGCAAGGCCGAGGGTCGGCTTCGCCACGTCGAGGTTCGGCCCCACCGTTCCGGTCGCGCCCGCGTCCTTCAGGGTGTGGCAGGCGGTGCAGCCCTTCGTCTTGAAGACGATCTTGCCGGCCGAGGGATCACCGTTCGCGTACTGCGACGGAACCGTTTCCGTCGTCTGCCCCGGCACCGTGCCCACGACTGTGTCCGCGACCGGGGCGACGACCTTGCCGCCGCAGCCCGCGGTTAAGAAGACGGCAAGAACAGCAAATGGGGCGAGGCCACGCACGGGGGCGACGCTACCATCTGAACCATGAAACGCCGTTCGTATGGTCGTGACGCGGGCCTGACTCTCCGCATGTTGCTCACGGGCGGGCTCCTCGGCCTGCTCTACGTCGTCTTCGCCGTCGTCCTGTTCAACGTCCTGAACGTCGGCCTCGTGCCGATGCTCGTGATCGTGATCGGGCTCGCCTTCTTCCAGTACTACACCTCGGACAAGCTCGCGCTCGCCGCCGCAGGCGCGAAGGTCGTGAGCCCCGAGGAGGCTCCCGCCCTCCACGCGATGGTCGAGCGCCTCTGCGCGCTCGCGGACCTGCCGAAGCCCAAGGTCGCGATCATGGACACACCGGTGCCGAACGCCTTCGCGACCGGTCGGTCGCCGAAGCACGCCGCCGTCTGCGTCACCACAGGCCTCTGGGAGCGGCTCGAGCCGAAGGAGGTCGAGGGCGTTCTCGCCCACGAGCTCTCCCACATCGCGAACCGCGACGTGCTCGTGATGACGGTCGCGAGCTTCTTCGCCATGCTGGCGGCGCTGCTCACGCGCTTCGGGCTGTACGCCGGCATGTGGGGCGGCGGGTACGGCAACGACCGCAACAACAACAACGGGCCGCCCGTGTGGCTGATCGTGTTCGCGGTCTCGATCGTCGTCTACCTGCTGAGCTACATCCTGATCAGGACGATCTCCCGCTACCGCGAGTACGCGGCCGACCGCGGCTCCGCGGTGATCACCGGCGCGCCCGAGTACCTGATGAGCGCGCTGCAGAAGATCTCGTCGCAGATGACGCTGATCCCGCAGCGCGACCTGCGCCAGGTCGAGGGCATGAATGCCTTCTTCATCGTCCCGGCGAAGGTTCGCTCCGCCGCCGCGGAGCTCTTCATGGATCACCCGCCGATCGAGAAGCGCCTGGCCGCGCTCGCCGAGATCGCGCGGCAGATGGGCCGCCCGGTCGCGTAGCGGCTCTTGGGGCTCGGGGACGTCCTCTTCGGGCGGAAGAAGCTCAAGGGCCCGAGCGAAGACCGGCTCTTCGCGCTCACGACCGCCTGCGTCACGCTGCAGACGGAGCTCGGGCTCAGGCCCGCCGGCGTCGGCGCCGTCACGTACAAGTCGCTCTCCTCAGGAGACTTCGACCGGGTCGAGACGGACGTCGAGTCGCTGATCAAGGCGGCCGCCAGGTCGTCCGGCGGCGAGGTCGAGCGGAAGACGGACAGCTACGGCTTCGAGTGGGTGATCGTCCGCGACAAGGACATCGAGGACCAGGTGACGGCGGTGCACGCGGTCGCGTCGGAGCTGACGAACCAGGGCTTCGGCGCGCAGCTCCTCGCGGCGCCGTTCAGGTTCGACGGCGGCACCTACCCGACCTACTGGATCTACGGCTTCAAGCGCGGCAAGTGGTGGCCGTTCGTCCCGACAGGCGAAGGCCAGAAGCGCGACAACGCCACGGAGCTCGAGCTGAAGGCGAAGCTCGAGCCGGAGCTCCCGATCGAGCCGGACCTCACCCGGTGGCTCGGGCTGTTCGATGCTCCGATCTGAGCCGTCCGTCGGCGCGCGGCTCGCCGCGGCGATCGCTGCGCAGGACGCGGCCGCGATCGAGGCGTGCTTTGCGCCGGCGGCACGCTTCAGGGCGCTGGTCCCGCCGGGACTGCGAGAGCGTGAGGGCGCGGCCGAGATCGCGGCCCTCTTCGCGTCCTGGTACGGCGACGCCACAGAGATCGTGCTCGTCGAGTCGCACGAAGGCGAGGTCGGCGACCGGGTGCACGTCTCCTTCCGCTTCGAGCTCGTCGAAGGGGGCATGAGGTACGTGGTCGAGCAGCAGCTCTACACCGTCGTCGCCGACGGCAGGTTCGAGCGCGCGAACCTCCTCTGCTCCGGATGGAGGCCGCTCCCGACGAGCGGCTAGGTCGACTCGATCTGCTTCGGCTGCTCGCCCGAGCCGAGCTCGGCCTTGATCTTCGCGAGCTCGTCGTCGACCTGGCCGCTCTGCTGGATCTGCTTGAGCTGCCGGTCGATGTCGTCGTCTGTCGAGGTGAAGTCCGTGAGCGCCCCTGAGGTCGTCAGCTCGTCGACCGCGGCGGCGCGCGCCTGCAGCTGCTCGGTCTTGTCCTTCGCCCGCTGCACCGCGAGGCCGACGTCCTCCATGTTGCGGCCGAGACCGGTCGCGGCCTCGCCGATGCGCACCTGCGCCTCGGCGGCCGAGTACTGCGCCTTGATCACTTCCTTCTGCGTCCGGAACGACTCGATGCGCGCGGAGAGCTGCTTCTCCCCGTCGACGAGCTTCTGCTGCTGCGCCTCGAGCTGCTGACCCTGCTGCATGATCGAGTCGAGCTGACCCTGGACCGCGGCCTTCCGCGTGAGCGCCTCGCGCGCGAGGTCTTCGCGGTTCGCCGCCACCGCGTCGCGCGCCTGCCGGTCGAGCTTGTCGACCTGCTGCTGCATCGAGGTGTACTGGAGCTCGAGCCGCTTCTTCGCGGTTGCGACGTCGGCGATGCCGCGCCTGACGTTCTGTAGCTGCCGAAGCTGCTCCTCGTAGGAGTAGTCGAGCGTCTCCGCGGGGTTCTCGGCCCGGTTCAGCAGGCTCGAGATCTTCGCTTTCAGGATCGTCATCGCCCGTCCCGTCAAGCCAGGCATGTGTCCTCCGATCTCGGGGTTGGCACTGGGTAGGGTACCGCCCGTGCTCCTCTCCAGAAGCATGCACCCGAGGTACCTCTCGAACGCGTTCGTCGTCGGTGAGGCCCGTGGCGGAGCCGCCGTCTTCGTCGACTCGGGGGCGCCGATGGCGCCGCTCCTCCAGTTCGTGTCGACGCACGGCCTCCAGCCGACGCACATCCTGCGGACGCATTCCCACGCCGATCACGTCGAGCACGAGGAGGAGCTCGACCTGCCGGTGATGACGACGTCGTTCGAGACCGGCGGCCTGAAGATCGAGGCGATTCCGACTCCGGGCCACTCCGACGACATGGTCTGCTTCGTGATCTCCGACGGCGCCTACGAGGAGCTCGTCTGCTCCGGCGACACACTCTTCAAGGACTCGGTCGGCGGCGGCAACTTCGAGCAGGTGAAGGGCTCGGTGATGGACGTGTACATGACGATGCCGCACGACCGGCGCGTGCTGCCCGGGCACAGCGACATGACCGCGATCGGACGCGAGCACGAGCACAACCCGTTCGTCCGCGTCTGGCGCGGCGCCGACCCCGAGGGGACGGAACGCGTGACGGTCCGCGGACGGGAGGCGACCCTGATCGTCTGGAGCCCGGACTACGACGGCAAGGGGAAGGCATGGGTCCGGTACGACGACGGCGAGGACGCGCTCGTGGGCGGCTCGGCCGTCGAGCGGGAGCGTTGACATCGACATCGTCGAGCCGCAGCTGGCGGAGTACGCCGAGCGCCTGACCTCTGCGCACGAGCAGCTGCTCGTCGAGCTCTCCGACGAAACCGACGAGGAGCTCGGCTCCGTCGAGATGCTCAGCGGCCCCGTCGCCGGGCGCCTGCTCGAGCTGCTCGTCTGGTTCGGCCGTCCGCGACACGTCCTCGAGATCGGCACTTTCAGCGGTCACGGGACGCTTTCGATGGCGGCCGCGCTCCCCGACGGCGGCCGAATCGACACGTGCGAGATCGACGCAGAGCGGGCCGCGTTCGCGCAGCGCTACTTCGATAGGAGCCCGTACGGGTCGCGGATCACACTGCACGTCGGTCCCGCCCTCGAGACGGTCGCGCACCTCGAAGGGACGTTCGACTTCGTCTTCCTCGACGCGGACAAGGATGGCTACGTCGACTACTACGAAGCGGTGCTGCCGCGGCTCTCCGAGCGAGGGCTGATCGTCGCCGACAACACGCTGTCGAGCGGGCGGGTGCTCGAGGGCGACGGCCCGATCGTGCGCTTCAACGAGCACGTCGCCGCCGACCCGCGTTCGGTGCAGGTGCTCCTCAGCGTTCGCGACGGGATGACGCTGATCCGGCGCGCTACCTGACGAGGTTCGGCGGCGTCTCGCCGCGAAGGAGCACGGCGCGCAGCGCCTCGACCGCGAGCATGCCCATCGCCTCGCGCGTGGGCCGCGTCGCGCTTCCGAGATGCGGGCTGAGGACGACGTTCTCCATCGCGAGGAGCTCGTCGCTGACGCGCGGCTCGTCCTCGTAGACGTCGAGCGCCGCCCCCGCGATCGCGCCGCGGCGCAGGGCAGCCACGAGCGCCTGCTCGTCCACGACCGGCCCGCGCGCGGTGTTGACGAGCACCGCCGACGCCTTCATCGCTTCGAGCTCCGCCGTGCCGATCAGGTGGTGCGTCTCGTGTGTCAGCGGGCAGTGGAGGCTGACGACGTCGGCCGCCTCGAGCAGCGCGAAGAGGTCGTCGTTGCGTCCGGCGGAGATCGGGCGCGCGCCGAACGCCTCCACGAGCCGCGCCGTCTCGGTGCCGATGCGCCCGGGCCCGACGATCCCGACGGTCTTCCCGTCGAGGGTCTCCCCGAGCATGAACTCGAGCGAGAACCCCCACGCCTCGCCGCGACGGATCAGGCGATCGCCCTCGGTCACGCGGCGAAGCAGCGACAGCATCAGCGTGACGGCGAGCTCGGCCGTCGGGCGCGTCAGCACGTCGGGCGTGTTCGCGACGACGACACCTCGCGCCCGCGCCGCGTCGAGGTCGATGTTGTTCACGCCGACGGCGTAGTTCGCGACGATTCGGAGCTGCGGGCCCGCGCGGGCGAGCAGCACGCTGTCGACGGCGGTCGTCAGCAGCGACAGGATGCCGTCCGCGCCCTCCGGCGCGTCCGCAAGCTCGAAGTCGGCCGCCAGCGCGGCCGTGATCGCCGAGGGCAGCTGACCCGTGACGTAGATTCGCGCGATGCCGGATTCTCTACGGAGCGCGCGCTGGTTCGCAGGCCGAGACCTCGCGGGCTTCGTCCACCGCGCCTCGCTCGCGGGCGCGGGCGCCGGCGGTCGGCCCGTCGTCGGGATCTGCAACCCGTGGTCGGAGCTCGTGCACTGCAACCTCCACTTCCGCGCGCTCGCCGCTGCGATCAGGCGCGGGGTCGCCGGGGCAGGAGGAATCCCCGCCGAGTTCTCGACCGTCTCGCTCGGCGAGAACCTGATGAAGCCGACGACGATGCTCTACCGCAACCTGATGGCGATGGACGTCGAGGAGTCCATCCGCGCCTAC
>Ga0070741_10009689_pt1 | contig 18564 bp, 16 predicted proteins | sample Coa_R1_4_FD_66440 | JGI IMG/M metagenome (GOLD analysis project Ga0070741, IMG submission 66440) | Surface soil microbial communities from Centralia Pennsylvania, which are recovering from an underground coalmine fire - Coalmine... | ecosystem: Environmental > Terrestrial > Soil > Unclassified ...
GCCACGTCTGGCCGGATCGGCATGGCGCTATAACACGTTACGCGGCGTTGCGCGCGAGCTAGACTAATCTCCGGTGAACTCATACGGAGCAAAAAATGAACACACGGGCAAGCGTATCCAAACTTTTATTCGGTCTATCGCTCTTCGTCGCGATGCTGTTAGCGGGCTGTGCCACCGTCGGGGGCTGGGTGGGGATGGGAACGAAGCTCAGCGGGTCGCAGGAAGTTCCGCCCGTCACGACATCGGCTTCCGGGACGAGCAAGATTTCCATCAAGGACGATCGGACGGTGTCCGGTACGGTAACGGTATCCGGCATGAAGCCGACGGCGGCGCACATCCATGAAGGAGCGGCCGGAAAGAACGGCCCGATCATCGTTCCTCTGACAAAGACGGCTGATACGACGTTCAGCGTTCCCGCCAACGCGAAACTCACGGAAGCGCAGTACAAAGCCTACAAGGCCGGCAATCTTTACGTGAACGTGCATAGCGCGGCGCATCCGGGCGGGGAAGTGCGCGCGCAACTGAAGCCGTAGTTCATTTCCGGAATCGGCCGGCGTGGAGCGCTGGCCGATTCCGTTAGCTCGTTTCTGCCGGTGTCCTCTGCGCTCGGGGCTCTGCGTTTACCCGCCCCAAAGTGCGCAATGCCTTTCATCGCGATTAGGCGCTATCTCACCTCGGTACACGCCGTTATAATGTCGAAGCACCGATAGCCCGGGTGGCGAAATCGGTAGACGCAAGGGACTTAAAGAAAAAACATTTGAGCACCCAGGCGGGAAACCTCTGGGTGAATGGAGTCAAAGTCGGGGAAACCTCAGCACGTTGTGGTGTTGGCAACCCCGAGCTAAGCCTTGATGCGGTCCCGTTTCCTTCGATCGAGCGAAAGCGGCACGCTGTCCGTATCGGGAAAGTGTAGAGACTTGACGGCTCCTGCCTAAGGCGCAATCGCTAAGGCAAAGGTAAAGTCCAGACCCCAAATGCGTCGGCGACGCAGCGGCGAAAGCCGTGGCGGGTACGAAAATCCCTTGGGGGCAACCCCGTGCCGGTTCGAGTCCGGCCCCGGGCACCAGTTTCCGCGCGGTCTCGTCGGACCACGTTTCCGTTTTTGATTCGCAATCCACCGTTCGAGCGGCTAAGGCGGCTCGCCTGCCTCGATCGGAAATAAGCCGGCCGGCCGTGACGCGCGATGGGACGCACTGAAGGCGAGAGTTTGTTATTCGCTCATCGCGCGGAGCTTGGAAATTATGCGCTGACCGAACTTGTGCAGAAATCCGCGACCACCTTCGCTGGCCGGTCGACCTATGTCTGTCCTTCGGTATTTATCAATGACGACGCTGACGGATTCTTTTGCCACGGACCGATCTGCCTGATCGGTGCCCGTAGGGTCGTGCCCGCCTCCCGCGCTATCTGACATAGACTTTCGATCGATCTCCGCGTTCGCCCGACGAGGAGTATATCGTGCCTGGGCTGCGTACGTACGCGGGCGGCACGGACTCGTCCGGTTGGAACGCTCGTGTGGCGAACTGACTATTCACTTCCGCACCGTGTGGTGGCCGGTATGGGGCAATTTGTTCAAAAAGGCTCTTGCACCTCTGCCGCGCGCGGCGTTATTTTGCGCCTTAGTGCTCATCTCATTTAGCCGGACGTAGCAGGAGCAGAGAAAAAACAAGAAGCACAGCCGCAATCGACATGCGCGCCAGCGTCGCCCTGGGCGGAGTCGGCGGGCGATCAGGGAGGGGTAGATGGATCTATTCGACCGGATCTTTAAGGCGCACGGCGTTCTCCGCCGGGCGCGCCATCCTGTTTCGCTTTCCATCCTACAGCACGAGCTGGAATGTTCGCGTGCCACCGCAAACCGCATCATCGACAAACTGCGCGACATTCTGCGAGCGCCGATTCCCTACGACCGCGCGAGAAACGGTTACCTGCTCGGCGACGGTGAAAATTCAGTCGAGCTTCCCGGTCTTTGGTTCAACGCCTCGGAGTTGCATGCGCTGCTCGTCATGCAGCAGTTGCTGCGCGAGGTGCAGCCCGGTTGGCTCGACGCCGAGCTGGAGCCGCTGCGCGAGCGCATCGATCAGCTGTTGAAGTCGCGCGGCGCGGCTCGCGGCGAGGTTGGACGGCGCGTGCGTATTCTCCGGGCGGCGGCGCGGCGCACCGAGCCGGCGCAGTTCCGCGCGGTGGCGAATGCCGTGCTCGCGCGCAAGCGGCTGCGATTCACGTATCACGGCCGCGCGCGCGGGGAGCCGACGGAGCGGGAGGTGTCCCCGCAGCGCCTCGTCAGTTATCGCGACAACTGGTACGTGGACGCGTGGGATCACGGCAAGCGGGCGCTGCGCACGTTCGCCATCGATCGCGTCACGAACTTCGCAACGCTCGCGCGGGCCGCCAAAGAAATTCCGGATACCGCGCTCGAGGCGCACTTCGCATCGGCCTACGGCATCTTCGCGGGCAAACCGCGGCGCACGGCGCTGCTGCGCTTCAGCGCCAAACGCGCGCGCTGGGTCGCGGACGAAATCTGGCACCCCGAACAGCAAGCGCGGCGCTTACCCGACGGCCGCTACGAGCTGCGCATCCCGTACGCGGATGCGCGCGAGCTGACGCTGGACCTTCTGAAGTTCGGACCCGATGTCGAGGTTATCAGCCCGCCTTCGCTGCGCCGCACCGTGCAGCGGCAACTGCGCGAAGCGCTCGCGCAATATGCGCAAGCCAAAAACAAAGCGCCCCCGCGCGTTACGCGTAAATCCTCGATACACGTATCAAGAGCCACGCACTCACGAATTGATACACCGCCGGCCGTACTATACGCGGCCGATGACGCAAAGTTGCCAAGTAAACGAGCGTAGGGCATTTATGCAAACACAGATGCAACAATGACAAAAACAAAATCGAATTCAGGCGATCGCGGTGAAGTGATCCTGTACCGCACCGAGGACGGCAAGACCGCCTTGGATGTTCGGCTTGCCGGGGAGACGGTATGGCTGACGCAGGCGCAAATGGTTGATCTTTTCGGTCGTGAAAGATCGGTCATTACCAAGCACATTCGTAATGTCTTTTCCGAGAGCGAGCTCAAGGAGAAAAGCAATGTGCAAAAAATGCACATTGCAAACTCCGACAAATCCGTAGCTTTTTACAGCCTGGATGTGATCATTTCCGTCGGCTACCGCGTCAAGTCGAAACGCGGGACACAGTTCCGCGTCTGGGCCACCCAAACCCTCAAGGACCACCTGATCCGCGGCTACACTCTCAACCGCCGCCGGTTGGAGGACAACGCCCGCGAGCTCGAAGCCACGCTGCAACTGATCCGCAAGACCGCCAATCGCGACGCGCTCAGCGCCGATGAAGGCCGCGGGCTGGTGGACATCATCGCGCGCTATACGCAGACCTTTCTGTTGCTACAGCGCTATGACGAAGGCTTGCTCACCGAACCGAAGGGTACGGCCGGCGGTCGGCTTCCCGTGCTTGCCGACGCGCGCTCCGCCATCGCCGCCCTCAAAGCCGACCTCCTCGCTCGCCGCGAAGCGGGTGCCCTGTTCGGTCAAGAGCGGGAACAAGGACTGGCAGCGATTCTCGGCAACCTCGACCAGAGCGCTTTCGGTGAACCCGCCTATCCCAGCGTCGAATCGAAGGCCGCGCACTTGCTGTACTTCGTCATCAAGAATCACCCGTTTGCCGACGGCAACAAGCGCATCGGTTCGTTCCCGGTCGTCGACTTTCTCAACCGTAACCGCCGCCTGTTCCGCGACGGTGAACCCGTAATCAACGACGTCGGCCTCGCCGCCCTCGCGCTGCTCGTCGCCGAGTCCGATCCAAAACACAAAGACGTGTTCATTCGTCTCGTGATGAACATGCTCAGCCGAGAAGAGGCAAGATCGTAACGCCATGAAAATCTACCGGATCAAAGTCACCCTGAAACACATCGAGCCGCCGGTCTGGCGTCGCATCGAAGTGCCGAGCGACATCAAGCTCGGCAAGCTCCATCGCATTCTTCAGGTCACGATGGGTTGGACCGACTCGCACCTGCACGCCTTCCGCGTCGGCGGCATTTCCTACGGCATACCCGACCCGGATTTCGCCGACGGCGACACCTTGAACGAGAACAACGTGCGGCTCGATCAAATCGCCGCCCAGGGCGACGGGCTGATCTACGAATACGACTTTGGCGATGGTTGGGAGTATGAGCTGAAGATCGAAAAGGCGCTGCCCGCCGATCCCGCCATTCACTACCCGCGCTGCACAGGCGGTGCCCGCGCCTGCCCACCCGAGGACTGCGGCGGGCCGCTGGGCTACGAGCATCTGCTCGAGGCGCTGCGCGACCCGAAACACGAGGAGCACCACGAAATGCGCGAGTGGGCCGGCGAGGATTTCGATCCCGAGCGATTCGATCACGAAGCGGTGAATCGGACGCTATGGCGCAAGCGGTAACGGCCCTGCAAGTGCGCGACAAAACAAAAAATATTGCGAGACGGAAAGTTACAGGACGCTGTTCAGTGAAATCATGAGCTGCCAGTGGCTCACGATTTGAGCCACTGAGCTGGTTATCATGCGAAGGCGCGAGCGCACGCCAGCCTGATCGCTCGCATTCCTCTTACGCGATGGCGGAAAGGGAACGGGGCCGAGGACGGGACGGGCGCGATAGGTTTGGTGTGTCCTCCTGTCCCCAGTGGAGATAACGCCAGGGAGAGACCAGATGCAACCCGCACAACACGCCCTGCTGGTCTATGCGCGGCACCTATCAGAGGAAAATTCGGCCGCCGGTTGGCTCATGGATCTCGAATATACGCTGTGGGACTGGGTAGTGCGTCAGCGCAACCGCTCCGAACCCGCTTCCGAATTGGAGCGTGCGAATCGGGCGGACATCGAGACGCTTTCGTGGCTCGCGGAGCAGGCCGGAGGATGGTGGCATTGGGATGAAGCATCGAAGGAACCGATGTTCGTGCCGCTCGGCGCGTGGTTGGAGATTTATCGAAACAGACCCGAAACCGACCTGACATAACGGTTCAGCGCACATGAATGGAACGTATCTGTACGGCAAGGCGCCGGCCGAGGTGAAACCGGCAGCGGGAGTGAAGGGCGTGCTCATTCGTACCTACCACGACAACGGCTTAATGTTCCGCGTCTACCATGCCGACGGAAGCTTTACCGATTACGAGATACGGCACGACGACCTGAGCGTCACGATCGACGAAGATGCGTTGGCGGCGTTCTACAGAGTCGGGGAACACAACATCCTGGATCATAGCCCGCAGGTGTTGGGGTTGAAGAAGATCGAGAGCTGAGAACTGGAAAGCCGTGTAAGCCACTGCTCGTTACAAACGCGAGGAGCCGAGACTTCATGAGTTATCAGGATTTTTTCGAGAGTCTGACATCGCCGGTTCGCCGGCCGCATGGCTGGCAAAGCGATCTCGCGCTTCAGGAAGAATGTACCAGCCGCCTGATCCGAATTCCCACCGGATTTGGAAAGACACTGGGGGTGCTTGCTGCCTGGTTATGGCACCGAGTACAGCGACAGGATGACAGCTGGCCACGCCGTTTGGTGTGGTGTCTACCGATGCGGGTACTGGTGGAACAGACCGAACAGGAAACACGCGGCGTGCTCGACAAACTTGGCTTGCTCTGGGATGGGAAATCCGATCACTCCGAAAAAGTCGGTGTGCACCTTCTGATGGGTGGTGCGGATCGCGGCGACTGGCATCTCTATCCGGAGCACTGCGCGGTGCTGATTGGAACGCAGGACATGCTGCTCTCGCGCGCCATGAATCGCGGCTATGCCGCGCCTCGCGCACGATGGCCGATGGAGTTTGGTCTGCTCAACCACGATTGTCTTTGGGTCATGGACGAGGTGCAGTTGATGGACGTGGGGCTGGCCACGTCCGCGCAGTTGCAAGCTTTCCGTGAGGACAATGCCAACAACGGGAAGATGCTACGACCCTGCCGCACTTGGTGGATGAGCGCGACCTTGCAGCACGGCTGGTTGCGGAAGAGCCCCGATACACTGGATATGGCGGCCTCGTCATCGCAAATCGCGATTCCCGCGGCGAAGCGCACTGGTCACCTGTGGGATGACGTGCGCAAGCCTTGCCGATTGGAGGCCATCAAGGACGAGAAAAAACTGGCCGAATTGGTGGCGACCCAGCATATCGAGATGGGGCGCAGCGCGAAGGGGCCGACGCTGGTCGTAGTCAACACCGTTGACCGAGCGGTGCAAGTATTTGAAACCCTGCAAAAGAACAAAGTCCTCAAGGGAAGTGATCTGCGGCTGGTGCATAGCCGCTTCCGTCCCCACGAACGCGCATCCTGGCGTGAAGCGTTCCTAAACCGCGACGCATCCTCACCGAACACAGACCGTGTCATCGTAGCTACACAGGTGGTTGAAGCGGGCGTCGATCTGTCGGCCGGGCTGTTGATTACCGAACTGGCGCCATGGCCAAGTCTGGTGCAGCGCTTCGGACGCTCGGCGCGTTGGGGCGGTGAGGCACAAGTCATCGTCGCCGACTTCAGTCCGGCAAATGATAAGGAGGCAGCTCCTTATGCCAAGGATGAACTGGACGCGGCTCGCGAGGCCCTGGGCCTATTGCAAGACGTCGCACCGCTGCACTTAGAGCGCTTTGAGGAACGGTACACGGATCTTCTAGCACGGCTTTATCCTTACGACCCGAAACACTTACTGCTGCGGCACGAGATCGACGAACTGTTCGATACCACGCCTGATCTTTCCGGCGCGGATATCGATATAAGCCGTTTTATCCGTTCAGGCGATGAGCGCGATCTGCATGTCTTCTGGGCCCATGTGCCGGAAAAAAGCAATCCGGAATCGGAATTGAAACCCTTGCGCGAAGCGTTGTGCGCGGTACCGTTCTTGAAAGCGCGCGACTGGTTGTGCGGCAAAGAATCGGGAAGCACGAAGGCACCGAGGCTTAAGAACGGTATGCGTGCCTGGGTGTGGGATTGGCTCGACGGCCAATGGCGCTGGGCAGAGAGGCGGGATTTATATCCCGGTCGGACCGTGCTAGTGGACGCGGATTGCGGAGGTTACGACACGATGCGTGGTTGGATGCCTGATAGCACAGAGCCGGTCGCCGTGGTCGCAGCACAGGAACAACTGAAGACCGTAAAGGAATGCTGGACTCTGAAGGGTGGGCAATGGGTTCTTACAGAGAAAAAAGTCAGGAAAGTTGCCGCCGATGAGGAAGCCGATGCGGCGCAGGACAGCGAAGAACTGAGCGTTCATCAGCAATGGCAGACCATTGCGATACATGGACGAGAAACTGGAGGCTGTGCGCGACAGATTGTCCAAGAATTGGCGCCCGCTCTAGCCGATCTGTTCGGTCTTGCCGGTCGCTGGCATGACGTCGGCAAATCTCACGCGGCATTCCAGGGCTCCATGCGCCTGGAAGGCCAGCGCCCACAGCGTGATGATCTCGCCAAGGCGCCCGACGCGGCTTGGCCATGTCATTACAGCCGCATGTACTTCATCTCTCCCACCGAACGTCGTGGTGGGTTCCGCCATGAACTGGCTAGCACGCTCGCCTTGTTTGCCATCCTGCAGCGGCATGCGCCAGACCATCCGGCTCTATTGGGTCCATGGCGCGAATTGCTTACTCAGGCTGGCATGCCGCCCGAAAAGCCTGCAACCCCTGATGCGCCGCCGAATCCATTGGAGAAGGAGATTCTTGAGCTGGCTCCCGAGCAATTCAATCTACTGGCTTATCTAGTGTGCAGCCATCACGGCAAGGTACGGCTCGCCTGGCATGCTTCGCCCGCCGATCAGCAGGCTGCCGACGAACGACCGCGCATCCGTGGTATTCGCGATGGCGACACCTTGCCGCCGCTGGTTCTCGTCGCCGCCGACCGCACGCTGCATGAATTGCCGGAAACCTTCCTTGATCTGGCTCCTGCCACCGCCGGACTCAACCCGCGCACGGGCCAGGGTTGGACAGAGCGAGTTTTGTCGTTGCTCGATCACTATGGACCTTTCGCGCTCGCCTGGTTGGAAGCTCTGCTGCGTGCCGCCGACCAACGCGCGTCGCGCCTGCTAAACGTGCGCGACGAACTGCTCAATCCGGAGGAGAAGTGATGAATATTCATGACCTCAACGGCTGCGCTCCGACACCGCTGGCGCATTACCTCAAGGCACTCGGGATATTGCGCCTCGTGGCCGAACAAGCTGACCCGCAGGCACGCGGATGGTGGGAGGGGGATCGGTTCAGACTGGCTACGTCCCGTTCCTTTGGTGAGTTGCTCAGCTTCTTCATGGCAGATTACCGACCCACACCTCTGCTCGCCCCTTGGAACGGGGCGTCCGGCTTTTTCCGTACTTGGGATGCCAAGAAAAAGAAATTACGTGAAAGTAAAAACGGGCGCGCACTCGAATTGCTGATCTCACTAAAGGACGATCGTTGGAAGCCTTTTCAGAAAGCGTACAACATCGCTGTGGATGCGGTCGGCAGTGTCCTTAAGGAAGTGGATGTCGATAAGCTACCAGCCAAAGAGCGTGGACGACTACTTATCGTTCCAAAAGGAGAAGGGCCGGTTTTCCCAGTAGCCGACAAGGATAATGACAAGGCCATCATCCAAAAAGCGATGGCACAGGTCTGCTCAGACATGGGCCTTTATCGTAGCGCTATTGTCGATATGGGTGAGGACTTCGGCTACCCGAGTCTTTGGGGTTCGGGTGGCAACGATGGCGCAATCGATTTCACGGCCCGTTACTTTGAGAATCTTGTACAGGCACTTGTTGAAGCGGACAAGCAAGCATCAAGTGGATGGTTGTTGTCCGCACTTCAGGCAGCACCAGCCAAAGCTCTTTTGACAAAGGCCGCAGGAAAGGTCGGGCAGTTCTTACCGGGCGGAGCGGGAGGAGCAAACAGCATCAATGGTCCCGGTTCCCAGCACGACACATTGCTTAATCCGTGGGACTTCATCTTTATGCTGGAAGGCGCGGTGTTGTTTACTGCCCACGCCACCCGCCGGCTGGGGGCGGTGGAACAGTCGCGCGCCGCGGCGCCTTTCGCGGTAGGCGCACAGGGCGCTGGCTATGCAAGTGCTGCCGACTCCGACGAAAGTGCACGCGGAGAACAGTGGATGCCGTTGTGGGCACAGCCAATGGCGCTCACTGAATTGCGGCGCTTGCTGGCCGAAGGTCGCGCCCAGATCGGCGCACGCTCCGCGCGCGAACCGCTCGACCTGGCCCGCGCGGTCGCTCGGCTCGGTACGGCGCGCGGCATCGTGGCCTTCCAGCGCTACGGCTACATCGAGCGCAACGGCCAGAGCAATCTGGCCGTTCCTCTCGGTCGCTTTTATGTCCCTGACCGCATTTCGCCACGTCTGACCTGCTTGGACGACCTCGATGCTTGGTTGCCCCGCTTGCGCCGTGAGGCACGCAGCAACAATGCCCCCAATCGCCTGAACCTCACCGAGCGTCGCTTGGCGGATGCCTTGTTCACTGTGGTCCAGCATCCCGACGAACCCAGCCGCTGGCAATCGGTGCTGCTGGCGTTGGCCGAGGTCGAGGCGGTGCAGGTTACCGGCAGCGGCTACCGCTGTGAGCCGGTGCCGAAGTTAAGACCGGAGTGGGTGGAGGCCGCGAATGACGATACCACTGAATTCCACTTGGCCCTGTCGTTTGCGCTTCAGGCCCGAGGCTTCAGCCGCGATACGGGCATGCCGTTGGACCCGATTCGTCGTCACTGGCTACCACTCGATCGAGACAAGCCGTGGAGATTCGCCACAACGGGCACCGGCAGCCAGATTCGCTTGCAAACCGGGCCGGACGTGGTCATGCAAGGGCGTCTTGGTATTGATGACGCGATCGCGATGGTGGAACGCCGGCTGATCGAGGCGGCGCAACGCGGCGAGCGTCGCTTGCCGCTTCAGGCAGCCGCGAGAACGGCAGCCCACCCCGCCGATCTCGCTGCCCTCATTGCTGGTGCGGTGGACGTGGACCGAACCTTGACCTTGGGTCGTGCCTTGATGGCATTGGATCGCGAGTTATGGCCGCAACAGTACATTTCGCTGAGCCGGCCACAACACACCGAGTGGCCGGACGATGCGTGGCTCGCAATCCGTCTGGCCACGTTGCCCTGGCCGCTCCCCGATGGTCGGCGCATCGGTGTCGATCCGGCTATCCTGCGACGCCTCGAAAGCGGCGATGCCGCCACAGCCGTTGAACTGGCTCTGCGCCGCCTGCGTGCCGCCGGCATTTATCCGACGGCGCGAGTGGCCTCGGTATCGCCCGAAATTGCGCGCCTCTGGGCAGCGGCCTTGGCTTTTCCCATTTCACGGCGCATCGCCATGGACTTTGTCCGCCGTCTTGATCCCCACTTACTAAAGGAGACCGCGTAATGACCCTCGATCTTTCTAAGTTGGATAATGCTCAACGTCTGTTGTTCGAAATCCCCCTTAAGCCACTTCAGGGACAACGCTTCCAGCCGACGGGTTTTCCCGGACTCGGCGCCGCCACTTTTCAAACCAGGGATGGCCAGTGCCTGCTGGTGGAAAGTGCGCAAAGCATGGCCAATCGGTTGGAACTCGCCATCTGGGACGAAGTGAAGCAGGATATAAAGGATGATCTGAAAGGATTGTCGCATGTAAGGGTAGTACGCGGACTCGGGGGCTCCGAATCGGAAAGAACGAAATCCAAGGACAAGAAGTTCTTTACCGATTCCATCTTGGAAGCACACCGCATAAACAGTCCTTACATCATGTTTGCCGCTCACAATGGTTCTGATGTTTTTGACGTGTTGGGAAGTAGCCTAAATGCTTTTGAGGTAGGACCGCTGCCAAGTCGGGCCGACATTGCCCGGTTTCTATTGCAGTGGGATGTCGGATCACTTCTTCACGGGGCCTTCTTGTCGGCAAAGAAAGGCAAGGATAAGACGCTAGCTGGTGGTCGTTTGCGCGTTGCTCGTGCACTCTCTGCATTTATTGAAGCGGACGGCGCGAAAATCGCAGCTTCTGGTGGTGTCAAAAACGATCACGTCAATCCTTCAGGTGACACTAAGGGTGGGTTCGGTAATGTACCGTTCGCGCGCGACGAGTTCACTGCCGAACGCATCACTCTCTACGCCAACCTCGATTTGGCGCAGATTCGTGGTTACGGGTTAGGGCACGAGGTCGAACGTCTATTGGTACTCCTAGCGCTGTTCAAGCTGCGCGCGTTGGTGGGTGGTAGCCTGCGTTTGCGCACCGCATGCGACCTTCAGACAAATTCTGGCAGCGTTCAGTCGATGCAACCAAACGGCTTTACCTTGCCGTCACTGACAGAGTTGACTACCGATCTAAAAGTTGCGATCCAGTCCTGCAAAGAGAAAATGGCCATCACCGAAGTTTCCTTCAACGCTGAATTGAAGAAGGGGAAGGAGGAAGAATCAGGTGAATCGACTGATGACAGCGATAACACAGGGACGTGATTATGCCAACGCTGATACTGCGCTTTCCCGGGCGGCGCTATCACGCCACCCCATGGGGGCATCACGTCAACGAAGGCCAGATCGAATGGCCGCCGTCCCCATGGCGCCTGTTGCGGGCGTTGATCGCCACCGGCTATGCCACGCTGCAATGGCCGGGCGATGGTCCGCCACCCGTGGCGCGTTCCCTGATCGAGAAGCTCGCCGACGTCCTGCCACGCTATCGCCTGCCGCCCGTCGCGGGCGCTCACAGCCGGCACTACATGCCGCTAGCGAAATTCAAGAATGGTCGTGAAGATACCACCTTGGTATTCGACACCTGGGCACAGGTTGATGACGGCACATTAGCCGTGACCTGGGACGCCACGCTGAGCGAAGAAGAAACTCGGTTGCTCTCGGAGTTGGCCGAACGCCTCGGATACCTCGGACGGTCGGAAAGCTGGGTATTGGCTCGCCTGATTCAATCTGACGAGTCGTTACCCGAAGGCGATGATTGCTTTCCGTGTAATGGCGAGCAAGCACCGGGCAGGGGATGGGAGCAGATTCCGCTGATGGCGCCGTTGTCGGTGGAGCGATATGGTCGGTGGCGCCAAGCTGCTATTGATGCCGAATCGGTAAAGCTACCGACAGTGGATGTCGCCAAGAAAAAGCCGACCAAAGAGGAAAAGAAGGCGTTGGAGCAACGCCGAAAATTAGAGGATTCATATCCGCTTGATGTCGTCGCCTGTCTGCAAACCACAACGGATTGGCTGCGCCAACTGGGCTGGAGCCAACCGCCCGGTAGCGAGCGCGTGTTCTATTGGCGTCGGGCGGACGCTCTGGAGGTTGGCGCGCCGAAAGTACGACAGAAGACGGTTACTGCACCGCCCGTCGAGGCCATGCTGCTCTCGATGGCTACGGCCAGCGGTAACGATCATGCGCTGCCCTCCGTTATTCGCACATTACCTCAAGCGGAGTTGCTCCATCGTGCGCTTGTCAAAACCGCTTGCCGGCTCGGTGGAACCCCAGGTAAAGTTTTGACCGGGCGCGATGAATCGGGAAAGCCGCTTACCGAACCCCACCGCCATGCTCATCTGTTGCCGCTCGACCTCGACGATGATGGGCATCTGGACCATATCTTCATTTGGGCACCGATGCTATTGGACGCATCGGCACAGGCCGCGGTCCGCGCGATTCGCACAACATTTACAAAGGGAGGGGTCAGCTCGTTGCGACTGGCGCTGGTTGGATCCGGCAGCGTTACCGAATTACGGGGTCTTGCGGGCGCGTATGGCTACAAATTACGCTGCCTCATCGCACCGTCGTCGGGCGCAACCGAATGGATAAGCGTTACACCTTTCGTACCCCCTCGATATTTAAAGAAGCGCGGGAAGGATACTCTTGAAGGTCAAGTCATCGCGGAATTGGCGACGCGCGGATATCCAGAGCCTACCGACATTAATGTATTGGACCCACGCAGCGATGCGCGACTATCGCGCATGCGCCATTTCATTCGTTCTCGGCGTCGAGGCCCGGTGCCGCCGATTGATATTGGGTACTCTTTCACGCTCCGTTTTGCGGAACCAATAAAGGGGCCGATATGCCTCGGTTACGGCTGCCACTTTGGTCTCGGTATGTTTACGACTGCTAAGCAAAACGCGTCATATTGAGTATTCGACCATACAGCATCGCGTTCGAAGGCTAGCCAGTGTCTGCGGAAATGCTCGAGGGCAACTGGAGCAGAGCTGTCCAAAGTTGTTTGCGACCGTGCCCGGCGCGACGGTGGCGCGGTTCGTGCTTATCGATCCGCCATTGCCTCGGGTTGAGGAAACGCTACGGATCGGCGAATGCTTTCGGCGGGCAGTCATGGGCATGGCGGGAAAAATACTGGGTGAAGCCAAGATTCCGTCCGTGCTTTCCGGTCACGATCTTCCGCCGGATAACCGGCACGCCCACGCCTTCTATCTGCCGGAGGACAGCAACGACGACGGATACATTGACCGCCTGACAGTGTACCTCCCCGGCACCATCGGCCAAGACTGCCATCGCGTACTGGCGCGCCTGACGTGCCTTTGGAACGCGGACGGAGGAAACTGGCGGCTCCTGTTGGAGCATATCGGCGGGATCGGAGAGGGTCGGATGTCGCCGTTGGTTGGCGTCGGCACAGTGTGGGTGTCGCGAACGCCGTACTTGCATCCCTGGCACACCAAAAAGAATTTCCGCGTCGAAGACCAGATTCGCCGCGAATGCCGCGAGCGCGGCTTGCCGGCGGTGGCGAACCTCGACCGCTTGCCGGCGATCCGCGTAAACGGCCGCGAGCTACGACCGATTCACTTCCACCGCTTCCGCAGCAAGCGCGGCTTGACGCAGCCCGACACCCGCGGCAGCTTCTGGCGCATCGAGTTCGTCGAGCCTATTCAAGGTCCGCTCGCGCTCGGCTTCGGTTGCCACTTCGGGTTGGGGATGTTCCGGATGATTCCGCCCGGCCGAGCGGCGGCGGCTCGCCAGCGCTAAAAGGTTTCCATGTCGAGATCGCGGGCAGCTTCATTGAGCTCGCGATCGAAGCAGGCGAACGTGATAGGGACACGCAGCGCTCGTTGCAGCATCTCGCCGGCGGCGAGGTGCAGGCTGTCGTAGCCGCGCAAACCGTATTGTTCGGCGAGGTCGGCGGCGCGCCGGACCGTGGTTTCATCGGCCGGCAGCCGGTGGATTGAGTTCCAGTCACGCTCGAAGGCTTGTTTGAGCTTGCGAAACGCGCTGTCGCTCATTTCAGTAAGTCGCCGCTTGCGCGCGAACGCGGCGCGGGTTTCAACGTAGGTGATGAGATGGCAGGCGATGAGCTCGGCGTTTTTTACGGCCTCGCGAACGCGGGCTGACTCCGGCTCGTCGGCGTAAAGCTTTACGAGGGCGGAGGTATCGAGGTAGACGATCAGCGGCGGTCCTCCAGAACGATGTCGGAAAGCGATTTTTCGCCCGGCTTGATCCGAAGCGGACGCATGGCTCCTTTAGGTTTGCGGCCCTTGCCGAGGCGGACGCCGGGGATTGCCCGAAGCCGACGTTCCAGTTCCGCAAGCGTCGGTCGGTGTCCGGTATCGGGTGGCAGGGGGGTGAGGCGCGCAACCGCGCGGCCGTGAGAGGTGATCACTACGTCCTCTCCCGCCTGGGCGCGTTTCAGATATTCCGACAACCGATTTTTCAATTCGCGGATCGAGACTTCCATGGGATAGATCCTGTGGCTACATTGTCAGTGAGTGTAGCCACACAACAGCAATGGGTCAATGAAGCTCGGTGGCGGTTCGCTGCTAAGCTTTCATCGGTTACAACAGTGAGGCGCGCCATGGACGAAGCGCAACAGGAACTGCCATTACCTTTCCCCGAGCTGTCGCGCGATCTACCGCTGCTGCCCGCGCGCATGGTCAACGAGTACGAATACTGTCCGCGCCTCGCCTATCTCGAGTGGGTGCAAGGTGAATGGGCAGACTCGGCGGATACTGTCGAAGGCCGCCATCGCCACAAGCGCGTGGATAAGCCCGGCGGCGAATTACCCGAGCCCGGCGAGGCGGAGGAGGGCGAGCGCATACACGCTCGTTCCATCACGCTCTCATCCAACCGCCTTGGGCTCATCGCCAAGGTCGATTTGATCGAAGGCGAAGGAAACGTGGTCGTTCCGGTTGACTACAAACGCGGCAAGCGGCCGCATGTCCCCAAGGGGGCTTACGATCCCGAGCGCATTCAGATCTGCGTACAGGGAATGATCCTCGAAGAGCACGGTTACACGTGTAACGAAGGCGTGCTCTATTTCACGCAATCGCGCGAGCGTGTGCGCGTGGAGCTCGATGAAGAGCTGCGCGCAAAAACTCGCGCGGCGGTCGACGGCATGCGCCTGATCGCGGCCGGCGGCCAATTGCCGCCGCCGCTGGTCGACAGCCCGAAGTGCCCGCGCTGCTCCCTCGTCGGTATTTGTCTGCCCGATGAGGTGAACTTCTTCAAATACTCGCAGGAGACGCCGCGCCCGCTTGTCGTGGCCCGCGACGAGGCGCTGCCGCTCTACGTGCAGGCAAATCGCGCGAAAGTCGCGAAGAGCGGAGAGACGCTCGAAGTGTCGGTGGACGACAGCGCGCAGGCCACGGTGCGCCTTATAGACGTTTCGCAAGTCGTCGTAATGGGCAATGTCTACATGACCACGCCGACATTGCACGAGCTGATGCGCCGCGAGATACCGGTCAGTTGGTATTCCTACGGCGGGTGGTTCATTGGCCATACCGCCGGGGTAGGGCACAAGAACGTCGAGCTTCGCACGGCGCAATACCGCGCGAGCTTCGACGAGCGTCTTTGCCTGCGGCTGGCGCGCGGGCTGGTGCAGGCGAAAATTATGAATAGCCGCACCTTGCTGCGGCGCAACTGGCGCGGGGACGACAAGCCCGAGTGGCTGGTGGACGCGCTCAAGCGCGACGCCGACGACGTCGAGCGGGCGCCGGACCTCGCGGTATTGCTCGGCGTGGAAGGGATGGCGGCGCAGCGGTACTTCGGCAACTTTGCGCGCATGATAAAGAAAGACGACGACCCGGCGACATTTCAGTTCGACTTCACGCGCCGCAACCGTCGGCCGCCAACCGACCCGGTGAACGCGCTGCTGTCCTACGCCTATGCGCTGCTTGTGCGGGCATGGACGGTGACGTTATCCGCGGTCGGGTTCGATCCGTATCGTGGCTTTTATCATCAGCCGCGCTACGGCCGGCCGTCGTTGGCGCTCGACATGATGGAGCCGTTCCGTCCGATCGTTGCCGATTCGAGCGTTATTCAAGCGATCAACAACGGCGAGGTGCGGCCGAGCGATTTCATCAGCGCCGCCGGAAGCGTGGCGCTGACGGAAGACGGGCGTAAGCGCTTCATTGGGACCTTCGAGCGGCGCCTGGCACAGGAGATCACGCATCCGCTGTTCGGATACAAAGTGAGCTATCGGCGGCTTTTCGAGATTCAGGCGCGGTTACTGGGCCGCTTCTTGCTCAGTGAGATTCCAGAATATCCCAACTTCCTCACGAGGTGACGAACATGGAAGAGCATCTTTATATCGTTACCTACGACATCAGCGACCCGAAGCGGTGGAAGCGCGTATTCTCCTTGATGAACGGCTATGGAGAGTGGTTGCAGCTTTCGGTGTTTCAATGCCGTTTGAGCCGGCGACGGCATGCCGAGCTGCTGGCGACGCTTGACGAGCTGATTCTCGATGATCATGATCATGTGCTCATGCTCGATCTCGGGCCGGCAGAGAATGTGGAGCCGCGGGTTGTGAGCTTGGGGAAGACGTTTCAAACGATCGAGCGCGAGGCGGTGATAGTGTGATGGTCGCTGCGCCGTCGCGAGCGGTGCAGTGACGGCTCTAAGCCGGGGAGCGCTCGCGGAGCAGCAAGTTCTTTAAAAAGTTGGGAATTTCTCGCGCCCGGGCTTCGAGCGCCGAGAAGCCTAGGGCGCGATGTGCCGAGCGTGCCGGAGCGCTCGCAGGATCCGCCGGGAATGGCAGATTTTCTAGAGTTTGACAGGGGTGCTGTTTTCCGCAGTGAAGAGCTGCGGCCTCATTGAAGCCTTCCCCGGCATAAAACAGATGCCGTCGTATGACCGTTTTCCGCAGTGAAGAGCTGCGGCCTCATTGAAGCAAACAGGAGTCGTTGTACCTACAGTAACGTTTGCCGGTTTTCCGCAGTGAAGAGCTGCGGCCTCATTGAAGCTTTGGCGCCCAACCGAAATTGTGCTTACCGCAACAGCGTTTTCCGCAGTGAAGAGCTGCGGCCTCATTGAAGCAAAAAGGATCACGTCTAGGGTATTCGCCACTTAAAACACCGTTTTCCGCAGTGAAGAGCTGCGGCCTCATTGAAGCTTCGCTGCGCGCCGCTTCGAATGTTTTGATGCCGTCGGCGTTTTCCGCAGTGAAGAGCTGCGGCCTCATTGAAGCCTTTATATACCTGACGTGTTTCTTTGTGACTGTGGCGTTTTCCGCAGTGAAGAGCTGCGGCCTCATTGAAGCCGGATGGCCGCTAATACCAGTCAGTTTTTCGCTATTCGTTTTCCGCAGTGAAGAGCTGCGGCCTCATTGAAGCCTCTTTCGACTCGGCAAGTAGTGACCCAACGGGCCTGTTTTCCGCAGTGAAGAGCTGCGGCCTCATTGAAGCCAAGACAACGTTGGAACAGATTTCCGGGTAAGCGCTGTTTTCCGCAGTGAAGAGCTGCGGCCTCATTGAAGCTTGGTCGGCCAGGGGATGTGCATTTGGACCACAACGTTTTCCGCAGTGAAGAGCTGCGGCCTCATTGAAGCCTACAGGGACTGTGGGGCATTGGATGGTAGGCCGTCGAGGTTTTCCGCAGTGAAGAGCTGCGGCCTCATTGAAGCCCGGAGGCCCGTTGGGTCACTACTTGCCGAGTCGAAAGTTTTCCGCAGTGAAGAGCTGCGGCCTCATTGAAGCGTGAAGGTGTCAGAACTAGAAGGAGCTGTCCTCGACGTTTTCCGCAGTGAAGAGCTGCGGCCTCATTGAAGCATTTGGCGCTCGGCGGCGTTGCGTGGTGGTTGTATGTTTTCCGCAGTGAAGAGCTGCGGCCTCATTGAAGCGGGAACACCCAATCCGATTCGCTCGCGCCGTAAACGTCGTTTTCCGCAGTGAAGAGCTGCGGCCTCATTGAAGCGGACAATGGGTCAGCATCGGTTGCAATTGGTCGCCGGTTTTCCGCAGTGAAGAGCTGCGGCCTCATTGAAGCCTTGTTTTTCGCAGTGAATCCGATTTCCACAACATTGTTTTCCGCAGTGAAGAGCTGCGGCCTCATTGAAGCTTGCGGTATTTCGGTCATCAGTTCATTGAACCTGAGTTTTCCGCAGTGAAGAGCTGCGGCCTCATTGAAGCTGAACGACGACATCCTAACCTTTATCGCTTTACTCGTGTTTTCCGCAGTGAAGAGCTGCGGCCTCATTGAAGCCCGTTAAGGTTCAAATGCTTTTCAATACGCTTGAGTTTTCCGCAGTGAAGAGCTGCGGCCTCATTGAAGCAGGGACACTGATGCGATACAATTCTTCGGGGTCATGTTTTCCGCAGTGAAGAGCTGCGGCCTCATTGAAGCGCGACGATTTCCCATAGGCCGCTCTCGATCGTGACGCGTTTTCCGCAGTGAAGAGCTGCGGCCTCATTGAAGCTCG